>Ga0213833_1003223_pt1 | contig 10099 bp, 11 predicted proteins | sample SWATP21_FD_160575 | JGI IMG/M metagenome (GOLD analysis project Ga0213833, IMG submission 160575) | Coastal seawater microbial communities from Marineland, Florida, United States - SWA TP2 #1 | ecosystem: Environmental > Aquatic > Marine > Coastal | place: USA: Florida | collected 2016-08-14
CACAGGGTTGAATGAGCGGTTCGACTTTGCCGGGAAGCCGGTTCCGGAAACCGCGTCGCCTGCGTCCCACCTGGGTTTGTATGTACGTGAAACGGAATGTGCCTGGTGTGCTGAAAGCGAAGTGGGTTTGCCGACTTCCTCTCCCGTGATGTGACTGATGATGCTCCGTTGTTGTTGCTGCTGCTCTTGTTGCCGCTGCTGCTGCTGCTGCTGCGTGCTGCTTCTGCTGCGGTGATGTTTGTCATGTGGCGTGTGCGTGATGCATCTGGGGGCGCGCGTCACGTGTGTGGCATGAACAGCACCACGGCGATGAGCCAGACAAGGCAGGGTACACGACACCGGAGTTGCTTTCCCTTTGCCGCAGTGCCTACCCAGCACAGCGCACGCTTGCACTGAACATCCTGACGGCTATTCTGCGCATCCGAGCTGTCGATGTCAGCAACGGCACCAGTGCGTTCTGCGCCGTGTTGGGTTGCGGTGCTTTCTTGGTGTGACAACCTTGTGACGTGCGCTCACGCACATGCCATGCGTGTGGTCCTGCAACGCACAGGTGCAAAAGCGCTACACCCCGTTCAGCTGCCGCCGCCACTTCCCATTGTGTTGCGTGCTGCGATCGACGACGAAACGACGACATGCCTCCCCGCTGCTCTGCGTGCTTTGCATGCACTGCTGGTGCGTACCGCTTGATATCCACGTCAGCCACACCCACACCCACACGCACACCCACATTTATACGCGCTCGCATGAAGAGACTAGTTCGTCTCACTTTATGGTGACTGCGTCGTTGTGCCTCCTTTTTCTGTATGGCTCCAGCTGCCTGGAGGGTGGAGTTCCCTGTCTGAAACGTGGAGTCTCGTGGCGGGCTTTCGTGGTTTCGAGTTGCCACCTGTCACCCACACAGCACAGGTACGGACGTGCTTGAAAATATGCACCCCCTGCTGTCAGAGCTGCCGTGGCGCCATGGTTTTGGTCATCGAGGCTTGTGTGGTGACGCGCACATGTGCTGATGATGCCTTCACCAGGCGACTCGTCAAGGTCTTGAAAGGCGACGCACGCACGACCAAGACACCAGCGTGAGGCCAGCCAAACACACTCCGACGGCACCTGTGCGTGACGACTGGTTCGTACAAAGCGAGGAGGAGGAAGCAACCCAGACTGCCACGGATGATGCCACCACAAGCGGCGGTGGTGCCGGCGATCAGGCTGTTCGCAAAGACGCTCAACGAGTGATGCGCAACCCTGTTCCCGCGATGGTGGAACTTCGGTTGTTGGAACGCCTTCGAGATCTTCTCACGGTATGTATGCGATACCATGGGCGCACACCTTCAGTGGTTGTGGGGGTGTGTTGCAGTGTCTCACCTCGTTTCGCATGTTGGTCCCTGTGGGGTGTTGTGCTTGTGCTGGTCTTGGACGTCGCGGCACTGTGCCGTGTAAATCGTGCGTAAACGTGGTTGCACACCACTGCCACAGAGTGGAACGCTGGACACCCCGTCTGCCCAACTGTGCATCGAGATCGTAGCGTATTGTGCCGCTCACTCGGCCTCCGTTTGTGTAAAGGTGCGTGCCACTGCAAAGCGTCAAACGCGTAGCTCGCATCACTCTGCAGTTTGATCGTGACTGCCGTCGCGGCCTTGCTCCTTTCAGGTTGCACGCATGCCGAAGCTGCTTTCCACTGTGCTGTCCACATACGTTGACGTCAGCCCGTCGAGGTCAAGCGGTCGTGTGGGTGATGCAGATTCAGACGCAGGCTCCAACACACGCGAGGCCATTGCTGAAGTTGGTGCAGGTGTGGGTGCAGGCGCTGGTGCTGGCGCTGGAGCTAGTGTGAGACCACGGCTTCCACGCCCCTCTGGCCCAGCTGTTGCAACAGCCTTGCCATGTGCCGTGCGACTCGCCACAATCGTCGCACAGTCTGGTCGCCATGTGGCACACTCGTTGTTGACACAAGGCTGGCTGGACGTGGCGCAGCGGTTTTTGCTGACGGGGTCGGGTATTGGCACCGCTGGCCTGACGACGCTGCCAGTCTCGGTGTCAAGTCAGGCGCCGGCACCTGCTGCTAGCACGGCACCAGCACGGCAACGCAACGCACGGAAGCGAGCCCCTGTTCGCGATGTGGGGTTGGAGCTACAAATGGAGACGCTGCTGTTGTGGCGTGTCATGTTGGCGTATGGGTTTGAAGCGCACGGCTTTTCGCAGGTGTACGTTGTCTTTCTTGTCTGTTGCTGTGTCTGGGAGCCCCAGGTTGAGTGCTTGGTCCGGGCCGTTTGATGTTCATCACGTGTGTGGTTGTGTTTATCGCAACGTGCTGTCCCCTTGGTGTACCAGGTACCCGCACATGCTACGCACAACTGCATTGCGACTGGACGTGTTGAGTGCTGCTTCTCCTCCATCACCTGTTACCACAGCCGTGTACGGTGTCCTGGAAGCCATGTGTCCTGCTGCTTCAGAGGAATGGGCTGCATCCCTGGATCACGTATGCTACTGTTGTGTGCTTGGCCACGATGTGGACCGTGCGGTTGACTTGAGCAATGGTTGGTGTGTGTGTTTCGTTTGCGCGTGTTGGATGTGGTTTTGTTGTTGCAGACCCTGCGCACGCAGCTTGGCACCGCTGCTTGTCGAGCCGTTCGTTCTTTGCATCCCGCGTTGCAGCACACCTCCCCATCCTCAAGCTCTGACTCCCCAGTCTCCTCCCACAATCTACAAGCAGCCGCCTCGATGGTGCACTTTCTCGCCTCGTACTACGCGCCCATGAAAGGAACAACAACACCGAAAGTGCCGCTGGTGGCGTCCAAACAACCATCCAGCACCACCCACGCTGCGGCTGTGTCGTCCTCTGCACAGGGCACAGGTGGCGGTGGGGACGACGTGACCTGGGGAAAATGGTCGGTGTCCGAGGTTCGCATGGCTCGGTCCACCCAGGTGGCGGTGTTGGAGTCCGTGTGGGATCAAGTGCTGGTGCCCTGCTTACGTGGTCGCTACCACGCCTGCGCGTTGGCTGCGGTGGATCGGGCTGGCGGTTTGGATGCTGCACCGTTTCACGGCACACTGGCGGCACTGGATTGGCTCGCGTCCATCGCACGCCTAGCGGTGTCTCTTCTCTCACGTCACCCTGGTTTGCATACCAAGGTTGGCACCAGCGCAGCGGATCTGCGGCAATGCGCTGCTCGATTGGTGTGCGTTCTAGCCAGCACCGATGCAACCGAGTTGACGGTTCGTTGCGCATGTGTCACTCACAATGTGTGTCGTGTCTGTGTGTGCTTGGGGGCATTGGAGCGTTTTGTTTTGTTTGTGCATTTGTTGTGTGCTGTTGCTTGTTGCTTGTTGCTTATTACTTGTTTCTCGAGCGTAGCTCGCTTGCTCACTGTCTCTCTTTGTTGTTGTTGCATGTGTTGTGGCGGTGGTGTGTGTGGATATGCTGGATGTGATGATGCTCTGTTCCTGTCCCATCGCTGCAGCGCAACTACCGTTCCACACGATTAGCCGTTGTGGCCCTCCATCACCTTGTAAAGCTTCTGCGAAGCACGGATGATCGCAGCTGCGACACAGTCGCCATGGCGAGTGTGCTGCTGTCGTGTTGCCTTCCTGGTGATGAGGCCGTTGCCCACGACCTCCTGCGTGACACCCTGCTCGATGTGGACATGCTGCAACGGCTCGACATGCTCAACACGTCACGCGGCACGGACGATGAGTGTGCCAGCGCCGTTGCAGTCAACATTCGCCGCGCACTCCTTCCACGCTTTGAAGCCATGCTCAGTCGCCGCGCTCTTGATCATTCCGAGAGAATGGCGGCACGGAACCCTCCCCAGGTGCAGTCGCTGCGGTGCCTGCGGTTTGACCAAGAGCGAGCCAGCATGCTGCCACTGCCACGTCACTGGCAATTCGCACCGCTTCATGGGTTGCTGGTGGCTGTCGAAGATGCGGGCTCTGAGCTGGACACCTCAGCTCTGGTACGTTCCTCGCTTTAGTGTAGTGGTGGCCAGTGACGGTATCTGGGTTGGTTCAGTTGTTTCTTGTTTTTTGTTGTTTTTGTTGGCGGTTGGTTGCGGGGGATTCTTACTTTCTGAGCTCATCCTTCATTCGGGTTGCTGATATGTATGTGCGTCTTTTTTTTTGTGGTTTGCCCTGTTGCTGCGCGTGTTCAGCTCGGTGTTGCGTCGGCGTGCACCAGCTTTTCGCAGCGGGTCACCTCGAGCATCGCGACGTTCGCTGATAGTATCTCGCTGCCTTCCCTGTGGCTGTCTCGCTGGGCTGGTGGCTGGCTCTTCCATGCAATGCACTTTGCGTTGCTGCCTTCCGAGTGGCAAACTGATTCGGGTGTGATGCTGGGGGCAACAACATGCCTGCTCACTTGCTTGGGCAGCACCGACTCCGCCCACCGCGGACTTCTGGCGAGGGGTGGCACTGGCGTTGCGTTTGTTGAGGCTGTGGGCGAAGACGCAGTGTTCAGTGTTTCTCGGTTGGTATGCACACACTTTCAGCACACGTTTGGTGCGGCGCCGGCTGCCGTTGCGTTTGGCATTGCCATTGCCCCGAGCATGCCGTACGTATGAGGACAATGGGTGTGGACGAGCAAACTGCTTGTTGTTTGTGAGCCTCACTTTGTTTGTGCTTCCACCTGACTTCCCTTCATGGTGTGCGCGTGCGCTGTGTGCAGCAAGGAAGTCAGAACGTTTGTGTGGGCCTTCTTGCAAGATAATACCATCGCACGCGCGTTGGGAGCACCCAAGTGTTCGTTGCATTTCGCCTGCGTGGTGTAGTGTGTTGTTGTGTATGTGGTTATATTCACCATCACTCACATGTGCCCCCCTTTGCAGTTGCATTGAGTTCGCACGACGTTCCAGTGGCACTGTTGACAGATGTTGTGGAGTGTGTGCCGGCCGTTTTAGATGCCATGGAGGCTTTCATCGCCACGTCGTACCCTGGCGACAGATACAACATAGAAGATGCGCATTCCGCTTCCGTTACGCTTCCGTACGCTGCAGCAATGCACCACCTATGCATGGTAGCGTTTGGTGGCGACATGGGATTGCTGTGTGGAGAGTCAACATGCGCAGTCGAGCCCCAAGGAGACGCCAAGGAACGTGAAAGTGCGAGCCCCAACAAGTTCGTTCGACGCGCCGCCTTGCGGAGTCTTGCACGGCTTTGGCGTTCCGGTGACAAGGTGCGTTGCATCGCCAATGGCAGCATCTGGGGAACTGTGCCAACCTGAGTTGGAGTTGTGTTTTTTTTTTCTCGATCTCTCTCTGTTGCGCACGCGCGCGTATGTATGTGTGTGTGTGTGTGTTGAGTGCAGCGAGTGGTGTTGGACATCGAGATGTACCGTGGCCCACCACCAGGGCAGTCAAAGTTGTGCGCCTGGCTCACGGGGTTTCCAAGTGTGAGTTCATCAACATCTGAGCCACCACAACAACCAAGCGTGGTAACGCGCCGCCGCGAGGCTCTTCTCGGGTGCATATGATGGCGCTTGGGTGGTTGCCGTGTCAGTTGGCGCCGTGCCCGTAGGTTCTCACATTTGTAGCTTGAGAAACGCGTGTCCCCTGATATGAGTGTGACTGTGCAATGGCCACATCGGGAGCTAACAAACGTGTCGCAATGCCAAAAAAAACAAATGCGAGCGTGCTGTCAACCACCAACAGCAAATTATATTGACGCAACATGTCACGGTCCGTCGGATTTGCGGAACACGTCGCTTCGACGCAACTCATCCTGGCCGCGGACGTCCCAATGGAAGTGTGGCAAGGCAGTACCTGTGTTCGTCTATAGGTTGTGGAATACCTGTGCTCTCTTTCACCAGATCGTGCTGTGGATCCCGCGGCCCATGAAAGTGGGGCCCTCCGCAATGCTGCTGGGTTTGGACACTTGCAGATTGTTCAATACCTGTGCGATCTTCCCCACCACCGTGGTGTGGATCCAGGCGCTGCTGAAACCGTCGCCCTTTCACGTGCTGCTGCAAGCGGCCACACAGCGGTTGTCAAGTATCTGTGCTATCTTCCAGTCGAACATGGTGTGGATGCAGGCGCCAGACAGAATCAGGCCCTGCGAAACGCTGCTGCGTTGGGCCATGAGGAGGTTGTACAGTACCTGTGCTCTCTCCCACGCGACCGTGGTGTGCAGGCGCTTCTGAAGACAGCGCGTGTAGCCACCTTGCCAGCTCATTCATGTGGTGATTGTCTGTGAAAGACCAGTGCTGTTTCCACGGACCACACGAATTTGCATGCCTTTCATTGAATCATCATCTTGCTGTCGAAGCAGGCACCCGCTTTCATCGCCTCACGCGCCTTGTACCACTCCACGCTCGGCTGGAAGTGAGCAGAGCCTCTGCCAAACGCCGTACCACGGCCCCATGACACAGTGCAGTAAATCCCCGATGCATGTTCAGCGTGAGTCATGATCTGTGGTGTTGTAGTGCTGGTTGACTTCAATTCTTCGAGTTTCAGTGTGCTGTCTACTTCACAGCAGCAGTCTTGGTACACTGGTGCTGCAGTGCTCTGTGTTCAAAAGCTCAATTGTTCATGCGCCTGCGCATGTGCCACCAACGCGAACGAATATCAATATACAGCCCCCTCACAATGTGCATGAGGTATCCCCCGTGCTATCCTCCCGAGGTCAGCTCCAGTGCTGTCGTGCGACATACTGTACATGTACACGCAGGCTGGGGCACAGGCGAAACTGTTGACACATCAGTTTGATTGATTGGACACATTTCCAGGTCAATTTTGTTGGCTGCACGTGGAGTGCAGCAGCAGTTTTCTCCACCCGATCGAGTCGCATTGCCCGTTGTATCTTGCCCACTCCAGGGCACCTCAGCTTGCCGAAGTCGTGTATGAGCACACGTGTGTGTATGACGTGTAAATGGGGCAAGGCAGTTGCGTTCATGAACTTGTGTGAGTGACTCGACTCACAACAACAGCGCAACACACACACGCACGAGTGTAACCGGCGCAGCTGTTGCTTGCCAGCCGCCCCGCCGCACGACAGATTGTGCCACAGGTAGCACCCACACCATGGAGCGGCCTGTTTCATCGAATCGCACCGGGCGCGGCACTTCGTGGGAGATGCTTGCGTCGCCTTTGAAGAACAGCCGCTCCTCGCGAACTCACACCAACCAAACCACCGGTGTGACAACAGGGGCCTTTCAATCACCAGCTTCGTCGGCAGCGCAAGCGGGCAGGCGGTTCCAATCACCCCACGCCACAGCCACAGCCACAGCCACAGCCACAGCCACAGCCACAGCCACGTCTGCGTCCACCTCCACGTCTTCTTCTGTGGCTGTGGCTGTGGCTGTGGCGGGAGGGTGGGAGAGGGCATCAACTGCGGCGCCTGACTCCAGGACGTCATCGCGCCGGTCCAGGTTTCCGTCGACAACGAACACGACCCCTTCGCTACAGCAGCGACATGCGGGGTCGGGGCGTTCTTCTCGCAGCAGAACCCCGCCGGCAACAGCCTCTGCGGCTGTGCCCGTGCACGACCAACTCGCAGCGCTGCACCAGGCGCATCCAGAGCTTCGAAAGTTGACGGCGAACCGTGCTGCCTGTTCGCCCATGCCAACGTACGTGCACGCAGGCGCCCCAAAGGCTGCCAAACAGTGCGACCCAACGTGTGGGCCCCCAACAAACAATGAAACAAGCATGCAAGCATGCCATGCAGCCCGCCGTGGTTTCGCTGTGAAGCTGTCAAGATGAATGACTCACGCACAATGCTGTGTGGTTTGTGTGTGTGTTTGTGTCTGCATGCAGGCTGCATTTGAAGACAAGGATGTCTGATCACTCGTACCGCTCCTTCGTGTCTCTGTTTTCGAGGGACATTGCGTCTGGTAGCCCCAGCCCGTCGCAACCACATGGAGCAGCAGGTGGCAGCTCCACACAGCCGACGGAGGTGCCTGTAGGTACAGCCAATGCACGTGACGGTAACGACAGTGACGGTGGTTCGAGTGTCGCCTCTGCCAGCTCGTCCGCCAGTGACACCACACGACAAGACGCCGCCGTCGGCTCAGACGGCAGGGTGTTGCCACGGACACCGCTGAAGTGGGCAGCGCTGCTGGGGGTCGCCGCGCGCCGGTCGATGAGTGGCATGCTGCGCCAGCGAGGCACTGTGTCCACCACGCTGGCTCAAGGCCGGCACAACGACACGGCACCACACGAACGTGAACACGGTGGCAACGCCCAGGGCACGCGTGATCGCGGCGCCGGGCGACGGCGCAAGCGAGTGCTGTCCGTGTCCACCGCCGTGCACAGTCCAGCTGCAGCAGCAGCAGGTGGCGGCGGCGCCACAGGAACCGACGACTCACAGGCCACAGCGGCAACGACCGCGGCTGCCACGGCCACCTCGCTCTCCCCAGCTGGGGCCGGTCCGGCGTCAAAAGAGAGCGTGTTGCGGGCCGCGGCCAGCGCGTTTCGGGTGAGGAACACCGCATCGCCTCACGCCGCTCACCACGACAGGTCGGCAGACGCTGCCGCAAAGGACATGTTCAAACGGTGGCGGGCCAAGGCGGTGGGATCGCACGTGATGCTCCCCCACATCAGCATGTCACCGGCGCGAGCGCTGGCCCGGGCCAACTTCCTGGGCTCCATGCGTCGGTGGAACGACATCACGCACACCACGGTGAAGGACTTGGACGAGGTGTTTGCGGCGGAGGAGGCAGAGGCGGCGGCCGTCGTGGAGCGACAGCGCGTTGACACCAGCGCCCTGGACCTGGAGTTGCAAGCGGCGCAGGAGGAGCTGGAGCGCCAGGAAATGGGGCACGCCGACAAGGAGTCGGCGGCCATGAACCGGGGCTTTGCGCTGCTGGCGGCGCTGGCAGAGCCTGCCCCCCCCGCTTCCACCAGCCCCGGCCGCATGGGGCAACTGAAGCGCACCTCGTCTCACCGGCGCCCGTCGCACCGCAAGCGTTGGAGCGAGGCTCGGTCTCGTGCGGCGTCGTCGCGAGACGTGGTGTCGTTGTTCGCGCCCATGCCGCCCACGCCTCGATCCGGCATCACGCCGACAACGTGGCGTCGCCGGGCGAACAAGCTGGCGCAGTTTGGGTTTGAGGTGACGGAGCAGTCCGTGACGTCTCCTCGCTCGGTGGTTTCGGCGCACTCCAGCACCTCCTCCAACTCCGCAGCGATGTCGCCCACCTCTGTGGGGGCGGAAGGCCGCTCACGGTGGTCCGACCTGGCGCCCACCGTCATTACGTCTCCGACCGCCGCATCTCAATCGGGACAGCCTTTCCCCGACGCTGCAGACTTCTCCCCGCGCAGCAAGCAGCTGCTGAACCGGCAAACGTCGCAGCGCGGCTCGCGCCTGGTGCGGGGCGTCAGCTCCATGACCGTCACCACCACCTCCTCTCGCACCTCGGGCACGCGCTCACCAGCAGCGGGGGCAGCAAAGAAGCACACGCCAGTGTCGCAGCAGCAGAAGCAGAAACAGAAACAGAAGCAGCAGCAGCAGCACCAGAAGAAGAGCAAGGGCAAGCGAACAGGAAAAGGAAAGGGCAAGGGCAAGGGCAAGGGACAGGGACAGGGACAGGGACAGGGACAGGGACAGGGACAGGGACAGGGACAGGGCCGGGCACGTGGTGGCTTTGTGACACCTCGTGGTGGTGGCGCCTCAGTGACATCGACACCCCGCGCTGGCGCCTCCACGCCAGAATCCACCACAACTCCCGTGGACGGTGGCACACACCCACCACCGCCTCGCCAACAGCAGCGGGGCAGTCGTCAAGCGGGGTTGTTTGCCGAGCTGTTTGCACCCAACTCTCCCACGCATCGAGCCTCGGGAGGTGCTGGCACCGCGAAGGTAGGCTCAGCACGTGCGAGCGCGAGCTCCGGGGTTGCTGCTCGCAATGAGTTGCCCCCCTCCACACCCCCCAATGCGTTTCCGAAGGCCGTGCCGCCGACACCTGTGTACTCCCAGCGGTCTTTGCCGACACCCACACATCGTGGTGGACAAGGCGCGCAGGGTGTGGGTGTTGTTGCTTCGGCTGCTGCTGCTTCTGCTGCTGCTGCTGCAGGCAATGTGTTGGATGCCTCAGCCCGTGTCGTGTCTCGAGGAGATCGATTGAACGAGCACTTGTATGATTCAGTGTGGTCCCGCGACCACAACAGCACGCTTGTGCCGA
>Ga0213833_1003225_pt1 | contig 10089 bp, 2 predicted proteins | sample SWATP21_FD_160575 | JGI IMG/M metagenome (GOLD analysis project Ga0213833, IMG submission 160575) | Coastal seawater microbial communities from Marineland, Florida, United States - SWA TP2 #1 | ecosystem: Environmental > Aquatic > Marine > Coastal | place: USA: Florida | collected 2016-08-14
GGAGGGGGAGTGCCTACGATTGCTGACGTTTCCTGTGCCAGGTATCGCGATGTACTATCTTGCGGATGTGGCTGAAGAGTATCCCACAGCAACGAAAATTTTCATTCGCTACACGATTTGGGTGTGTCATGGCCCACGGACGATGCTTCGATGCTTGCTGTGCCCATGATTGTTGTTGCGGTTCTGACACATCGTGCTGTGTCCTCGATGCGTGTCAGTTTGTGTTGATTGTCCACGCCCTCCTGCTAGTCTTTGACGACTTGCCTGGGCTGTTTGTGGTGGTCGGTATTCTCTCCCACGTTGCTTACCACATGTTGTTGCGGACTTTTCCGATGCTTTCTTTCACCTCCCTCGAGTTTGTTTTATCCTGTGGTGCGTCTCGTCTCGCACGCCTCGCTTCATGCTCGTGTTTCTCAACCTGCTTTCGTCGCAGTGGCGGCCGTTCTGAGCCATGTTGTGTGGCTTTGGCACTTCACAAGTCCCATCTACTATCCAGTGGGGCAGAAATTGGTGCGTGGTGGCATGAGTTTTGCAGTGTAGTGATGCGTGCCGCGATGGTGCCGGCAGGCCTCACCCACCTTCCTTCGGCATGGCAGGCCTTCTTTTTCGTCTGTGTGTGGCTCGTCCCGTTTGCGTTTTGCCTATCCTTGTCCGTTACCGACAATGTGCTACCTGGCAACGCTGGTACGTGTTGCTGTACTTTGGCAACTCACCGTCGGCCCCCCTCTCTCAAACACGTGCTCTCCAACCGCACGTGCTCGCTTGCTTGCAGACTCCAAAATGGCTGCAACGAGTCGAAAAATCAACGTGTGCAAGTGGTTTATGGACATGTTTCGTGGTGGTGGCGGTGGTGGTGGTGGTGGCTCCTTTCCAATAAAGCAGTCCTGAGTGAGATGATGATGTGCGGCTGCGGCACGCATGTGGGGCTGTGCTGCGGTCGTGTCTACGCCACGAATTACGTGTTCAACTGCATTTGTTTTGCAACCCAACCATCATCAACTAACTCACCAACCAGAAAAAGCACCCACAAAAGAGCCGCCACAGCAACAAGGAAAGAAGCGACAGGACGATCTAAAGCACTGGCCTACGCAACCAAACCGACTGTGGCCTGACAAGGGCGCGTGTGTGTGTATGTGTGTGTGTATGCATGTGTACGACTGGAGCGAAGGCATTCTAAGGCAGTGGTCATGCATCCACACCAATGCCATCGCCCATAAAGACGACGACGGGAGACGTGCACCTCTACTCGGCGTCCAGCTTCGCCATGAGCTCCTTGGCGTAGGCAGGGTCTGAGAACTTGACGCACTCCTCCGGGAAGGAGCGGTTGATTTTGGCAATGCTCTCCTGTGTCTTCGGCTCGGCTGTTAGCTTGATCTCTTGCACCCGTTGCAGCAAGCCGCTCTGCATGAACGCCTTGCGAGCGGCGGCGTCGTTCGGGAGAATGGCGGCGTACTGGGCCAGCACATACTTCTGGATCTTGGGGTTGGCGTCCTTGAGCAGCGGCGCAAGGTAGTGGCCGTCCGTGCACTTCACCAGCACGGCCTTCAGCGCACGCTTCGACTTGGTCTTGAGGTCCGGGGAGCTATCTTCCTGCACATGCAGCGCCACCATGGGCTGCAACACACCGCCCTCGGCAAGGGCCTTGGCGTGGTCGGGCGTGTGGCGGCCCACCTGGCCAAGGGTCCACACGGTGGCGGCCTTGATGTGGTCTTCGGGTTCGTTGATGACGGCGTCCTTGAGAGCGGGGACTCCCTTGGATACGATGACGGCGAGGGCAAGGGTTTCGGAAAAGGCGGAGATGTAGCCAAGGGCCATGATGCCGGGCAGGCGGACGTTACCCTTGGATTCTTTGACGTAGTCGACGAGCGCGGCGGCGCCGCCGGCGTTGACAATAAGCTTGGCGAGTTCGGGGGTGTGTTTGGCGACTTCACGGATGCAGGTGGCAGCGTTTTTGCGCACGTACAGGTCCACATCCTTCAGGCAGGCGAGGATCTTGGGGAAGATTTCGGCTTCGACCACCACCTCTGCGAGGTCCACAGAGTGCTTGGCGATCTGCGCCAGGCAGGAGCACACCTGGCGCTTCAGCTTGCCGTCGTCGTGTTGGATGAGCGGGGCGAGGTATGCAACAGCTCCGGCATCGACCACAGCTTGGGCGAGTTCGGGGGAGTGCTTGGCGATGTCGTTGAGGGCAGACGCAGTGATGCGCTTGAGGGAGATTTCGGGTTCTTGGATGCACAAGACAAGGAGGGGAACGGCGCCAGCGTCGACCACGGCCTGTGCCAACTCTCCGGTGTGACTTGCGATGTACCCGAGAGCCCAAGCAGCTGCCTCCTTCACGGAGGGGTCAAACTCTTCCAAGCACATCACCAGTGCCTCCAAGGCACCTGAATCGACCACGCTCTGCGCAAGCTCTGGGGAGTGCTTCGCGACAGCGCGCAACACAAACGCAGCGGCTTTCTTGTAAAATCGCTGTGGGCACGACGCAAGCACATGTCACAATGGTACAAAAGTATCCGGTGAGGGGACTGAAAACATCCAAGTGCCAATACCACAGCCGCAACGCACGTTCTGCTCGCCCAGTGAGTATACAAGCTGCGGCAAGATCTCGTTTGCGACAACAGCTTCAGCAAGGTCATCAGAGTAGTTCGCCAAGCGGCCCAACGCAAGAGCGGCAGTCTGCTGGATGCTCGGCACATTGTCAAGCAGCAAAGGACGGAGAAGCTGCATCACGCCAGCATTCTGCATGGTGTCGATGTTCTGTGGCCGTGTCGCGGCCTCAGCAACGCTCTGCACAAACTGAACGCGTGCCTTTTGGTACTGCTCGAAGATTTGAAGCAGTGAGGACGCCATTGTGGCGGGAGTACGGTCTCACACAGCACTGATCAAACGGAGGTTTACGGTCCAACCAACCTGTGCGAGGTAGCAGCAAGAAACAGAGCCCGCAACAAGCCACAGTGAGTGGCTGCACCAACCCACACATAAACATACATGTCCGACGCGACACTCACCAGGAACAAACTTCCCCAACACAACCAGTGCAGGAAGTGACGCAGTGCAAAGGGTGTTTCGCTTTGAGCATGCAACGGCCACCTGGTGTGCGTTTTGGCTGCTCCTTTTTGAACCCTCGCAGCGAGAGGAAGCGCGAAAAGATCGGGAAATAGTGACAGTGATATCTTACGTACAGTATTTGCGGCTCAAGCAACATTTTCTGCTGTCGACGCGCAAGTGTCTCTCTTGTGGCCAGCGGGTTCGACTCGCAGGTTGGAAGAAGTGTTGCTGCAATGGCCACACCATGTGATCTGAACTTGCGAAAGAAGTTGGGAGCGTTGGGGTTCCCATCCGCTGCCACGTTCACACTGTCAGGTCCGTGAACACCGTGTTTGTCCGTCGCTGTCCCGTCGTTCTCAGGGTGCCCCCTTCCGCCAGACCGTGTGGCCGTTGTAGCTGCTGTCACCTTCCTAGAGGACCGTGTGGTCCGATTCTTACCCGTGGACAAGCGCACTGCCCTGCGGACGAACGATGGTGCCTGGGGTGCCGCGTTCACCGCTTACATGAAGGGGCAGGGCTATCCTGCGTGCGACCCCAAGTCCGCGCGAAGCCTGGCCGCGGCCATGAGCTTCCTTGTGGAAACAGGAATATCTTGCGAGTTCCAAGACAAAGGTGTGTGGCATAATCTTATCCAACAGTGCATATCTGGTGGCGCTTGCCTCGCAGTGTGCATGCATGCATCCAACCCATTGTGGTGTCTTGTTGTATGGTGACCGGCCGCTCCGAGCAGCCGAAGCTGCCAACGCAGCGTGCAAAGCGGCACCTGCAACTGCTGCCGCCAGCACCTCTGCTTCAACACCAGGTTCGTACCAGAGGGCTCACGAGCAGCAGCATTGCGGTGACACAGTGGGGCTTTGACAGAAGTGGTGCAAGGCATTCGGCGTATTGCGGCTGCTCTGGGAGTTGCTGTCAGCGCCACTCATAGCTCAGCCGACATGCTCAAAGACATTCTTCGCCACGTTCGTCAATTGGTTGCACGTGCTTCTCTGTCTTCACGAGAAGCTTCTGGTGCGACGGGCGTGTCCCAGAAGGTGTACCCCGCAGGCGTCGTCACCGGCTGTACGTTGCGTTGGGGTGTCGTTCCTGGAGCGGGTTACTCAAACCTGACTGTGTTGGAGGCGAACAGCCAAAGCTGTGGATACTGCGGCCTCGATTCTTCGCATGCTGTATGTGGCAGACTTGCGCGAGTTGCAAGACCAGGTGAATGCAGCGTTGATGCAGCTTCAGGCGCTCACAGCCGACCCCAAAACCGACAGTAGATTAGGGAAAGTGGGGCGATAGCTGGTGTTGCGTGCACGGCATGTAGGTGTTTACATGTGACGTGTGCTAATGTTTGGGGGGGTCGATTGTTTCCAACAACAATCGCAGACTGCGAGTCGCAGTGCACACACCACTCCACCACACCGGTGCCGATCAGCGTGCTTTGGACTGTCCCTGGAGGCGAACAGCCAAAGCTGTGGATACTGCGGCCTCGATTCTTCGCATGCTGTATGTGGCAGACTTGCGCGAGTTGCAAGACCAGGTGAATGCAGCGTTGATGCAGCTTCAGGCGCTCACAGCCGACCCCATAACCGACAGTAGATTAGGGAAAGTGGGGCGATAGCTGGTGTTGCGTGCACGGTATGTAGGTGTTTACATGTGACGTGTGCTGATGTTTGGGGGGGTCGATTGTTTCCAACAACAATCGCAGACTGCGAGTCGCAGTGCACACACCACTCCACCATACCGGTGCCGATCAGCGTGCTTTGGACTGTCCCGTCCCCGAGACACACACTCCTGCTTTCAGAGCAGGCGGGAGACTGTTGGCAGCGGCCGTAGCCGAGACACAGGATTTCCATGTGTCGACCGGCTCCATGGAGGTCCGTTGGTGGACAGGCGACCCCCGCGCGGTCATGATCACTTGCACCACGAAGATGGGGCGACCCTCGCGCGGTCATGATCACTTGCACCACGGTGAGCTGCCCCACCACGCTGCTCGAGCTGTGTCGTACATCTCCCATGCGGCATCATGCGCCGGCATGGCATGGCCCATCATGCCGCATGGGCCATGCCGGCGGTCCTGCGTGCTGACTCACTGAAATTCCTGTGCCGCAAAACCGTGAGTCACTCGCCACTGGAGAAGCACCACACCCGAGAGAGTTGGAAGCAGCACTAGCAATGTTCCGTGAGAACTTGTTCCACACGACAACAGCAGCCCTCGGTCGGCAGGGACGGCGAGTGGGTCCCTGAAGTGCGTTTGTGCTTTGGACAGCACCAAAGCAACCTTTGTGCTGACTCACAGGAAAAATAAAAACCGAAACCATGAAACTGCCACCGTGCTGCTGCTCAGCAGTCACGCGTGTGGTGCTGTGTACAGTGCGGAGCTGAGCAGTATTTCAGTGGACACCGCAAGCGACGGGCCTCGATTCTTGTGGTCAAAATGCGTGCAAACCTCTTCTTGGTCGTCTTGGCTGCAGTGGTTGCTTTTGCTCACGCCAGTGCGTACAGATGGTGGTTTCAATGGGTGCAGTGGTGGCACTGTGGTAATAATTCCTACTAACTCCGCCTGCTGTACTGTAACAGGCACGTGTGGCAACGGAGTCTTGGAAGCAGGCGAAGAGTGTGACGATGGCAACACTGTGGACGTCGATGGGTGCCGCAGCACCTGTGTGGCAGGGTACCCTGAGGTGCTGGTGCTGATCTCCACCCTGACAGCGCAGTGGCCAAACAAAGAGCGCTCTGTCATGGATTCAACCCAGGTATTTCCCCGTTCCGAAGTGGGTTACCTCACCGACGCACAGTGGCGCGCGTTGCCAGCTGCCGCGTTCTGCAACGCTAAGGTGATCGCATTCGGTGAAGGGTCTCAGGCAAACGACCCCTTCCCAGCAGCGGCTCTGGACACGATCGACAGGTGGGGCCCGGCTGTGCTGGGCCGGATCGTTGCAATTGCGCCTGATATGGTGTCCCATCGCGAGGAGATGACCTTTCGCGTTGCCGCGGAGACCGCGTACTTGCACCCAGGCCTCGGGGCTTCCCTGTGTGTGTACTTTGGCAATTGGGACCCGGCCACGATGACATGGCTGGACGATCTGTTTGACCAGCGCCCTGGCGACCACACCGGCTCGTTCCAAGTTGCCCTTTCGCCCAACGCGTACCAGTTCACTCGCCAGGTGGGCATCGTGCGCCGCATGACACCGTCGTACTCCCACACGTGGTGGCAGGCCAGTCCGGTGTCCGGTGACCCGTACTTGTACTATTTCACCTCCTGGCCGTCCTACATGACACCTGTCGTCATCGACAACGTCGACACGCCCGATATCGTCACGGGAGAGTCGGATATTTTCGGAAACTACCCTGTCAGCGGAGGCCCCATTGTACTCTTTGGCTACGCGCCAGGGCCCCATGCCATCCCGCTTGTTCTGGTCACCAAGCAGTGCAGCAACGGCGTTGTTGAGGGCGACGAGGAGTGCGACGACAACAACCAAATCAGCAACGACGGCTGCTCCCCTGTGTGCACCATCGAAAGGTGTGGTAACGCCTTGTTGGAAACCGGCGAAGAGTGCGATGACGGCAACGACGTGGATGGCGACGGCTGCTCCAGCTGCGCCATTGACATCGGCTTCGACTGCACCGCCTTGCTCACCGTTTGTGGCAACAACGCGACTGAGGCGGGTGAGGCCTGCGATGATGGCAACACCGACGGTGGCGACGGCTGCTCAGCCGCCTGTACCATCGAGGTGTGTGGCAATGGGGTGGTGGACGTGGGTGAGGACTGCGATGGTGGAGCTGGGTGCTCGGCGTCATGCGAGTTTCTTTGCGGCAATGGCGTGATCGATGGTGACGAGGAGTGCGACGATGGTGGTGTTGCGCCAGGTGACGGGTGCAACGCAACATGCGGTGCCGAGGTGTGTGGCAACGGTGTTCTTGACTCGGGTGAGGCATGCGACGATGGCAACACTGCCAATAACGACGGCTGCTCCGCCAACTGCATCATCAACGTGTGCGGCAACGGCATCGTGGAGGACGGTGAACCATGTGACGACGGAAACCCGAACGACGCCGACGCATGTGACACATCGTGCCACCTGACCAGACGCGACGAGTGTGACGATGTTCCGGCACCATGCTCCCCCCACGCCAACTGCTCTGATCCAGACTTTGACACGAACGGCGACGTCGTGTGCACGTGCAATGCTGGCTTCAACGGAGATGGCGTCACCTGTACCGACATCAACGAGTGTGACACCAACAACGGCGGCTGCTCTCAAGTGTGCAACAACTCCCCGGGCAGCTTCGCGTGCAGTTGCAATGCTGGCTACATCCTGAACGCCGACGGTACCTCATGCGACGACATCAACGAGTGCGCCACTGGCAACGGTGGTTGTGCTGGCACCTGCACCAACAGCGTTGGCGACTACAGCTGCAGCTGCAACAGCGGCTACGTCCTCAACGCTGATGGTCACGCGTGCGATGATGTGAATGAATGTGATACGAACAATGGTGGGTGTGGCCAAACGTGCACCAACAACGACGGCGGTTACACCTGCAGCTGTGGCATCGGCTACACGCTGAACGCGGACAGTCATGCGTGCGATGACATCAACGAATGTGACACCAACAACGGCGGGTGCGGGCAGACGTGCACCAACAGCGTCAGCAGCTACAGCTGCAGTTGCAGCAGCGGCTATGCACTGAACGCCGATGGCCACGCGTGCGACGACGTGAATGAGTGTGACAGCAACAACGGTGGTTGCGACGACAAGTGCACGAACAACGACGGTAGCTACACATGTAGCTGCGACAGTGGGTATGCACTGAACGCGGACGGCCATGCGTGTGACGATGTGAACGAGTGCGACACCAACAATGGCGGCTGTGCGCAGACGTGTACCAACAGCGTCGGTGCCTACACGTGCAGTTGCAACAGTGGCTATGTGCTCAACGCCGATAGCCACGCGTGTGACGACGTGAATGAATGCGACACCAACAACGGTGGCTGTTCCCAGACGTGCACCAACAACGCCGGCAGTTACAGCTGCAGTTGTACCTCTGGTTACACGTTGAATGCCGACAGCCACTCGTGTGACGACATCAACGAATGTGACAGCAACAACGGTGGATGTGGCCAAACGTGCACCAACAGCGTTGGCAGCTATGCGTGCAGCTGCAACAGTGGCTACAATCTGAATGCTGACAGCCATGCCTGCGACGACATCAACGAGTGCGACACCAACAACGGTGGGTGTGACCAGACGTGCACCAACAGCGCCGGCAGCTACGCCTGCACTTGTGGCACCGGCTACCGCCTGAACGCCGATGCTCACGCCTGTGACAACATTGACGAGTGCGCTGAGGGCTTGGACAACTGCGACAGCAATGCTGCCTGCGCCGACACGGACGGCTCTTTCACATGCACATGCAACACCGGCTTCATCGGCAACGGTGTCAGCTGCTTCATCGACACGACGATTGTGGAGGATGCCTACCCCGTCGCGCCCAACGACAACCGCATTCGCTTCAAGGTTGACTTTGGCGTCGCTGTTCCCATCTCCGCCTCTGACTTCGCCGTCTCCACCGCCAACGGCATGTCTACTGTCCCAGCTGTCCTCACGCCAATCTCGTCACGCTCCTTCTACGTCGAAGTCGTGGTTGTTGGTCCGCTGGTGTCCGGTACCATCACGCTGTCGCTGCCACAGTCCACCACAACACCACCCAACGCCGTCGCCTCCGCCAATGCTACCTACGTGGCACCCACGCCTGTCGTCTTCTCCTTGACGTATGGCAATGCCGCGACACCGGGCATGGACTATGAGTTCACCATCCACGTGCGCTTCGAGCTTCCCGTCACTGGCTTCACTCCAGACATGCTCCACATTGACACCTCTACCGTCGCCATTGAGTCCATGAACATGACGACATCCACACCTGACCTCTACTCCTTCGCCTTCCGCCTGGGCGCACCGGCTGGATCCATCTCCTTCTCCGTGAATGACACGTACGGTACCGCCGTGTCGCCCGCCCATGCTGCCTCCAACGTCTTCACCATCGACTACATTGGTCGCTGCGCCAACCGCGAGTGCTCACCCGACGATGGTAGCGCCCGTGTTTGCGTCCACGTCAATGCTGCCGGCCAAGACGCTACCTGCCACGACTTCCTGCGCACTGATGCCGGTGACATCCTGTACCCCATCGTGTGTCCGCCAGGTACCGAGTTGTGTCCACAGGTGGCCGTGCCCGACGAGCTGCCACTGGCCGAGGGTTGGTGCACTTCGTGTGCCGGTGAGTCGAGTGGCCCATGTCAGCATGTGGATGGTAGCGAAGATGGCACCTGTCATGCGTACCTGGACGCCGCGACCAAGACATGCCCACCCGGCACCATGACGTGCAACGAGTGTGACCGCCTGGCGCCATGTGACCATGGTTCGTGTGTGGACCTGGTGCAAGACTACACGTGCATGTGCGAGGCGATGTGGCTGGGCAAGGACTGCGACAACCACGATGACTGCGCCGTGAACAGTTGTGCGCCAACGGGCGAGTGTGTGGACGGAACGGGTGCCGACGATGGCACGTACAGCTGCAAGTGCGACCCTGGGTACGAGGGGGAGTTCTGTGCCCAGGAGATCGATGAATGTACACCTGGCCCATGTCAGAACGGCGGTGTGTGCACCGACCTGCTGGCTGACTACAGCTGTGACTGCACTGGCACCGGCTACATGGGCGGGGACTGTGACGTGGACATCAACGAATGCGACACGGGGAATGGTGGGTGTGAGCAGACGTGCAACAACAACGGTGGCGGCTACACGTGTAGTTGCAACAGCGGCTATGTGCTCAACGCCGATGGTCGCGCATGCGATGATGTGAACGAATGTGACTCGAACAACGGCGGGTGCGACCAGACGTGCACGAACAGCATCGGCGGCTACGACTGCAGCTGTGGTGCTGGCTACACGCTGAACGCCGACAACCATGCATGTGACGACGTCAATGAGTGCGACAGCAACAATGGTGGTTGCGACCAGACGTGTACCAACAGTGATGGAAGCTACAGCTGCAGTTGTG
>Ga0213833_1003226_pt1 | contig 10084 bp, 7 predicted proteins | sample SWATP21_FD_160575 | JGI IMG/M metagenome (GOLD analysis project Ga0213833, IMG submission 160575) | Coastal seawater microbial communities from Marineland, Florida, United States - SWA TP2 #1 | ecosystem: Environmental > Aquatic > Marine > Coastal | place: USA: Florida | collected 2016-08-14
TTTTAAAAACGAAAACCCTTCGAAATTCACTAATTCATTTTCCACTTCTGATAATATTTATGGAAGGGTCTACCTCGATAAATCTATTAAAAATAAAATATCATCCTATGCTCCAGGAGTATTATTTTATGAACTATATATCGATGGACAAAGAATAGGGCACAAGAAAAGTTTTGGAATGTACAAACATCTTGAAGACCCCAGCTATTACACAGAACAAATGAATGGTGGTGATCCTTTTTTCAAATGGACTAGTTGGAAAGTTTGGCTTCTCCCTACCCTAGACGATAATGAAATCCAATATGGCAATGTAAATATTGCTGCTCGAGCATTTACTTTGGCACTATTAGATCAAGAACCAGGGAAGCATGAAGTACAACTTAAAATTATAAATGTGTCCATGGATGGAACTGGACAGAATGACTTCTTAGCAGAAGGAAGTTTTGTAATTGATATCAAAGCTGCCGACAAGAATAAATTAGCTTTTGCTTATGCTCCGCCACTACCAAAAGATGAATACACAGGACCCAATAAATCAGAAACACTAGCAGCAATTAAAACTGCTTTTGAAGAGGAAGTAAACAAAACTCCCATTATTTGGGGTATTTACAAACAAGGATGGAAAGAAGGAACCTATACTTTGACTGGACAAAAATACAAGAAGATTGCTGGATGGGCGGTTTTCCCAGATACGAATGGAGATGGTCAAGTTCCTATTACCACCTTTAATTTCATTAGTGATTATAGCAATGGCGGTTGGACCAAACTTCGGTTTGATAGTCATTGTCTAGGTTGCCCAGATTGGGATGTTGAAATAGCTGCAGCAAAAGCTGCTGGGGAAGGATGAAGGTCACAAAAATCATCATCTTCTAGTATCCCATGGGGAAAAGGTTTGGTTCTACTCATTATCTTTGGAGCAGTAGGTTTCTATGTTCTGAAAAAATTAAACTTAGGAATAAGCTAAAAATCAACTATTGAAAATATCAAACGAAATTTGTAAATCCCTACTATATGTATTTTGTGCATTCAGCTTTGTTATGCTGGATGCACAATCCTCTTTACAAGAATCTCCTGTTAACATCATCCAGTTGTACGATCAAATCGAAACCAACCCATCTAAAACCTTACACCTAACAGATTCTTTACTTACTAAGGATAAAAATCTTACAGCAACAGAAAAATGTTATCTCTATCATATTGCAAGCGATTGCTATTACTACCTTTCCGATATTAGAAAAAGCGATGAATCTTTAGTAAGAGCATTTGACATCATGCCCGAAAACTTCCCACCTTCCAAGCACGTAGAAATGCTGAATAGTCATGGTCAAAACCTTGACTTTTTAGGTAAGATAGATGAAGCTATTGATACCTATAAAAAAGGTCTGATCATTGCTCATCAACAAAAAGATAGCATAGAAATCAGTTATCTGTATTATAATTTAGCTGTATCAAATCTTTCCCAGTCCTATTTTGAAAATGCTTTAATTTTCGTTGATTCAGCTCAACAACTAAGTTTCAAAATGAAAGATAGTATTGGTTTAGCTAGCATAATGAGAATCCGAGCTAGCATCTATAATCAATATGAAGATTATGAAAAATCAATCGAATCTCTGACATCTGCGCTGCCTTATACAAATAAGCAAGAACCCGAATTGGAATGTATAATTTTCATTGATATTGCAAATGACTATTGGCATTTAGATCAAATTGTTCCAATGAAAAAATACTTGGATCAAGCCAAAGCATGCATTCAAAATAATACTTATTTTAATAGTCAGATTGAATGGTATAAAGCAATGGGGAATTATCACCTCATGAATAATGACACATTAAATGCTATTTTATTCTATGATTCAACCGCATTGACTGCTCAAAATGCAGGTGACATCCACGCATATTATCACGGTCTACTCTCTAAATTCACATTGAATAATGATGACCACAATATCGAAAGAGGAATTAAAGCTGCTGACAAAGCATATGATCTAGGAATGAGCAGGCTTGCAAGTAGAGCGTATTATAAATTATCTCAATTACTTGCCTCAAAACGTAGATACTCTGAAGCATATGAAAAACTTAAATTGTATAAAGATTTAGAAGAACGATATATTAAAGAGGATAATCGCAAAAAAATGGAGGCTCTTTCCATTCGATATCAACTTAAAGAAAAAGATATGCAGAAACAACTTGCTGAAGAGCAGTTGATAACAGATCGACTCCGATATCAATCTTACATCGGCATCGGAATTACACTATTCACTTTACTGTTGCTCTTTTTCTTATTTAAAATCTACAACGACCGCATAAAGGCAAAACAAAGTCAATTAGAAAATGAAAATCGATACCTCCAGGAATTAGCTGACATTGAATCGCAAGCATTTAGAGCACAGATGAATCCTCACTTCATATTCAATGCCATGAACAGCATTAAAGGTTTGATCATAAACAATGAAGCTAAAGAAGCAGCTCTGTACATTTCTAAATTTTCAAAATTGATTCGTAAAGTTTTAGATAATAGCAGATTAAAAGTTATTTCTCTAAAAGAAGAATTGGAGGTTTTAGAATTGTATATCAATTTAGAGAAAAAGCGATTTCGAGATGGGTTCTTCTACGAAATAAACATCGATGAGAAAGTGGATACTGAACTACTAGCCATTCCTCCTGTAACCCTGCAACCATTTGTAGAAAATGCCATTTGGCACGGGTTTAAAAATAATGAAAGAGAAAATGAGCTTAAAATTCAAATCACAGATATAGGTGATGATCTTCAAATTTCTATCCATGATAATGGTGTGGGAAGAAATATTAAAAAAATTAAGGACAACAAATCTTCGCATGGTATTGAAATAACCCAACAAAGAATTCATAATTTTAGTGGTGATGATCAACAAAGAATTCAATACATTGATCATAAAGATAAAAATGGTCAGGGAATTGGAACAACAGCCATTTTAACAATTCCAAAAATTGAGTACCATGATTAAAGCTGTAATTATTGATGATGAACAACTAGCAATAGACACCTTGCAATGGCAGTTAAAGGAGTTTTGTCCTGAAGTAGTTGTAACCTCCACATTCAATAACCCTGAAACTGCACTTGATTTCCTTCAAAACCATACCATTGACCTTTGCTTTCTCGATATTAACATGCCAGAAATGTCGGGATTTGATTTCCTACAACATTGGAATTCAAATCCTCCTTTTACCTTCATTTTTACAACTGCATACTCAGAACATGCTATCAAAGCTTTTAAAGTAAGTGCATTCGACTACCTTCTGAAGCCAATAGATGAAGAAGATTTGATCACCACAATTCAAAAATTCATCAAGCACAAAACTCCAATTTTGAATGAACAAATTCAATTGCTATTCCAACAATTAAATAATCCTAAATCCGATATAACTAAGGTTGCATTCCCAACTCAAGAATGTATTTATATGGTAGAAATTAATTCGATTATTAGACTGGAATCTGATAATAATTACACCACTGTTATTTTGGAAAATGAACCGCCCATACTTGTCAGTAAAACACTAAAAGACGTTGAGAAACTCCTACCACAGCATCGCTTTATGCGAATTCACCAAAAACACACAGTCGACCTAGAAAAGATCAATCAATACAAACGTGGTAAAGGAGGAAGTGTACTATTATCCAATGACGAAACCATCCCCGTTAGTAGGGCAAAAAAAGATGAATTAATTACAAAATTAGGGATATAATCGATTACTAATTATAGATAATAATGTACCAATTATCAATAGCAATTAACGAATAATAGGTGCTATCAATTCTGTTCATTTCTTTAGTTTTCCTTTACTGGAAATAAATCAAAAATTATGAAATCTGAACAAACAAATTCTACCAGTTGGGGACAGCAAAACAAGCTTTATTTAAAGATTGCATTCATGTTATTGTTAATTGCACTTTTGCTAATTCCCAAAGTAATGATCACTGATCTGATCTATGAGAGAAAAAGCTATCAACAAGAGGTTGATCGTGAAATTTCTCAAACTTGGGGAGGAAGTCAAATTTTAGCACCTCCAATCCTATCCATACCATACACCAAGTATTCTATTTACGAAAAAGATGGAAAGGAAGAAAAATCCTTCTTTGAAAAAAGTATTTACATTACACCCGAAACAGCTAAAATAGATGCTGATGCAACAACTGAAAAACGTTCTTTAGGGATATATTCCTCTATCATTTATACCGCTACAAATCAAATTAACAGCTCATTTAATATTACAATTGACTCTACTTTCGAGTCCAATATCGACAAGATTCACTTCAGTAAGGCAATCCTTCATTTACCAATTTCAGACCCTACCAGAGTTGCAAGTATTACCTACCTAAATTTCAATGGTAAAAAATATAAAATGGAGGTGTACAATAACGATTTAGGTTCAGGTTTGATGGCTGAGATTGATATCAACGATATACCATCTCCTAAATTTGACATTGAACTCGTTTTAAAAGGAAGCCAAAACCTCCATTTCTTACCTGTAGCTTCATTTCAAGAAGTTGAGTTAAACAGCAATTGGAATTCACCTGGCTTTACAGGTTCAGCTCTACCTGTCTCTCGAGACATCACCAATGATGGTTTCACAAGTTTATGGAATTCCACAGAATACGCATCTTCTCTTCCTCGAACGTGGATTAGCAGTTCGCCTCAAACGGTATTCAACTCAGGTTCAAAGTATGGTGTAGATTTCATTCAAACTGTAGATCATTATCAGAAAAATATGCGAGCAGTAAAATATGCTATCTTAATTATTGTCCTTTCTTTTTTGGTATTCTTTTTCTTTGAATTAAAAAGGAATAAATCCATTCATATTATTCAATATGTCTTAGTTGGATTGGCAATTCTACTATTTTACTTACTATTATTATCACTAAGTGAGCATTTAGGGTTTAATGTAGCCTATTTGATTTCCACATTGATGTCGGTTTCTTTGATTTCCTGGTATGCTAAAACAATTCTCAATTATAATAAAGCAGCATTAATGCTATTTGGAATTTTGATTGCTCTATTCTCCTACATTTATATATTGCTACAATTGGAAGATTATGCCTTATTAGCAGGATCTATTGGACTATTTATTATCCTTTTTATTGTGATGAAAGTGAGTAGTAAAATACGTGCATTGAGTGAGAAGTAAAATTTAGAAAAGTTGATACAAGAGGAGGAGGTTTAAGTTAAATCTCCTCCTTTTACTATTATTATTATTATTATGAATTTATCATTATATTCGTCAGAACATAAGGTGTAAAAAATTATACTTTAAATCAATTTTAAAATCACAACCATTTAAACATGAAAAAATTCTCTACATTATTAATTGCAATCATTTGTTTTACCACCACTATTAGTGCTCAAAATTCAGTAATTAATTCAGATGAACAAGTAAAACAATTATATAACCAATATATTAATGAGGCAGTATCATTTACTGCAGATTTAAAAGAAATGCCTGAAAATTTTTCTCCAAAAAGTCTTAATGATTATCTACAGTTTCAAGGAGAAAATGCTGATGAAAAACTTCAAAAACTAAGAAACTCTTATACATCAATTATTAATTATTTTTCAGAATATTCCGATACAAATGGAGAAAATCTACTCTCCTACTTATTTCAAAAACATGTTGAAAGTGCGAAAGAAGGACCATCCTGCTTTGCACCATGGTACGCTAATGAATTAGAAATTTCATCTGCAGCTGTAACGTGTTGTTCTTCTGATCAAATTTGCAATGAATGTATTGACAAACATTTATTACAATCAATGCAAAATATATCCATCTATACAAATTGTCTAAATCAATATAAATAACTACAAAATATATCAAGCATTTGAAATTTACAAATTGAGGTTTTCTTACTCAACAAATTTCGTCGTCAAAACGTTAACTTTTCCTAAAAGTGTAACTTCAGTTACATAGCACTTAAGTTCTACTCGTATTTTTGAGTCACCATCAAAAAATCGTATGAAAGCACACTCTTTACTTAGGTTAGGAATTATATTTACTTTATTCGCTACCGTATTTATACAGTCTTGTACTGATGATGATCAATCTATCGGTTCTAGCGATTTAGATGGAAATCAATTAGTTACAAACGCAAAAGCGGATGTTATCAAAGATTGGTACAAGCTCTATCTTGATATTGAGAAAGATCTCGAAGACTTCAGACCGAATCCAACATCTCGAGCTTTAGGCTATATCGGCGTAGCAGCCTATGAAGCTGCTGTTCCTGGCATGCCAGACTATTTATCTGCTTCTTCTTTTTTAAGCGGTTATCATTTGGCAGGAACAAACCCATATAATCACCTATATTGGAATGGTATTGTAGAAAATGAGTATTTCTGGGAAGCCGTTTTAAACAGAACTTACTTCCAAACTTTTAATTACTTTCTATTTGGTATGAATGCAGATCAAATAGACCAAGTTCAAGTACTTTATGATCAATATGATGCTGAGATTCAATCCAATTTAAGTCCAGAATTCTATGCGATTGCAATTGAAAGAGCGGAAGAAATTACAAATGCAGTGATTGGATATGCTGAATCAGATACAGAAGGTGCATCTCAAATATTTGAAATTGAACCAGAAGATTATCAAGCACCAGTTGGTACTGGACTTTGGAAACCAACTCCTCCTGACTTCTCTAATGCTTGCCATCCTTATTGGAGGGAAGTGCGATTATTAGTAACTCCTCAAGATGGTGTGATTCCAGAACCACATATTCCTTATAGCGAAGATGTAAATTCAGAATTTTACCAACAAGCCGCAGAAGTTAATAATGCGATTAACAATTTGACGCATGAAGATCGTTGGATTGCCGAATTTTGGAGTGACGATCTTGTAGGTATCACTTTTAGCCCTCCAGCAAGACAGGTTGCGATCGCTAATCAACTGATTGAGTTAGAACATTCAGATATGGAGACATCATTGCATTTGTATTTGAGGTTAGGCTTAGCACTGAATGATGCCTCAGTAATTTGTTGGGGCGCTAAATATGTTTATAATTTAGAACGACCGATAGATTATATACGAAGAGTGATAAACCCTGATTTCCAACCAATTTTAGGTGATGCTTTAGGAGTTACTGGTCAAAACCCTAATTTTCCTGCCTACCCTTCTGGACACTCATCGTTTGCTGGAGCTGGAGCGGCAGTTTTCAATCTCATCTATCCAAATGTTTCTTCTTTTACAGATAGATGCCATGAAAACAGGACGAGCTTCCTGAGTGAACCACGTACATACTCTAGCTTTGATGAGATGGCTGAAGAAAATGCCTATTCTCGAATTCCTTTAGGAGTACATTTTCGAATGGATTGTGATGAAGGATTGCGTATTGGACAAGAGGTCGGCGAATATATAACACGTCTTTCTATCACTAAATAAGGTCATTTCTATAATTTATTGGCGGATATAACTAATGTTATATTGATTTCCAACATCTAATTTGTAGATTGTCAATGCATTGGAGAAGCCCCTGAAGTGAGTGCATTGATATACACCTAATACTTACTCTACTAAGATTGGAGTGTCCTCCAATGCATCATTTCAATTCCATGTTTTGCTTCTGAGTTGAATTGCGGAAAACAAGAATTTGATACATCCTTAAATGTACAGCGAGCGCACTTTGCATAACCACTATAACCATATCTGCCTCTACACCCAATATTGCAAAACTATATGCCGAAAAATGTGAATACATTTTTCGGTTGGAATTGAAAAATAGATAAAATCACAATTTATTCTGTATTTTGAAGGAAAATTGCAGCTATGAAAAACTTCCTCTTCCTCTTAATCCTTACCTTCTTCACTACCAATTCGATTTTATCTCAATGTCCTCCAGGAACATATGGAGATGGTGTGACCTGTACAGATTGTCCACCTGGTACTTACAATCCTACTTCTGGTGGTACAACTATAGATGATTGCATTCCTTGTCCAGCAGGAAAATTCCAACCTAATTCTGGTGCTGAAGTATGTTTTGATTGTGCTCCTGGGACATTCCAACAAGAAGAAGGTCAGACACAATGTCTTGTGTGTGCGGTAGGAACTTACCAACCAAATACTGGTAGTGCATCATGTTTTTTATGTAATCCAGGAACCTATCAAAATAATACTGGGTCAATTAATTGTTTGCTATGTGAAGCTGGAAGATTTCAAGCAAATGCTGGTCAAACCTTTTGTGAAGATTGTCCCACAGGTACCTTTGCTGCACAACAAGGATCTATTCAATGCGAATCATGTCCCCCTGGAACCTATCAAAACCTAACCGGTCAAGTGAGTTGTGCTAATTGCTTACCAGGAGAATATCAAAATACGTATGGTAATGAATTTTGTTATCCTTGTGAAATCGGTAGGTACAATCCTGATCCAGGAAAAGCATATTGTCTACCTTGTGGGAATGGAACTTACCAACCAAATATTGGACAAATCACTTGTATTGCTTGTCAATCCTGTGATGATAACGACCCCAATACTGTTGACTTATGTAATGCGGTTGATGGTTCATGTTATAATATTACAGAAACAGATCAATTAATACGTGTACAAGATATCTTAAAATTGAAGCCTAGATATACAGAGCCTGCAAAACCGGAAACAGGAATGATCTACTTTGATGGGAATGCTGGAGTAATAAAATATTTCAATGGATCTGTTTGGATTAATTTAAACTAAGAGATATTTATAATTTATTGTTAAAGCAATTTACAATGATAACTTTTGCATGAGTATCGGTGTTTACTCGATAACAAACAAAAGAAATATGTATAAAATTATCATTGCAATTACACTCTTATTCACAGCTAATTTTGCTAGTGCTCAAATAGGTAATTTATTAAATAAAGCCAAAGACCAAGTTGAGAAAACAGTTTCTGGAGAATCAGGGTCATCAACCATTGCTGATGGTTTAAAAGAAGCCTTAAATAAAGGTGTGGGTAATGCAGTTGATCAATTATCTGAAAAAGACGGATACTTAAAAAGTCAATACAAAATTCTCATACCGGAAGATGCTCAAAAAGTAGTCTCTGTTGTGAAGAAAGTTCCAGGCTTTGAAAATGTAGAAGATGAATTAATCAATAAAATGAATGATGCGGCAGAAGTTGCAGCAAAGAAAGCGACACCTATTTTTGTTGATGCGATAAAACAAATGACGATTAAGGATGCAAAAAACATTCTATTTGGTGAAGATGATGCGGCTACTCGATATTTAGAAACTTCATCAAGAACCAAGTTGTACAATGAATTTATGCCTATCATTAAATCTAGTTTAAAAGAGGTGAATGCAACAGCTTATTGGAAAACAGTAGTAGATGCATATAATAAAATTCCTTTTCAAAAGAAATTAAATCCAGATTTAGCGGATCATGTTAATCAGAAAGGATTAGATGGTTTATTCGGATTGATTGAGAAGAAAGAAGAAGGAATTAGAGAAGATCAAGCACAAAGAACAAGTCCATTATTGAAAGAAGTTTTCGGACAATTGGATTAAAATATAATTGAGATTGAGTTGAGTTAAAAGCTCTTCATTATAGGATGTAATGAAGAGCTTTTTTATTTTAATAGAACAATCTGGCTACACCAATTGAAATGGTTCCATCGACACCGCCATCAGAATCTAAATCACTATGTGATGAATTTCCACCATTATCAAATTTAAATAGGTTTCTCGAGCTAAACCCTGGTTGTAAGGTTATCATATAGTCATCATTTAAATGAAATTGTACACCAAAATCAAAATATAAACCTATTCCATTTTGGCGAATATAGCGGCTGCTTTCAGGAGTTATGAAATCGTATTCAATGATCGCACCAACACTAGTATAAAATAAGCCATCAAAAAATTCAGTATTACCGCCTAAATAAAGCGTTCCTAGAGTCAAATTTTCTTTGCTATAACCGGTTATTGTTGCGTCGGGAAGTGAAACTTTACCTTGTCCAACTTCAAGAGCAATTCTAAATGATGTATTGTCCCAATATCGATAATCTCTTTCAATTCCTACCCGAACAAGATCGACAGTATTATTTTCTCCACTTTCAAATGATGGGAATAAATTTAAAGAAGTTG
>Ga0213833_1003230_pt1 | contig 10080 bp, 13 predicted proteins | sample SWATP21_FD_160575 | JGI IMG/M metagenome (GOLD analysis project Ga0213833, IMG submission 160575) | Coastal seawater microbial communities from Marineland, Florida, United States - SWA TP2 #1 | ecosystem: Environmental > Aquatic > Marine > Coastal | place: USA: Florida | collected 2016-08-14
CAAGGCAGGGACGGAGTACTGCCAGGTGCTGAAGCCCAAGGACATCGCGAAGAAGCTCCTCGACAGCGACGATGAGGACGAGGACGAGTCGGATGACGAAGAGGCCGCCGCCGGTGTGGGTGAAGGGGAGGGTGGGGAGGATGTTGGTGTCCAGGTGGAAGGAGACGGCGCGGGGGATGAGAAGACGGGCGAGGGTGGTGACGGCCCGTCGTCTGACAGCGACGGGAAGAGTGGTGGTGGGGAGGAGGGCAAGGGCGAGGGCAGCGGTGACGAAGAAGGTGCGGCGGCGGCGCCGGTCGTGCCCGAGTATGACGAGCGCGGCGTGCCGTTGGACCCGGACGGCGTGCCGTGCACGGCGTTCTTGGAGATCCGCGCCAGCGTGCTGGGCAAGGTCATCAAGGCCCTGCGCAACCGGCTGCTGAACGTGTTCGACAAGACGGCGGCGTCGCGGCGCAAGGCCATGTCCGCGCTGCGCAAGGAGCGCGTGGAGTACCTGACGGACGAGCTGGAGGAGCGGCTGCGTCGGCACTGGCCCCGGAAGGGCCACGCGGAGGTGAAAGTGAAGCAACCCCGCGAGGGGGAGCTCATTTCGCACCGGCAGCGACAGGAACGCCACGCCCGCAACATCCTGCAGCGCAACGCGGGGCACGGTCGGTCGTTCGCCAAGGCGTTGGAGAAGGCGTACGCGGACCTGGAGAAGTTCACGAAGCGGCAAGCCGCGTTGGCCCGGGCGTTGCCATCCCGCACCAACCTGGCGTCGTTGCAGGGCGTGCTGCAAAAGTGCAAGCGCTTCCGCGCGGACTTCAAGGAGGCCGCGGCGGATTGGCACACGCAGCTGCAGCCGTTTGCGGCGGATGAGCCACGGCGGTTGAAGCAGGCCAACCAGGAGTTCCTGCGGTCCTGCAAGCTCTTTTCTCAGGGTGGCGAGTGCGTTACCTTGTTTTGTTTGTTTTGTTTGTTTTGTTTGGTTGTGTTGTTGCTGTGGCGTCGGGGTGGTGGCGTTGTGTTGTGTTGCGTTGTGTTGTGTGCGCCTTGCTTTTGCTTGGCTTGTGCTTGGCGTGTGGTCGTTCAGTCGTTGTTGCGGTGATGGGTGGTGACTCTGGCGGTGGCCCCTGATGGATTCATTCATGGATGGGTCCTTGCTGTTGTTGTTGGTTCCTTCAGGTATGCCAAGGAAGAAGTGGCACTGAGCCAGCAGGCGCTGCGCAGTGTGGATGAGGCTGTGGACGCCGCGGCAGAGGGCCGCTGCACGGAACAGTCTGCGCTTCGCGACAAGCAGGAGGCGGCCCTCGAGTCGTTTGCGGAGTTCCAGAAGCAGTTCGATGAGTGCCTGCAGGACTTGTCCATGCGGGAGGGCCTGGGCCAAAAGTGCGTCTCTTCGCCTCCGTTCTCGCACCGCGTGGTGGTGGTGGTTGCATGGTGTCTTGTTGTGTGGTGTTCTGTGGTGTGGCACTGCGTGAGGTTGTGGTTTTTTTTTGCTTTCTCTCTCTTGTTTTTCTGTGTTGTCTTTTTCCCGGCTTTTGTGGTGCTCAACGTGACCCTGTCTGGTGGTTGTTCCTTTACTCTCCCCCCACCCTTTGCCCTGCTTGTGTGCCCCACCTTCGTTCAGGTATGGAGCCCCTCGCCGCAACGCCACCGAGCGCCTGCGCACCGAGATTGCCTGGTCCAACGCCGCGGAGGCTGCCATCGGCCGCGACCTGGACCTGCTGGCGGAGCTGTGCGAACGCGAGCCTGGCAGCGACCCCGCCAACGTGGCGCACGGACCCCTGGCGCAGCACACACTCACCGTCATGTGCCGCATTCGCACCGCGCAGCACAAGCGTGGCCGGTTCCTGGAGGTGTTCAAGGACGGCGTGCGCGCGTTCGACCTGGCCCCCATCGCGTTGGAGGACACGCCCGAGGCTGCTGCCAAGGCGGCGGAGGCGGCAGCGGCCGAAGCAGAGGGCAAGGAGCAGTCCGAAGAAGAGAAGGCGGCGGAGGCTCGCGCGGCGGCCCACACCTTCATGGCGGCCGTCCAAGACACGGTGACCAAGTGCGAGGCAGAGACCACGGCGCTGTACGCAGCGGAGGGAAAGGAGCTTCCAGACGGCGCCATGCCGTTGTCACTGCAGGCGTACCTGAAGGAGCAAATGCGAAAGGCTGTGGAGCAGCGGTGCGTTGGGACCCCATCCGGCTTTTGTTGGTGTTGGTGTTGGTGTTGGTGTTGGTGTTGGTGTTGGTGTTGGTGTTGGTGTTGGTGTTGGTGTTGGTGTTGGTGTTGGTGTTGGTGTTGGTGTTGGTGTTGGCGTTGGTGTTGGTGTTGGTGTTGGTGTTTGTGTGTGGGTAGTAAGTCAGCGTCTCACCGTGTGCCGCCCTCCCCAAAACACACACACACACACACACACACACACACACAAAACTGACAGGGACACAAGTGCGCGCGCCTTCCGCGACCAAGTGGACCGGTTCCAGCAGCTGCTCCTCACCGCCCCTGTCGTGGTGCTGCAGGACGTCGGCGCGCGTTGTCGCGAGGAGTGTGAGCGCTACACCGGCGTCGAGCTGCGCCGCTTCAAGAAGTCCGTGAAGGCGTACGAGGCGGTGAAGAAGCGCCACCGCGAGGCGCTCACCCCGCAGCTGTCCGACCCGAACGAGCTGCCGGCGCTCCAAGCCCTGTGCACGTCAGAGTCGCAGCGCGTGGCGGACGTACGCGCCTGCATCGCCGCGGCGCGTGGCAAGGTTTTAGACCGCCAGCGGGTGGGGGCGTCCGGGTTCATGGCGCGCCTGCTGTTCTACACCGACAAGCTGCTCAAGTTCCTGGACAACACCATCATCCGCACGGACCTGGCGGCACTGCCGGGGGACGAAAGCCTGGTGCCGGACCGCATGTCGCTGAAGCGCCTGAAGAAGAACCTGCGCAAGCGCGAAGCAGAGCAAGCAGCGGCCGGGGCGGAGGTGACGGTGGAGGTGGGGCCCGCCACAAAGGTGCTGCGGCCGCGCACGTGGAAGGGCATCCCGACCAACGAGTTTGTGGTGCCGCCCAAGCCGCACTGGCTGGTGGCGTACGAAGCCGAGCACGGTGGCGGCGATGGCGCGGGCAAGGAGGCAGAGGAGGGTGGTGGCGATGCCGCAGCTGCCGCCGCCGATGCCAAGAAGGGCGGCAAGAAGGGCGGCAAGGCCAAGAAGGATGCCAAGAACAAGAAGAAGGGCAAGGCTGCCAAGGACGCGCCGAAGGATGACACGAAGGAGGGAGAGGAGGGTGGTGAGGCACAGGCGGACACATCCCCGAGTGTGAGCTCCTTTTACACCCCCAGCACGCGACACACGGTCCACGCGCGGCGGTCTGTGTACGACGAGTTCCTCAAGTGGTATCACGACCACATTGGCCACGCCGACGCGTTGTGCGCCAAGCTGTGGCAGAGTGAGGGCGAGTGGGAGCGTAACTGGTCCAAGATGGTGCTGTTCCTGCAGGAGCAAGCTGCTTAGTGTGCAGTGTGTGTGTCGCCAAATCGTATCAGTTGCACTGCCTGCACGTGCCTGCAGTGGGAGTCATAACATTTCACCCCCTACGGATGAGCATGCGCGTGGATGATCTCACAGAACATATGTGCGGTGTTTGTTTTTTCTTTCTAGCTGTGTCTGTGTCGTCACCCTACGCTTCCGCCCGACGAATACGGCACAACACGCTCCCTGTATGTATGTCCATGTACGACTCGTGCCACAGCACCAAAGGCCGTCGCATCGGTACTGCATAGCTTACTACTCGTAGTGCACCGTGTTATTCTCGCCGAACCTGCCACGTCACAACAACCACACGTTGTCATGAACACCATTGCGCACACAGCCACTGGTCACACCCCACGACAAAATGCCGCGACACGCACCAAACAGACACCTCCTTGGTTTCTTTGGTCGCAGAAGCATGCATTTCAGTGCCGGTCTCTTCCGCTGCTACATAAGACGCTTCCTGCATACTCGCACGCAGGCTTTCCACGACCTCCATTTGCAACCCTGGCACCGCCTCCTTGCCACGTGCACCGACTGCCACCTTCCTTTGGCCATGCTGCGCTGAGCTGCTGTGCTCTGCATGCGCCTGCCCCACACTGCTTGGCATGGCCGGCAGCACGTGCCGCCCCATCTTGTTCAACGCGCTGGCCCGCACGCGGGCTTTCATCCCGTGGCGCCGGCCGTGGCCGTACAGATCGTACTGCTCGCGGTGGGTGGTTTGTGCCAGTCGCTGTTGAATGCGGCGCGCGCGGCGTCGGTTTCGCTCCGTCCAATGCCGCCGGCTGTGGAGCCTGTGCTGTGCCTGGCGCTGGAGGGTGGGCATGGAGTGAGACATGTGCCTCGCGACTGGCGCCTGCAAGCGATGGCGCCGCGGGGCTTCGATAGCAGGGAGGCTGTTCACCAGGTGCGGCTCTGGTGGGTCCGTGTACCCGCTACGCGAGTCCTGGATGCGTTGCTTGTTCCGCGCCTGCGCGACTGCGAGGCGGTGTGGCAGCTGTGTGAGCCGGCTGGTGAGCTTGCGCTGCTCGCGGGCCTTCTTCACTTGCTGTGGAGACGGCGTGGGGCGCCATGGGGACTGCATGAACCCACAACCGTGCGAGGGAGGAGAAGAGGGCGAGCGGATAACATGTTCACCCACACACATACATACATACATACATACATACATACATACATACATGCACGCACACACACGTGAGGCGAGGCTGGTGCCCAAGCCGCAGCGACACCATCCCAACGCACCTGCTGCGGCTCAGGGGAGGGAGACGGGTTCCATTGACGAAAGGAGGTCTCAAAGCGAGCCGACTGTTCCGCAAGCCCCCGTGCTGTGTACAGACCTCCATTGTCGTGTATGATGTACGAGTCGCGGCCTGTTCCTGTTCCGTGGAAGTGTGCTGCATCACTTCCAAGGGCTAGCATTGTACCGACGTGGCGATGTGCACCACCACTGCTATGTGGGTGGGTCGTGCGTGTGTCTAGTACGTGCCTCCAATTCCCCGTAACGATGGTGTTGAGAAGCGGCGGGTGTGCGGCAAGATAGATTGATGATCGATATCCAGACAGCAGCGGCAAAGCGAAGTCGGTTTCGTGGAACAACTTCACATGCATGTATTCATCAACCACACCCTGCTCTCTCTTGCCTTGCACGAGCTGACACGGATACGCGCGCGTGCAGTCAAGATGCCACCGCGCCCCCATGGCGCGTCATGGGCGTGTGCAGTGGTTGTAGTGTTATGTTGTGTGGCAGCTGCGCCGCCTGCAGCTGCGGATCCGATCATGTGGAGTGGTGGCGTGACCCCGACATCTGCACAGTTGCGGCTGCAGGTCGGCGCTGACGGCGACACCATCCTGGTGTCGGCTGCATCGGACCTCAGCTCGCCCGTGTTCGAGCTGGGTGTCGACTCAGGAATTCAGGCTGCTAATGTGACGGGTCTGATGGCCAACACGAAGTACTACTACGGACTTCGTGCCGCCGCGGCCGCCAACCCCGAGCTTGTTGGCACCTTCACCACACACCAAGACGGCGTGTTTTCCTATTCCGTCGCCTTCGCCTCTTGTGCCTACACAGGCTACGAAAGTGGGGTGTTCAACGAAATCGCAGACCGGGACCCACTGTTCTTCATCCACATGGGCGACCTGCACTACGAGAACATTGACAACGCCAACGTGGCAGTGCGTGATCAGTCCTACCATGATGTGTTTGCCAGCGGATCGCAGGTGAGTGCGCGCGCCTCTCCTCTGTCCAGCTGAGCGTTGCGTGGCATGCTTTTGTGTAGTGCGAGACAGTTCAGTTCAGCCAAGGCGTGCTGTGTTGGTGTTGCGGTTCCTCACCAGCCACCCGCCGTGGGGTGGGTTGTGATGGCCACAGGCCTACATGTTTCGCAAGGTGCCGACCGTGTACATGTGGGACGACCATGACTACGGACCAAACAACGCAGACGGCACATTTATTGGCAAGGAAGTGGCACGGTGCGTGGGTCGACGCGTCCTGGCTTGCACTGCTTCGTGCGGTTGCTTCGTGAGCGCGTTTGGTTTGTTTCCCGTTGGGTCATGTCGTGGCCCACTTCTCTGCTTCTCTCATGCGCGTACATATCGCCCTTTTGTGGTTGGATGGGATGGGTTTGGCGGCTGCACCTCGTTGGGTTCGGTTCACAGTGTCGCATACCAGCAGTACTTCCCGCACTACCCTCTTGCCGCTGGCTCAGGGAATGTCCCCATCCAGCAGGCATTCACCGTCGGACGCGTGCGCTACATCGTGACGGACCTGCGCTCAGAGTCAAGCATGCCGGGCGCCCTGAACACCACCATGGGCTACGCCCAGCGTGATTGGTTTATCGAGGAGCTGTCCAAGTTTGCAGATTACGGCATGGTGGTGTGGGTGAACACAAAGCCGTGGATGGGCGCTGCCACAACTGGCACTGACCGGTGGCCCGGTTTCTCGGCGGAGCGCGAGTACATTTCCGACAAGATCGTGGAGATGGGTGTGAACAACCTCGTTTCGCTTTCCGGCGATGCCCACCTGGTTGCAATTGACAGTGGCGCACACATGGACTACTCCTCCTCCGGTGGTGCTGGGTGCGTTGAGGTGTCGTTGTGGTGTCGTTGCGTGGGGCGGGTTCCGGAAGTGGTGGTGCTGGCAGCGGTGGGGGGCCTGCACACGTGTGTGACTGTTGTTTTCGTTGGCTGGTGCTGTTGTTTTGTGCGCCACTGCAGGTTCCCAGTGTTCCATTCGGCTCCCATGGCACAGATGGGCTCCTCGAAAAATGTTGGGCCTTTCACAGAGGGTTGTGCCAGCTATCGGTTCTACGTGAACCACCAGTACGGGACCATGCAAGTGACTGATGATGGCTCGAAAATATGCTTGGACTGGAAGGCGTACCGGTACAGTGAAGACGATCCCCTGATGGAGTACCAGGCTTGCACACCCACGGTCGTTAAGGGCGTGGTACGTTCACGTGTCTTCTCTTGTGTCTGTCGGTTGCTTGTTTGTTTGCTCTCGTGCGAGGCGAAGTCGACGTCTCATGCCGTGTCGTGACTGTTGCTTGCGTTTCCTCCATGCATTGCGATGCGTGCCCCCGGCGTCACGTTGTTTGCCGTGGTTTGTACAGCCTGGTGGGGACACGTGTTCCATCCCGTTGTTCCCCTCGTTTGTGTTCGCCTCTGTCGCCCTCCTACTGCTTGCGCTGTCGCAACTCGCACTCGTGGCGTGCTGCGTCAAGCGGTGCCGCGCGAGTGCGTTGGCGAAGGCACGGGAGTATGAGCCCTTGAATTCGTCTTCTGGAGGCGTGGCAGCCACAGAAGAAGGGCTGTCAAGCCCTCACATCGTCACCAATCCGTTGCGCCGCAACCAGCAGCTACGCGCCAAGCCGCCGGCTCGCAATCGCCGTGTAAAACGATGAAAACAACAAAATGTTTGTAAACATACACGGTCGACGAGCCACAAGCCCTTTGCACTGCCCCTGCGGTGTTGCCATGATCTTGAGCGCCTGGTTGGAGTCGGACCGCCATGGGGGACGGCGCAAGCGCAAGTCCAGATCACATGACCCAGGCCGAGTGCCGACCACGTCAGCCTCGGGGTGCGTTCCCACAGCTTTCTTTACCGAAACCTTCGTATCCGCACAATCGTAGCACATGCGCGTGTGGTTGATTTGTCGTTGGTTGCAGGCGTGAGACGAAGAAACCCAGGTCCCGCATTGATGAATCAGACACCACCACTGCGGGTACAGGTGCTGGCGCTGGTGCTGGTGCTGGTGCGGGCGCCGGAAGCACTTCCACTCGCAGGGTGAAGGTGGCTGTGCCGGCTGCCGGTGGATACGACAAGCTTCAGCTTGTTGAGTTTGCCACCGGTGGCACGTCCGGCCCCAACCTCAAAATCAGCGACACGGATCAACTTGTGACTGTGGCCACGTCGTTTGTGGGCATCAACTACGCCGATGTGTGTGTCCGGTGCGTGGTAGCGGTGCTGGCGTGTGTGTGTGTTGCCACTGACACCGGGCCGAATGTGACGTTTTACAGATGGTATGAGTCGTGTGTTGCGTTTGGAGCGGTTATGGATTGAAGTGTTGCACAGTAGCTTGATGTGACTGCTGTTCGATCTCAGGGGCTTGTACGCTTCCGCGAAGAAGTTTGTGGGCTGGCCTATCACGCCTGGTTCGTATGCTCTCACCGCTGGACATGCTGCGATGCCTGACTCTGTTGTCTTGGCGCGTGTCGCAGGGTTTGAGTTCAGTGGCATTGTTGAAAGTGTTGCGGATGGAGTGACCGACCTGAAACCTGGCGATGCTGTGTTTGGCGCGAGCATGTTTGGCGGGTGGGTGTGGAGTGCAAAGGGGATGGGTTGTGTTTGTTGGCTTGACACCGTCCACTCCTCGTGTTGTGTGGTTGTAGGTACTCCACGCATGTCACTGTTCCACGGTATGCTTCGTGCTGCTCTTGGCTTTTTGTTTCTCTTTCGTTTTGATTTTCGGTGGAGCGCCGTGGCTTCTCTTGGAGACCAACATGTTGTCGTGTCGTGCAGACGACAGCTGTTTCCCCTTCCCTCGTTTCTGGAACCCCAAATTGCAGCAGGGTTGCCATGTGGTTCGTGTCTGGGTGTTGCGGGTCCTGCGCAAGAGTGTGCATGTCTTTCTGTTCTGTAGTGTGGCGTGACGCGCCATGGTCCGGTTCGTCGTGCGTTGCGTTGCAGTTGCGATGACGGCGTACTACGCCATGTTTGAACAAGCGCGGCTCCGCGCGGGGCACACGATCATGGTGCACTCGGCTGCCGGTGCGTCATCGTTCGTTCGAGCATGGAGTGGGTGTTGTGGCTGCATGCACACCAGTGTGCACAGGGGGGGGGGGGGGGGGGGGGGGGGCGGGTGGGGGTGGGGGGGGGGGGGGGCGCTAAGGGTTTGCTGTCTTGGGTGTGTGTTGTCCGCCACCCCACGAATCGATCGATGTGTGGTTTGGACTGGGCGTGCAGGTGGTGTGGGCACCATGTTGTGTCAGATGGGGAAGATCATCGGTTGCACAGTTGTTGGGGTTGTCGGTGCCACCCACAAGGTGCGGTATGCCCTGTCTCATGGCTGCCACTACGTCATTGACAAGTCATGCCAAGACCTGTGGACATCTGCGGAGATGCTGTGTCCAGACGGCTTTCACGCTGTGTTTGGTAGGTCGGGCGTTTCATCCATCCCAGCTGTTCCTGACCTTTGCTCATGGCTCACCGGGGGTGTACTCTGTGTGCTCTCTCTCTCCCCCTCTCCCCCCTCGTGTCAGATGCGAATGGTGTGTCGACGCTGGATCAGTCGTTCAAGCACCTGGCACAGACTGGGCGATTGATCGTGTATGGCTTCCATTCCATGTTGCCCCGAACGGGTGCGTTGCTGCCACCGTTGTTGCTCTGGTTGACCTGTCCCCGTGCCAACACTGCCGTCGCTGGATCATGCAATGACCGCGGACTGCACCCCTGCCTCAGGTGGCGTGCTGGGGCCGAAGGAATGGGTAAAGTTGGCTTGGGACTTTGTCCGCACGCCACGGTTCATGCCTCTGGATATGACTGCAACCAACCGCAGTGTCTTAGCCTTCAACTTGTCATTCCTGTTTGGGGAGCACGAGTTGCTTCGCAAGTGCATGACGGACATTTTGGGGTGCGTGCGAGCGTGGTGGAGTGCTTGTGGTGCCGACCCAACCCTTCCGACTTTGTTCTGACGAATTGAATCGTCGCACGTTCTCCAAATCAACACAGGTGGGTGCGGGAGGGCAAGCTGAAACCGGCACCAGTGCAGGTGTTTGATTTCAAGGATGTGGGCAAAGCCCATGCTGCCATTGAAAGTGGGACAACGGTGCGTTGCGGTGCTGCTGCGTGGGCGGATCTCGCTCTGATTGTTGCAGCTGGCATGGATGCATGGGTGCAGGTGGGAAAATTGGTACTGGACAGTTCCAAGCTGTAGTGTCCGCATGATCGTGTCGTGGTGTGGGCATGTTCCCGGAAGTAGTCGTTCAGACAGTACGGTAGCACCCCTCTGCGCTGCCTGGATCTTGCCATGGTGGTTGCCCCATCACGACCTCTATTGAGCCCCCCCCCCCCCCCCCCCCCCCCCTCCCCCCCCACCCCCC
>Ga0213833_1003233_pt1 | contig 10072 bp, 5 predicted proteins | sample SWATP21_FD_160575 | JGI IMG/M metagenome (GOLD analysis project Ga0213833, IMG submission 160575) | Coastal seawater microbial communities from Marineland, Florida, United States - SWA TP2 #1 | ecosystem: Environmental > Aquatic > Marine > Coastal | place: USA: Florida | collected 2016-08-14
CACACACACACACACACACACACACACACACACACACACACACACACACACACACACACACACGCACACACGCACACACACAGGCACTCATACTCTGGTTGATGCACGCCCACAACCAACACACAAACTGTGCTGCATGCACACCCACATGACACCCACACCCCCTGCCAAGCAGACCACCACAAAAGAGGAACACGGAACCTGTCCTTCGATGTAGACTCCCATCCACCCAACTACACGCACCAGAATCTCGCCTTGGGGTGGGTTGTGAGACGTGAAGTACCCAAGCTCTGGGACGTCAACGAGCTTGTACTGCACGTTCAGCGGAATGGCATCATTGGCAGTGATGAGGCCGCACTCTGTCGAGCCGTAACCCTCTGCGACAACCACGCCCTCGAAGCACTCCTTCATCCACTGTGTTGTGGCGGGATTGGGTGGCGCGGATCCCACTGACAAAACCGCAAGGTTGTTGCCTGTGTACAGGTGGGGCACCCACAGCCGTGATCCAACGCGAAACAGCGCGCACGACTGAGCACCACCTGCACGAGCGTCTGCATGTGTGTGTGCGTGGGGGGGGGGGCATACCGAGACAAGAGGAGTACTGCGCCATGACGGCTTGTTTGATGGCTGTGTGAAGCTGTGCGGGCTGATTGCGGGTGGCCAACGCAAGCGACTCGCGGTACTCGTTGTAGATTTTGTTGAAGAAGGAGGGGACGCTGTTGATGGTGCTGGGTTGGATCATCTGTTGTGGTCGCCACCAAGGGCGAGAGGGTCATCCAGAATGAACAAAACAACAACACAAAAGGGTAACCGCAAGCGGCACGAACAACAACGCTGCCATGTACAGGGGTACGAGCAGCAAGTAGGCACGCGCAACACACACACACACACACCTTCACTTCCTCAAACAGGTGTGCATTTCCAGGCGACACGAATCCGACCCGAGCCCCTGTCACCATCATCGTTGGCAGCATGATTCGCTCTGCCATGTGACTCAACGGCTGGAAGGACGCGTAGATCGCGGGTTGGGAGCCACTGTGATTCGTCAGCTGCTGGAGCCACGAGTCGTACGAAAACACAGCCCCCTTGGGGTTGCCGGTGCTGCCACTGGTGAACACAATGGAAAACACGGAGCCATCTCGATCGTCGGCGCGAGCAACAAACAGGCTCTCACGACCCGTGTCGCCACTGGTCCCAACGGAGTCACCTCCTGCCCCAGTTCCTGTGTCTGACCCTGCTGCTCCTGCACCAGCACCAGCACCTGCACCTGCACCAGCACCTGCACCTACACCTACACCTGCACCACCAGCATCGGCACCAGTGCGCATCGCGCCGCTTGCCGCGACCACTGCCGCGCCGGCCAGCCGTCCAAAATCGTTCCCGACGTGTGACGCCAGTCGAGCGGCGTGGGCTTGCGCCTCCGACGGCGCACCAGCTGCCTCCAGGTCGGAGAAAAACACCAACGTGCCGCGGCGCACCAACCCGTCCACCACGTCCGCTGCTGCCGAGTATCGCTCCACCGTCACGCCCGCGACTGCTGCAGCCAAGGCAGCTGTTGGAGTTGGAGTTGGGGTTGGAGTTGGGGTTGGAGTTGGGGTTGGAGTTGGGGTTGGAAGTGGTGGCAAGGTGGAGGAGAAGCCAGTGGAGCGTGCCAGGAGAGCAATGGCAAGTTCGCGGCCGTCCATGCACACCAGCGTGTGCACAGAGCTGCAGCGGTGCAAGATGTTCACAAACAGTGCCAAGCAGCGCGCGCTCACGACAGCGACGGTCAAGCGCGTCTTGTTGATGATGTACGTCGCTTGATCGGGTGCAGCACTGTGTGGGATGGGCACCACAACGTGGCGACGCGCGACACATGCCAGTTCGGTGATCACCCACTCCGGGCGGTTGTGGGCACAGATGGCGACCAGCACCCGCCCAGGTTCGATGGAGGTGGTGGCGGACGCGGGTGTGGTCGTGGGGGGTGACTGCAGCGTCGAGGTGGGGGGTACGGAGGTCAGAGGTGGGATGCTGGGTGTGGCTGGGGTGAGCCCGTCGCTCACGCCGGAAGGTGGTTGGCTGCCACCATACCACACATTGGTTCGATTGGTGATCGATGGGTGGTGGATGCCACGATCCATAGCAACACGTGGGTGTCAAGCCAAACACACACACACACATGCACGCACACACGCGCCACAAGAACAAGCGGTGAGAAGCAACACGGCACGCGGGCTCGTTGCGACACATCCGTACCGAGTGCGAAGCCGGGCGTCCAAACCGCGAGTAAAGTGGGCGACTCGTGACTCCACCTGGCCATACGTCTGCCATCGAAACTCCTCCCCAAACTCACCAGAGGGAAGCTCGGGGCGTATCTGGCAGGTAAGGGCGGGGGGGACACAAGACACGAAAAGGTAAAACAGGCGCAAGGAGATGGGCTGGCTGGCGAGATGAGATGCGGTCTCGGTGCCGTGGCGTAGGGTGCCCGTCTCACGGCAGCAACTCCACGTGACCCACACACACAACACGCTTTCAAGGGAGTCACGCACTCCAAACATCAGGCGGTCGTGAAACAGCTCAAACATGCGGGCGAAGGTGCCCTGAAGTGTCGGAGCCAGCAGATGGGTGCCCAGAACAGCCATGCTGGATATGGCCAAGCGTGCGTCACTACCGAAAGGACCACGCAGGTCCACTCGAATCATTCGTGCCACCGAGTGTACAGCAACCTGTGGGGTGGACAAAGTGCATAGTGCAGCACGCACACAGCGTGACCACAACAGCACATGCAGTGCACTGAAGCCGGCGTCGCCATGTTCTTCTTACCTCGAACTGCGTGCGGGCAGTATTCGTCGGTGGTAGTGACAGTGTGCGCGTGTGCTTGGCGCGGTCTGTATCGAACACGCGCAGCGACAAGGTCAACGAGCCAAGGTTGGGCAAGGGATGGGAAGGAGATAGCTCGACACGGATGCGAGTCAAATACAGCGCTTGGTCAAACTCCACTTGATAGAACCTGCCGACAGAGAGACACAGGGGTGGGTGCCAGGCTCATGCCCAAGCTACCACAGGGAGGTTTCAACAACCCAACAGGACACGCAGAAAGCACATCACGTACGGCTCGGCCTCCAACAACGTAGGTGTCATGACGGTGCTGGCGGCAAGGTCTGCGGCGTGAAAAGGGTGAACAATGTGAGACGGACCCTCCCTTACCCCCGCTGCACCACCACTTCCCCTGCGCAACACAAGCCACCACACACGGGGTCTTGCACACCTGCGTCTGCAGAGCTTTGCTTCACCCAACGTGACGGCCAGCCCATGAAATCATACACAGGCACGCTGCCAACCACCATGTCGATTTGGAGGGACACGGCGAACACAAAATCGCCCGCCGTTTGGCCGTCGGCAGGAGACAATTGCACGCGGATCGTGGGTTCTTTCCGGGACAAAACACCCGCATGTACATACTCAGAGCTCGTTCCGCCCTGAGAACAAAGGCGTTGTCGTGAGCAGAGGCACACTCAGCCTGCTAGTCGTGCGACTGCACAACTTCTTCCTCACACCATGCACGTGCGGACAGTTCCACACAATCGAACACAACTGACACATGCATTGCGCTTGCATGGGCAGTAAACTTGCCTTGACATACACCAGCGCCACCCATGACCGCTTCCAAAGTGGCAGTGCGTGTTCCGAGATGCCCACAAAGCACGTTTCTGGCTTTGCGTCGCCCACCGCAGCAGGGGCTTCTTGCTGCTGTTGCTGCTGCTGCTGCGACACCGGTGCAGACACTGGCACGTCTCCACCAGGCGTTGCCGAGGTGGGTGGCCACCTGACAGGGGGTGACTCTAGGCGCCTCAGAGGATCAGCGGCGGATCGGGGAAAGTAGCCAAACGGCACTGGGCGCTGGGTGTCGAAAGAGGCCATTGGCGACACCACCAAGGCTGTCGCAAGCACGCTGCAGAACTGAAGCTCCTCTGGCGAGAACTGGGGGTGACGCAACCGGTGACGCAAACACACCAACACAACACGCAGCCAAGCAAGCGGGGAAAGGGGAAGGTGACATGTCATGGTGCACACCTGACGGCTTCACACCCAACAACACACCCACCCGAGCAATGCTCATGCCACGGCGACTCATTGTGTTCGTTGTCAGTTGCTTGAACAGCTGCGGGGGCGTGGGTGGAAGGGCACTGTCTGAGCCTGCACTTGCACCAACGCCATCAGAAAACGCGGCAGCAGCAAGACCAGCACCAGCACCAGGCGTCGCATCGTGGTGGCTTGGTAGCTGTGGCACGACGGCACTATCACGGGCACTGGGCTGCCTCCGCAGCCGCATGAACGGTGCAAACAGGTTTGTGACACCCTGCATTGTTCCTGCACAACCAGCACGCGACGCGTGTGACAAGCAGTGCACCAGGCGCGAAATCATGATCCAGATCGCTTCACCACGGATTGTGGCACTGCGGCCGGCCGTAATTTACTTGACGTGACAAACGCCTCAGGTCGCCAAACAAAAAAGATTGCAGCATGGGCAGCAGCGACGCGGTTGACACAACCAGCAACCGTTTCGCGCGTGTGGCAGCGGTACGCGGCACGGTGTGGTGGAAGTGTTGACCCCACAGTCGTTGCTGAGTGGGTCCCGAGAAGTGTTTCCGGCGCGGGCGGTGCCGTGTTTCCTCTTTCCCTTGTCTGAGCAGGTGCAAATCCCGCGCGCTCACCGTTGAGTGTGCTTCCCTCGTTTCCAGCCCCCACCCCACCCCCGTGGACAAACATAATGTACTCCATGCCGGGTGCACCCACACCACCTGGTGCAGGCGGCACCGGCAGTCCATACGCCCACGCGACTCGCGCAGGGGGTGGTGCCTCGCCTGTCTCGGCTGCACCGTATCCTCGTGCCGCCTACTCTTCCGCACCTGCTGCTGCTGCTGCTGCTGGGCACGCCGGCGCCGGCAGTCCTTACACACCACAGCGTGGCGCTTCCCCTGCCGGCAGCATGTATCGTGACTACGCAACGCCCGTGCAGCAGTACGCGCACAGCCCGCAGCAGCAGGGCGGCTACCACCAGCACCACCACTACCCGCCAGCTGGTGGGCACACTCTGCCCGTCGCCTCTGCGGCTGCGGCAGCCGCCCGTGACCGTGACCGTGACCGAGGCGGCGCCGGCGCGCCTCAGCCACTCATTGGGGCCGCCAACGCCTCTGCTCCTGCGGCGGCAGGCGCCGCTGTTGTGCCCATGCAGATCCGCCCCGGCCCAGATGGCTCCTACGGCGCTGGTGCAACCGTCTCCTCCCCCACCGGCTTTCGCTCCTCCTCCTCGCCGTCGCCCATGGGGATGGACCCACCCCCGCCGCCCCCGGCACTGTCCCTGCCCACCTCAGGACGCATCAGTGCCAGCGCCGCGGACATGGAGGCCGAGCTGAACGACCTGCGGCGCCGGCTGGACAACGCCAACACCCGCGTCGCCGAAAAGGACCGCCGCTTGCGCCAAGCCCTCGCCGACCAAGACGCGCTGCATGCGCGCCTCGTGAAGAGCGGTGGTGTCCCTGGTGTTGCCGCGCCCGCGGTAGGCGGGGAAGGTGCCGGTGCCGGTGCCGGTGCCGGTGAGGCTGCTGAGGAGGTGGTGTCGCTGCGCGCCAAGCTGGCCCATGCACACGAAAACCTGGCGAAAGCCGAGGTGTGGGTGGACCGTTTGGCCTCGGAGTTGGAGGCCACCAAGGGCGCGCTGCAGGAGGCCAGAGATGCGCGCGCCGTCGCGCTGGCCAACGACAGTCGGCGCCGGGCGGAGCTACAAGAAGCAAACGCGGCGTTGCGGGCGCGGGTGGCGGTGTTGGAGGCGTCGGTGGGCATGGGTGCGTTGGAGATGGTGAACACGGTGCAGGAAAAAGAAGCGGAGCTGCGCAAGGCGCGGCGTGAAACCGAGCGCCTGCGCACCCAGCTGCTCTCGAACGCTGCCTGGAGTGCCACACCCACCTCGATGGCCAGTGGTGCTGCCGCCGCCGCCACCGCCGCCGCATCCACATCCACCCCCGTGTCACAACGGCGCGCCACTGAGTCAGCGGCGCCTGTGTCATCGGACAGCGACTCCGACCTGGAGTTGTATGTCGCGGACAACACCCACAACAACGGCGCGCGGCGCCTCGTGACGTCTCGTTTGCGTGGTGCCACGTCGTCGCCGTCGACACCGCAGTCGCCGTCTCAACCACGGACATCGACACCGACACCGGCCCCGACACCGACACAGCCCCAGTCCCAGTCGCAGTCGCAGTCGCGCAAGCCCCGGTCCGGTTCCACCACGAGCCAGTTGTCGGAGGCAGACCGCCGTGCGCTGGCCGAGGTGGCACAGGCGGAGGCAAACGCGGCAGGCGGGTCGTCCCGCCGCAACCGTTCTCGCGGAGGGCGTGGCGGCACCCGGCACCGCTCTTCACCTTCCGCTTCCTCCCCCTCCTCCTCCTCCTCGTCTCGGCGCCGCACCCACAGCAACGGCCACCACCGCGCCCGCCCCCGCACAGACTCCAAGTCGTCGGGCCGCAGCGGCAGCCAAAGCCCCACGGTGCGTGGAAGGCGCCGCGGCGGCACGCCGTCCAAGTCGCGGCGTCGCGGCAGTGCCAAGTCGAGCGGCAGCCGCGGCAACAGTGCTGCGGCAGACCCGGCAGGTCCGGCAGGTCCGGCAGCGACGAACGGCGACGGGGTGGTGGCCGGTGGCGGTGAATTGTCCATGGGCGCCGCGGCGCGTGCGCTGAAGGCGATCACGGCGCTGCGTGCCAAGGCAAAGCAGCACAAGCAGGCGCATACGGCGGTGGGAGGCGGCGCGGGTCGTCGCACCAAGTCCAGTCACACAGCGGGCGGCGCGTTGAAGACCACCAACGTCGAGGAGATGCGCAGCTTCTTGAAGTCTGTGCCGCTGTTCCAGTCGCTGTCGGAGAAGCAGCTGAACAAGCTGGCCAACGCGATTGGCCACACCACGTTCGAGGACGGGGACATCATCATCAAGCAGGGCGACGACGGCGACATGTTTTACGTCATCGAGTCCGGCCTGGTGCGCATTTTCAAGGCAGACGACAACGCGACGGGTCCGGGGCTGGGGAAGATCGTCGGGCGGCTGTCTGCAGGCGACTTTTTTGGCGAGCGCGCCCTCATCAAGAACGACAAGCGCGCCGCATCTTGCGTCGCCGCCAGCCACGTCGCCTGCGTCACGCTGCACCGAGATGTGTTCACGGACGTGTTGAGCGGCGTCACGTCGCTGCTGGGCGACTACGCCAAGATCTACGACGACGACAACGCCGAGGTCATTTCCCTGACCCACCACATGGGCCAGTTCCATGACACGGTGCTGGACGACACCATGTTGGGCGGGCAAGGCCGGCGCCTGTTGGACATCATGGCCGCGTTCTCGCCGGAGCTGTCGGCGGACGACGTCATTGAGCGCGCGGTGTCGTACATGTACCCGCTGTTCAACGCCGACCGCGTGGGGTTGTTCCTGGTGGACGAGAACACCAACAGCCTGGTGCTGAAGGTGTCCAAGGTCCAACGCGGCATCAGGACGCCCATCGCGGGGCTGGCGGGGCACGTGGCGATGACGGGCGAGACCCTGAACATCGCGGACGTGTACGACGACCCGCGCTTCAACCCGGCGTTCGACAAAAAGACGGGGTACCGGTCGCGCAGCATGCTGTGTGTGCCGGTGATCAACCCCGAGTCCGCCGAGTCCACCATCATGGCGGTGCTGCAGCTCATCAACAAGAACGGCGACGACGTGTTTGATGAGTCGGACGTGCAACTTGCGACGGCGGTACGTTTTGGTTTGGTTTGTGGTGTGCGTGTGGGTGCTGTGCGTGTGGGTGTGGGTGTGGGTGTGGGGAGTTGCCTCTGCCATGGGTCGCTTTGCTCACGTTCTGCGTTCGCATGATTGGGTCTGTGTATGTGGTTGGTGCCTTGTTTTGCTTTGTGTTGTTGTTGTTGTTGTTGTTTTTTAACCCGCCTTTTTGTTGTGTTGTGTCGCCGTGACGTGTTTGTTGTTGTGTGCCCTTCCCTCCTCTGCCCTCAGGTCGGTTCGCTGCTGGCGCGTTCCCTGGCCAACCAAAAGATGGAGATGGTGCTGGCCAACAACCCACACTTCGTGCCCATCGCCTCGTCGTCCGACGTCCTGCGCGTGCGCATCGACCGCGTCGCCAACGTGCACCTCCGACGCCGCAGCACCTTCTTGGGGATGGCAGCCAAGGACGTGCTGCAGGTGCGCGCAGAGGTGTTCCACGGCCACGAGCAGCTCACTGACGCGATGGAGACGCGGGCCAACTCGCGCGCCAGCGTCACTCGGAAGGGCGCGAAAACGAAGAGCGGATACGCAGCAGAGACGGTGTTCGACGAGTGGCTCGTCTCCAACGTCGTGCTGAAGCACATGCCCCGCGCCACGCGCATCATCTTCACCGTCTACCGCAACGACGCGGCCGTCGCCTGGGCTGGCGTCGACATGCTGGAGTTCAACCACCACATGAAGACCGGGAGCTACGAGTTGAAGCTGTGGCGCGGGCCCTGCCCCACCCCGTCCTCCACCTCCCTCACCAACAAGTTCGGCTCCGACGCCGGGTCGCTGCTGGTCGAGTTTGAGACCTTCCCCAAGCCCTTCGTCTTCACCTCCGGCACCGTGTCGCACGAGTTTGTGGAGGACCAGAAGGCCGCGGCCACCGGCGGTGACATGCCGCGCCAGCTCAAGTCCCTGCTGCGGAAGGACCCGCTGTACCAGTTCAACGTGGAGGAGCGGCGCCTCATTTTCCAGAACCGCTACCTCCTCGCGTCCGAGGCGGCGTCGCTGCCGCAGTTCCTCACCGCCGTCAACTGGGGTGACCGCGACCAGGTGTCGGAGGCGTACGCGCTGCTGCATGTGTGGGAGCGCCCGGACCCGCTCACGGCGCTGCAGCTGCTGGACAACAACTTCCCGGACCCCATGGTGCGTGCGTACGCCGTGTCGTGCCTGTCGGCCATGGAGGACGAGCAGCTGGGGCAGTACATGCTGCAGCTGACGCAGGTGCTCAAGTACGAGCCGTTCCTGGACAGCGCGCTGGCGCGGTTCTTGTTGCGGCGGTCATTATTGAACCCCCGCATCGTCGGCCACATCTTCTTTTGGTACCTCACCGCCGAGATGCACATGGTGGACGTGCGGGACCGGTACGGCGTCATTCTGGAGCAGTACCTGCGCAACTGTGGGGAGCACCGCACAGCGCTGGGGCACCAGAAGTTCGTGATGAAGCGCCTGGAGGAGGTGGCGGCCAAGGTGCGCGAGTGTCAGGACGGGAAGGAGGCGCGCATCCAGGTGTGCCGCGCGGAGCTGAAGAAGATCGTGTTCCCGGAGTCCTTCCAGCTCCCCATCCGGCCCCAAAACACGTGGAAGGGCGTGAACGTGGAAAAGTGCCGCGTGATGTTCTCCAAGAAGCTGCCGCTGTGGCTGGTGTTCGAGTCCGCGGACGGTGGCCCTGATTTCTACGTCATGTTCAAGGCGGGCGACGACCTGCGCCAAGACCAGCTCACGCTGCAGGTCATCCGCATCATGGACCAACTGTGGAAGGACCGGCGGTTGGACCTGCGCATGTCGCCGTACGAGTGCGTGTCCACGGGCGACCAGTTGGGCATGCTGGAGGTGGTGCGCGACTCCGAAACCATCGCCAACATCGTCGGCGACGCGGTGGACAAGAACCTGTCGGGCGTGCGGCGCAAGCGCAGCGCCATGAAGATGGTCTTCCGTGAAGACGTCGTCACACGCTGGCTCAAGCGCGAGTGCGCGTTGCGCGCGTCCAAGCAAGCTTCCGGCGGGGGTGGTGACGACGGCTCCGGTGCAGGTTCAGGTGCGGGTGCGGGTGCGGGTGCGGGTGCCGGCAGAGGAGGCGCATCAGGTCGTCCGCACGGCACTCGAGCACGTCGATCACGCCGTGCGTCACACCATGGTGCCGGAAGTGGCGGTGGTGGTGGAGATGATCATGGGCGTCGTCGAGCGGCGTCACACGCGCATGGGGGCTCGTCGTCGAAGGCGGATGCCATGCGCCGCGCGGCTGGTGCGGTGTCCAAGGAAATCATGAGTCGACGTCGGTCAAAGTCGGGGGATCGA
>Ga0213833_1003234_pt1 | contig 10070 bp, 17 predicted proteins | sample SWATP21_FD_160575 | JGI IMG/M metagenome (GOLD analysis project Ga0213833, IMG submission 160575) | Coastal seawater microbial communities from Marineland, Florida, United States - SWA TP2 #1 | ecosystem: Environmental > Aquatic > Marine > Coastal | place: USA: Florida | collected 2016-08-14
CTTTTGTTGCCCAGGTCCCGTACATGCAACCTGGGCGTGCGTTCCAGATGTTCGAGACGTTTTTGACCGGCGGGAAGTTTTGAGCGCCAACGTAGCGCCAGATGATCTTTCGGGTGCATGCGCATGGGTTTCTGTTCCCTTGGGAATATTTGCGAGCCGCTTGCAGTGTTGATGCTCCCTCTTGTTTGTGGGCGCACGTTGGTTTGCCACACACACCCTTTGTTGCATTTTTTTTTGTTCATGCGCATCAAGTGGCGCTTGTGGCGCTTGGCCGTACAAGCAACGTGGACAGCTGTGCTTGCTTGCGCAGCTGTCAACGGAGCTGAAGGGACTGGACACCTCACAGCTGGCGCGCAGAACATCCAGCATCCTGAGGCGAGGGGCGAACAAGCTGCAGGGCTAGTAGGGCGTCGCCCAACCCCGACATTGACTGTGTGCATGGCTGACCACTAGCAGGTGATGCGTCACTAGGCACAAGACACAACAAGCCAGTCGCCACGACTGCAGCACGCTGCTGATTCCCTTGCCTACCATACTGCTCACCGTTGAACAGATGCGGAAGCTGGCAGCATAGCAACAGCAGGTTGGCTACAATTCCGCGAGTGGGTGAGTGCACAGCTTCATGCCTCACGGGCGGATCTCCGGACCCGGTTCGCAGCGAACCGCAGCCAAGGAGGGCGCAAACGCGCGTGAACAAAAAAAGTACAACAAAGGGTGTGTGTGGAAAATCAACGTGCGCCCACAAACAAGAGGGAGCAAGCGGCTCGCAAATATTCCCAAGGGAACAGAAACCCTAAAAGAATAGAAAAACAAAGCGTTTCTGCAGTCACACGTCGCCCGCCCGCCCGCCCAGCCACCCTCCCGCCTAGCCACCCTCCCTATCCGTCCAACCAATATCCAAGGCAGCAGCCTGGTGCATGGTGGCAGCATTTACCGGCCACGACGACGGTCGCGCTCCTCCTTCTTCTTGCTGCGTGGGCCGCGCACCACAACGGGGTTCTTCTTGTTCTCCTCCATGATGTAGTACACCAATCCGCCCACGGCAGCTGCAACGAAGGCCAGGATGATCAAGGTTGGGGGAATCCAACGGTCGCTGCCCTTAGGTGCCTCGGCCTCTTCGGCTTCACCACTCCGGTCGAACTCGCTGCCCTGAATCGCTTCGCGGATCTCCGCCTTGCAGGCGTCGGACACCTCCTTGTTCTGCTCCAAGGCCTCCTGCATCTCAGCTTGGCAAGCCTCGCTCACCTTGCTGAACAGCTCTGCCAGCGCCTCACTATCAACCTGCCCCGCCGCCTCATCCGCGGGTGGTGCAGCGGCTTCTTCCTGTTTCGTGGTTGTTGTCGTTCATCACAAGCCACGCGCCCCCGGTGACACAACCAACAGCAGCACGCCCGTAACGTTTGCCATGCCAAGCAATTTTTGTCACCAAAGTGCAGCGCGCACGATCACACGAGGGACACTCAATGTCAGCAACAGGAAACCAAGATCAACAAAACACGCAGCACGCACCTGAGCGAAGATTGGGACCGCAATCAACGCCAGCACGCCCAGGAGGGCGAGCACAGCAACAGACAGACGCATCGTGCCAAAGACCTTCAACGCGCGCGACAGCTACGTAAGCGAAAAGAAAATCACCACCTAGCAAGGAAGGTGGCCTGTGAAGAAGCTGCGGGGGTTGACAGCGCAAAAGCGCAAGCGCCACGGAAACCTGGGGTCTGGATTCATGGGGGAACACGACGTGATGTTAAAACATCATTTTTACCCTGATGTTGTGGTAATTCAGCAACACGTGTTGAGCGCCAGCGATGCTGTTTGTGCAGGCTCGGGCTGCTTGCCAGCGCATGGGTGTTGAGCGTGCTTTGTGTGCACGATTGAAGACCCCAGGCACTACTGCAGCGAAGCAGAACTCTAGAGACGTGTCATACAACTAGGTTGTGCGCACGGTAGCTTGCCCCACCCACCACCGCGGAGTTTTCGACCCGCCGTCGGAGCGCCATCGTGCACAGCCGTCCGCCTTGTTGAAGGAGGATGGTGTAGCGGTTCCTCATGCCGAATCTCGGCACGGTGTCGCCGACAACTGCACCATTTTGTTGAGAACATAGGCGTAGCGGCTGCTGTGAACTCGAGAAGTCTCGAAGTCCGCCCTCTTTGCAGCGTGTTGCCATGAGCGACGTGAGTTCTGTTCAAGACGAGGTGGCACTCAAGGGGCGTGCCCTTGTGGAGGTATTGTCTTGCGTTTTGTCCCGCCTCGTGCTTGCCAATGATCAAGTAAGGGTTTTTGGCTGTTGCGTCCGACATGTGTGCGTACCCTGACGACTTACCACTGTTCGGACACGTCGCAGAAACTGGTCGGCCGTCACACCACCATGACCAAGTTCCACGCGCTGCGACCTCCCGACATTTCTGTGCGCGCCTACTTGCACCGGTAGGTTATCTTGTTGGGGTATGTTCGTTCGTCGTTTGCCGCACAGCGCTGACGGTGATGCGTCAACGGTATCAGCATTCTCAAATTCGCAGCCTGTTCCCCGGAGTGTTTTGTGCTGTCTCTGGTGTACATTGATCGCCTCATTCGTGGAAATCGCTTCGTGTTGAGTTCTCTCAACGTTCATCGTGTCATCATTACAAGGTGCGATGCTGTGCTTGCACTCAGTACCTTTTAGGGTTGTCAGGACATGTGTAACCGAACGTGTGCCCATGTGTCAGTGTAATGCTTGCCGCCAAGTTTTTTGATGATCAGTACTTCAAGAATAAGTACTACGCCCAAGTTGGAGGTGTTCCGAGCGTGGAAATCAACTCTCTGGAGCTAGAGTTTCTTTTCTCCATCAACTTTTCGTTGCATGTGAAACCGGAGGACTTTGCCAAATACGAGTTCGAGCTCAGAAAGCATGTGGTAACCTGCTCTGGCTGTGATTGTGGTGCGTACACTTGCGTAGACAGCACGTCCCGCGCTTGCAATCCACACTCACGTGACATGTTTGGTGATGGCGGTGCTGGGTCGTTCCTACAGGCCGCCTGTCGTCTGTGGTGGAGTCTGTGTTCACCATGTCCAGTACTCTAGCTGCAGCGTCGAAGGCCCCACCCCATGCCCCTGCGCCTCCGTCGCCAGCGCCCGTCGCTTCCCCTCCACCGGTACCGCCGCCACCAGCCAGTGCGGCCACCACGAACCCTGTTCGCGCGCCTCCTGTTCCACCTCCGGCACCACAAGCGAACGACATCGACGCTGGCAGTGGACAGCCAACTACCGGCGCCGACAGCGCCGACGCGGATGTGGACATGGTGTCACCGAGTAGCGGTGGTTCCCAGCGTATTGCTGGTGCGTGTGCAGGCGATGAGCGCGCTGCTGCTACGGTTGCGGTCGATGGCATGTACGCGTCGAGAGGCGCGGCTGCGGTTCAGGCCGGTGCCAATGCGTCTGCACAGCAAGCATATGGACCACGCGTATATGGATAGCACCAATGTGCTCGGTGGTTATCGTTGTAGTGTTGTGAGTGGTGCGATGCTCCACTTGCTTGCCATGTAGCCTTGGTGTTGATCGTTGTGGCGTGTGTTTGGGAGTGCTGTGTGTCGTTCCTCCATGTCTTGGGAGTCTGAGAAGAAGAGGTGTATGTCGGGGTTCACAAATGATACCCACTATTCACAAGCTCGAACAGCGGGACCGGACACGTCGCTCATGCACGTTGTTGCTTCATGGCGGCTTGTTTCATCGTGTTGGCGTCGCTGACGCCTCACACTGGAAATGAAACCACAGCACTGCGTGTGGTTCATACCTTGAAGCCGGTTGTGCTGGAAGCTCTGGATTCCAGCGGCGATGAGTGCAAGAGTGGTGGCGCTGTTGAGGCCATCATGCTGGATGTACACACGGTGAGGCCGGTCTGCTGTGGACTGAACATGTATTGTGATATGCTACAACGCGAAACAAGTGTAACTTGCATGCTGTTTATGCACAGACGTCTGCTGAACAGCTGGCGGAGGTTGTTAGGCTCCACAACCCTCTGTTCATTGTTGGTATTCACGCGGTGCGAGCCGGTCGTGTGGTGCTGGCCTCGAAGGTCTCCACCCCATTCGTTCTTGTCCTGGGAGGTGCGCATACCGGCCACATTGTGCGCATACCGGCCACATTGTCCAAGCCGTATCCCCTTCGGCTTCGTGTGTGTGTGATTCTCGTTGCTTTTTGACCCTCAGGGTGCTTGCTTTGCGTCCCCCGGCTTGTCTTCCTCCATTGCGTGGTCGTCCCGCAGGCACCGAGTTGACCATATGCAACGGAACTGACAAGGCAAGCACAGCTCGAGCGGCTGTATGCCGAGCGGATGCTACGGTTGTGTTTTCCTGGATTATGTGGAAGAAGGCGAAGCAGTGCATCCGGTCAGCGTGCGGCGATGGTGACGGTGATGACGGTGCTGTCTCGGACGGTTCAACGAAGGAAAGAGTGGTGTGCATTGCTCAGGCTGTGGATGCTAAGCAGGTTTTGATGGAGTGTGGTGGTGGTGTGGGACGCAAAGCGGATATCCGCACGGAGCTTGGACTTGCGCCAGATACAATAGTATTTTTGCTCCCGGCAGGGTTGCGCAGTGTGAAGGATCCGCTGTTCCTGGTGGCATCGATACAACACGTGCGGTCAAGACTGGGACGAGACAACGTGCATTGCGTGCTCATTGGAACGGTGCTGGACAAGGATGTGGCAGCTCAGGTCCGTGTTTTTGTTTTCTTTGTGGTTCTACGTGTGCGCAACCAAAACACTCAACGCGTCGATGCTCTGTTGTCCACTGGCCACAGGTGTTTGCCGTCGCTGGCTTTGATCCGACGCGTGAGGGCGTGCGAATGTCACAGTCCACTTCACATCCAGGCTTTTGGTATCACAAGCCATGTGGTCGGTCTCAACTGTTGAGCTGGATGCAATCCAGCACCGCTGTGTTGAACTGCTCGCAAAGTGAAGGCATGTGCAACAGGTACGCTGGCAGCTCGTTGGGATGGCATGTCTTGGCAACACCATCCACATCATGGGAGATGCGTGCTGAATGTGGAACAGTATTCTCGAAGCAATGCAACTTGGTGTTCCTGTGATAGCACGACGAAATCCAGGAAACCAGTCACTTCTGCTGGACGGTGATGTGCAGTGCGGTTGGTTGTTTGACGATCCGAGCACCTTCGTGGACGCTGCTGTGGCCGTGGTGACAGACGCAGAGCAAACAACCACTCTGGTGGTATGTGTGTGCATCATGTGCCTTTGCCTTCATGTGGGGCTGCAGCTTACCAGTACTTGTTGCGTGGTGCGCTCGAAAACGTGCTTCCAGGACAATGCGCTTCAGCGTATCGCGAAGTACCATAGTCAGCGTGCCGAACGCAACGCCTGGGCCGGTGTTGTATGTGACATTCTGTCACCACAAGGAAAGTGTAAGGATACAGACGAACCAGTTGGTGATAGCTGAGGGCGGCACTGTGTAGTTCGCCTCCGCGGGGACGTGTATTTTATTTTTCCAGTCGAGCGTTTGCGTTTTCGTTTCTCTCTCTCTGATGTGGTGGCTCGTGTATTCGTGGTCACCAACCGTTTGTTTGTTGTCACTCTGCTCTTTGGTTTCAAGTAACTTGTCCCCCTCCGGTCCAACTATTGTCACGCCAAATTAGCACGCATTGACACACGTTGCTGCTCTTGCAACCCCACCGCATGCGTAGTTTGTGACACCGGTCTGGGAACCACAATGCACCGCCAAATGTTGTCACTGTCACGGAGGCACCTTGCCCGCCCAGTTGCTGTGAAGCACTGCGCCGCTGCCTCCACGTACGAGTACCAAAGCCGCCTGCCTCACCTGCCTGTGCCCGATCTTGAACACACCCTCCAGGTTCGTGCTGCTGCTGGCTTTGTGGCTTGCATCGCTTTGCAGCAAACAAAACATAACAAAACCCGACACAAGCTGACACCCACCTTCTCCTCCACCGTTGTGCCTTGTGTGAGGGTTGTGGTACAGACATACTTGAACACGGTGCGGCCGGTTGTGGATGACGCCGCCTTTGCCCACACTTCCAAGGCTGTGACGGCCTTTGCCGACGGGCCTGGTCCAGAGCTCCACCAACGCCTGGTGGAATACGCTGCCACCCAAGACAATTGGCTGGAGCGGTGGTGGGACCAGGGGTACCTGGACACACGGCTCCCGTCGGTGCTCAATGTGAACTACGCGTTTGGGCTCAAGAATGAAGCCGGTGGTGTGGGTGGAGACGCTCAAACCTCGCGCACAGCCCGTCTTGTCGCCGGTGTGCTGGACTTTAAGAGCGCTCTTGACCGGTGCGTGAAGGGCTGCCAAGCTTGTCCCGGGGTTGCTTTGGCGTGGTGGGCTTGTTGTTGGGTAGCCGACGGGTGTGTGTGTGCTGCCTGTCAGTGAGGAAGTGGAGCCCCAAGGCAGCGAAGCAAGACCACTCTGCATGAACCAAAGTGCCCGTTTGTTCAACCACTGCCGTGTGCCTGTGGAAGGGTCGGATTTGTTGATCAACTACGGCACTCAGCCGGCGGGGCTGCCAACACAGCACTTTGCCACTCGCTTCACGGGTTCCAACCCCCGCCACATCGTTGTCATCGCCCCTTCTGGGCGCATGTTCAAGGCGGACGTCGTATCGGAGGATGGCACGCGCCTGTCTGTTCCCCAGCTGGAGGACATGTTCAAGACAATCCTCGCTCTGGACGCGGCCGAGCGTGATGGTGATGGCTCCTCCTGCGACGTACCCTTCCTCACAGCCATCGATCGTGATGAGTGGGCCAGCCACCGCGAGGCACTGCTCGGCCACAGTGGCGCGAACAAGGCCGCGTTGGAGGCGGTTGACGCTGCCATGTTTGTGGTTGCACTGGACGGACGCGAGGTGGGTGACGATCAAGACGCGTTGAGCCGACTCATTCTGGACGGACAGGGGTGCCGGCGTTGGTTTGACAAGCACGAGCTGGTTGTGACCAGTGACGGCCGGGCCGGTGCGTTGCTTTGTTGCCGGCGCGCCCGTGCATGCATGTGTGTCCACTTGACGGGGGCACCCTCCCATTGCGCTTGGATGTGGGTTGGTTGCGTTGTTGTCTTATCGTAAATGTGTTGGTGTATGCGGCGGGGGGGGCTGCAGGTTGGAACTTTGAACACGCACCGGGCGATGGTACCACATCCCTGCTAATGTGTGAAAGCAGTTACTATGCGTCCATTGGTGACGCCATCCTCAGCGAAGCCTCGTCGGATGGACTGGCAGCAGGCGAGATCGTTTCTCCCCTCACGTTCGAGTTGTCACAGGAACTGACCGCTGCCTGCGGTGACGCGAAGGCCTTCCTGAACAGCTTTGCGGGATCCATGCAAAGCACAACGTTTCGGTTCCGATCCTTTGGCAAGGATCGCATCAAAGATATGAAGGTCAGCCCTGATGGATTTGCCCAAATGGCAATGCAGTACGCGTACTACCTGAACCAGTCGAAGCTGGTACCCACGTACGAGTCTGGTGCCATGCGCAACTACCTGCATGGTCGCACAGAAACGGTACGCGGCGGGTACTTTGCTTGCTTGACATGCCCGGCACACGTCGAGATGTTGGACCGTGACACACAATGTTGATGGTGACAGATCCGCAGCGCATCGCCGCATGCCCTGTCATTCGTCCAAACCTTTACGGATCCGTCTGCTTCACGTGAAGCGAAGGTGTGTGTCGTATGTTCAGTGGCAGTGTTGTGCGAGATGGAAGGCTACGTTGCTATTTGACCGCAGCGGCAACTGGCCACTCTTGACTTGTTTCGTATGATGCACGACTGATGTTGTTCCTCTGTCGTGTGTGTTCTCCTCGCAGCAAGACGCCTTCTCCACAGCCGCGGCGGCCCACATTGACTACGTGAAGATGTGCATGGTGTGTTGGATGTTCTGTGACTGCATTTGTTGGTATTTGTTTCTGGGCCCAGGTTTGATTCTGACCTCCTGTTGATTGTGACCTGCTTGAACAGCAAGGCAATGGCGTTGACCGTCAGTTGTTCGGCTTGAAGATGGTCCGATTTTTGTACATGCGACTGCGTGCTGCCCGCGGCAGCTACTTCTGACAGGCAGTGCGCGTTTTGTGTTTCATTTGTACCTTCAGATGGTTGAGGAGGGCGAAGATGTGCCAGAGATGTTCACCGACCCTACCTTTGGTTACACGGGCACTTGGAGGCTCAGTACTTCCAACTGTACCAACCCAGCGTTGCAGCTGTTCTCGTTTGGCCCTGTCACCAACGACGGGCTTGGCATTGGGTATGTATTGTATTGTATTGAATGTGTGGTTCGACGTTTGTCCTGGCAGTTTGACAAGGTGTCGCTCTTGTGACACACTCACCTGATGTGTTTGGGGTTGGGGTGGGCTGGAACGTTGGTGGTATTGCAGCTACCTGGTTGACAAGTCCGACATGACGTTCTGCATCTCAGCTTGGGAGGAGGCTGCCACCCAAGGGGTTGCTCCCAGTGCCGAGGGATTTGCCGAGAGCTTGGCATCGGCTCTGACAGATATCGAGGAGGTCATGCTGGGCGGAGACAACTAACTAGTTGGTGTGATGAGTGGCAAGGTCCAGAGTGCCGTCGAATCGTCGGTTTAGGCCTGTCCTGACCCGACCGTACGGTGTGCGGTTTCTTTCTACATTGTTTTGATGGAGTGGGCTTGGGATGAACTCAGAAAATGGCACGAACATTGGAGCTCCAAACACTACGCACGGCACATCTATCGTATTTATGCTTGTACACTTGCTGCTGCTGCATTGCGTGCCTTCCAATAGTCCATCACAATCTTGTCAGTCGCTGCCTTCTCCGTTGTTCGTCGGGGGTTCGACTGCGACACCACCACAGCACACGGCAAGTGAGCTCACACACCGTAAAACATACAGAAGAACAACAGCAATCGAGTGAGACGTTCGTACCCGGCGTCCCAAGGACATGTGCTCTGGCGCACGCGATCGATGGCCGGTGTACCCGGGCGGTGCCGGGTTCATCGTCAACATCAAGTTGGTCTTCGCGTGGAATGTATTACGAAGGGAGTTTCCCGCAGCCTGGTCTTCCGCTGCGCTCACCTGTCGGTGCGCTTGAGGAATGAAGCCGCCGTATCCAGGGAGTTGGCGCGTCGGCTTGCTGGTGCCGGAGAACAGGTCCTTGGTGGTGCCCCTCATGCCGACACCTTCCATCAATTCACGCCCTCTCGGGTCTTCGCCGTCCTCTCCCACATCCTGCACCCGTGACACAAGCGTGTGCAGCGACGACCCCGGAAACACCCCACATCACACCACACCCACACGCCATAAATGAGAGCAAGCAAAGGAACAAGCAAAAGCAACAACAACAACAACAAGCACGGGCGCCGAGAGGCACAAAGAGACATGAAGACCACCCACCATTTCTTGGCTACTCTTTACTTCGCCAGGGCCGATGACTTGGGGAGCCTTCTTCACCTCCCATGGTGCCTTCAAGTGCTTCTTTCCGCCTGTGCGGTTTTGAACCTTCATGTGCTCCACTACTTTGCGTATGCCGGCGCAAAACTCAGCCCAGGAGATCCGTCCATCCGCGTTGTGGTCAAAATATGCCAGGAACAGCACGAGCTCTCGGTCTGTGGGTTCATCACCGTACACGTCGTACAACAGCGTCCGCAGCTCACGCTTGTCGATGGATCCACTGCCATCCTGCTTGCACAACATGGCGATTGCGGTTGGTTGGTTGATTGGTTGGGGAGGTAGGGTATGCGGTGAGACAAGTTGCAGGTGCACGGGTACACATGACAGGTACTCCGACAACGCACCTTGTCGTGCAGATCAAACTTGTCCTTGAACTCTGCCTCCGTCCTCGACTCCAGGTTCGAGACCTGACCGCGGTAGTCGGTAAAGGTGGCTGCAGCGATAGATCGACCAAGGAAGCGGACGGGCCGTGGCAATTTGGCATCACGGTCTGCCATGACACCTCTGTTTTCCAGCCCATGCCACATGCACACCGAACACACCGTAAGTCAGACACCCACGTCAGACACAGGCTCACCCCCGCCGTTCGCACCGCTTGTCTGGAACACGATAGTGGTGTGGGCGCACGCTACTCAACGCAGCCGTTCTGCGGGGG
>Ga0213833_1003236_pt1 | contig 10066 bp, 11 predicted proteins | sample SWATP21_FD_160575 | JGI IMG/M metagenome (GOLD analysis project Ga0213833, IMG submission 160575) | Coastal seawater microbial communities from Marineland, Florida, United States - SWA TP2 #1 | ecosystem: Environmental > Aquatic > Marine > Coastal | place: USA: Florida | collected 2016-08-14
GAGCGGAACACCTGGCAAGGCCGAACCTCGCGCAGAGCAGTGTGCACTGGCGGCCGCCACTCGACTGCAACAGCGGCTGGACGGTGTGACAACGCGGGTGGACCAGGCTGGAGGAGCACTGCGTGGTGAGGACAGTGCAGTGTGCCGCCTGCTCTCCGTACTCAAGCACAGCCTGCTGCAAGAGTCGCTGCCGGCGCAAGACGAGCCTGACAGCCGCCCTGGGGTGCCCTCCTCCGCTTCTTCTCCGCAGCGAGGGAGTGCCAAAGCCAAACGTGCCGCATCCGCGGGCGGCAGTGGGGCCCACCTCCGGGTGCAACAGCACGCGCTGAACCGAGTGCGGTCAGACTCAGACCGCCAGCGCCACAGCAGCACGCAAGCACCGTCCTCACTGCTGCTGCCCCGCGAAGTCGCGTTCCTCGTCAACATCCACCAACAGCACGGAAGCAGGCCCAGCGGCGGTCCCACTGCCGACGCGAAGGAACAGGAAGAAGAAGGAGAAGAAGAAGAAGAAAATGGGGACGCCGTACCGCAGCTCGACATGGCTGCACTGGCATCGTCCCGTGTGCTCAGCGCCGGCCGCGACAGCCTGCGCATCATTGCCACGCGCGCTGCCTCAGCCCGTTCCCTCCGCCTCACCCGCGTGTCGGCGCTGCTGGCCCACCGCGCCGCGCTGCAGTCGCGCATCACGGCGTGCACGGCGGGCGCGCGGCTGCGCAACGTGCAGTACGCCCGCTCCCTGCGGCGCCAGTTTGCCACCGCCAGCCGCCGGGTGCAGGAGCTGCTGTTTGAGTGCTTTGGCGAAATCCAGAAGGCACGCCTGCGAGCGCTCCTGTTTGCTAACCAGCTGGTGGCGGCCGAGTGCCGCCAGAACGCGTGGCTGCTGGACCAGCTGCAGTGGCGCCGGACGTTGACGCGTCTGGAGCACCTGTTGCCGCCGGCGGTGGAGATCGTGGACGTGACGCCCACCATGGGTGCGTCCGCCTCCTCCTCCTCCTCCTCCGACACGAGCGGGTACGACATGTTTGAAGACGCGGTGGCAGCGGCGGCCGAGGCGCTGTCTGGTCGCAGCCGCTTTGCCCACCTGCGCCGTGTCACCGTCCAACGCCTGGCCGTGCTGCAGGCGCCGCTGCACCAGTACGACTACCGCACCGCAAGCGGCAAGCCCCCACGACCCAAGGCGCTGCCGCTCGCAGGCGACCCCGTGGCGTGGTCCGATCTCGCGGACGCCATCCTCGCCACGGCAGGTGCATCCACCGCCGGTGCCGGTGCCGGTGCCGGTGCCGGTGCCGGTGCCGGTGCCAGTGCCGACGCCGAAGCAGATGCAGGATCGCGATCGGGGTCGGGGTCGGGCTCGGGATCGGGATCAGGCCATGGTGGTGGCACAGGTGCGCTCCGCACGGGGTACGTGGGTGGCGATGGTGGGCCGGTGCCGCAGTCCGCCAAGGCTGCGGCATCGTCGCCGGTGCGTGGGCCCCATGCCAAGGCCCTGGCGGCGGCGCTGGCGGCGCAACGGAACCGAGGCAAGGGTCAGCCGGGCACGGCGGGTGCGCCGCGCGCCGCCAGCGCCAGGGTGCCGTTGTTTCCGCCGCACCTCCTCCTGTCGCCGGAGTGCGCCACGTGGCTGGGCCCGGCACTGCTTGCGGATGCTCGAGGAGTCCGTGTGCAGCAGCGGCAACAGCAGCAGCAACAGCAGGGAGGACCTGTGGGTAGTGGCAGTGGCAGCGGTAGTGGTGGGAGTGGGGGTCGGAGTGGGAGTGGGAGCGGGAGTGGTGTCAGTGCCGCTGGGGTGGGTGGATTGCCGCCGATGCCACTCACCAACGTCGTGTACTACTGCCTGGAGGAGCGTGTGTGGAACCTGGTGCACGGCAAACACAGTGCCGGTGGCGGTGGTGGCGGTGGTGGTGGCGGCGGTGGCGATTCCACATCCAGTGCCGCAGTCGCCACACACATGCTGTCGTCAGTGTATGGCGTGGACGCCCGGGTCGTCGGAGCATCGCGCGACGCCTCCTCGCCTCCGGAATGGGCGCAACCCACCTACCTGTCCCGCTGTCGGGTGGTGGTGCGCAGCGCCGAGTCCATGCACCGAGAGTCTGTGGTGTCAGGGCACGTGGTGCCTCCCGGTCAAGCCGCGGCGGACGCTGCACACACCGCGGCTCGTGACGCAGTGGCGTCGCTGCCCGACGTGTTGGTCGTGGATGTGTTCGAGCAGCACCAGCACGGTGGTGGTGGTGGCAATGGTGGTAGTGGTAGTGGTAGTGGTGGTGGTGATGGTGGTGGTGGTGGTAGTGGTAGTGGTGGTGACGATGCGTTTGCCACCCCCAAGCACCGGCTCCATTTTGTACCGGCAAGCGTGGGCCACCTGGCAGAGTCCCATGCCTTTGCGGCGCTGGAGGCGCATGGCGAGTTGACATCTCAAGAAGTGGCGGCGTTGCGCAGCAAACTGGGCGGCACCGGGTCGTCGTCAAGCGGTGGCAGTGGACATGTTGGCGGCTTCCGTGTCGGCGACGGTACGTGTTGTGGTGTGGCCTGTGTGTGTGGTGTTGCCGCGCAGCAACGTACGGGCAAACCTGTGGCTGGGTTTGATTTTTGTTGTTGTTGTTTTTTCTTTTCCTCATCGACTGGGTCTGTGTGTGTGTGTCTCTGTGTGTGTGTGTCTCTCTGTGTCTCTCTCTCTCTCTCTCTCTCTCTCTCTCTCTCTCTTCCTCTGCCCCACCGTATGTCCCGCACACTTCTGCCTGGGCATGGCACCACCAGGCATCTTGTCGCGTCTGCACGTCCTCATCCCCAGCCCTGCCAGCCCCCGTTCGACAGGCAGCAATGCCATCGTGGCGGGCAGCCAACTGGTGCCGCTTTCAGGTGCCGCCATGGCCTGCCTCCTGGCCATGTATGTGTGCCGCACCGCGGCTGGCTCTGGCTCGGCGTTGCTGTGCAACCCAGACGAGGGCACGTCTTCTTCGGCGCCACCGCCGCCACACGGGGGCGCCTCGCGGACCCACCCACCCCACCACCCCCTCCACGCCTTTGCGTCGACGCGCGACGTGGCATCCGCCAGCGGCAAACACAATGACGCCGGTGCCGGTGCCGGTGCCGGTGACGCTGATGGTGATGACGGTGATGATGCAGGGCAAGGTAACCCACCTGCATCCAACCCGCACAGCCGTGGTGGTTCCGTTGGCGCTGCTGGGGGCAGTGACCGTCGCCCGCAGGTGTCGGTGCCAGCACCAGACCCCACCGCATCCATGGACCCCGCCACCTCCATCTTCCAACCCGTGATGACCACCACGTCCGTCATGTCCCACCAGTACTGCTTCATCCGTGCCGGCGGCGCGGATGTGGTGCGCGCCTTGCGCGCGCGCGCCCGCAAGGGCGGTGCCGCCGCAGCCGCCGGACGCATCTACTCTGGTTCGGGGTACGGCGCGGGGTTCAGCACGCACGCCACCGCGTTTCGAGCCGCGGTGGCAGCAGCTGCCGACGACGGCGTGCCGCCGTACGCGCACGTCGGCGTGCTGATGCAGTGCCGGGTGGTGACGGTGGAGGAGCACCAGGCGGCAAAGGCGGCGCGTGACGCACAGCCACGCAGCGGTGGAGGTGGAGGGGGAGGGGGAGGGGGAGGTGAGTCCAACAGCGAGGACGACAGCGACTCGGACGCAGAGTCGCTGCCGCGCGAGCTGCCCGTGGTGCGGGCCATTCGCAGGGAGGACATGCAGCCGTACGCCGCCTGTGCCACCATTCCGTACCGCCTGGGGCCGTTCTGTCAGTGGCGCAGCTGCCTGGCGTTGAGCATGCGGGCGGCGGGGAAGAGGTTTGGTCTCGACGCCGCGCCGGCTGTGCCTGGCGAGCCGTTGGTCAGCTTGCCCGACGCCCAGTACCGCAAGACGCGCAGCTTTTGCGAGCAGCACGCCCACATCCGTCACATGTTGGATGCACGGGCGGGTGGTGGTGGTGGCGGCGGCAGCGGCAGTGGCGGCGGCAGTGGTGGCGGTGGTGGGAAGCGGTCCAAGAAGGGCGGGAAGGACAGCAAGAAAGAGGTGCTGTCCGAGGCGGCTCGGTATCTCCCACGGGACTACGGCAAGGCGAAGGCCCGTCGCGGCAACAAAGCCACGGGCGCGCCCATGTCCATGAAGGCCATCCCCGCCAGTTCGTGGCTGCTGCACGAACTGACGTCCGGCAAGCTGGCCGCGACGCTCAAGTCGTTCTATCGGCGTGTGGCGGCCAACGCCAGCCAGTCCGGCGGTGGCAAGGCCGCCAAGGCCAAGGCAGCCAAGGCAGCCAAGGCCGCCAAGGCCGCCAAGGCTGCCAAACTGGCGAGTCCCGCTGGCGAGGACGGCGCTGGGGGTGTACCCAAGGCGCCCAGCGTCATGGATGTCCTGGCCAGCGGCAACGTGAAGGAGGTGCGCCGCACCGCCAAGGTGGTGACGTGGGAAACGGACATCGCGCAGCAGGTGCGCAAGATGGAGGCGTGCGTCACACGCGAGCTCAAGCGGCTGGCCGCCCTGGGTGCCTATCCCGTGGACGAGCTGTTCGCCATCCGCCGTGAGTTCGAGTCCCTCGACGCGGAGCGCCACGCCATCCTGCAGCGGTTCGAGGATGCCAGCAAGGCGGCGGCCAAAGGAGGTGGTGGCGGCGGCGGCGGCGGCGGCGGGAAGGGAAGTGCAGCACGTGCCAAGCAGAAGCAGATCGAGATTGAAGACCGTGCGCGTCGCGACGAGGCCAAACTCGAGCTGGTGTTCTGCCAGCGCAAGTACTCCATCCTGCGCACCAAGCGCAAGGCGGTGGAGGCGTCGCGCAACCTGCAACACCAGACGGGGAGCCCACATGGTGGTATGGGTGACGGGGGTGTCGTCCTGTCCAACGGCGGTGCACCGTCACCCACCGGCTCTGCCACCGCATCCTCCACGTCCCACGTCAAGCGAGCGGTGGCACGTGCTGCCGCCGCCCCTCGCAGAAGCGGTCCCATGGGTGCCCACGTGGCCTCGCGGCCGGGGTCAAGCAGCAGCAGCGCGAGCCAGCAACGGCTGAAGAGCGGCAGCACCGTCACCCCTCGAAACGCGCCCCACCGCCGTGCCATCTCCGACAGCAAGCGGCTCGCTGCAGCCATGGCGAGTGGCAGCCATGGAGGTGGCGGTGGCGGCGGCGGCGGTGGGGGAGGTAGCGGTAGCGGGAGTAGCGGCAGCGGGCGCCGTGGACAAAGGAAGACCACGTCTCCATACGGTGTGTCAGCGGCGTTGGGTGTGTAGTGTGGCACCGCGTTTGGAACATGAGACAGGCATGGCTGACCCGTTTGATGTTGTAACGGCGGTGGCAGGACTACGAAGGCGATAGATTGCCAACCGATGACAGTCGCCTTTCCAAGCGACAGGCGCCATACGGCCAATGTGGTCTGCAGCAGCAGCAGTGTGGTGTGAGCGACCTGAAACAACTTGGCCCGCTGTGCGGTGTGGTGTTTCAGTTTGTCACGCAGAATTCGTGAGCTTGTCACTCCAGTGTCAAAAATAGCACTTTTACGAACCGTCGAATTGTCAGTTGCGTTGCCTCCGTCACGGTCACCTTGCACTGGGCAGACGTTCCACCATCTGCGCTCGACCCCGTCCCCCTCCCACTGTTCAAAACCCCGGATCGCAAAGATGGAGATGACCAAGAAGCTGCTGCGGAAGATATGCGAGGACAAGAAACTGTATCGAACAGCGTACCTGAATGACAAACTCTACTTGCACTACAAGGTTCCGTTGTGGTTCCTTCCGCCCACCAGGATGCTCGCGCAGCTCACATGCGGGACGTGTTGCTACTTGCCTTGCTGCAGGGTTTCGCTGAGATCAAAAACCTCGAGGAGTACACGGGGCTGCGTGTGATTTGGCTCGAAGGCAACGGCCTGCGAAACATCCAGGGCCTTGACGCGCAAACTGAGATGCGCACACTGTACCTGCAAGAGAACTGCATTGCGAAAATCGAAGGACTTGGTGCTATGGTAAGGGGGCTGGTGGTCTCAAGCAACACCATGTGTGTGCCTGTGTGCCTGTGTGGGTGCCTGTGCCTGTGTGCGTTTGGTCACCGTGCGTGCTGCACAGACGCAACTGAGCACACTGAACCTGAGTAACAACTGCATCGGCAAGATCGAGAATCTGGATGGGCTTCCAAAGCTGGAGGTGCGTACCTATGCGTTCGTCTTGGTGGTGAATGAGCATCACATCCATGGTTTGCGCGCGGCTGTCCACGCCACAGACGCTGCTCATGGGCCATAACGGCTTGACCACGGTGGAGTCGGTGCAACACCTGTTGTCGTGCCCATCCATCAACACACTTGACTTGCAGCACAACCGCATCGAAGATCCTGCTGTACGCAATGTGGCGCTTGCGCTGTCGCGGCTGTTGTTGCCTTGTGTACTCTGCGTCGCATACCAGTGGAACGCTGCAGCTTCGTGGGTGTGTGGACGTCACCTCACCGATTCGGGCTTGTGCTTTGGCAACAACAGGTGCTGGAGCTGCTTGTGCAAATGCCTAATTTGGCCGTGCTGTACCTCCAAGGAAACCCGTGTGTGAAGCAGACGAAGCACTACCGCCGCACATACATCGCTCGCATTCCGACGCTCAAATTCCTCGACGACCGACCCGTGTTCGATGATGAACGTGAGCGTGCCGAAGCGTTCTACCAAGTCATTGCCAACGGTGCGTGCGTGCACGCGCGTGTGTGTATGTATGTGTGCGTGTACTGCACATTGTGTTACACCTATCCCATCATCACCGCCACCGCCCACTGCTACCACTCATTTTTGTCCCCCCTCCTCTGTCCCTCATGATGTTGCTCAGGCGGAACGTCCAAGGAAGCGCGTGCAGCGGAACGCAAGGTGATGGAGGAGCAGCGTGCTCGCAAGAAGGCCAAGGAAGAGGCCAACTTCCGAGCGTTTGAAGCCATGCTGGCCGAAGCACATGAGGTACGCGTGAGTGCCACGCCACACAAGACACCGCAGTTTCCTGTGCTGACGGAGGTGTGTTCTGCAACATCGTTACCATGCACAGGCTCGACGAGCTGAGCGTGAGGCAGAGACTCAGGAGTTGGCGGCATTGGCGAAGCAGCAGCGTGCAGACGCCATTGCGGCGGGCACGCCTGTCGATCCTTTGGAAGACGACAGCCAAGACGACGCAACAGCCGGCACTGCAGGTGCCACAGCTGGTACCGCTGCGTCTTCCGAGGATGTACCGGTGCGTTGTTAGCTGTGTGTGTGAGAGAGAGTGAGTGTGTGTGAGTGTGTGCGAGTGCATGCTTGGGTGGGTGAAGGCTTGGTGCGACGCGTGTCCCTGCCCCAGATGTTGTGTCGTGGTGTTGTGTTGCTGTGCTGTTGCTGGGGTGTGTTCCTCTTCGTGTGTTTTGGGTGTTGTGTGTGCGTTCTCACGTTGGGTGACTTGTTGTGTTGCACAGGGCGTTCGTGTCAGCCAATTCTCTGGTGAAGCTGTGCAGCCATCCCGTGAAACCCCAGAGTTGCGCGCCGCGCGGCTGGCTCGTCTGGAGGGTCTGTCCAGCGTTGGTGCTGGCGCCGGTGCTAGTGCCGGTGCTGGTGCTGGTGCTGGTGCTGGTGCTGGTGCTGGTGCTGGTGCTGGTGCTGGTGCTGGTGCTGGCGTCGCGGCACCCAGTGCTGACGCAGAGGCACAAGAGTCGCAGCCGCCGCCGCTTCAGGCGGTGCCAGACCTCGTGTCGCAAGTGGTTGATAGCGCCGTGTCGAGTGCACTGCAGCACACCCAGGCCGCTGCCGCTGATGCTGATGCTGATGCCTCGCCAACGCCGCCACAACAAGACGTTGCCACGCGTGCCAATGCAACGACGACGGCGGTGCCTCCTCCACCTGCACCACCCACACCTGCGGCGGCGAAGGTTGGTGCGACTGCTGCCGCTGCCGCCCCGCCAAGTTTGCCTGTCCGCACAGCACAAGGTGCGGGAATCGCACCACCCCCGCCGTTGCCGAAGCAGCGTGTTGTGGCGAACGCAGGGAGTGATGATGCAGAGGCGGAGCCCGTGGATGCTGCTGAGCAGGATGGGCAGACGGAGTTTGATGAGTTGGACTAGATAGAAGGCAGTTCGTTCCGTGCGCTTGAACGGGTTTGCGTGTGAGTGTGTGTGTGTGTGTGATGTTTTTGCTTGTTTTCTTGGGCCATGGGCTGCAACCACGTCTTCACTGCACACCAGCGCACGAGGTGTGGATGTCGCGTCGTGATGCTCGTTTCACTGTTCGCGGCACGGACTGAGAATCTCAGTTCGAGGCGTCAATCCTTTGAACATGATAGGTGTGGGACACGATTTCTCTTGGAAAGCAACATCCCATGGCACACAGCACGCGCACGCAACACAAACACGGTGCTCAATTTGACCAAGCAACTTGCCATTCGCCCACTACGTGGCTGCTTCGCCCTCTCCACCAGGCTCCTCAGCAATGGGCTCCAGCGTCTCACCACCACCGGTCGCAGCACCGCTTCCATCCCCAGCGCCACCCGCACCACCACTGCCACCACCACCCTCACCGCCTTCGCCAGCGCCAGCGCCACTCGCATTCGCCTCGCCCCCCTCCGCACCAGCGGCCGCCTGACCTTCCGCTGCACCTGCTGCACCTTCTGCACCTGCTGCCTCGCCACTGGCGGAACCTTCTCCCTCCGCCGCCTTGCCGTCATCGGTCTGTTGCTGTTCCTCGTTGCTGGGTGGGGCACTGAAGCCCGCCCACGCCGTGACCGCGAGGCCCGCTGCTCGAAGGCCGAGGTGCTTGGCAGCGCGGCCGGGCGTGATGCCGTGCTTGTTGCACAACACACAGAACGCTGTGGCACTGATGGAGTCGCCGGATCCATCCAGCTGGGTGACCTGGGGAGTCGGGAAGCACAACAACACACACACAAACCAAAACAAAACAAAAACGGAACAAAACAAAACAAAACAAAACGGAGCAAAAACGGAACCAACAAGTCACAGCAGTGCCTGCAAGGCGCCATGTGCATGGATGGGCGAAAGGGAAGTCCCTCTCCCGCATGCTCAACCACACATCAACACACACCTCGTCGAACAAGGTGGCGATTTGTCGTTGAGGAAGGTCCCGATCCACGCATGCGACGATCAGCTTCTCGAACTCGCCGAAGGACAGCACGCCGTTGCCATCGTCGTCAAAGGCGTGGAACAACTCGCGGAGGTTGGACTGGGGTCCCAAGCAACCCACGCAACAAACCCCCAAACGCGAGGCAAGGAACACCAACCACCAAACATGCGATATCATGGTGAGCACTGGAAATGTCGATGCAGGCACGCACGCGAGCAAACCACCAACGACCAAGAGGCGCACCATGTTCTCCTTGTTTTGTGCATGCCACATCTCCACACAGATGGTGAGGAGCTCATCAAAGGACACAACGACAGCGTCGATGTGGAACCCGCCCAGCTTGGCTTCGTGCTCCAGGTCATCACGTGCCACAAAACCAGGCGGGGGCCGCCAGGTGGAGTCGACACGAATCAACGACCGCGGGTCTTCGTCATCACCCCGTGCGGCGTCGCCCACAAAGCGATCCAACCCCACTGCTGCCTTGCGCTTGGCTTGCAACTTGTCCTTGGCACGCACGTCCGCCAACCCAAGGATGTCGTCCAACGAATCGCTCGCCGCCGCCTCTGCTCGTGTGTGTGTGGTGCCAACCGCCCGCGAGACAGCGTGAGGGAAGAGCTGAAACGATGACCGGCGCTACGGAAAGCAGCACCACTCCACACGCACCACCACAGACACACGCCACCCCATGCAAGCACCCCGCACCCACCCACAGCAACACGAAGCACGCAACCCCGCACCCGCCACGCACTCTTCGCTTTCTTCGCTTCAGCGGCGGCCTTTGCTTTACGTTCCTTGCGCATCTTCTCTGCTCGCTCCTGTGCTTCCTTGCGCAGCTGATCACGACGCCGGGCGTACGCCAACGCATCGGGGAACTTTTGCGCCACGGACTCTACACGCTGGACGAGCTTGGCTCGGCGCTCTGCGTGTTGTGTGGTGTGTGGTGTGTGTTGTGGTGTGTGTGAAGGGGGGGGGGGGGGGGGGGGGGTAGGGGGGGGGTG
>Ga0213833_1003238_pt1 | contig 10065 bp, 11 predicted proteins | sample SWATP21_FD_160575 | JGI IMG/M metagenome (GOLD analysis project Ga0213833, IMG submission 160575) | Coastal seawater microbial communities from Marineland, Florida, United States - SWA TP2 #1 | ecosystem: Environmental > Aquatic > Marine > Coastal | place: USA: Florida | collected 2016-08-14
TACCACGTGCCAGCAAGCGCATTCCCTCCAACTGAGGGTTCTGTTTAAGCTCGGCCAGGGTAATCACCCGCTTTAGCTTGCGCACCAGCTGAATATCCACCATAAACCAGCGGGGCTTGTCGGGGTCGGATTTTGGGTCAAAATACTTTGATCCTGGATCGAAGGCGGTCGCGTCAGGATAAGCCTCTTTAACCACCCTGGCTACTCCGACAACACCGGGTTCTGCGCAACTTGAGTGGTAAAACAATACCTGGTCGCCTTTTTTCATGTCGTCGCGCATAAAATTGCGCGCCTGATAGTTGCGCACACCGTCCCAGGGTTCGCGCTTACCGGAGCGAGACGCCAGGTCATCAATACTGAAGGCATCAGGTTCGGATTTCATCAACCAGTAGTTCACGGCGGCTACTCCTCCTGTTTTTCTGTGGAAAATTCAGGCAGTTCTTTTGGCTCGCCACGTTGCAGATGATCTTCGGCAAAATCTTCGATGCGCGCTATGCGTTCAGCACTTAAGGGGTGAGTACTCAGAAACGCCGGCATTTCTCCGTCACGCCCCTCATCGACGAAAACGGCAAAGATACTCTCCGCGCCCTTCACATTGCCATAGCGCGCCTGCAATATCTCCAGCGCACGGCTATCGGCCTCTCGCTCCTGCCCGCGGGTAAAACTCATCACGGTGACCATACCCATCTGCCGGAACAACCAATCCATCCCCGAGCTGTTGGCCACCCCGGCAATGCTCGCCAGGGCCAACGACACTGTTAGTCCGCGCCCCATTGCAACGATGGGATCACGGTGAAGAATATGCGCGATTTCGTGAGCCATCACCATCGCCAGCGCATTTTCACTGGGCATCTTTTGAAGCAAGCCTTCAAAGATATAGATATTGCCACCCAAAGTAGCAAACGCGTTGACGGCGCCTGCCGGGAGATAGTGCACCGTGACATTTAAACCCTCGGGCAACTCAACATGCTCAAGCAACTCACGGGCAAGCTTGCGCAAATACGCTTGTTTCTCTGCTTGTGACTCATTGAGCTCTGCCGCAGGGAATTGCGACGCCATTTGCTCGGCCAGCCGCTGCTCCACACTAAAGGGAATAAGCGGCGCCATAGAATTGGCCAGCGCAACCAGCAGCAGCAATACGACAGCAAGCCCCCCCAATGCGGCGAGCACCAGCAGAGCAAAATCTTTGAGGGGGTTTTCCTGGCTGTAGTTGATGCCTTCAGGGAGCGGGCGATTTTCGTAATCTGTCACGCCAACTCTATCAGTGCCGTGCCGTACGCGTAGACTTCAACGGCACCAACCTGCCCTTTGTTTCCTTTCGAAATGGAGGAGGTCTCCAGCTTTACGTTCACCACCATCGCGGCACCGAGATCCGCAGCCTCCTGCTTCATGCGCAACAAGGCCTCGCGCCGTGCACGTTCGAGCAACGTCTCAAACGCCATTACCCTGCCACCGAAAATACTGCGCAGCCCGGCCGCCACCTGCTTGAAATAATCTACCGAGACCACCACGCTGCCCCCGACCAGAGCCACCCGGCGGGGTGTACTGCTTGGTGGTGGCAAGCGTTCGCTGAAAGCCAGCACCGAGGCCAGTTGTTGTTCGCGCTCGCGTATGGACTTGAAATGTCGCGACTCTGCCACCCGACCAAAAAAATAGCCCAGCGCGAGCAATGCCAGAAAAACAATCAGATCGTACACGCTTACTCCAGGATCACGGCAGTGCCGTAAGCGAAGAGTTCGGCCGCACCGGCCGTTACTGACGAGGTTGAAAAGCGAACGTTGATAACAGCATTGGCGCCCATTGCCTCAGCCTGCTGCGTCATGCGCTGAATCGCTTCCTCCCGTGCATCGTTTAGCAGCTCTGTGTAGCCTTTAAGTTCACCGCCGAATATATTTTTCAGCCCGGCCATCAAATCCCGTCCAAGGTGCTTGGTGCGCACGGTATTGCCCTGCACCAGACCAAGGTGCTTGCTGATGCGCTTGCCCGGGATAATTTCGATATTACTGACTAACACATGACACTCCAGCCGAATTAACGTTATGGTGTTTATAGTGGCCTTTTATAGGCGCATCGGCACGCGACTGGCAAGAGATATTTCATGAACAAACCTTATTCGCAAGCCTGTGAAAACAACAAGCAACCCATACTTGATGTGATTTCACAGGTGTTCGCGCAGCACAATCATGTTTTGGAAGTGGGCAGCGGCACCGGCCAACATGCGGTGTTTTTTGCCGAACGCATGCCGCATCTGCGCTGGCAATGCGCAGATCAGGCCGAGTATCTTCCCGGCATACGTGCGTGGATTGAGGATGCAAACCTAAACAACCTGGAAGCAGCACTAGAACTTGAGGTAACAAACCCCTGGCCGATCACCGGGGTAAGTGCCGTTTTTTCAGCCAATACCGTGCATATTATGCACTGGCATCAGGTCGAGGCCTTTTTTGCAGGTTTGAAAGCGCACTTGAGCAACGCCGGCGACTTCTGCCTTTACGGTCCCTTTAACTATCAGCGCAACTATACCAGCGACAGCAACGAGCGCTTTGATCAGTGGCTTAAGCAACGCGACCCCGGCATGGGCATTCGCGACTTTGATGACATAAACACGTTAGCTGAATCTGCCGGGCTGACGCTGATCAACGATCACGCCATGCCGGCCAATAACCGGCTGCTGCACTATAAAAAATGACCGAAAAACAGGCAGACACAAAAAAGGCAGGCCCAAGGCCTGCCTTTTTGCTTACAGGACGCTTGCCCGCTTATTGCTCGCCTAGAACCTTCATTTCGACACGGCGGTTTCGGGTGCGACCTTCTTCCGTGCTGTTATCAGCAACGGGCTGACGCTCGCCGTACCCTCGCGCGACAATGCGTTCCGGCTCTACGCCCTTTCCGATGAGGTAGGCTTTAACCGCGTTGGCGCGATCCTGCGACAAGATCAGGTTGTAAGCATCTGAGCCCAAATTGTCGGTATGGCCTTGCAGCTCAACCGTAAAGGTTGGTGAATCAAGCAGCGACTGACCAACGCGGTCCAGCAAGCGCTGTGCGTTGACTTCCAGCTTGGCGCTGTTGAACTCGAAGTTAACGCCATCGAGAACAACCGACTGTTCGGCGGCGCAACCGTTCGTCATAACAGCCTGACCCGCAGGAGAGCTTGGGCAGGAGTCGATACGATCACTGATGCCGTCACCATCTATGTCTGAACAGCCGTTAACATCGACCGGCGTGCCGGGAGGCGTGCCGGGACACAGATCGCGGGTGTCGATCACACCGTCGCCATCACTGTCGGCGCAGCCTTCTTCATTGACAGGCGTTCCCAGCGGAGTGCCCGGGCAACGGTCACGCGCATCGGGTACGCCATCTCCGTCGCTATCGCGCGGACCTACCGGCTGTGCGTCTTCACCGGGGAAGTTAAAGCGCACACCCAATACGATATTGGTGCCACGATAGTCGGTAGTGAAATTTTCAAACTCAGGGTCTTTGGATTCGAAATAACGCGCGCCCAGGTCCAGCATTACCGCGTCGCTGAGCTTGAAGTTCAAACCCAAACCTGCCTGCCCGAACAGCACGGTATCGTCGTCGTCAGAAAAATCTATTTCAGTAGCGCCAACCCCCAGGCCAATGTAAGGCTGAACAACACCGTCCCGATTAAAGTCATACCATACGTTCGACAGCAGGGATGTTGAGGTAATGTCGCCGCTTACAGCGAATCCGGCTACCGTATCGACTTCATTGCGCATACGCTTGATGCTGATATCGGCCCGGATCGCGCCAGCAAAGTCGTACCCAACAGAAAAAGCAAAACCGTTGTCGTCTTCATAGGTGGTTTTGAAATCACCAAATGTACCCAGGGTAGCCGTACAAGTAGCCGCCGGATTAAGTGGGTCGACATTGATCAACGGCAGACAAAAAGTCCCGGTTGCCGCCTGGCCGGGCGTGAACACCTTGCCAAAGCCATCTTTGAGCTGCACCCGGTCATATTCAAAACCAACGTACCAGTTGTTTTCCGCCAAGGCGGGAGCAGCAGCGCCCGTCAGCACCAACCCGGCTGCTACAGCCCGCAGCCCAGATAATTTTTTGGAAGCTGTCATTTCAAACCCTACCCCATGGATTACTGTATTTTTTGTAAACACGTACTTTTATAAGTGCGCTACCATCGCATTATCCGTATTATTTTTCAATTGCAGCGCCCTGAAAAGTGCGCCAGCTCTACATTTGAGAACTATTCAACAAAATTATCGCCGCAACGGGGGAATTCAATGGACAAAAGGCAAATCCGCATCTTACGCGCCCTGACCAACACCGCGCTGGTCAGCCTTTTGCTCGGCGCCGTACTCACGGTGATGAGTGGCATTTTCAGTACGCTCTATAGCGTGTTGATCGGCGTCGGCACGGTGGGCGTCACGCTATATTGCTATCGTCGCGCGGATCAGAAAATAAGCGCGAGTCGCGAGTACTACCTCTGGCGCTACGTGCCCACGCTGGTGTTTGTGTTCGGCCCGCTGATCATGCTTGCACTCTCGGCAACCGAAGGCGACTGGTCGGTGAACGGCTGGCTGCTTTTTATCCGCTTTAGCGTCAGCTTTCTCGTTCCCATCGCCAGTCTGATGATGCTTGAGCGATTGCTGAAACAAGCGTTGCTCAAATCGCCCCAATAAAAGGCTTTGCTTCTACAGGCAATCCATTCGCAGGGCCGGCTCAGGCAATCTCCTGGGCACTGCCCGCGAAAGGCGACCTCGCGGGAGAACCTAGCAGGCTGTTGATTTTCGTATTCGAGGCAGTCAATGCAAGGCAAAAACAGGCGAAATGAGGGAGTTTATGGGTGATAAATGACCGATTTGAGCCTGTTTTTAACGCCGCAGTGGCAACGCAGATAGAAAATCAACAGCCTGCTAGGCCGGCGTCGGCATTTCAAAGATCGGCAACGATTCGGGCATCCCGCCAAGCGAAACAGCAATTTTTGAAAAACCCATAAACAGCGCGAGACCGGCCGTCAGTTCTACAATTTCCTCGGCAGAAAATTCGTCGCGCATCGCCTGCTTCAGGCTTGCATCAATCGCGTGCGGATCATCAAGAAATACGTCGGTGTAGCGCAAAATCAACTTCTGTCGCGCTGACAAATCACTGCCTTCATAACCATCGCGAATATGCTCTACCTGCGATTCCTCCAGACCGTCTGAGCGGGCTTGCGAGAAACGTACGTTTTTACAGAACACACAATTCGTCTTGCGGGCATTGCGCAAGCGGGCAACTTCCTTGCTGGGGTGATCCAGCACACCGCGACTCCATAGCGTGCCGTAAAGCTGGTTGAACGCCGCCAGCGCCTCCGGCTGCAGAGCCAGAGCACTACCACTAACCGGATCATCGCCCGCATTCTCCGGCAGTTTTACCCGTGAGCCCGTCATTCGGATTCTCCTGTCTGCAGTACAATCTGAAAGCGTACAAAGCCGTCGCAAAGCGCCAAAAATTCCAGCAGAGCGACCAAGCCCCGGTCACCTATTTCCTTGACGACTGCAGCGGCCATCTCGTCGCTGATACTGTGCGTATCCAGGCAAAAACACTCTGTGAGCTGCAGCGCCGCCTTCTCCAGAGCCGAAAACTCGGGCGCCCGGTACCACTGCGGCAGCGCAGACAGCTTCGCATCAGATATGGAACCCGCAAGTGCGTTGGCCTGCGAGGAGCAGCGATGCAGTTGCGCAACGCGCAAATGGCACAGCTGCATCAACTCCTCATCCAGCAACTTTTGCTCGCGGAAAACTGCCACAAAGGCCTGATAATCGCTAAAGAGATTGGCCCGCAGGCCAAGCACGCCTTCAAAGGGACTCGCTTGATCCAACACCCAGGTCATGTTCCAGCCTCGCAAAAGTCGTTCTACCAAAGTCGCACAAGGCGGCACCGGCAACAAGCGGAGGTGGTTTAAGCTGTTGGGCTACGCATAACTGAGTCGTGATCAGGCCTGCCTGAAGGGCAGAAGCCGGCGTGCGTCGTCGATATAACATGCAACCGACAAGGCTTCTTCTTCCAGAAAATGATCTATCGCGGCGCGAAAACGCTCATCCACAATCCAGTGTCGCGAGCAGGTTTCAATCGGCTCAAAGCCGCGCTGAATCTTATGCTCACCCTGCGCCCCCGGATCAAAGCGCTGCAAGCCTCGCTCAATGCAGTATTCAATCCCCTGGTAGTAGCAGGCTTCGAAGTGCAGGCACTCCAGCTCTTCGATACAGCCCCAGTAGCGGCCGTACAGTGTCCGGCTGTCCTTGAAGTTGAGCGCGGCGGCAACGGCCTGGCCGCCTTGTTCAGCCACGACCATCAACAACTGTTCCGGCATGCTAAGACCCAGGTCGCGAAAGAATGCCTCATTCAGATAGCCACCATGGCCACTGCGTTTGGCGTAAGTCATCTGGTAGCAGTGATAGAAAAATGACCACTGCTGCTCACTGATATCGCCGCCCTCGATCCGCCGCAATGTTATGCCCTGCTCCTGAACACGCCGGCGCTCGCGGCGCAGACTCTTGCGTTTTCGCGAGCTGAACCCGGCAAGAAACGCCTCAAAATCCGCATAGTCCTGATTAAACCAGTGGAATTGCGCGGCCACGCGCTGCGATGCACCCTGCCAGCCGGGTAATTCGCTCGCCGCGGGAAACAAGATATGCAGCGACGACGCCTGTCCGGCGCAACGCGCTTGCAGTTCGCTCAGCACACGGCTGCGCAGCGCCTGGCTATCCATGGCGGGCAATACCGATAGCCGCGGTCCCGTCGCCGGCGTGTAGGGGATGGCCGACAACAGCTTGGGATAATAATCCAGGCCATTGCGGCGATAGGCATCGGCCCAGGACCAGTCGAATACGTACTCGCCATAGCTGTGGAATTTCAGAAAGAGTGGCAGGTGACCAATCAGCCGCCCCTCATCCTCCAGCAACAGGTGTTGCGGCACCCAGCCGCTCTTGCGGGTAGTTGCGCCACTGCGCTCCAGCGCACTCAGAAAAGCATGGCGCAGAAAGGGGTAATCGCTTTGCAGAACAGCATCCCACTGCCCGGCAGAAACTTCGTCTATGGAATTGAGGTAGCGAAAGGTCAGCATCGGGCGCTAGCCCAGAAGGTAGTGCAATGCGATACCGATAAAAACAGCCATACCAACATAGTTATTGTTCAGAAAAGCCTGAAAGCATTTTTCGCGCTGCCGATTCTTTATTAGCCGTTGCTGATAGACAAACAGCGCGGCGGCAACCGCCACACTCACAAAGTAAATAAAGCCCAGTTGAAACCTTGAGCCGATAATAACAAGTATAAAGACAACACTGAGCTGTAATATGCCGGTTATCAAGCGGTCTTCGCGCCCGAAATAAATCGCCGTCGATTTGACCCCAATCTTCAGGTCATCTTCCCGGTCAACCATCGCGTAAAACGTATCGTAGGCCATCGTCCAAATCACAACGGCAATATAAATTAGCCACAGCTCAGCAGGTAGCGCACCGGTTACCGCCGCGAATGCCATGGGCACACTCCAGGCAAAAGCCGCACCCAGCACAACCTGCGGAAAGTGTGTGAAGCGTTTCATAAAGGGGTAGCAGGCGGCCAGAGCCACCGCAACAAATGACAACAGCACGGTGAGCTGATTTGTAAGAAGAACCAGCAGAAAAGACAGACCGCACATTCCGGCAAAAAGGTACAAAGCCTCCTTTGCCGACACCTCGCCGGTCGCCAGCGGCCTGGCCCTGGTCCGCTCGACGTGGCCGTCAATATCACGGTCCGCGTAGTCGTTGATCACACATCCGGCCGCACGCATCAACACAACCCCGAGAACAAATATCAGCAGTGTGCCCATTGGCGGCACACCCCCGGCAGCTAACCACAAAGCCCATAGCGTCGGCCACAGCACCAGATAGGTACCGATGGGTCGGTCAAAGCGCATAAGTTTGCTGTAGTGGGGAATGCGCTCTTTGATATCCATAAAGTCTCGCTTGCCGCTGGTTTACAGTGGGGAATAACCGTGGGAAGTATAGCAAGCCAAACGCTGTTGACGCAGCGCGGCTGCTTTGTGGCGGGTCATTCAGCGCGCAAGTTTAGGCCCTGAACGCCGGCAGGAATATTTCGCTGACCATTAGCGGCAGGCCGCTGAGGTAAAAACAGGATCGCCGGCCCCACAGAGCCTCGCCAGAGCACAGGTTGGCGGGCAAGGTCATTGAATCGCCTCTTAGCCGCGCCAGCTCATAGGGCGCCCGGTGCATGCCGGGGTCACTAAAGAGCATGGCGCCCAGCGCAGAATCCTTGAATTTGCGCAGATGCCGCAACCTCCCCTGCACGCTCGACGCGGGAATCACGCTGCGGGCAAAAACCCAGGGCTCGTTGTTACAGTGAAGCTCGACCTCACGCACAATGCCCACCTCCCGATCCTGCATTCCCAGCAGGCGCCGCTCACTAAATCGCGGGCGCTGCCAGGATTGTTGCAAAACTTTAACGCGGAAGTTGCCTTCGCTGGCCACAATCAACCTGGCTGTCAGGGAACCGGGATCCAGCAACCACGGGCGGATTTCGCGGGGTAGCTCAGCCCCGGTATAGCGATGCAGCTCACGCCACGCGGGCTCGTCAGGCTGGTATCTGTGGTGGTGAACAGCGTACAATAGCCGCCTCCCAAATCACTGCAAAACCATTATGCAGGCGCCCGAGACTGTGCAAAACCATTGCCACGTCAAATAGAGGTGCCCTTAAAAAGTGGCGGCAGAATGCGCGATTGACAGAAAAACTGCAAGCGCAGCCCGGCCACACACTGACTACGAGGAAGCGAATCAATGAGTAAGTGGGAATGTATCGTCTGCGGCTGGGTATACGACGAAGAAACAGGCGACCCGGATTCCGGTATTGCTGCCGGCACCAAATGGGAAGATGTTCCCGAAGATTGGCTCTGCCCTGACTGCGGCGTAGGCAAGGAAGATTTCGAACTGATCGAAACCAGCGAGCCCGCCGCGGTGCCGCACCATGAAGAAGCCACGACCGACGAGCAGAAAGCCCCGGTTGTTATCATCGGCACCGGTCTGGCCGGCTATGGTTTGGCCAAGGAGTTTCGCAAGCACGATCAGGACACCCCCCTGATACTGGTGACCAACGACGACGGGCGCTCGTACTCCAAGCCGATGCTGTCGACCGGTTACACCAAAAACACCACCGCCGACGACCTGGCTCAGGCCGATGCCGGCACCATGGGCAAGCAGCTCAAAGCCAGCGTCTGGACCATGACCCATGTGGCCGCGATTGACACAGCCAACCAGACTCTCAAGCTCGGTGATGCGGAAACCCAGATTCACTACAGCAAGCTGGTGCTGGCTATCGGCGCCGACACTATCAACCCGCCGATCAAGGGCGACGCACTGGAATACGTGTATTCGGTCAACGACCTGCTTGATTACGACGACTATCGCACCGCGATCAAAAAGAACGACGTCAAAAAGATCTGCATCATTGGCGCCGGCCTGATCGGCAGCGAGTTCACCAACGACCTGCTTAACGGCGGCTTTGAGGTTGAAGCGGTTGACCCCTTGAGCTACTGCCTGCCCACCCTGCTGCCCGAACCGGCCGGTCGCGCTGTACAGCGCGCACTCGAAGACAAGGGCGCCAAATTCCATTTCGGCCCACTGGTTACCGAAGTGAACAAGGATGGCGATGTCGGCCTGATTGTCACTCTCAGCACTGGCGACACCATCAAATGTGACCTTGTGGTTTCCGCCGTTGGCGTGCGACCACGCACCCAGCTCGCCAGCGATGCCGGCATAGCGGTTAACCGCGGCATTACCACCAACCGGCTGCTGGAAACCAGCGCGAAAAATGTTTACGCCATGGGCGACTGTGTTGAAGTGGAAGGCCACGTACTGGTTTACGTTGCACCGCTGATGGCGCAAGCGCGCGCGCTGGGCAAAACCCTGGCCGGTGAAGCCACACCGGTGAGCTACCCCGCCATGCCGGTCACCATCAAAACCCCGGCCTGCCCGGTGGTGGTTAACCCGCCGCCACGCGACGCCGAAGGCGACTGGAATATCGAAGAGGATGGCAGCAATATTGTTGCCACCTTCCGCGATC
>Ga0213833_1003239_pt1 | contig 10063 bp, 13 predicted proteins | sample SWATP21_FD_160575 | JGI IMG/M metagenome (GOLD analysis project Ga0213833, IMG submission 160575) | Coastal seawater microbial communities from Marineland, Florida, United States - SWA TP2 #1 | ecosystem: Environmental > Aquatic > Marine > Coastal | place: USA: Florida | collected 2016-08-14
GGGGGGGGGCATTGCCGTTAACGATGCAGTGTGGTGGTGTTTGGTTCGGTGATTGTGTTGACAGCGTGTGGATGAGGACAATGGCTTGTCCTCACGGCTTCGCTTCAAGCTGTTGGACACCCTGGAGCTCCGGTATCGTGCATGGGTGCCCCGTCTCGAGAAGGATGTCAACCCGCAGCCGCTGGAGAACTTTGCTTCGCCTCGTTTCAACCACACACGGTACGTACAATGAGCAGCGACGCAGTGTTGCCAGAGACGACGTGACTGGTGCTGTCGACTTGTGGCATCACACACGGGCCGGTGGTGGTGAATGTTTTGACTCGACAGGCCCTCCCGAAGACCAATGAGTGCGCGGCGAGCCACACAGGCAACTCGTGCCGGTGCCGGGCCCGCGTTTTGGCAGGTTGGTCGTCCGGCGTTCAGCACACCTCCTCCGACCGCGCGACACAGCCACTCGCTGCATGGTGGACGTGGACGTGGTGGCAGCAAGAGCAACGGCAAGCAAAGAGGCAGCAAGCCAAGAAAGCAGCGGCAAAAGGGCAAGGGCTAAGCACGGTGGTGTGGTGTGGTAACAGTCAGCCAAAACACAACCTAAATGCTCAGGCTCAGCTACGCGCTCGCGCCTTCCAGTTTGTTTTCATGTGTGTGTATTCGTTCAGTGGTGATCGCGGCAGGCAGTCCTGCCGCAGACTGCGTGTGCCTGGCTTCCTTGCTGCGGGTGTGGTCGCCTACCTACGGCACTGCGGACGTCACGCTGTGTGTTCACACATTGTTGGGTGCTGGGTGAGGAGACATCCATGTCGTACCACGACGGCAGTGGAGCCAATGCCAATGAGCGCCCATTCGTGCCCCAAGAGTTTGAGGCTGCACATCACACACACACTGTCGCCACCGCGCCTGTGCGGCAGGCTGGTACAACTGGTGCGAGTGCGCCGTGGAAGTTCTCCACCCCCAAGGGAGGACTGTTGCAGGCGCTGCGGCGGCGAGGCAAGTTTGCTGCGGCAGCGTGGCTCACGTTGTACCTCACCCGCCCACAGGTTGGTGTGTGTGCTTGCTGTCGCGCACCGTGAGCTGCGCTGTGCTGTGCTGTGCTGTGCTGTGCTGTGCATGCGTGAGAAGAAATCACCACCGACTCCGCGACCACAATGTGTGTGTTGGGTTTCACCAGGAGCACAGCATGCACGCCTTCTACCAGACTGCTATCACCAATGCCGCTGCTCGCATTGGTGACCCGACTCTGATGGATGGTGGACTGGTGTTGAGCATGTTGAGCCGTGCAGAGTACGAGAGCCACGGCTTCTTTACCAGTGGTATGTTGGACACAGGCCACCCTGAAACGGAGGGGCTGCTTGCCATGGGGTTCTTGACGCGGTGGTATGCCGTGTTTGAGGATGATGATGTGGAGTGGGCGTTGAGGGCTGAACGCAGACGTCTCTGGGAACACCAACACCACGCCGCCACGTCCCTGTTGCCTGTGGCGCCACCCACCAACGACGGCAGTTAGTTAGTTGATGTGGGGCTTCGCCTGAATGGTAGTACAATGAGCGCCGCATGCGCCCACCAGTGTGCACTTGTCGGTGCCAAAGCTTACGTGATGGAGTGGAGATGTGGCGCAGCTGCGTTGTTTGTGGTGTCAGTGAACATGCTATTTATCGAAAATGCTGACCCCATGCGCCATGCGCCATGTGTCGCGCATGTCAGTTCCCCGAGGTGAGGTTCTACGCACCCTCACCACGCGACAGCCAGGCACTAAGCGCTCCCTGTTGCTGTTGTCTGCGCCTTGCACGCACACGCTGCAGAACTGGCCGCCACAGCGGGGCTCGAGAGAGCAAGGTTGCGAGGTGGTCGAACGCCGGGGAAGAAGGACTCTGGAACACCCAACGGCCCAGGCTGCACCCACCAAGAAAGCCCGCTCAACACAGAGCAACAGAGCCACCCAGAGCCACACAGAGCAACACAGAGCAACACAAACTGGTCAACAGCACGCAAGGAAAGCAAACAGCGCCTGGCTCTCCGAGGAAACTCACAATGCACTCTGTGGAGGCACTCGGCCAGACACAGGCAGACCCGTCGTTGTCGACAAACTTGCACACTGACTCCAAGAGCGCAGCAACTACAGGGCGTGCACCCGGTTTCCTGACGAGGCACGTGGCAAGGCACGCAAACGCATTCCGTGAGGCCGCAGAGCAATGGGTTGAGAAGTGTTCCGTTCTGCATGGTGCAAGCTCCCAACCCGCACCAAGCCAACACACCTGGCTGCGAAATAGAGATCCTGCATGGCGGCCTTGCCATCTTGGAGTGTTTGCCCCCAGTACGGAATGTGGTGCTCTCCCTCAAGCATGCCCATAAACGACGCAAAGGACACACTCAAGGCGTACTCATCTGCTGTGTCCACGTTGACACACACCTGCGGTGGAAAGGGACGATCCACGTGAAAGAGGCACTACGTGGGTCTCACACTGGGGCTGTACGCCGCAAGACGCTGAACGTTCGTGCAACGCACAACATGCCACACACGTACCTCCGCTGGTGCACCTGTGGTGGATGACTTGCGTACTGTCATCCACGCCAACGGAACCAACAACACCGTGAACCACCCTGTCTCTTCAGGCGCAGCCACACACGTGAAATCGACCGCGATGTGCCCTGCGTCTGCGTGTGCGTCCAAGTCATCCAAAAGGGCGGAGCGAATCTGGTGGAGAAGTTCCACCACACGAGGGTGGTTCGGTTGCCTCGTTCTCAATTTGATCAGGAACGCGTCAGCGTCGCGCGGAGCAATTTGAACCAAGTCAATGGTGCCGTCATCAAGCCCCAGTGGTTGTGGTTGCTGTGTCACTTGGAGGAACGGCCAGACGCGTGTGCTCCCAGCCAGCATCTGAAAGCCACCACATGCGCCAGGTAACACAATGCGCCAACACCGAAAAAGCCACCCTGGAAGCACCCTTCAAGGCAGGATGGCATCACAGCACAGCAGAACAGAGCACGTGCCTGGGTGTGCTGGGTGGCGTGAATGGAAGAGGCTGACGTAGGATTTTGAGCGATGCACTTGAACTGGTCCCCATCCAACATGAGCGTGTGGTCGGGAGGATTCAAGAACCAAACCTGGTTGCAACGCACCCACACTCGGTGGTGGCGTGAACAACCTCACCTTGCGTCATGCACTGCTCACTCTGCCACGTACCTCATTGAGAATTTTCTCGAAGTCATGGGCGTGAGCGTTGGGCAGCTTGGCAGAACCGTCTCGTGGCATTGCGGTTCCGAGCTCAAAGGGCATACTGCCTCGCTTGGCATGGTGCAAGCCGCTGCTGGAAACACTCAACATGTGTGACGGTCCGTAGCAGAACTTGTTCGGCCGGAGTCGACTTTGTTCCTCGGTTCCCTTCCGAAATGGGGAGGGGGGGGGGGGGGGGGGGGGAGGTGCAGCAAGCAGACGACCCCGAGTCAAGGTGTAGCCATAGCCACCAAAGCACAACAACTACGCACAGCAGACCGCAGCGTCTTCCATTCGTGGTCCTGTGTTCGTTGGAGCAACCGAAGGTTGCGGCGCCAAGGAAATCGAACGAAAACACGCGCTGTGAAAGCTTCCATGGCACTCCGCTTGACCACAACAAACTGCGCAGCGGCCACAATTTGCGGAATCCACATGAAAAGCAGTTGGCACGCTGCATCAACTACACCACGGGGTGCGATACCTTCGATGCCCACATGCCGATGACCAGCAACTGACGGTGCAGCTTCATGTCGTTCTTGAAGATACACCCCGGGTTGCGCTTGACACACTCCACAAACTCCTGCAAACATGACACGGTTGCGACCCCCAATGCCCCATGCCCGAACGATCTGTCAAGAGCAGCACACCGTGCTGCACACCGTTGCTCCGTCCAAACCTCGCCACACACCTTGAGCAACCCATTGAGGCGGCGGTTGTTCCCTCGTAGATGCGCCAACTCTGGCCAAGCTGTAGCATGCACCAGCTGGAACGCCTTTGAGTGCGTGTCTCGCCAATTGGGTGGGGGTTTGCCGACATCACAAAGTTGTCGCACAGCAGCTCGGTCGAATGCGGTGACACCACGAAGCACCGTAGTCTTTGCTGCGCTGACGCTTCGACTGACACTGCTGGGGGACATGGCGCTCACATCAACGCCTGCAGAAGGTAACAACCACACGAACGCAACCAACTGCAAGTGACATCACACTATCTCGCAGCAGCGAGCCGAACAAATACAAATGGGTCCATTGCACCTTGGCTCTTGGACACCATGTTCAGCACACGCTGGGAACGACGCCGTAGCACAGCCCGAGCAAAGCGCTTCAGACTGTGGGTAGCAAGGAGCACACGTGCTTCCTGGGGACACATACAGTGGTGCCCACAAAGTGAGGAGCGATGCTCAGTACTGGAAAGGGGCCGGCATGGGGAGCCAAAGTGCCAAACCCTCACCTCAGGCGCCATGATGTTTGGGAGCACTGTGTTATCGATCGGCGAAGCACCAAGAGCTTGCGACATGCGTCCATCTTCTAGAGGCCCTCGACCTTCCTGCAACCATATTGCATGTGCGAAAACGTGATGAAAACGCGCACTGCAGGCAGTTTCAGCGCATTGACATGTGCGTCACATACACCGCATAGTTTGTGGCTGAACTGTGGCAACCACTTCGAGCTCCCACGGTGTGTAATACGGATGAACTTGTCACGGCTACGCGCTGACAACAGCTCTGAAAATCGGAATGGAGTCGCCAGCGCCGAGTGATGTACCTCCAGCAACCAGTCGTACATGGTACTCAGGTTGGGTCGCCCATACCACTCTGTTGTCAGGCGCCAGCATTGCGCACTCCACTCATCAACTAGATGCTGCGGCGCGACCCCAACAAGAACAAGGACAACCAAGTCACGAGTTGAGCGCAGCATCGCCTAGCCCGTCCCATACACCTCACCTGTCGAGGCAAGCTGTCCTCGATGCACTGGCCAGATGAAACTCTGGTGTACACTGTGACAAGCTCTTCTTGCAACCGTTGCAAAAACGGAGTCCAGTGTGCACGCTGCCACTCCTCGCGTTGACTCTGCCCACGTTCACATGTAAGCACTGCGTCCCTGAACGCACAATGATGCCCAGCAATCGGCTCCCACTACCTTGGCCTGAGCTCGAACAGGATCAGACACCGAGGCATCTGGCGCCATGCCCGCTGCTGCTGACGGGCTGTGAAGCACTTGGTTACCAGCAGTACCAACACCGAGAGCGATGCCAGTCCTGCTACCAGGACAGGCACCAGCACCAGCACCAGCACCAGGACAGGCACCAGCACCAGCACCAGCACCAGCACCAGCACCAGCACCAGTGTCAGCACCAGCATGAGATGCAACGCTGGACATGGACAAATATGAAACAACTGAACTCTCTGTGAAGCGTATTGGTGTCCTAATTCCAAGGCTGCCTTGATGTACGTGGTTGACAGTTGCATCGCGCCAAAAACAAGGCAAAACAATGCAAACAATGTGCTTCTAAATTTCCTGGGTAAGCTCAAGAGGGACCTCTGCAGGGTTGTGTGGAACGAAGTAGTGTAGTTGGTTGTGTTGCTGGAACTGACTGTGACTACAAAGCAAGAGCAGCTGCTACGAACTGCGTCATGCCCAAGGTATGTAAAACACACAATCCCCGTCGCATGCATGCTGTCAAGTACAAGGACAACACAAGCGCTATGCGGGGGACTGCATATTTCCATAGATGCACGCACAACAATGCCGTGGACACCCAACAGAAGATTTAGACCTGGCACGGTCCACCACCGCTGGCGCAGGCGGGGTACGTGGTCCAAGCGCCGAAGCCCTGGGCGTTGTAGACACTGCGGGCGCAGTTGGCGTTGGTGTTGGGATCCTCGAGGCCGGACACACAGCCAGAGCCAGCGGGGGGGCAGCCAGCCATGTTTCCTGCAACCAAAAAACAAACAAAAAACAAAGAGCCAACGCGTCATCTTGTGCACACCACCAACGCAGATCGTTTGGTGCGGTGCATGGGAGGTAACTCACCACAGTGGATGGTCTCAACCTGGAACAGGCCAGTGGCGCCAGAGAAAGGGTTGCGGGCGGACGGGTTGTACGAAGACTCGCGGAAGGCAATGCACAGCCAGATGTTCGTGTCACCAGAGAAGTGGCTCTCCACCAGAGAGGTCATAAAGGAGCAAGACTCGGCGTCAGCGGCAGTCATGTTCGGCTCCACCTTCGCAGGGGCCTTCTTGGAAGGATACAGCTTCATCATGGGTTGCACATCATCAGCAGCATTCAGGCGAGCGGAAACGCTAACCGCGAGCGCCAGCACAGCAACGAGCACAAAGGCAGTCCGCATGTTGACAAGGTAGAGGTGTAAAGGGGGAAGGTGTGACTAGAAACAGACGAAGAGGTGAGGGGTGGTGGGTGTTTGGATTTGAAGGGGCTGGGCAAGATCCAAAGCGGAAACTCGTTGCTTCCGGGCTGAAAACATTGAAATTGCCCTGATGGCAGCTTCACTGGAGCTCTCAGAGCTCAGCTCAGCGGGGAAGCCCCTTCATTGCTCAGAGTCTCAGACGGTGGGCTCGAATGGCAGCTGCTGCTACTGTTGTTCGCCCTACAGTCATCAATGGCGTGGAGACAGACGTACTGTGGCATCAAAGCGCTGATGATCCAAGGAATCGATGCGTTGTGTGTGTTCCAGGTGTGTGTGTGTGTGTGTGTGGGTGTTGCTGGCAGCACCATCCACCACGCTCACCGCGTGCCCGTGCCTGCAGGCAACCCTGGCGCAGCCCACTTTTACCGGTACTTCATCACGGTACGATTTTGCACAACTGGTGTCAAGGAATAGCAGCTGTTAGGTGCTTACGCCAGCCTGATTATCGTCTACACAACCTGTTTCAGGCCGTGCATCGTGCTGTCCGTGTGCCGGTGCTGTCAGTGAGTCTCGCTGGCCACAGTACGTGCCCCTTTTTACTTTGTGTTCGACAGAAAACGTGACATTTGGTTGGTGTCACTTCTTCTAGATGTGTCTGGGAGCTCCCACCGGGTGTATGACCTGGATGAACAGTATGAACACATCGTACGTGTCTGTTGCTCATGGGTGGTGCTTCTGGCCTCTCACACAGTGTTGTTACCCAGGCCAATGTTTTCAACTGGTTGCACAAACAAGGCTTCACATCAGTCGTATGCCTTGCCCACAGCATCGGCTCGCACATCTGCATTAAGGTACAGGCCGCTGGCGCATCGTCCGTATGAGCCATGCTCAACCTCTTGCATCAGGCGCTACAACGACATCCTGCTGCGAACCTTGTCCGCATCATCGGCTTGTTTCCGTTCATTTGCCAATCATTGTCGCCTGGACAACACCTGTTCCACCGGCTACTGTTCCTGTCTCAACCTGCTATTGTTGGAGTCACCGCACTGACGTCAGCACTTGTTCCATTTCGCTGGCGAACGGCGCTTGTGCGTACCACCTGCGCTGCACGTCACTCGACGTGCCAAAGCCATGTATCTCACCAGTGTCGTCCCGCCAGATTGGTTTGTTTACTGCGCGGCAGTACGGCTGGAGGTTCGCAAGTGTCATCAACCAGTTGCTTCAGCCGCGTGTGGCCCACAACACGCTCGCCCTGGGCGAGGACGAGTTCAACCGGGTTCCAGCGCAACATGACCACCAAACTCTGCAGGTCCGTCCGCTGTTGTGCTATGCTGGCCCAAGTTCTTGTTCGCAGGCTCAGCTCCCTGGGGCACGTGTTTGCAGAAACTGGGTGCAGAGGGGAAGCTTGCGCTTGTCTACACACGCAATGACATTTGGGCCACTGAGGCTCAGTACGTTGTGTGGCTGTCTTGTTGCCTTTTGGTTTGCTGGCGGCACGACTCACATCTGGACACGTACTCACGGCACTCGTTGCCTGCGAGTATGAGCAGGTTCTTGGATATTCGGCAGCACTCGCCAGCTGTGCCCGTCGTTTTCATCGACAAGGACTGCTCACACGCCTTTTGTGTTTTCCACAACCAGTGTGACACTGTTGCAGAAGCAATTGCGCCGCTCGTTGCGGATGCGTTTGCACTGGCGTGTCCTCCGAGAGATGCTACTGCAACTGCCAGTGTGCGGTCGGTTGCGATGGTGGTGCGCAGCCGACTGTAGGGTCAGTGAGTGTGGTATTTCGCGCTTGTCACGGGGGAATTGCGTGGCATTTTTATTTTCTTTGCTTGTCATGTGTGGGGTCGATCGCACATCTTTTTGTAAAAGACAAACGAGGTTCGGGCAGGGCACGTGTGTTAACAACTGATCAACACACGTACTGCCACAGCGACCGGCAGGAAGGCACTGACACGACTCCGGTGGGTCCAATCGCAAACGCGGCGCACGACAACACACTCCCAACTACAATGTAAGGGCGAGCTCCGCATACTTGGATCCCACAGACGACCGGGGGGTGCCGGTGGCCATGAGCTCTCGCAAGGCAGCAGCCACCGCCGAGTTGGAAGCCAGCAGGGATGTCACCGTGTCCTTGCCGAGCTTTGTGCAGGCCGACAGGAGCGCGGCCGCAACAATTGTGGCCACCTGGTTCTTGCCAGAGGGGTTGCCGTTCACGTGGGTGGTCAATGAACCCTGCAGCTTCTCCACAGGTACCAAACCGCTCACCACGGCCGGGCCGAGAACGTGGCCCACACACGAGGCGTACATCGGCACGTCGATAAGCACATCGCAAAACCACTGCAGCTCGTCATCCAGCACGGCAACAAACACAGACAACGACGCCAAGCCTCCCTTCAACACGTCTTCCACAACAGCCGCAGCGTAGTCGCGGTGCACGGGCTTCTTCTCCGCTGCCACCAGCAGTGACTGTGACAGAATGGCACGCGTGGCAACAGGCAACGGGTGTGCTGCTACGAAGGCCTTCAACTCTGCGACACGGGCGGCGTCAGACTCGAGCTCGCCATAGCCCATGATCAACTTCTGAGCGGCCTGCTTCACCTCCGCGGACATGGAGATGGTGGCAACATCCACAGGCTCCAATGTGGCAGCACCGGCGCCAGCACCGGCGCCAGCACCAGCACCAGCACCTGCTTCTGCGTCGTCGTTGTTGCTGCTGCTGGCAGCGGCGGCAGACGCGGCGGCGCCAAACATGGATGTGCCGGGCATGAAGGTCTTGGGGGGGCCACCACCACGCTTGCGACGGCGCGTGCGCTTCTTCGGGACACTGGGCGCTGCGCTGTCGGCGGGCTTGGGGGCGGGCGGAGCCACGGACGTGTCGATGATGTTGCCCGTGATCACCTGGTTGAAGTCGCGCTCCAGGACGTCGAGACACATGAACCGTGTGCGGTTGCTGTTCGTGGTGTCGCGTGAAATGGCCTGCAGGGCGGCCACCATCTTGGCAGACACCGTTTGGCCCTTGGAGCCCTTCTTCTTCTTGCGCTTGCTCTTGCCAGCACGCTTGCGTGCCGCGGACTCGGCTTCGTCTGCGCGCTCCAGTTGTACCAGCTTGTCGTAGGACACCTTCAGCAGCTCGCACAGCTCCTCAATCGCCAGTTCCCGCATCTCCACGTCCGCAGCAACCTGCTCCGGCGTCAGCACCTCGTTCAACACGGCCTCGCGCGCCGCCTTGGCAGCCTCGGCGACAAACGCGTCACGGTCGTCTGCGGCCGCGCCAGAGTTCTCGGCGTCGAACGTCTTGGCAGCCTTGCGCGCTGCGTCCTTCTCCGCTATCTTGGCAGCGAACTGTCTGTGGCCGGGCTGGCCTGGGGCGGGGATGGTCTCCAGCGTGTCGGTGAGGCCGGCCAGGTTGCACAGCTGGCCCAGCACCTTGTTCAAGATCTTGATGTTCAGGAAGCCCGCGGAGAACAGGTGACCGATGAACCGGGCGTTGCCCATGAGGTTCGCCTTGTGCTTGTTGCGTGCGTAGTGGTCTTCGTGCTCCACCTCCGTGAGTAGGCTAGAGAACCGGTCTTGGCACATGGCTGCACGGGCAACGACGTAAACAAAAACACACCAGGTGAGTGGAATCGCCCCCCGACATGCGCGAGCGCGCGCAAACACACACACACACACACACACACACACACACACGACATACACAAC
>Ga0213833_1003240_pt1 | contig 10060 bp, 15 predicted proteins | sample SWATP21_FD_160575 | JGI IMG/M metagenome (GOLD analysis project Ga0213833, IMG submission 160575) | Coastal seawater microbial communities from Marineland, Florida, United States - SWA TP2 #1 | ecosystem: Environmental > Aquatic > Marine > Coastal | place: USA: Florida | collected 2016-08-14
GGGCGCCGCTGACGATGACGATGACGATGACGATGACGATGACGATGACGACGGCGACGGCGAAGATTGGTGGCACCCGCGGCGGAAGCGTAGTGTGCCTTGGACGTGCCCACGCGGCACCCACGGGCAACAAGAAGGTACGCGCGGACCCGCCCAGCTGCGTGGCACGTGGGCATGAGGAACAGCCGACCTCAAGGCCGTCAACCGTGAAAACATGGCGGCCGGCGTTGGTCTGTCACAGTACGTCGTGGGCGTGGTGTGTCACATTGTTTTACGTTTTTATGATTGTTTGAAAACTACAAAAAGCAAGCACTGGCAAGGTCATCACTCGTGCCGCAGCGCGCAGCGGCCTTGCTGCAGGAGAGACATCGGGACACGGGACCTCGTACCATCAGCAAGTCGAACACCAACCTGAAGAGAAGGGAAAAAAAAAGCAAGAACAATCACACAGTACAGCACGGCATGGTAGAATGAGTACACAGCGCATCGTTGGTGAGGCACTGTCCGACACGCACCTCAATGGCACCCAGTGACGTGATGGAGCCGTAGAACGTCTGGCCCGTGATGTCTGACGTGACAATGACGCGGTCTCCTCGCTCGAAGACAGTATCGCCACACATGAGACGTCCACGCTCAATTTTGATTTTGGTAGCGGCGCCTGGTTCAGACACGGGAAGGTGAGGGCCATTTATTTTGGCACGCGTGCTGCAGCAAGCACAGGCAGCCGCCGCTACCTTGTTGTGATTTTCTGAACTTTTTGGCCTGTGACATCCAGTTCTTGTGCACGGCACGCAGGTCATCGAGTACGGCGTCTTCTGAAAGGTAAGGGTCCAGGGCGGGATCCACTGACAAGATGTACGGCTTGAACATGTTCGCGGGGGTTTGGGAGCGGCTGTCGGACCCGGAACCCATGCCACCACTGCTACGTAGCATGCGCGAGGCTGGTGAAGGTGCACAACAACACCGAGCATGGCACGAATGTGCAGAGTGAGTCACTACACGTAAGAGTCAGGTCAACGGGAACGGTGCCCTGCAAACAGCAACGAACATGTGACCATGACGACACCAGACTGGTCATCCTTGATTTCCTTGATGCGAGCTTCAATGCTCTCTAACATGGAGGCTCGAGCAGCCTTGCATTGGTTCTAATGCATCAAGTGTAGCACAGCACCGTCATGACACCACCACTGCGAACATGGCGTGCACCATCCATGCACATGCACAACCCACGCACTTCAAACACTTGCTGGGCCGCTGCTTTTTCGTACGCAAGCTGCGCCTTGACAGTGTCCATCCTCCACTTGCAGTACGATTCGGCAGTGTTCACCGCGTGGCGTTGCCGAGTCTCGTAAATTTGAACCTCCCTCAGCAGCTCCGGGTCCTTGCCTGCGACGCACACGCACCATCAAGCGACAAAAAGGGGCGGCACACGGCGTCACCAACGTGTCGCTGCTGCGTTGTGAGGCACCCCCCCAACACACCGTCTTCGATCGCCTGTTTCCGTGCCAATGCAGCCGCGAGCGCCTTCTTCAGCTGTGCGACGCGCTCACGCTCCTCTGCATCTTCCTTGTCCTCCACGGCGGCCTGTGAACCGCTCCCGGAGCCGGCTGTGGCACCAACATCCGCTGTGTCAGCTGTCTTGCCGCCATCCGCGGAGCCAGCAGGCGTGTCATCTCCCGCCGCTGATGCTGCAGCCCCCGCCGACCCCGTTGTAGGGTCCGCCTCGCTCGTAGACACCGCGCCGGAAGCGCTTGAGGTCTTGGCATCTTCACCAGTGGCTTCTTCCAGCCGCGGGTGCTTCTTCTGTTTCACAGGTACTTCGTCGGTTGGCTCCCCGCTCGCTTTGCGCTTTGCAGCTGCAGCCCCCCGAACCAATCCCACGCACGCCACCAGCAAACACAACCCATATGCAACAAGCGTCAACCAGGCATCCGTCACAGCGCAACCAGTGCAGCGCGGCACGTACGCCGAGACTCTGCCATCTGCCCACAGGATGAAGCAACAGGAGGTTGTGTTTGTTGTCAGCAGCCCCGATAGATTGGCATGCTCGGAAAGCTGCGCATCCCACCTCCGTTAGAACGCACACGACATCAACTGGCGCAACAACAACAAACGACACTCAGGGCACTGGCACACGTACGGGACGAGCGCTGGTAGTGACTGCACACCGCGAGCAGCTTGGCTGGTGGCGCCGGGGCTGTGTCAACAATTGCACTAAGCTTCACATAAAGATCCCAACAAACTTGCTTCAACTTCTTATTTTCACGAGCGCGAAGTTCGCGCCAGCTTTTCAATCATCATGAACATCCAGCTGAGCTTTGGGGGAGGTGTTGAATGTGAAACCGAGCACTCACGAGTGCAGCAACCGCAGCGACTTACGTTTGCTTTGTGACTCCCCCCTCCCGCTGTGCCTGGCTGGCTGACCCAGCCGAGGCTCTTTTCCCGGGTAGTGCCCAACTTTGCGGCGGAAAGTGACGCCGACGCGTTCACAACTGGTAGCCTTTTGCTTCGGTGCCGCGCTTCCCAACGACGGAAGTCGGTCGGCCTGCCACCTGCTGTCGGCTGCATGTAGCCGCGACACTGCTTGTTCTCGCTTGGACAACTTGCTGCCTGCAGTCGTCACACATCAGACCACGTTCCTAGGCCTCAGTGCCGTGCATTTTCCGTGCACGATGATGGGCCCGTAGCCTAGCCAGCGCGCGTGCTGGACTGTTGCTTGTGACCATGTCTAGCGACCCGGCTGCTGGTTGTTCGGGCGATTCGTGGTCGAAGAAGCGAGGCGCATGCTCTCCTACACGAGCAAGTACGACACCAAGCCCTGTACTGGGCCGGGTGCCGCGTGGTGACGGTGCTGTGGGTCTGAACGACGAGGAAGAGTGTGACGAACACCCCGGACCCCTTCCACGGTTGCTCCCGCTGAGGTTGTCGCCACACCGTCATGGCTGGCGCTCAGGGTACTCGCAGTCATCATCTGGTGTCATGGCAAAACACGCGACCCCCTCTGGGTCGTTCGTGGGCCAGGCAGGGTTGCAAGTGTCAGGTACGATGAACACGTGCACTGTGCTGGCCAATGCGAAGTGGCGATGGCGGCTCACCGGGAGTGGTTGATTTGTGGTTGTGGTGTGTGGGTGCTGGGTTGGGTTCCTGCAATTGTTGCCATTGTTGTGGTTGCTGTGGTTGCTGTAGGACTTGGGATTGAGCCTCGAGAGTGTGTTATCACCATCACTGACAAGTACCACTTCGTGCCCTCCGAGGTGAAGGTTTCCACAGCCACGTCAGTGCGCTTCGTTGTGGACCGCGGTGCTGACACCAACCACCAAGTGGTAGTGGCATCATGCGGCGTGTCTTCCCCGTTGCTCGAGCCTGGCCAATCCTGGACGACAACGTTGGGGGTGCTGGGCATTCACCGTGTCACCTCCGCGTCGTTCACCTTCATGAACGCCACCGTCGCCGTGTATCCACCCAGACCTGTTCCTGGCGTGCCCCCGCACCACCACACGGCACGCCACAGCTCGCAGCAGCGCCTTGGTGCGAGTGGCAACACCATACCTCACGGCAACAACCGCGGCAGCAACGGTACCAGCCGCAACAACAGCAATGCCAGCCAGGGTGGAGCCAACCACAACGGCATTCGCAGCCACGCCGGCCTCAAGGGGACAACAAGTGACAGCAGGCACCCTCAACAACAGCATCATCATCATCACCACCACCATCACCACCACCCGCAGCGGCACGGCTCTCAACAGCCACCACAGCGCCTGCGTCATCCGTGTAGTCCCAACGTCACGGATGGTGCAAGGGTGCGTGATCCACTGCACACCCCTGATGCCGCGTCGTTCTCCACAGCTGCAGAGTCGACGCCGGTGGTGTTTGTCCCACACAGCTCTGCTGTGACCCTCCCGCCTTCTGAGGCGGGGTCAGTGTACTCCTTCCACTCGTTTGATGACGACAGTGGTACCGTGGACAGCGACGACTTCTTTGTGTCACGCAACGCCTCGGAGCTTTCGCGAGTCCTTCGCAAGGACGTTACTGGCAGCGTGACAGATGTGGACAGTGTGCTGGGCGAGTGTGATCGTGCTCTCGTGGAGCAGGCGCGCACAGCAGCCAGTCTCGAAGCAACGGTGTTCGCGGAGTGTGAGGCGCTGCGTCGGAGTGTCGCCCGCGTGAACTCCGACATGCAGGAGGTGGCACAGTTGCAACATGCCATGGACAGGTTGCGCCTCCGCTCCACCACCTCTGTTTCAGTTCCTGCCTCTGCTGCTGCCTCTGCTGCTGCTACTACTTCAATTGCTTCAGCTGCTTCCGCCACAGCCGCTGCTGCTGTTCGTGCCAACAAGCGTGGCGCAGCGGCGAGCCTTGGTCACTGTACCGCCCCCACAGTAGTGGGAGCGTCGAGCCACCACCCACCACCTGGCACCACCACCCACGTCGTCGATGCGTGTGCGCGGCAAGACAGCCCGGCTGATGGGGTGCCCCAATCCCAATCCCACACACCGCAGTACCCACATGCACCAGCACACGCCTTGGCAGGCCGTGGTGGTGCCCACGTGCTGCCCCGTCGTGCGTGTGGCAGTCCCGACGAGCGCGCTGCGTCGCCATCGCTGTCGCCAGCGTCTCAAAGTGACTTGTCTGCGAGCGGCATGCCGCCGTGTGCGTCACTCGACGCCGGGGCCACGGCCGCACGCACCGACGCCACAACCACACCCGCCATAGCTGCCGCAGCTGTAGCCGCAACCGTCACCGCAACTGCATCCGCAACTGCAACCGCAACTGCAACCGCAACCGCAATATCCACCGGGACCGCAGCCTCGATGTCAGTGCCCACCTCCACCACCGCAGCCTTGCGTATTGAGCATGCCACCGCTCGTCGTCGCCGCTTGTTGTCCGCGTCAAAGCACACAGCAGACGCACATGCGCCGATGATGGATGTCTCGCTGCCCCTGTCACCGCCCGCCTCACCAACAGTGTCGACGGAGAACGCCCACACCCACGGACGACCCACCCTCGCTCGGTTATGCGAGCGAGAACTGGCTGCGCGCGCGGTGTCTGACATGGCACCTCTTCTTCCCGACGATGCCCGCGCCTTTGACCGCCCACCGACACCGGAACCTGTGGAGGTCGTTGTGGATGGGTTCCGCTATGAGCCGCCGCGCGTGACCGTGCCTGTCGGTGGCCTGGTGCGATGGATTGTGGGTCCCAGTTGCTCCGAGTTCCATGGGGTGTGTGGCACCGGCGGGTCGTTTGAGTCGCCCGTGCTGTCGGCGGGTGACTCGTACACCCACAGGTTTGACACGCCGGGCCGGTACGCGTTCCAAGACGCCATCTACTGCTTCATGCAGGGTGTGGTGGTGGTGGAAGGCACTGCACCGTGGCCGTCCCCCCGCTCGCTGCGAGACCACTTTGCTCCCCCGCCCCACACCTTCCGCACCTCGTTTGTTTCGGCTGGCACTGGATCTGGATCTGGAGCTGGAGCTGGTGCTGGTGCTGGTGTTGGTACTGGTGCTGGTGCTGGTGCAGGTGCTGATGTTGGTGCCGGTGCCGGTGCTGGTGCCGACGATGGTGATGATGCTGGTGCCGGCACAGGCGATGACGTTGGCGCCGGTGCTGGCCGTGGTGGTAGCGCTAGCGCTGGCGATGACGTGGGCGCCGATGGCGGTGCTGCTTCTGCTGCAGGTGTTCGAGCCACTTGTCCTCGCGCCGGTTCCGCTGCCGGTGCCGGTGCCGGTGCCGGTGCCGGTGCCAGTGTACGTGGCACCGGTGCGGGTGTGGGAGCGAGTGCTTCCGCAAGCGTGGGTGCGGGTGCGTTCAGCGTTGCGGCTGCCACCGTGGGCTCGGGCGGCGGACGGGGCAGCAGCGCAGCGCCGTCAACGTCTTCCGCATCAGCGGCACCCGGCACGACGACAGGCATGGCGACCCGCAGAGGTCCTCGGCATGCGGTGCGACGCCCCGCCAACCTCCCCGCGTCGGGACCTCCATCCCGGCGTCGGCCCGTGTCCAACCCCGAGGACTTCATCGCGATGCTCTTCGACCGCGACCGCAGTCCCAGTCCCAGTCCCAACCCCAGTCCCAGTCCCAGTCCCAGTCCCAGTCCCAGCCCCGGCACGGTGGCCACAGCACCAGCCACAGCACAGGCAACGGCCACAACGGCAGCGGTGACGCCCACGCCATCTTCCAAGAGCTCCATGGCGACCAGGCGTGTGTCGGAGGGGAAGGAGTCGGTCGTGTCGCGGACGACTGCCCCAACGGAGCACAACAGAGCCACACAGCCCAACACAGTGAACGCTCGTGGCGCAAACAACGCACCAAACAGTGGTGCCGCTGCAGACTCGGCAGGCCCTGTGCCCCCTGAGACCGTCACAGCCCCGGCGAAGGGGCAGCACCAAACCCACGGCGGTGGTGGCGGCGGCGGCGGCGGTGGTGGTGCGTCTACGGCTGCCTCCACTCCCTCGACGCCACCCGCGTCGGGTACCATCAAACACACACAGGCAGCGCAACAACAGCAGCAGCAGCAACGGCAGCAACGGCAGCAGCAGCCACACCAGCGTGGCCGTCGCACGCCTACTTCCTCTGCGCCGTCGTCACGGACCGCACGCCGCCGTCGCAACCGACGGTTGCGTCGTGCGGCGGCTCGTGTGGCCGCTGCTCAAGCCGACCAGTCCGAGAAGGCGGGTCCTACGCACAAAGGCGCCATGGCTGGATCCACCGCCAGCGACAAGGGCGGTGCGGCTGCAACTCTTCGTCCACCGACGGGGCGGCCATCTGCGGCGCCGGCGCCGTCACAGTCACAGTTGCACGGTGTGTCCTCAGCCGGGTCGTCTCTCCCCACGAACAACGCCACGTGCGTGCCACCCGTGCATGCCGTCCGCATCGGCGCGGTGCGTTCAACCACCGAGGTGCGGGCGGGGGGCATGCTTCCGCCGTTGACGCCGTCCCAGCTGCACGATCTGGAGGTCGCAGCAGGCGTGGCGGTGTTGCCGTCTCCCTGCGGTTTCCGTCCTGCGTTGTTTTCTCCCCCTTCAACACCGGTTTCTGCGTCTGCGTCTGCGTCCGCGTCTGCGTCTGCGTCTGCGTCTGCGTCTGCGTCTGCATCTGCGGCAGTGTCTGCATCCACTTCTGTGCCACCTTCTGCCACCTTGCGGTCGCTGACTGGTCCGGCTGGGGTGGTGTCGACGTCGACGCCGAAGTCGGTGGCCGTGTCATTGCCGGTGTCGTTGTCGGTGTCGGCGCCCTCCGTCCCTGTGTCCAGTGACGAAGACGAAGACGAAGAGGAGGCGTGGATGATGAAGGCGCGGCGGCGTGGCAAAGTGTCGTCCGCCGTGCGAGTCGCAGCCGCCGTGTCGCCACAGCGACCGTCTGCACGCAAGGCCATGCGCAGCCGGCGCCCTGGCAGGAGGGTTGGTGCCGACGGCGTTGATGAGGCTGGCCTGGATGCCCAGACCGCTTCCGTACGGCCACCGTCACTGGCAGTGCTCCGTGCGCGACTTCACGCAAGCTCCCGCACCGCGTCAGTGTTGCACAACACACCCGTGGTTGGTGTTGGTCCCGCCGTCAACGTGGCGCCACCCCCGCCACCCCCTGCTGCGTCTTCTCCCCACCACGCCCCATCTCCTCCCTCCCCTGTGCTCACCAACCGTGGAGATGGCGACCAGACTCACCCTATCCGCCCCGACGCTGGCGATAGCGGCGGATCGACGGCAGCGGCCGTGTCCATGGACACAGTCGCAGTCGCAGGCGCCACGACACAGGAGTGCACCCCTGTGCCACCGTCGCCGTCGTCGCCACCGAAGCCACTACCCCAGGAAGAGGACGTGGCCAGCACCCCTGCGACGACGAAAAAAGCGAAGCGCCGGCGCAGTCGTCGCAGTCGCCGACGACGGCGTCGAACATCGTCGAGCAGTGCTGCCGCTGCCGCTGCATCCACTGCCACAGCACCGGCCGCCACCGCGTCAGCCACCGCAACCTCACCCACACCAACTGCTTGCGCTCGGACAAAGCACACCGACACTGACCCCGGTGTGGACAATGCGGCGACGACTCACAACAGGCCGTGCTCGCCAGCGACCACGACAGCGGATAGGGAGACGAGTGCCTGCTCCCCCGACGCTGCGGGTGTTGCACCAGCGCCGTCCTCTCCGCCTTCTGGGTCGCCGCGGGGCACTCCTTTGGACGACGCCTCAGCGCCGCCATGCCCACGTTCCGAGCTCCCTGTGGTGCGGTTGACGTGGCCGACGTCGGACGAGGAACTGTCCGAACCTGTCTCCCCGCGTCCATCGCCTCCACCGCTTTCTTTGTCGAGTGCTCGCGCCAGTGAGGAAGACACCAATGCAAGTGACACCGTCATCGAGGGCGAACACGTCGACAGCAGCATGCAGCTGCTTGCAGGCGATGCCGCGTTTGGTGGCAGTTTGCTGAGCGATGATGAAGGCGACGTGATCATGTTCGGATCTGTCCCGCCTCCACAACAGCAAACCAGCGCGTCTGTCTCCGACGCGACTTGCACCAGTTCGTCCGGTGCTAGTGCTGGTGCTGGTGTTGGTGTTAGTGTGGCCAAGCCGGAAGCCGATGTTGACCATCACGTGGCACTTGGGAGCGAGCCTCTGGACGCGCAACTGTTGCGATCGCTCCCGCATGTGCCCTTCACACTGACATCCCACTGCCCGGACGTGGTCGGCGATGTGGACCCACCCTTGCACGATGGCGCAGGCACAGGACGTGCTGAGGAGCGCGGTTGCGTGGAGGGAGCGACGCGTGACACGCAGACCAACAGCATCGCACGTGCGCCTGCCACCCCTGACCCACCACGTTCGCAGCAGGCAGCGCGGCCCCACACATGCCCACAACCCCGCACCCACGCGCCCATTCGTGCACACGTGGTGGAAGTGGACGTGCCAACGGGCATTCAGATGGGCAACGCCATTTTGCGAATGGTGTCGGGTGGTGGTGGTGGTGGTGGTGGTGGCACCGGGTTGGTCGAGCCGACGCCGGCGCCTCCTCCTGTCGAACCGGTTCCGTTGACCCGTTTGGAGCACCACAAGAAGTATGGGTTTGATGCTGGGATGGCGCGCAGCATGCTTCGTCAACGTACGTGCGGGCGCTCGTGTTGGTGTGTTGTTGGAGGATCCCATGGTTGACCTGTACATTGTGGTTTGCGTGTCGAGCAGGCTGGGCAGCAGTGCTGGCGTCCGTGGGTAGTAGCAGTTCCTCTGTTGAAGTATTTGTTCACCGCTCCGAGACTGAGTAAAGTGTGGAAGCGTTGTCTTACGTTGTTTGGTCTTGAGAGTGTGCTCCATGCTTCCCTGTTGTATTCATCGTCCGTCGTTGTCGTGTAGGGCTTGGAGCAAACTACCGAAAATTACAACATGTTGTCGTTATTTCTGGTGTTGATGTGCCGACAGTCCATCCCGTCATGTCCCATCTCATGCTCACGCTGCCAGTTCGTTCCCCACATGCAAAGGCAGCGTCGCCATGCTGCGCTTCCGTGTTCGGCCGTCGAACAAAGTAATTGAAGTTTCTGCAAACACGTCCCTGTCTGAGCTCGTCGCGACTTGTACTGCCGCTGCTGGTTTAGCTGCTGGCACCGACGTCTCGTGTGCGTTGTCGTCGTGCGCGCCTGCTGCCACGTGCCGCTGCACATCACTCATGTGGTTTGATGGCATGGTCCCCTTTGTGTTGTTTCCTTTGCAGTGTTGCATGGCTTCCCTCCCAAGCCTGTGGTGACTGCGGGGAAGGACCCGACGCTGGACGCTGCCGGGCTTGTGACCAACGAGACGCTGATCGTGCAAGCCACACAAACAGCGCCCAAGACCAGCAGCAGCAGGAGGAGCAAGAGGCAGAAGAAGACACCACCACCACAAGGCACAGGCACGAAAAAGAGCGCCAGCTCCGTGAAGTCCTCGCCGAGGCGCCGACAGTCGAACACGCCAGCGAAGAAACGGGGCAGGGCCCGCAAGAAGGACGACAAGGCAGGGACCGTGCGAACAGCCAAGCGACAACGCGCTGACCTTTCGCTTGGAAACACATCACATGTGCCCATGAAAGAGGCCAGTACTGGTGCTGGTGC
>Ga0213833_1003242_pt1 | contig 10056 bp, 14 predicted proteins | sample SWATP21_FD_160575 | JGI IMG/M metagenome (GOLD analysis project Ga0213833, IMG submission 160575) | Coastal seawater microbial communities from Marineland, Florida, United States - SWA TP2 #1 | ecosystem: Environmental > Aquatic > Marine > Coastal | place: USA: Florida | collected 2016-08-14
AGAGGGAGAGAGGAGAGATAACAGACCATGCGGACGTACAGCGTCAGCAGCGAGATCGGCCCAGGTGGACGCGAGCATGGAAAGGTTGATGGACAGAGAGTCAGAGGTGGCTTCGACCTTGTGCCACACGGCTCCTGGATGGTATAACACATCGCCAGGTTCTAGGGTGACCTGATTCATCCATCAGGTGTCACATCACTGGGGTTTCCCGGAAACAAAGGAGCCACAGCACCGACCGCGACACACACACCACTTCGCAATCGTCGAACGTCTCCGGCTTGGGGTTGAAGGCGAAGCGTGGATCTTGCATTCTATGAACCTTGAGCTGCTCTTCAACGTTACTCGTGCCACTAAAGTGGGGCGTGCACCCTCTCAAAGGGTGAGAGATGGTGCTGCGCTTCAGGTACCACTTCTTTCTGATGATGGCAGAGGGAACACGCCAGGGAACATGTGAAACAAGGGGCAGGACGAGTACAGACTGCCGGCCATGACGCACGTTCCACTCAGCTGAAACGTGAAGTTTTCTTGGAAGTCAAAGTGCCTGTGAGTCACAGTCCACTGGGTGAACATGAAACTTGCCACCGCAGCGGATTAGAGACAGAGCCAACACGCACCATTCCGTGACATGACCCGCACGACTGGCAAATACTTCAATCTCTCCACGCACGTCGCCATCTGGGAAGCGACCGGCCACACCAAGCCCTAAACAATGGTTCATGGCGCCTATGAAATCGCGGGCCATCGCGGATGATGACAAAAAGTACAGCGAGGCACCGGCGCCGAACAGTGTCATGGCGTCACTCGGTTCGGTCACCCTGACAGTTCGAATGTCACCGCCATCCTTGGGCCTCAACCAACAGTCAATCGTATCAGACGCAGAGCTGCTCATCAGTTCTTCCAAGTCCAAGTTGTGCATGTACGCCGCGACAAAACTGCGAAACCGCTCTGCTCCACCCTGGCAACAAAGTCGTCGATGCAGTGACCGTGAGGAGACCCCGCAAGCGACACAACACCATCCCACACGGCACGTACGCCATGGATAGCGAGTGAACGCTTACGAAAGAAACTGTCAAGGAACTGCTGGTCGCCCATGATCGGGGACAAGAACCGTGTCAAAAGTGTCGGGTCCGGCATCACCTGGTGCTGCTCGACTTTGGTCTCCTCATGCCGCGCCCGCTTCACAACGACATGCTGCGCCGCGGTGGATGACTCATGTGACTCCTCTCGAGCGCGTTTCGTGCTTCCTTTGCTCGCCATGCTCCGCTGCACACCGAAACAGCAGCGCTGCTGTTGGCCACCGCCACCCACCAGCGCAAGAGCAGTCCTCCACGGTGTGCCACGTCCACCGCGAGCAACACTGAGATCTGGTGCATTTATGCTTTTCATAACACCGAAACGTCACGTCAGTTGAGCATTTTATCACAAACGGCATGGCAAAAACTGACTTTCACTGCTTGGAGGCAGCTGAAACCCGAGCTTCTTCACCTGCGGCGAAGAGCTGTCATCGCCGCTGCCTGGTGTGCCGTACCACCCCCTCAGGGACGCAGCGGGAGCGCTGACCTTGCGGGTGGCGACGTGTACTGTTGTGTTGTGGCGTGCCTGCCGTGCCCCGTCGCCGCTGGATTCCCTGCGTGTGTGCGCTCCTCGGTTGTGCACACGAAAGCACGACCACTCCCCGCAAGAGCATCTCCACCGCCACCGCTTTCGCCTGGGGTCTTCGCCCACCTAGTCGACCAGCATGGGGAACCCAGTTATCAACGGCGTGAAGAAAAGAAAACGTGCGATCGCGTCCGTGCCACCTGCGGCTTCAACGGCGACGCGCGAGGTGCCGGACGAGGGTGTGTGCGGCTGCTGCCTGGGCACGGTGGCGGAGTGCGGCCCGCTTGCGGTTCACTACAGCGTGATGTCATGCATTGGTACGCTGTGGGTGTGGGGGTAGTGCGCGCACGTCTGCGCTGTGCCGTGACCTTGCCGTCGGCGCCATGTCTTCAGCGTGCAAATCCTTCTTCTACCGTGCCACGAAAAATCTGCGGTCCCGAGGCATCGCCCGCGAGGCGTTGGCGGAACGCACAGTGTATGGCCCCATCCTTAGGGATGCACGGCGATACAAGGTTTGCATCGATGCTGGCATGGATCCTGTTCTTGTTCTTGGTACGTCGGGGTGGCGGCGTGGGGTGTGTGCCACATTGACGCCAGCCCCGCTTTTCGCAAAAGCGCAAATGAGCAAATGCGCACATGTTTGCTCGGCTGGGGTGGTGGTGGGTGGTGGTGGGGTCGAATGTTTTCTCGTCCACGAGAGCGGGTCACTCACACACGCGTTTCGTCACGCGTGTGCTTGGTGGTGTTGCGGGTGGGTGGGTGCCCCTGATGTGATGTCGCTGCGTGGTGCTGGCCAGACCGCCGCGAAAAAATAGACCGCCTTCGGCGTGACCGTGCTGTGGCAGCTGGTTCACTGCCCCGGGAACGATCGTCGCAACGCCACAAGAGCAGGCTGGGCTCTCCCATGGTTGCACACGGCTCCGTTGCGCAGCCGATACATGAGGCGCCATGTGTCGGTTCCACCGCCCTCCCCATTCAGGTGGAGCACGCTTCTGTGAACAACCCCGGGGTCGTCGGCAGCCCCACGCACCCCATGTCCACCATCGGCCTTGCTGCATCTGTACCGCGCCCCAAACCGTGTGTGCTGGAACTTGGCAACCGCCCACGGGGCGGTTTCGGCGCCGGCGGCCACGCCCACAGCCACCCCGGTGTTCACCCCGGTATGCGCCGCGTTGGTGGGAGTGGTGGTGGCGGTGCTGCCGCCGCTGCTGCGCATGCGCATGTGGCCCCTGGGCATGGGCAGGAGGGGGCGCACAACCACTTTGGTAACAACATGTCTCCCGCGTTGCGCACGCTTGCCACGCTGTCCGTCATGCGCGTGACCAATCAGGGCCGCCCATCCCCCGTCAAACCCCAGCCGGTCGCCTCGCCGCCAAGCCACATCACGCTCGCCCCCAACGGCGTTCCCGTCGCCGGTGTTGGTGGTGGTGCGATGCCCCCACCAGCAAGCAGTGGTGTCGTGGCCACCGATGGCGCTGCTCCAGTTGCTGCGACGTCCGCGGCGCCTCATGCCGCTGCCACTGCCACTGCCACTGCCACCACCCTTGCCCCCACGACTGCGGCCCCCACCCCTGGTGTCCCCGCCGCCACTGCCACATCCACTGCCACATCCACGTCCACGTCCACCGCCCCGGCTGCCCCGGCTGCCCCGGCTTCCCCGGCTGCCATGGCCTCCAACAACCACAGCAACGCTCCCACCCACATGGCGGTGGCGTCAAATGGGATGCCACTCGCGGCGCCAGTGGACTCCGCCGCCGCCCCAGCCAGCGGTGTGCACTACGCGCCCAACGGGGTACCACTCGCCCCCAGCTATCTGGCAGCAGCCACGCATGCCCACAGCGGTGCTTCGCGCATGCCCAACCCGCACGGGGGGCGCTTTCCACACTTCTACGGCGGTGCGTCGGCGGCGGCGGCGGCGGCAGACGGCACGATGCGTGCGGCGGCGGCAGCGCCCTCGTACCCGTCGGCGGCGCGACGGGCCGTGACCACTGGCGAGAACAGCGGCCAGGTGTTTGCTTCGCCCGGTCAGCCACGGTCCTCGAAGCGGCAATGCTTCAGGCAAGACACGAAGGGGTGCGTTGCAGACTTGGCGTCGTCGCATGGCTTTTGCGTGTGTGTGTGTGTGTGTGTGTGTGTGTGCGCGCGTGTGTGCGTGTGTGCGGTGTGTGTGTGCCCCCTTGCCGGTGACCGTGCGCGGGTTGTTGTGGCAGCAGGTTCGTCAGCACCGCACAGGCTCCTTCAAGTGCAGGGAGAATGGCTGTGGTGACTGCGGGCCACCCGGTGGGTGTGCGGGGGCCGATGGACGACGTCCGCGACATGGTCAGAGGCATCCATGACGTGCTGGGAGGCTTGGCCTCGGAGGTGCGGGCCAACACCCACAGAGGCGGCGAGCTGCTTCAGCACACGAGCCGCCAACTCTCAGACACAAACCAACAAGTTGCGGGCTTGTTGTCGGTGATCAATGCAGACAAGCAGCGCATTTTGCAGCTGGAGCAAACTGTGAGTGGGCTGAAGCAGAGTGTGCAAAGCGTGCTGTCCGCCGTTGGCGTGTTGGTGGAGCGGATTCAGCAGGACCAGGCCAAGTCGTCGTGAGTGTTTTGTGTCGTGTCCATTCGTATTTCGTGTGTAAACTACACTGCATTATGTTATCATGTCCCCCCCCGGGGGCCCCCCCATTCACCAGCCCGAGTGGGCTCGACGAGCCAAAGAGTTCTTTTGCAAAGAACAGTCAAGAGCGGAAATAAAAATAGCGCGTTTTTATGACGAAATGTGCTGAATGACTCCGTCATGAAAACCGCCTATCTCGCAACTTCGCGTGGCGCACGCGCAAGCGCCCTCCCTTCTTTGGCACCGTTTGGCTACGCTTTCCTCCGGCCGTCGTTCTCGGCTCCTCTCCCACACTACCCCTTCCGTTGCCAGCGCGGAGGTGGAACACACACCACCTTCCACGTCGTGGCCACCCGTGCACTTGGGTTGTGTCCGGTTGCTGAGTGCTCGTGTTGACGACCAAAGGTGGGTGGTGTGACGATGACCACCCGCACGAAGAAACGCAAGCGCGCGGCAGCCGGCTCGTCCACTGCCACGAACCCCGGCACCAACTCGCCACGTGAGCAAAGTTGCAAGTGTTGCCGAAGCAAAGTGTCCCTTTGTGGACCTCTCGCTATCCACTACAGCGTCATGTCGTGTATTGGTGCGTGGCGACGGTGTGCGGTGGTTTCACGCGTGCGTACGTGCGCCGTGATGGGAACATGTCTCGTTGCTCACGAACCTGCTGTGTTTTGTCTCGTGGTGACTACGCAGCGTGCAAGTCGTTTTTCTACCGCGCCACGAAGAACCTTCGGTCGCGAGGAATTGAGAACGAAGCTTTGCGGCAATGGTCTGTGTACGGCGATGTTCTGAAAGATGCACCTCGTTACAAGACTTGCCTGAAGGCAGGCATGGAGCCCATGCTTGTATTGGGTACGTACTGACAAAGCAGACAAGTTGTGATCGAAGGTGTTGGGGAGACCCCTGCTGCGTGTGTGTTGCTTGTTGCCCTCTGTGCTGTGCTGACACGACGGAGACACCGCTTCGCGGTGTTGTGGTGCGTCTTGCTTTGTTTCACTACTGCCAGACCGCCTGAAGAAGGGCAATCGCAACGCCCAGCTACGGTACCAAAAGGCTGTCTGTGCTTCACCTTCCTCCTCCTCCACCTCTTCCACTGCCTCGCGAGCGCCATCCACCTCACGGCGCCGCGGCCGTCGGAGCCGTGCAGCCCAGCACCTGCAGCAGCAGCAGCAGCAGCACGTCGAAGCTGCCAACGCCAACGCCAACGCCAGCGCCAGCGCCGCGGTAGTCGTTGCACGGCCCACGCCACGACACCGTGGGCGACGGCAGCGGAGTTCCGGTGCCGCGGCCGCCGCTGGGACCACCAAGTCGTCCAAGAAGAGACTGCCCCGCTCCAAGTCGAAGCCCCGCCGGCGCCACGCGGCAGTCATGGACGAGGCCACCACCATGGTGGTCAATACGCAGCCGCAGCCGCAGCCGCAGCCGCAGCGCCGTGGGGGTCGCCGTCGTGGTCAAGGCAAGTACGTGGACAGTGCCGCGCTGTTGGATGTGGGTGTGGGTGTGGGTGTGGGTGTGGGAGCGGCCCTCCCTCTCCTTCCCCCCCCTGTCTCGCTGGCACCGCGTGCGTCGTGCCAGGTGTCTGTCAGTGGTCGCGGCAAGGGGTTGCGCCACCACAGCCGCCACCGCAGCCGCAGTCGCAGTCGCAGCCGCAGCCGCAGCCGCAGCCGCAGCCGCAGTCGCAGTCGCAGTCGCAGTCGCAGTCGCAGTCGCAGCCGCAGCTGCACTCGTGACGCCTCCTCCTCCCACCACCACCACCACGCCGAGTCGATGGAAGAGGCGCCGGCCGTGCCACGCTACGCACAGCCGAGTGCCGTGATGGACCTCAGCAGCATGCCGTGTGCGACTGGGTGGTTTTTTGGCGCGGGACACGAGGGCGCAGATAGCCACCCTCATCACGTCACCGCACCACTTCACAACCACACCCAGCCTCGTGGCTTCGTGGATGCCGCCCATGCACCACCCACTGGCGCAGGGCCCACCACCACATCGTCTGCTTCACTGCGTGCGTCAGCCGCGTCGTCAGTGATGCGCATGACGTCGCTCGACGGCAACGAGCCGCTGCCGCTGCCGCTGGATGAGATGGACACCTTGGCAGACGCGTGGCTCTTTTTCGACGGCGGCCTTGCCTCCCCCACCGGCTCGCCGACTTCCGTCGCCCTCGAGTTTGACCTGGGGGGAGACGACAACCCAACCGACACCGACTGCTCCATGCTCCCGGACTGCTCCATGCTCCCGGCACAGTGCACCGCGGCGCAGGTCGGTGGCGACACGGACGCCACGCCCCCCGTGTCGTTTGTTGTGCCACCCGCCGCGTCGACCTGCTGCACTGTGGATGATTTCCCCGACATTGTGTGTGACGCGCCGACCGTTGTTGTGCCTGCTGCAGTTGTTGCGGCGACGACCACGTCCGCCGCCACCCCTGCCGCCGCCGGCCCTGCCGCCGCCGGCACCACCACCACCGTCGGCACCACTGCACCATCTTTCGTGGGTGGACCGATTGCTTCACTGCAGCAGCAGCAGCAGCAGCAGCAGCAGCAGCAGCGTGCGTCGAACGTTGGGGCAGGGACAGCCGCCGCCTTGTCATCACCCCCCGCTGCGGTGGCGGCGGTTCCAGTGGTGGCGGGCCCAACCCCGCCGTCCGAGTCGGCGAGGGTGGGAGCGCCTGCGGCACTGCCCACCACCCCGTGTGTGGTTGTCCCGGCGATGTCGGTTGAATCCGCCGCACTGATGGCCCGTGCCCTGACCTCGTTTGCAGCGAGCGCCCCAGCTTGCTCCGGGTCCGTGACCACCGTCCACGCCACGGCGGTGGCACCCTCCACCACCTCATGCTCCTCGGGCACCGCCCACAACAACAACACCACCACCACCACCACGTGGCCAGGCGCATGCACCACGACCACGGCTGCTTTCGCACACCACCCTTCACTACCGGCCGCCGTCAAGGTGGAACCGGGCACTTTTGACCGACTGCAGCAGCAGCAGCAGCACCAACAGCAGCAGCAGCAGCTGCAGCCGCCGCCACGGCTAGCCCACCATCTGGCGCACGGAGCAGGCAACGTGGCAATGAAGTCCGACGCTGCGCCACCTTCAGCTCAACCACTCGCATCTGCGTGGTCCACGTTTCACGCCTTGCAGTTCTCTTCGCTGCAGTACGGGGCGTTCCCGCATGCCACACGCCTTGCGTCACAGCAGCCACGCTACGACCCGTCGCACGCGTTGCTGTTCGCGCACCGCAGTTTCCAACAAGGCCGGCAGCAAATGCCGGCCCCACGTCACGGCGGCGGCGGCGGCGGCGGCGGCGGCGAAACCGGGGGAGGCGAGACCGGGGGAGGCGGTGGCATGGTGTCGACCATGTCTTCTTCTTCGTCTGCAGCACCGGACTTTCATCCCGCCCACTCCACTGCACCAGCGTCGTCGGCCGGCGTTGCAGCCGCCACGCACTTCTGGCTGCACCATGCGCAGGCGCAATTGGGCGTGTAGTTTGCTCCCTCTCCCCTCCGCGCTGTGTGTGACCTCCAAGCGCTGTTGTAGCGTGGAGGTGGAGGTGGAGTGTGGCTGGGGATCCCCACTCACTCCATTGTGGTTGCCGCCTTGGCTTTGGATATATCGTTGGGGTCTTCACGTTTCCGTGGCGACCCCACACTTCACCGACTGCGATGTCCTTTGTCTGCTATGCCCTTTGTCTGCAATGTCTTGTCGGTGTCCTTTGTCTGCTATGCCCTTCCCACTGTTCTCTTCTACGCCTCTTCTGGTGGTTCTCTCACCTGGATCTCTCTACTGGATCTCTCGTCTAGTCTTCTCTCTCTCCCTCTCTTCTCTTCTTTCTTTCTTTCTTTCTTTTCGCCTGCTGCTCTGTCTGATTGCTTCACCGCCTTTCAAGTTCTGGCAACTGTTTGGTGCTGTGTGTGCGTGTGTGTGTTTCATTTTCCTTTCTGCTCTCCGTTTCGTCGGAGTCTTGTGCTGGTGTTGTTGGAGTTGTTGTTGTTGTTGTTGGTGTTGTGATTGGAGGCTCGCATGGAAGAGTCGAGCCGCGTCGCGGTCACTGAATGTACCAGCGGCGCGAGCCGAGTTGCACCCCTGTTGTGCGGCCCTCGCCGTGCCTTCTCTCACCACTCCACACTCCCTCTGTCGATGGGGGCAGGGTGTGTGCCAGTGGGTGTGTTTTTGTTTTGACCCTTCTTTTCTTGCTTGGCTGTATGCCATGCTTGCTTGCTGTGCCACATGCCATCTCTCCCCGCGTGCTGCCTCGATTCTGTGCAGTGTTCGCGGGCACCTGGCGTGTCGAGTTGTTCTGCAACCACAGCCGTAGTTATCCGTGTTAGTCGTCTAAATGTGATGTGCTAACACACTACTTGGATGTCCCCACTTCGCGGGTCCGCGCGCGGGAGTCATGAAATTGAGAAATATTGGGATGACAGCAGCGTCTGGCAAGATCACGACAGAACATTCTTGTTGTGGCGGGAGCTGTTGTGGAGGACGGCACAACATCATCACAAGGTCTCCGTATTCTGTGCTGCGAGGTTTGGAGCACTTTGGGCTCCCAGCAGCACCAGCAGGTCACTGCTTATCTTTCCTTCCGTTGTGGTGCTGCCAGCCAGCAACACCAGCAGCATTTGTTCGCATTTGCCCACCACTCGCCACCATGTGGGGGCTGCGTTCCACCTCAGCTCTTCCACGCCTCCGTGCTCGTGTGTTGAAAACGCCATGGCGCGAGGGCATCCGCACGTGTCGATGGGCCACCACATCAGCCGCCCAGGATGGGCTGGTGGGGGATGCGCGCAACAACCCGTCATCCATCGCATCACGAGCCCCTCCTGCTGCCTCTGCCGCTGGCACGGGGGGAAACGCCGTCGCAGATGACCGCCTGAAGCCGTTCCGTGTCGCCGTATCGGGTGCCTCGGGCATGATTGGATCCAGTCTGTGCCGTGCCCTGTCCGTCCCCAGCCTTGCGAACCGGCACAACCCGCACGTGTGCCGCCTGGTGAGGGGCGAGGTGCCACCCGGAAGCCGGGACATCCGGTACCTGCCAGACGATAGCTACGTGGACCTGGACAAACTAGAGGGGTGTGATGCGGTTGTGAATTTGGCGGGGGAGGGCATGGGCATGCGGTTGGGGGAGCGGTCCATGCACCGCGTGTTTCACTCACGGCGCCGCGCCACGGAGCTGCTTGCGAACGGCATCTTGTCTCTCGAGGAGCCACCCAAGGTGGTGGTGTCCGCATCTGGCATTGGGTGCGTGTGTGCGTGTGTGCGTGTGTGCGTGTGTGCGTGTGTGCGTGCGTGCGTGCGTTGCGCTCAGCGCCAGTGCGAGAACATCAACAGGCATCATCGGCGCTGCATGGGACGTGTGTTGGCTTGGGTGCCTGCGCTGGTACGACTGACAAGCACGCTGTGATTTGGCCGTGCCAGGGTATATGGGTGGAACCGTGGCGACGAAGAACTGGATGAAAGCTCACAATACGTAGGCCCACGCCTATCCATGGACACTGACTTTCTTGCTGATGTTCGTGCAGTGGAGACGTGCTGGCTGCGACCTTGCCTGTGACAGCAATCGCATCCGCATCCGATCGTTGCGTTTGTGTGTGTGTGCGCGCCGCGTTGGATCATCTTGTGTGTGGTTGCTGTTGCATCGGTTTCTGCCTTTCCCCAGTTGGCCGCAATGTGGGAAGAAACAATTGCCCCTGTCCAAGAGCGGGGTGTGCGTGTCGTGAATGCCCGTATCGGCGTCGTGATGAGCAGGCATGGCGGCGCGCTGTCGAAGATGTTACCCGCTTTCCGGTGAGAGGGGTTGGTGTACGAGCGCGATTGCGGTGCCACCTTTGTGCCCTGTCACTCATGTTGTCCCCTCGT
>Ga0213833_1003244_pt1 | contig 10056 bp, 8 predicted proteins | sample SWATP21_FD_160575 | JGI IMG/M metagenome (GOLD analysis project Ga0213833, IMG submission 160575) | Coastal seawater microbial communities from Marineland, Florida, United States - SWA TP2 #1 | ecosystem: Environmental > Aquatic > Marine > Coastal | place: USA: Florida | collected 2016-08-14
ACCATTCAGTGTACCGTAGGGATAAGCATCCATGTCTTTGTTTCCTTTGTTTTAATGTTAGAAACATTTTCATGGATCTTGATTTTTTATGATAGGTGAACATTTGTATCACCCGCACCACACGTTAATAGTCTTTTCAATAATGTCCTTTGCGTTGACTTTTTGGTGTTGCAACAGCTATCGAATCGATGTTCCCAAAGAAAATGACAGTATCGAAAGTACAAGAGAGTCAATATCCGATGCCTCAAATCAAGAAAGCGAAAAGGACCAGCCGGAATTAAAACCTGAGCCAAAAATCGAGCAAAAACCTGAACGTTGTCCACCTTCGCAAAAAAGATGCAATGGGCAATGTACGGATGTGCTTACCGCTCAAAGGCACTGTGGCTCTTGTACCAATGTTTGCAAAAAGAATGAAAGCTGCTCCAAAGGCATCTGCTTCCTCAAATGTCCAAAAGAACTCACAAAATGCGGAAACAGCTGTGTAAATCTACAAGCAAACCCAAAACACTGCGGGAAATGCTCCAATGAGTGTGACAAAGATTCCAATTGCAAGTTTGGCCGTTGCTCATGGGCTTGCTTGAGAAGTCAATTACTTTGTGGAGGTTATTGTATCTATGTCCTATATAGCAGAGAGCATTGCGGAAAATGTAACAACAAATGTAAATCTGGAGACTCTTGTTACAATGGGAAATGTACACTTATCTGCAGCTCAGGCACTTCAAAGTGTGGTAATGTTTGCGTGGACTTCAAGTTGGATAAAACCAATTGTGGTGGATGTGGTATCCAGTGTAAACCTAGCCAGGTTTGTTCTGCAGGAACCTGCAGTGATAAGTGCACAAGAGGACTAAAAAATTGCCAGGGATTGTGCGTGAATATCCAGAGCAGCTTGGCCAATTGCGGAAAGTGTGGAGCGAAGTGCCAATCGGGCTTACTTTGCTCCAACGGAATCTGTTCTTTATCGTGCAGAAAAGGCGTGTCTCTGTGTAACAATACATGTGCAAATTACAAAACAGACCACTCCAACTGTGGGAAATGCAATCATCAGTGCAAACCCAACCAAACCTGCGTGGCGGGCAAGTGCGAAGGCTGAATCTTTCGAAGTCTATTTCATATAGCGCCCTCACCCCTTCACTTTGACAAACGTTCGCACAGGTCCCCTCTCCCCACCTCAGGGAGAAGGGCACAAATCAACCGATATACCGGAATTATCGGCGTCTCCACCAAAAAGACGCAATTATCGACCACTCCACCAAATTTTGTATCCAAAAACCTTCCAGGCTCGTTCAAAATCAGACTTATCTCACTGAAGCTGCAGGACATATCCCAAATATGGATAAGTTCCTCACCTCACCCCGTACAAAAGTCTACACAGCCCCCATCTCCCAACTCCACGAGATGATCGTAAATAAAAAGCTTTTCGCGAAATCTAAAGACCCTTATACAACCGCATGCATTGTTACCCAAGAGAACTTTCCTGTCTGCAAGAAACAGACCTAGAGTACTGAAATTGCAGGACCTCTCCCTGACGTGGGGAGAGGTCACTGTGTGCATATGTGGCATTGTGCGGGTGAGGGCGCTAATCTTCACACAGATTGCCAGGTATCAAAGAACCATTTCTTGATGGGGTTGTGTTTGAATCCGGGTGCTCGGGCCAGGACGTAGAAGTGCGAAAAGCCATATGGTAGAGGCCGCAAGCTGTCTACAAGAGAGGAAGGGTATTGGGCAGTAAGTTCACCGATCATGTCTCTGGCATTGGGCGAATCCAGTAAGGACAAGTCGTACCAATTGAAGAAGGGTCGAAGCTCCAGGATCAAAAGCCCTAAAGAATGGATGCGATTGTGTAGCTTTGTGATCTCTTCCCCAGTGAACAAGGGACACAAAGACATGTACAATCTGGCTTCTGGTGTTTGTTTGAGGCAGTAGACGGCCTTCTCCAGGAAGACCTTTGCACCTCCGTAGAACCAGTGTGGATCTAGCATCACAGCATCAAAAGCTTCGTGAAAGGTTTTGGGCATTCCTGCATCCAGATCCACTGTGTGGCGATGTACTTGCGGCGCTTTTTCGGCGATGAAGTCCAAGAGGCGTTCGTCCAGATCCAGCATGTGGATATCGCCAGAAAACTGGGAGGCAAGTGCCACGCTGCCGAGATCATCGTCTCCAAGAAAGAGCACTTTGTCTCGTCCTGGAGCCAGATTCTGCATCATCCGGTGCACACGTCGGAATGTGGTCTGAGGTGTGCAAAATTGCTGATTGAGGGCCAGAGTGGCTTTGGGTCTGCCTTCGAAGATGGAAGTGTCCCATGCTTCTTCAGTCCAGTGGGGCTGCTGCCAATCCAGCTCAAAAAAGGCCACGGCCACTTCACCGTACAATTTTGTGTAAAATGCGATCTCTTCATCGACATTGTCTTGCTTCTCCAAAAACAGACAATATTGACGGTGACCATCTGCTAAAATGTGATGATATTGGTGATACAACTCGGCTGAAACGTGTGGCCATTGTTCAACATATTCTTCTTCCATCCCCATCTGTTTTAACAAAGTCTGTAAAAAACTCCGGATAGATGCCCTGGGATGGATAGCCCCCTGATTCACTTGATTCTCGTCCATAAAAATTCCTGAACACTCGACATACGATCTTAAGAAAGGTAAAAAAACATTCCGACATGATAGCATAGGAAACGACTCGGTAAAACCGAAGGACCGTAAAAGTGCTTCATGTATGTTGCTATAGGGCTAGCTCGAATTGTAATTTTAAGGGGCAAACGAGGAATGCAAGAGGTAAACGAAGCGCAATATATTGGTCGTGTCTTAAAGGACACCTATCGAATCGATAGCAAATTAGGCGAAGGTGGAATGGCCATCGTGTTTAAGGGCCATGACATCTTGATGGACCTGCCAATCGCCATCAAGTTGCTGCATGACTCCATGGGTGGTGCAGAGATCAATCTCAAGCGATTCTTACGAGAGGCCCGTACCCAAGCCAAACTGATCCACCAAAATATCATCGGTATCCGCGCTATCTTTAAAGAAGAGCACCAGCTGTTTATCGTCATGGAATACATCGAAGGAGACGATCTCGAAAACAGCATTCACGAAGCAGAAAAAAGGCCAGTCTTCCCCCTACCAGAATTGCACAGAGTCTTTCGGCAGATCTTGATGGCCATGGGACACGCCCACAAACACGAAGTGATCCATAGAGATATCAAGCCTTCCAATATCATGCTCACCACCAGTGGCGTGGTGAAAATTGCCGACTTCGGTATCGCAAGAGAGATCCAGGACCACAGATTGACCACCACTGGAACCATCGTGGGAACACCTGCCTACATGTCGCCAGAACAACTCAAGTCCATGACTTTGGATCACCGAACAGATATCTACAGCCTGGGTATCACCCTTTACGAATTGCTAGCAGGACACACACCTTTCACACCCCCTCACGAAGACAATCTCGCTCTGTACGAGCTGATGAGCCGACACATCCTGGAAAAACCCATGTCTCTCATCCGCCTGGGCATCGATATCCCACAAGCACTTGAAGATGTGGTGATGAAGAGCCTGGAAAAAGAACCAGAAGATCGTTACCAGGATTGCGAAGCATTTTTGGAAGCCTTTGATGCTGCGTTCAAAGAGCCTTTCTATGGTCAAACCTCTACAGCAGAAGCGCCCATGCTACCCACAGGCGATCTCAAGCAAAGTGGAGAGCTTGCTCCGCCCAAAAAAGAGACCATTTCTTCGCTTCCCACACAGCAGCTCCCAGAAGATGGTCCTCCTAGGCCAGGGACAGATGCTTACAAAACCATGAAGCTCAAGAAAGAAAAGAAGCATGCTTCTCTGATCACGCTGGTTCTGGTTGGCTTAATCGCTGTCTTAGGTATCCGCATTGTCTACCAAAAGTTTACCACCACACCACCCGCCAAGCGCACAACACCCACCAAACGAACCATTCAAGCGGGTCTTTTGGATCGAAAATCCCCAACCCAACGCAGAAAAGTACAACAGCCAGCCAAACACACAAAACCAAATGTAGACAAGACTCCAAAAGCAGGCCGCACTCCAGTGCCCCCCACACGCACACCGGAAAGGCAACCTGCCCAACGGGATAAACCACCAGTGAGAACACCAGAGCGACCCAAAGCAAATCCAAATGCCAAGACTCCACCTCCAGCCAGTGTCAAATGGAAGAAGGATATGGTCTTTGTCAAAGGTGGTTGTTTTCCCCAGGGATACAATGAGGAAAGAAGTCGCAATTACTCACCACAACGTAGGATCTGCTTGCCCAGCTATTGGATAGACAAACACGAAGTCAGTGCAGGACGTTATCGAGATTGTATCAAGGCAGGTAAGTGCAGCAAACTTTGGCACAAAACCGTTCGATTCCGCTTCATCAAGCCCAGCGACAAGTCTCGCAAAATGCCCAAGAATCACCCCATCCACTGGACCAATTGGCACGATGCCAAAACCTTCTGTCAGTGGGCAGGTAAAAGGCTCCCCACAGAAGCCGAGTGGGAATATGCCGCGCGTGGCCCAAGCGGACTTCGATACCCTTGGGGAGACGGTGGTGTCTCTTGCAACAAAGCTCAGTACAAAAAGTGCTGGCGCTTCTTCTTACGAAAAAAGAAAAAGTACATCGGTGACAATATTCGCCAGGCGGGCCGAAGTCCCTTCGGTGCTTATGACATGGCCGGAAGTGTCTTTGAGTGGGTAGAAGACTGCTACAAAAAAGACGCTTACGCACTGAAACCCCCACAGAATCCCTACAACAAAGCCAACTGCAAAAAGAGAGTTATCCGTGGTGGTTCCTGGTACAGCAAATTCTGGGCGCTACGCACGTACTTCCGAACCCTCGAGTATCACAAGAAAAGAAGAAAAGATATCGGTTTTCGATGTGTCTGGAGCGCTTCTCGCTAGTCCAAGCAAATCTGGAAGGACACTTGTCTTGGTGGGCTCTGTGGAATGCTTGCTAAGGTTGTTTTCTAGAAGGAGTTGGAGGGTCTAACTCTTAAGAGGGAACCAGTCCATCACAGATGTTGGAACGAGAGGAACTTGTGGCCTGAACAGCCTGATAACGTTTGCAAACTTGTTGGGCCAACATGGTATCTTTGCGTGCGTACAACACCGCTTTTGAGAAGTACTTTTTGACCTTCTTGGGTTCTTTTCGAAAAGCAGCTTCTTCTCCCAAAATGGTGTACCTAAGGGCATTTTGACTTGGCAGAGCGTGATGTTCGGGATGACTCTCCAGCAATCGGATGTAAGCATTCCAGGCCGTCTTATCCAAAGCTCTCATGTGGCAATTCTTTGCAAATCCCAAAGATGTACAGTGAATCTGACTCCAGGCCATCTGGAAGTGCACCATGGTCATTCCAAGATACGCAGCTTCTCCAAGGGCATTCACCTTTGCGAGATGGCGCACACGCAAGAACCAGTTGTATGAAGCTGAAAAGTCCTTCACGATGCGATACTGCTCCGCAAGGAACAACATATAGCTCATCCTTCGCCAAAAAGGCCGACCTTTGTGAGGCTTGGCCTCCCAAATGGGAAGCAGTCTCTTCTCCAATTGTTGGATCACCTTTTGACGACTGTTTTCTTCCAATTTCAGCGAACGCTTGATGTCTTTCCCATTGGCAATATGGGCTTGTTGTGTACATCCAGAAAAGCTCCATGCAAAACAAACGCACGATAGCATCAGTACGATACGCCCATATTTTACTTGATAATCACTCAAGTCATCACTCCATTGCCTGATCCGAAAGAGAAACTCCTTTGGCTTCCCTCTGTCCACTCAGGCTCAGTTTTAATAAACGATCATCCCAGCATACCCAACCACCCGTTGGGTATCTCCAGAGACTTCAGCGCTTGTAGTGTGTGCGACCAGCCTGGTTTGAGAGGCTTGCAACATCTGTGAGGCAATCAACATCACGCATGTGGGTACCACACCACACATAGTGATATCGTAACTCCGACACGTTTCGTAAAGCCCTTTGGCATCAAAATCCATGGTCCTTTCGATGGCCATCTGGTCTTTCCACAATGTGGTTTCTTGATCTTCGAAGTGATTCATGTCCGAAGATGCAACGATCAAAACCGGTTCTCCCCAGGCTTTTAAAGCTTCTCCCAGAGCTTCACCCATCCTCTGGCAATCTTCAAAAGAGCGATACCCCATAGCCAGAGGAACAAAGCGCACATCCTCTCGAAGTATACGTAAGAATGGCAAGATGACTTCGATGGCGTGTTCCTGGATGTGTGCCTGTGCATCCTCCACCACATCTGGCAATCGCTGAAACAAATGCTCAGCAAGTTCCTCATCGATCTCCATACCTCTACCAGGCAAAGACCACGTGCCGCCACAGAGCATGGAAGTGTGTTCTCCCAACCGTGTGTGTTTTGGACACAAGACCAAAACAGTGGGAGACATCTCCACTCGAGCCAGGGTTTGCCCAGCCACTTCGCCGGAAAAGATATAACCAGCATGGGGTGCCACCACGCCGGTTGCGCGTATGGGTGTTTCTTCAGAAGGAATCTCTACAAATCCCCGGACTATGGCATCCAATTGTGCCGATTCTCCAGGATAAAAACGGCCAGCAAAAGCAGGTGTTCGGTCCATCACTTTACCCCTCTTACGTTCCCGTATTATGCGGGACGCCGTGCGTATGTTTCATCGATCAAAGATCTTGCTGCCTGGAAGCCCATCCGAATGGTTTGTTGCAGCGAAGCATTCTGAAAACCTCCCTGGCGACCCACAGCTCGCAGGCGTCGAATCCCTGTCAGATAAGCTTGCGCTTGTCGAAGACACCGTTGGTGTTCTTCATCGTAAATGGGGATCACATGAGGCTCTCGGTGCAGACCACAACGCTTCACTTCAAATCGCTTGAGCAAACCTGCGTCCTCTAACGCAGGAATACATTCTTTCAAAAAGGCTTCAGGACCAGATTGATACAAATGGTGATCAGGTTCAAGTACCCATTCTACAGTCAGGCAATTCAAAGGTTGCAAACTGAGTGCGTAAGGTTGCAAAGGCTTCGCAAAGCTCGCCCGAAAAAACGAGTACTTAGATTCAGGAAAATAAAAGAAACTTGGGGGTGCCTCTTCTTCTTGTTCCAGCAGGATGTTCAAAAAGAACAAACCACGGTATCGCAATTGGTGAGAACTTTCGATCAAGTAATGTGGCGGCAAAGGTTCCAAAAGAGGTAACAAAGATGCAAGGGGAATGGTCGAAAAGACATAGTCGGTCTTTTGGGAGTACTCTCTTCCTCCGAGACTGTAAGATACGGCTTTCGCTTCTCCATCAGGCGCGTACACCCTTCGAACTTTTGCAGAAGTCCGCACCAATCCTCCTGACATCTCCACTTTTTCTTTCATTCTCTCGGCAATAGAACCAATGCCCTGACCAGGGTGATGAAAAGTCTTGGTCTGCAAAGTGGGCACACCAAAGATATTGGCCAACATCTTTCTCAATGTATCCAGGGTCGAATGAGAAGCTTCGACATCTGTCGAAGACCAGGCAGGACGCAAGGAAGGTTGCGGAGCTTGCCACAACTTCTTCATGTGTTCGCTCATCAAAAATTGGTCCAAGATCAAGCCATACTTGGGCTCAGGTCCTCGCTGTAAAGGCGAAGTCTGCCGAATTCTATCTGGTGAAAATTGGTGCTTCAACTGGTGCGCGATGTACTCTGAAGTCGCCTGAATCAGCGTTCCCATCGGAATTTTCAAGATGGAGCGTGTATTCAATGGATAAGGGATCCATTGATCGCGAAACCACACTTGTTGCTGTTTTAACTGGTGTTGAAAGCTTCCACCCATCAACTCTCGCATGGCATCCAACACAAGTCTTTCATCGGAAAAAAAGTACTGTGGGCCCGTCTCAAATTGGAATCCTTCCCAACTCACCGTCTTGGTCAACCCGCCCACTTTGGGTTGCAGCTCCAAGACCAGTGTATCGACACCTGCTTGCTGCAATTGCCATGCTGTGGTCAATCCCGTCCACCCAGCACCTATAATGGTCACATGCGAAAAACTCATGTTCTGTAAACGACTCCTTTCAGACAGCTCATTGTCAATAAAGACAAAGAGATACAATATTCTCTCTTCAATATAGCAGGTTCCAAAAAAATATGCACTTTAATAGCCCCGTTCTCAGTTGTGGGAAGAAGACCTGATGTGGTATATTGATAAGCCAAAATCACCAAAACACCTTAGAATTACATAGAGGTTCATCCAATGTCCCGGATCAACAATCCATCTTCAGGGGTATCCATTCAAAACAGATTGGCTGCAGCCGCAGATCTCAAGGGAAATGCAGATGGTATCGCTAGCCAACAAGAGCTAGAGGTATTGGCAGCAGAAGCAGCCGAACACAGCGCAGCTGTCTATGATCTCAAAGCCAACCAACGCAATGAGCACCTACAGGGGATCTTGGGAAAGAGCGAAAGCAGTTCAATAGAAACACTTGAGCCAGCTTTGCAAGCTTTGCCTCCGTCTGTACAAAGGCTGGCTCTGGAAGTGGATGCACTTTGGGGAAATGCTGACGGTAAAATCTCTGTACAAGAGATCGATCGCGTGGCCCAATATTATCTTTCGGCTCTGCCCTTCTTTGTCGACAAAGCAGAGACTCTTGTAGAACTGGCGCAGCACCTGAACATGGGTGATGAATTGAATCCAAATGGTGGCAAAACAGCTCCATCGGTCCTGTCTCTTCAAGCAGCACTGGCCAAGCTGGACAATTCAGAAGTAGCAGCAGCACAGCCTTTTCGAAAGCTTTTCGACGAAGCCATGGAGCAAGCAGACGTTGCAGGTGCTCCTGAGTTACTACGGGAAGCCGCCAACCACAATCCCAAATGGCACCGATTGAGCGTTCTCGAACACACAGGAAAAGCAGTTGAGGCAGTACGAGAACTTTCTCAGACTGTCGGGATGGATTGGAAAGACGGTGGTGCTACCATGCTCTTGCACGATGTGGGTAAGATCCTGGATAGACAGGTCAGGATGGATGACACCACAGAGATCTCCTTTTCCTTTTGGGATCACGAAGAAGATGGAGCAAGATGGTTGCAAGAACGCGGCGTCAACGATGAGATCGTCTTCCAAATCAAAAATCACTCTGTCCTCAGAAAGCACACCCCAGAAGAACTTATCGAATTAGCCGGAAACGATCCCCAGAGATTGGGTCAAATGTTGGTAGTGTATGTCTCCGACCAATTGGCCAAAGGCGATACCCCAAGTCAACTGGCCAGTCTCGATAAACAGCGAGATAAGATCATTGAGTTGTCACGATTTGCAGGAATCGATGGCGAGCAGCTCTTACAACGCGCAGATCAACTTCGTACAAAATGGTTTGCCTGACATCCATTTGAAGCATCCAACATCTCAATAAAAATATCTCACAGTCGGATAGATACACCCAGAGACATCCCTCACAGAACATCATCAGTACTCTATAGACACCCTACATTGTAACTGCGAAACCGAAAACGGAATAATCAGAATGCATGGTTCTATTCATGTCCACAAATGGGCACAAAAGTTGCTGTTTTATATACTCTTAGTCGTTTTGAGCACCCACGCCTGGGAAGCCCAGGCAGAAAAACCTCCCAAGTTGTCGTTTCATTTGGATAAAGACAAGCGTTTTCACCTGAAGCTAGGTGTAGAAGCTTTTGCACGCCCAGAGTGGATGAGCAATCGAGGAGACTTCGACAGTGCAAGTGATGATACCGAATTTTATATCGTTACGCGCCTTCGTCTTAAGGCAGATCTGTCCTATCGAAAACGCGTAGGCATCAAGTTCTCTCTGCAAGATTCTCGCTTTTTGGGGAATGGTTTAGTCAACGGTGGAAAAGTCCGCTTTTACCCAGATTCGCCCCACTTGTTCACACGTGAAGTCCAGTACGGCGTGACTTTCAACGAAAGTCTTTTGTACTTTCAGTGGATGGACGGAGATCTTCGACTTGAGTTGGGTCGCCTTCGTCTGGTGTATGGCGATTCTTTCTTTGTGGGAGATCCTGGTTTCCTTGGGCCTGGACAGAGCTTTGACGGTACTCGGCTGATCTTAAAAGCAGGTTCT
>Ga0213833_1003245_pt1 | contig 10046 bp, 15 predicted proteins | sample SWATP21_FD_160575 | JGI IMG/M metagenome (GOLD analysis project Ga0213833, IMG submission 160575) | Coastal seawater microbial communities from Marineland, Florida, United States - SWA TP2 #1 | ecosystem: Environmental > Aquatic > Marine > Coastal | place: USA: Florida | collected 2016-08-14
GACCCGCTGGTCCCGACGGGTGAGTTTTTTTGTTTTGGTTTGTTTGTTGTGTGCGGCGGTGGCGCCTGCTGCAGCAGAATGCGTGTCGACTGAACTGACAACCTGCGCCCCCTCCCCCACCTTGCTGCGTGCAGCTGCACTGTTGCCTACCTGTGCCAGGGCGTACGTCCCTCATCATCTTCAAGACAGGGCGATTCGAGACCCATTGATGTGTCCCCTATTTGCCTCGGACGAAGAACTGGCTCGGCTGCCCACCACGTTCATTTGCACCGGCGGCTGCGATCCGCTGCTCGACGACATGGTCGAGTTCGACACGCGCTTGCGCCGCCAGAATGTGCCTGGAGAACTACGGGTACGCTCACTGCTGTTTGTGCTGCGAACCCAACCAGCGGCCGTGGACCTGAATGGAAATTGTGTGTGCGTGCATGTGTGACGTTTGTGGTTGCGCCTTCCACGAACTACGATTGCGACGACCAGGTGCATCGCGAGCTTCCCCACGGTTTTTTCATGCTCCAGCAGTTCCTTCCCACAGCCAAGCCTGCAATCGAGGGGATATTCCAAAGGATGCTGCAGTCACTCGAGGAGTAGACAGACGCTTCTCGCCGTTATCTGTGGGTGTGTATCGTCAAACGCTGACGCCACGGTGGTAGACTCTCAACCATACTAAAACACGTTCGAATGCACCACGTTACGTACGTTCCATCATCATCAACCGCTGATGAGGTGCTAAGTTCGTCCATCATCCCTGCGAGGCTGTGTGCTGCCCGAATTGCTACAACCATACACTGTCACACGCAGCGGGAAGTCAGGAACGAGTGAATACCGAGCAGCACAGAATACAACCCCGACTGCACAACATCTGGCACACATCTTACAGCATCCGCACCTCGCGTTGAGTGATTCGCCGCACCAATCGACGCTGGGTTGCTCTGCGTGTGCCAAGTCAAAAGCCTGCACAGCCACAAGTACAACTGGCTCATGCACGTACCGGCGAGAAGACACACGTCCCTGGCTCGCACACTGGCGCATGCACCCTCCCATCCCACGCGTCTGTTGAGCTGTGCGGCATGACCGCACAACCGCACGCGCACCAGCCCGAATCATGGTGACCCTGGCACCGACTGATGACCAGCGCGGGCACGCCGGTCATTATACAAATAATGATGGACTGTACATGAATGGTCATGCTGTTTTGGACCTGGGCAAAGCTGGCAGCTGCTGCTCTGGCTTTCTCCACTCGTAACACGCACAGCCGTGCACGGAAGCACCAACGTTTCCGTCCCACCTCTGTTGCCATGTCGCTCACACTATTCATTGATCCCAGTGATCTGGACTGGATTCCGCTGCTGTTTCTGCTCGCGGTGTACGGGTACATCTTGTACACCGCGTCCAACATGATCAGCGACGGCAGCGAGCTGCTGCTGCTCATCAAGTCTGTGGCCGGCATTGTCGGCAGCGTTGTGCTTCCGGTCCTGGGCGCGGTCCCAGATGGTGCCATTGTGCTGTTCTCTGGCCTCGGCAGCGATGCGCAGAAGCAGTTGAGCGTGGGTGTGGGCGCCCTGGCAGGTTCCACCATCATGCTGCTAACGGTGCCGTGGCTCCTATCCCTGTTCGCGGGCCGCGTTGACTGCGACAAGCGCACCGGGGAGCCAGTGTACAAGAAACAGCCACCGCGCCTGTTGAAGGGCGGCCTCCAGTCTGGTGTGCTCGCCAGGCCCACTGTCTCCACCAGCGCCATGATCATGCTCCTGACGTCGCTCTCGTTTGTGGTGATTCAAGTCCCGGCGTTCGTGGAACAGTGTGGCTCGGCTTCTGTTGACTCCGAGCTCAAGTGTGTGACGCACAAGAATGTCACCAAGTGGTTTGCGTTGATTGGTCTCATCATGTCGGCGGCCTTCTTTGTGTGGAACCTGTGGAAGCAGGTGGGTAGTGTCCTTGGCTTGTGCTTGGCATTCATTTGTCTTGTTTCTTTTTGCTGTGTTATTTGGCTTTGTGTGGGTGTGTGGTTGTGGGTGTGCTTCAAGCTTACACCCACGTGGTTTCCGCCTTCCTTGTTTATGCAGATGAAGGACTCGAAAGTTGGTGACGCGAAGCGCATGGAACAAATCCAGAAAGTGCTCATCAACAAGGACCTCTCCGTCAACACTTTGTTTGCGCACCTCATTGAGAAGTCGCTGCGCTCCAGTGATTCTCTTCTGGGCCGCCGCCAGGACGAAAAGGAACTCAAAGCCATCCTGGGTCACATGTTTGACATGCACGACGTCTCGCCAAAGGACGGGCAGTTGGACAAGGCCGAGCTTCGTGAGCTGGTCCACGAGCTACAAGGCCAGCAGATGTTTGCGGACAAGGACTTTGATGCGTGGTACAACCAACTGGACGACGACAACGATGGCATGGTGTCCCGGGCGGAGTTTGTGAGCGCCATGCGGGCCTACATCAAGCGCGGGTGGCGCCGTCCCAACGTGTCAGGCGACGCTCTGGCGGCGGCGCAACGCGTTTCTGCCGCGGCAGCCACAGCCGACGTGGGCTGTGAACTGACGAACGCCGCGGATGCGGATGGTGGAGAGGGAAAAGCCGCGGACATGGAGGCCGGTGGCGCCGTGTCGTCGCACTCGTCCCATGATGAGGACGACTCGGACGAGTCCGATGTGGAGGAGGCGCCGGAGGATCTGCGTGACCTGCCCGAAGCCGAGAAGCTGCGCCGCATCAAGATCCGTGCGGCCACGTACATGTTGACGGGCACCGCGTTGGTGCTGGTCTTCTCTGATCCCATGGTGGATGTCTTGTCCGCGTTGGGCAACAAGATGGGGGTCAAGCCGTTCTACGTTTCGTTCGTTCTCGCTCCCCTGGCGTCCAACGCATCCGAGCTTCTGGCTAGCTTCAACTACGCGTCCAAAAAGACGTCCAAGAGCATCACCATTTCGTTCAGTGCTCTGTTGGGCGCCGCCATCATGAACAACACCTTCTGTTTGGCCATTTTCTTGGCCCTGGTGTTCTTCAAGGGTCTTGTGTGGGAGTTTGCCGCCGAGACCATCGCCATCGTGTTGGTTGAGCTGGTCATGTTTGTCATCGCCCGGCGTCGCGTCCATCGTCTGTACCATGGCTTCCTCGTCATTGCGTTGTACCCTATCTCCCTGGTCGTGGTGGTTGTGCTCGAGAACGTTGTAGGCCTGAATTAAAATGTGCGACTCTCTTGCGTTTCCGTGTGTGCCGACACCTCTCCCAAAGCGCAACAAGGTCGCGCACATCAGATCAGATGTCAGTAGCATTCGTTGAGTGTCCGCGCGTGTGCTGTGGGCCGCGCAGTACCACCACTGTATCTCCGGCTGCGCACAGTGATTGAATCCCATGCGCGGCTCCAGATGCCTGCCGGCGCGACGAGTCCGACGTCACCGCGAACAGCTCGTGGTGCTGCGTCGAAAAGGGCGTCGGTGTGTCGCACCACAGGTTGCTGGGTGCACGCTCGGAAGGGCGCGACGAAAGTGGTGGCGACGGTGGTGGCAGTGGCGGCCGCGCTACGCACGTGTCTCCCCACGCAAGTAGCTGCCCTGCAGCGGTGGCAACTGCTGTGAATCTTGATCCACAGGCAACCTGCATGCAATCACGAGCAGCCACCAACGTCAATGGTCTAGATAGTGCAAGTGTGTGCCACACATCGAACAGGAGGAACTTGGCGTACATGAGCAACTGTCTCATCTTCCAGAGCCTCCACGATGGCAGGCTCTGTCACAGCATGGGGCTGGTGGCCATGCCCCTGCAGTTTGCAACACCAAGCCAAAGAACAACACAGACAGACAAAGAAAAGCAACACCAGAAAGAAAAGCAAGCAACCCCATCCGACAGTGAGACCCCGGGCATGCCGTTGTGTTTTCATACCGCTCAAGCAAACATGGGCGCGTTGCGCAATCGCACCAGTTGCCCGAATTTTCCCCAACCCCATGTATACACATCTCCGATGGCGCTGATGGCTGCACGACCATGAACACGACACCGAACAAACAACCAGCCCCGGCATCAGGTGTGGGCTCATGCGACTCCTCAACCGAGGTATCCGTACCTGCAGTATGCCATCGCCCGCACGACACCTCTACCATGCCTCGGAACGCCCCACTCGGAGTCATACCTCCTGCACACTCCAGATCTTTCACAACCTGGTGGCAAAGCAGCAACTCTCAACACCACGCTCGCCGACCAAGTCTTGCCAACAGCTTTGCCTGCACACACTTTGTGGACGAACCGTTGGAACGAACCGGGTACCGACATCACCATGTCCCAGCTGTCCATACATGCCCCAACCAAACGTGTACAATGCACCGCTCCGGCCAACAACAGCGCAATGCAGTGCTCCTGGATCGTGGGGGCGTTCAAAGAATGGACACAGAGTACCCAAAGCAGAAAGACCCAGAAAGGCAGACAAAACACGCAAACACGCCAACACACAAGCAAGCCAACGAGCACAAAGAGATGAGACCCAACCGAACCTACCAAGGAAAGTTGCGTGATGATTGCCACGAACCACAGGACACACGCTGAGGAGCATCGCCGTCAGGAAGGGTGCACGGAGTGGGCATGCAACTGTGCGTGAAGGACGGAGACAGTGCTGGGCGGGCTATGGCTAACAGCTCTTCGGAAGCAAACTGCTTCAGCCCCAATTGCCCGTGGCGACCACTGCCCCAAGTGAACAGTTTCCGCCTGTGTGGTTTCGGTGTCGTTGCTGTGTCGTCGCTGTGGCATGCGGCAGGTCCTGATTCCGGCTCGAGCTCCACAATCGCAACACTGTAGTTCAAACCTGCTGAAATGTCGATGACGCGAGCAGTGGGTGGGAGGAGAACATGTCTTGCGACAAATACAGCATCCTGTGGGATGTGCTGTATCCCAGCGCCAGCACCACTACCACTGCCAGCACCAGCACCAACACCCGCACCAGCACCCGCACCAGCACCCGCACCAGCACCAGCACCAACACCGCCACCACGACCAGCACCATCACTCCCAGCAGTGCCTGTTGCATGTGCACTCATGTCTACCATCGGTGGTGCACGTGCCTGCAAGCCGCCTCTGTTGCCGTCGCCTTGTTGTTGGACACCGCGTGGCCGGTCACGCAAACACCACGCGCACCGCCGCTCCCCCACAACACCAACACCAACACCAACACCAACACCAACACCAACACCAACACCAACACCCGCCTTGCTGCAGGCCGCGGCAGAAGAAGATCGCGTCGACGAAGGCGAAGGCAAAGGCGACGGCGGTGCACCGGAATACGGGGTTCGCTCTGCAACAACAGTGGGTGCAGCAGCCGCAGAGGTGTGACACGCCCCCACGCCAAGGCGCCCGTCGCCAGTGTCAGCCCCCCATGCGAACAGTTGGCCCGGCAGCGCTAGGGCCAACACGTGGTGTGCGCCACACGCTACACGTGCGATGCGAAGGCGGTGCCCAATGGAGGAATGGAGTGTGAAGCGCGTTGCATGGTACGGGTGGACGGAAGTTGTGGATTGGCCTGGCCATTTGCCATGAAACGGTGATCCCCTGGTGTGTGTCTCAACCAACACAGGAGGAATGTGGTGACAACCAAGACCACATGCGCAGCGCCAGCCGCATCTCGTACCAGGCACATAGAGTACCATCATGCAACGTTGCAACACATAAGGTGTCTGCGATCGCCATCTGCGCAGAAGTTGTGAGCAAACCACAGCACGGCGTGGTCACACAAACTGCAACGAGCCACACAAGCACCCACATCTGTGACAGCCAAGCCAGGACTCGTGGCACCACCCCGTCCACAGGCGCTGCATTCCTCTTTCTGGCAAAAGAATGTGCTCTCACCGTACGCGGACACCTCCATGACCACCTCCGCAGTAGTGGGCAACGTGACGCAGCGAGCCAGAAGTTCGGAAAGGACACGTTGGGGTTCAAAACAGCAACCCAGCATGTGCGAACACGTGCCCAGTGACGTCTTGTCGTCGCACCCACCCCACGTCCGTGCACGTACGATGTCCCGTGCCGCGACCGTCCTTGTGGCGTGGCTGGGCCTTTGGGCATCAACAGTAGCACCCGTGAAGGGTGCCTTCTTCAGTCCGTCTAGCCTGGCTGCGTCGGGCGTCCACCCGATCGATGCGGCGTTGGCCAACTCATCGTGTGTGGTGGTGTTTGTGCCCGACGCCTCCTCCAACACTGACCACGTACGTGACGTCGAAGCCGCTCCTTGTTCGTGAGCGGTGCACCCCCATAAGCACAACTAATGCCTCGTGCACCGCGCGCGCGCGCGCGCGTGTGTGTGTGTGTGTGTGTGCTTGCAGGCGCAGCAGCAGGCATCAACTGCGCAAACAGTCCTCAAAGCTCTCGCCAAGGAACCGCGTGTCGCTACCCTGGTGTACGTCGCCACTCCCACCCCCCACCTTCCCCACACTGGCTACCTACACATTGCTTCCCCCCAGGGTGTTTTGTCACATGCTGATGTTGGACAATGTGGGCTCGTGTGTCCCCAGCCTGCCGCGACGCAGCGAACAACTGCCACCAGGCCTCTCTGTGTTCACACCACGGCCCAAAGACCGCTCCTGCTTGTTGGCTCCTCCGCCATCTGCGTTTGGGCGCCCGCAACCAGCCTCGTACGAGCGTCCATCGCGTGGTGTATGGCGTTGGTCACAACGCTTGCAAGTCAGGTGACTCATCCACAACACTGGGCGGTTGTGCGTGTGTGCTCCAGGTTCACTGGCCTGCCATTGCCACGAGCCATGCTGGCGTTCGTAAATCAGAAGTGCGGTGTGCACCGTGCGCTGGATGGCTCTCTCAACGCCGCTGGGCGCGCCATCCGAAGGCTGGAGGTCCGAACGTGGGGTGCCTCAGCGGTGGGATCTGCCGAAGACCTCCGCACGAGCGACGAGGAACAGATAAGCAGCGATGAGGAACAGCCAAGCAGCGACGGTGCTGATGTGGCACGTGGCGCTGACCCGAGTTGGCGTGTGGCAGAGAGCCAGGTGGACGATGGCAAGGAGGAGTACACGTGCGAGCGCGTGGATGCGGCCACCCTGACGTTCATGCGCGAGTACGTGGTGCGCAGTCGACCTGTGGTCATCACAGGCGCAGCAAGTGCGCAGCGCTTCCGGCACTGGAACGTGGACTTTTTCCGGCAAAAGCTGGGCTCCCACACCGTTCATGTCAAGGTCCGGGCGGGGAAGTGGTCTGTTGTGGATGTGGTTGGTCGGCTTGTCTTCTTTTGTTGGCCACGTGAGCTCTGTGCTGTTTACAACGGTGTCGTATCGTTGTCTTGTCTCACCCTTCTTCGTCTTCTTGTTTTGATTGTTGTTGTTTGTTGTGGTTGCCAGGTCAGCAACACGGGTGATTTCGAAGGGCCGGAGCCGCTGTCGTGGTGGACACGCGGAGGTGACACGCTGCAACCCCCGGACGCTGTGTTGGCGCAGCTTCAATCACCGCACCTGGTTCTCGTGCGACCTGCCGCCGTGGACCTGCCGTTCAGTGAGTTCATGGACCGGCTGCAAAGTGCCAATGCCCAGCGCCAGTTCCATCCCACGCCCACCTGCGGTGGTGGTGATGGGGACGGAGAGGGAGAGGGAGCGGGAGAGGGGGAGGGAAAGGGAGAGACGGAGCGTGGTGCTGCCTCGGCTGCACCCACTTGTGCCGACCCGTCTGTAGGCGGTCCCACCGACGCCCACGTCCCTTCCTACTACATCGAGTACTTGTCTCTAGAATCGTACGGTTGCCTTGTGTTGTGTGGCTTGGGGGGCGCTACCCCCTGTTGTCATTCCCGTTGTGTTGTGTTGTGTTGTGTTGTGCCTCCTGCGTGACTGTTGCTTGGGTTGGTGGTGCGACACAGCTACCTCCAAGAACTTCATTCCGATGCAGCAACGTTGCCTTTTGGCAAGCTGCTGCGAGGCGAGAAACGAAACTTTTGGTGAGCAGCGGGAGATCAGCGCAGGTTGTGTCGTGTCAAGGGTGCGTGGCACTGTGGCACTGATCATGCAGTGCCTACCCTACCCGACCATGCAGGTTCGGTGACGGCAGAACCGTGGGCAAGTTGCACTTTGATCCCTACGAGAACCTGTTGATGATGGTCGCAGGTGCGCCAGTGCCACACTACTGAGACCAGGACACCACTTGTGGCAATTGTGTCGAACTGTCGTGCCCGTGGGTGCCACATCACGTCACCATGGCTGCTTTTTTTCTTGCAGGCGGGAAAAGCTTCACGCTGTACAGGCCACACAACAACCAAGACTTGTACGAGGGTCACATGCGCGAAGCCATGCTTGACTTCTCTCTTGACACAGGGGTGCGTGTGGCGGTAGGACGAAGTGGTTGCGGCAGTGGGTGCCGTGAATCACACGAGCTGGTATGGCGGTGTGTGTGGATCGTGTGTGTATGTGCTGGTGCAGGCCTTTCATCGGCGCAACCTCATGGAGTCAACCAGCATGGTGAACTCGCCTGTAGACATCGTGGCTCTGGAGAAGGAGCGCCTTGCCAACGCTTCCACTGCGCTGCGTTCGGAGTTTGCTCGGTAAGTAACCAGGCTCCGTCTAGCGCCGCGGCGTGGGTGGGTTTGCGTTCATGCTGTGGTGTGGACGTTCATGGCAACGACGCGCCCAGTTTCGAGAAGCATGCACGAAGACGTAGTGTGCGGTGTGATGTTCATGAGGGCGAAGTGTTGTTCCTTCCTTCCTTTTGGTGGTGCGTGACGCGCACCACTTTGCAGTACTATGGCTGGTCTGGTGGCCTGAGTGATTTGTGACACAACCATGACTCCCTTCCTGGTGCGTGAGCAGGCATGAAGTGCGCTCCTCACCCGATGTGGATGGCAAAAACCTTGCGGTGGGTCAACTCAGCTTGCACAGCGCGCTCGGGGTTTGTGTCTCATCGTCTCCCGTGGTTTGATGTTTCACGTCTTCCTTGTGCCTCGTATCACAGATAAACAGTTGGTACGACCCTGTCTACACGAAGGAGTTTCCTTGTGCGCAGTGTCCCATGCATTTCAACACCGACAGCTACGGCGATGTGGCGGCCAGCTGGGTGTAGTCGTGCACCATGGCAGCAACGGAACACCATGCGGCCCGTTGGGGAAGGGATCTTCCCCCATCCCGCTTCGCTTTACTGCGCACGGTCGGTCTTCCGTTGTTTTTTTTCTTTTACGGTTTCTGCAAGCTCATGGCAGCAGCCGTCGGACAAACGTACACACCACCCCACTTCACCTCATTCTTTATTTTACTGCTGCGCTCACGCTAGCGCACCGCTACTACACCCCATGAAAAACCACGTGTTCCTAGGTACAACTCCCCCTCACACAAACTTGGACGCAACAGCACCAGCAAACATCATGAGGCCCGTCCACTTGTTGGACACAAAACGCTCCGTGAGATTTAGGCGGTCGTCCAGGCTGGCAGTGTTAACCTGCCACAACATGTGCGCCGTTGCCGCTCCCACACCTGCATAGTACGGCCAAGCAGCCTCCACAAAGTAGCCTGGCATGGGATCACACAACACCACACAGCAACAACAACAACAACAGCAGCAACAACAACAACCACACTGGACCCGTGAGCCAGCAAGCCATGCGGGTAACCCCGACCCACACACACACGCGCGCCCGCACCTGTCAACGCAAAAGCGGCACAACTCGCGGCAGACATCGCGTTGAGCACTGGGACAGTTCGGTCTCCCAGAGTCAGCGCTGTGCTCTTAAGCCCCACACGGGCATCATCTTCCTTGTCCTGCCACACCACCAACGCACCAACCAGCCAACCAATCAACCAACAGCATGCACAGGCAGCAGTGGCCACACGACGCAACACCGCACACCAGCAAGAGCGGTCCGCGAACACAAGGGAGAGAATGGAATCACACGATAGCCTGCCTACGATCACGCCACACGCACCTGATGCGCGTACAGGGTGTCGTACACGATCGTCCATGCAACTCCGCCCAGATACAAAGGAACAGCGGCAGCCCAGTTCCTGCAAAATGTGAACGCACACACACACACACACACACACATGTCAGGCTAGCACACCCATGACTTGGTTTGGTCCCACTGCTGC
>Ga0213833_1003249_pt1 | contig 10039 bp, 3 predicted proteins | sample SWATP21_FD_160575 | JGI IMG/M metagenome (GOLD analysis project Ga0213833, IMG submission 160575) | Coastal seawater microbial communities from Marineland, Florida, United States - SWA TP2 #1 | ecosystem: Environmental > Aquatic > Marine > Coastal | place: USA: Florida | collected 2016-08-14
CCGTCTTGGTTTTCAAACATTTATCAGCAAATACAGACGATTGGCCAGTCTCTACAGCAAAGCCCAAGAACACAAAAAAGCAAAAGAATATCTGCGAAGGGTGAAGTACCTGACCAGTTTCTATCAGGATTTTCCACACATGTGGTATTTCCTCGATAGGGTATTTTATACACACCACCTGGGTCTTTTTGCCATGGGTCTCTTCTAAACCCCCATCTTCGAAACGAAAAGACACAAAGCTCTTTAACACTTGCTTTTTACAAGTAAAAACTCCCATCTACTTTTGAAGCGAAAAAAGATCCACTTTTGGGTGTTACCTATCATTAGTGAGGATACATCACCAAAAACAAAGAGATGTTTTTTTTCTGATTGAGTTAGAAAAAGAGGGGTCAGGCAAAGGTCGAAGTTTAATTTTAATGAATCATGGATTTTTTGCTTGTAATTTAACAACTTTTGTGAATATCATTTAAGGACTTGTGTGAGCAAAGAAGAAGTAGCGCCTTGCGAGAACGTACAGAAAGTGTGAATGTGCAGTAGATAAAAGGACAACAAGCGATAAAAAGAGGTGGCGCGTCCACTGGAGGCTCAGTACCCAGCATGCTACGTAGATTACAAGAGAGCATATGTGTTCAGCTCTCTCCTACAGCTAAGCGATCTATGGAGGATCTTTCGCTATCCCCAGAAGAGATCGCGGTAATCATCAGAGTAGACGAGATGGTCTCTCTGCGTGAACTGAGTACATTGCTGCGCTGGGACATCGAGCAATTGCTCCAGGTCGTCTATGATCTTGTTCAAGAAGAGCTTTTGGTCATGTTTAAGCGACATGATTATGTGAAGTTGGAGCCCTACCATCCCAATACAGCCGAATTCTCAGAGATGCGGCGTATCGTAAAATCGACCTCAAAATCCTCTTCATCTTTACGAGCTTCCATGGCCCCTAAAAAAGGCAAAAATGGCTCTCGTTCACACGAATCCCCTTCATCATCTTCACTGAGAGCAGCACGTTCACAAGAGGCTCGAAAAGCCTCCAAAAAGAAGACTCCCAAAACACCAAGAAGAGGACTTCCGATCCGTAAAACCCCACGGGACTTTAAGAAATCTGACTCTTCTTCTAGCAGCTCTCTGCGTTCGAGCACTCTCAAACGTCGTCCAACTCTGCATACGCCTGTACACACGGGACAGCCTTCTGAAATGGGAGCCTCTATATCCAAAACACTCCCCAGTTTCAAAGCCACTTTCCCACCACCGGGAAGAAGCAATCCACCATCAAAAGAGCACCCTTCACGAGAAGATCACGCAAGGCTCAGCTCCACTTTTGATGCGATACAGCCAGGTATCAATATCGTACACCCGCCAGAGGCCCAACAGAACCAACCTGCAGAACCAACACTTCAGGTGCGTTCCCCTCTTCAGGCACAAAATACATTTGATACATCCAAGCAACCCATCTTCGATGTCGATCCTCCACCACAACACCCAGAGCACCAAACCCAAGAAGATCTCAGGGCTGCGGATCACGAAGAACAAATGAAACAAACCGCTCAGCAACCACGAAGAAGAATGGCTGAAGCGTCATTTGAGTTCTTGCTCCCAGAAGAGCAGAACCAAAAAAACCATCCATACCCAGCCAATCACGTGCCCTCCTTTCACAATCTGACAGGCGCACAACCACGAGTCCCAAGAGTCAAAACATATACGCCTCTCCAGTTTACATCACAAGAAGATGGTTCAATCCGTCCTCGACACCAGACGCTAAATCGAGCATTCAAAGGTTTACTCGAGCAATCAGATCCACTCCACGATTCAGGAAGAGAAAGGCGTAACACCGAAGCCATTGTCGCGCAGCACTCAGCCACACGTCCGCCTCCTTCGAGACGGGATCACAACGACTCCAGATACCTCAATGAGGTTCCTCCTGACAAACACTATCAACATCCCAATCCCAAAAATAAAAAGAACCTGAAATAAAATCCTCCCACCAATTGTAGTATAGCTAAAGAGCAATTTTTTCAGATACTTCTATCCACATACATTGCTTTTTTGTAGAACAAAAACCAAGTTCAAAACAGCAACCATGGTTACCCTCGTACAACACTTCCAGAGAGGATCTTATGGAGCAACAACAGTCCCCAAAAGAGCTGAAAAGCCAATGCCCAGGTAAAAGAGGCGCATTGGTATGGCTTCTCTTCATCTTGCTTTTTGGGTGGGGAACCCCTTCGACACTCTGGGCAGCGACAAGTGCTCCGAAGCTCGAAGAGCTGGAAGGTGAAGATCTCAAAGAAAAAGAGGCCAAGCCCAAAAATCCAAAAGCCTCCAAAAAAACCACCAAGAAAAAGAAACGCAGTCTTTGGCAACGCTTTACAGACGGTGCAGGTAAATTGGTCCCAGGTCCAGTCAAACGTTCCTGGAAAAGGACTAAAAAACGCTGGCGTAAGATGGTGAAGGTATACCGTGCCGTCAAATCCCTCGTGGGTGAAAGTGACAAAGAGCGCAAAGTGCGGCTCAAAAAAGAAAAGAAGCAGGCAGTCAAAAACAAGTGGTTAGCCCAAGACCGTCAAATAGAACAACGCATCCGCAAAAGGCTGCGATTGACGCTGTTGGAACAATCTTGCGTCGCAGGGTCTGCCTCTTCTTGCCTGAAATGGTCCAGGTTACGTCCCAAGGCAGCACGGCCCAAACACCACTTACGGGACATCTGGATGCGTCGAAAACAGTGGAAAAAACTTTTGCCTCTCTGTGGCAAGCTCCACAAAAAGAGTTCCACACACTTTCGGGATCATCTCTGTTATGTACAGACACTTGTGGCCTTAAAGCGTCGAAAAAAGGCAGCAAAGGTCTTTCGAAAGCTGGTCAAAAAATATCCCAGAAGAGGCGCAGCCTGGCTTTACTACGGTCGGTATCTTCTCAAAAGAAAAGTCTATCGAAATGCACAAATAGCCTGTAAAAATGCCACCAAGCTCATGCCCAAGGAACCCACAGCCTGGTATTGTTTGGGGCAAGCCTGGGGCAAAAAGGCCAAAAAACCGGCCAGACAAGCTTTTTACCAGGCTTGCAAGCTCAAAATGAGTAAAGGGTGCAGTGCTGTACTCAAACTCCGTCCCAAGGGTATGAGAGGCTTTTATTGGTGGACCACCACAGTCAGCCGACTCAGCGCCCAAAGCGTTTCAGGTGGCACACTCCGGCAAAGTTGTCGTTTCGGTCTTGGCGCAGCATGCAGAAGATTGTCTGTGCACTATCGCGCAAAAGCCAGGCGATTCGTCAAATACAAACGAGGTGAATTGGCAGCATGGTGGTATCGCAGAGCCACTCGCTATGCTCCGAATAGTCCCGAAGCATGGAAAGATTTGGGCGCCTTTTTGGTCAAACGTCGTCTTTGGCTGGAAGCCAGTCTGGCACTAAAACGCTCGCTATACCTGAAAAACCGACAGCCAAAACTCTGGGATCTGCTGGGCAAATGCAATAAAAAGCTCGCACAAGTGGCACTGGAAAAATCCAATCACGCCTACAGACGGGCTTGTGCGCTGGGTCAACACCGCGCATGTCATTATATTGGTTTTGCCACGGACTGACCCCACCAAGAACACATCTGACACCCCAATTGAAGACTTCTCTCCCTCATTTTTCTTGACAAACCCCATAGTGTGGTTATCTCTGCAGTAGAAAGACAATGTAGAAACTCGCCTACGCAATAGGATAAATTAGTTAGTTAGTAGTGCGCATAATATAGGTTTTTGCGCAAGTGGCGTAGTGCGTCTAGGAAAGACCCAACGGGTCGTTAGGAGCCAAAAATGAATTTCGAAAAGTTCACGACCAAAAGTCGTCAATCCCTTAGTCAAGCAGAATCCATCAGCCGCAAGAATGGCCACCCTGAAATCGATAGTCCCCATGTGATGAACGCCTTTTTGGCAGATACACAGGGTCCTGTTGTGGCACTTTTGCGTAGAGCCGGAATTTCATTAGGACAACTCCAAAACGAAATCGAAAGTCTACTCCGTCAAAAACCCAAGACAAGCGGAGATATCAATCGAGGTTTTTCCAAAGAAGTACAACGCACTATCGAGCAATCTTTTGAAGAAGCAGAGTCCTTAAAAGATGAGTATGTCAGTCAGGATACCCTCTTCCTGGCATTGCTCAAAAAAGCAGACAGTCTCAAATCGCTATTCACTAAATACGAACTGACCCACAAGAAAGTCCTGGAAACACTGGTCACTATCCGAGGGAGTCAAAGAGTGCAAGACGCAGATGCAGAAAACAAATTCCAAGTATTAGAAAAATACTGCCGTGACCTGACAGATCTCGCAAGAAGAGGCAAGATCGACCCTGTCATCGGTCGTGAAAATGAAGTTCGTAGGGTACTGGAAGTCCTTGCCCGAAGGACCAAAAACAACCCTGTGCTCATCGGTGAACCTGGTGTGGGTAAAACGGCTATCGTCGAAGGTATTGCCCAACGTATCGCTCGAGGCGATGTTCCCGCAGGGATGAAAGATCTGCGCTTACTCGCTTTGGATCTGGGCTCCTTGTTGGCAGGGACCAAATTCCGCGGTGAATTCGAAGAAAGAATGAAAGCAGTCATTCAAGAAATCACCGAATCCAATGGTGAAGTGGTCTTGTTCATCGACGAATTGCACACTCTGGTAGGTGCAGGAAACAGCGAAGGTGCCATGGACGCATCCAATATGCTCAAACCTGCATTGGCCCGAGGCGAGCTACACTGCATCGGTGCAACCACCCTCGATGAATACCGAAAACACATCGAAAAAGATGCAGCTTTGGCCCGTCGCTTCCAACCTGTGTACGTGGGAGAACCCACAGAAGAAGATACTGTTCAGATCCTCCGGGGTTTGAAAGAAAAGTACGAAGTACACCACGGTATCCGTATTCGAGATGCAGCTTTGGTCGCTTCCGTTCAATTGAGCCAACGGTACATCAGCGATCGATTTTTGCCAGACAAAGCCATCGACCTGGTAGATGAAGCAGCCAGTCGATTGCGCTTGGAAAGTGACAGTCTTCCTGCAGAATTGGACAACATGCAACGACGTCTCCTTCATCTGGAAATCGAACGTCAGGCTCTCCAAAAGGAGAAAGACGAAGCTTCCCAAAAACGCCTTAAGACCTTGAAAAAGGAAATGGCTGAATTGCGCGAAGACTTTGAAGCAGAACAACGCAGATGGCAAGGCGAAAGAGAAGCCCTCGAAAAGCAAAGAGAACTCAAAGAAGCACTTGAAAAAAAGCGGACAGAGCTTGCTCTAGCCCAACAATCCAGCTCTTTGGAACGAGCAGCCGAGATCAAGTTTGGACAGATTCCTGAGTTGGAAAATCGACTGAAATTGGCCACAGCGAAGTTGCAAGAATTGCAAGCCAACGGTTCCTACCTGCGGGAAGAAGTTTGTGAAGAAGATATCGCGCAGATCGTGTCCCGTTGGACTGGTATCCCTGTGAGCAAGATGCTTCAAAGCGAACAAGAAAAACTCCTGACTATGGAGGAAACCTTACGTGATCGCGTTGTGGGTCAAGAAGAAGCCCTCAGCAAAGTCGCCGATTGTATCCGACGGGCAAGAGCTGATCTGAAAGATGAACGACGACCTCTGGGTTCCTTCCTATTCTTAGGACCCACTGGGGTCGGTAAAACAGAGTTGGCCCGTTCATTGGCAGACTTCTTGTTTGACGACGAAGAGAATATCATTCGTATCGACTGCTCCGAATACATGGAGAAACACTCGGTATCCCGATTGATCGGTGCACCTCCAGGGTACATCGGATACGATGAAGGCGGCCAATTGACAGAGCCGGTCCGAAGACGGCCCTACTCTATCCTGCTTTTCGATGAAATCGAAAAAGCGCACCGAGAGGTCTTCAATGTGCTCTTGCAACTCCTGGATGATGGTCGTTTGACAGATAGCAAAGGCCGCACTGTGGACTTCCGCAATACAGCGGTCATTCTGACTTCCAATATTGGTTCAGAACACATCCAAAAGGAAGACAGCTACGCTCACATGAAGCAATTGGTGGAAGGCGAACTCCATGCACACTTCCGACCAGAATTCCTCAATCGTCTGGATGAAACTGTGATCTTCCGACCACTGGGTAAAGAGCAGCTTCGCAAGATCATCGATATCCAATTGGGTATCTTTGAAAAACGATTGGCGAGAAGGGATCTTTCGTTGGCGATTTCTCAGACAGCAAGGGAATTGTTGATGGAAGAAGGATACGATCCAAGCTTTGGAGCACGTCCAGTCAAACGCGCTATCCAAAGGCTTCTGGAAGCACCACTGGCCAAACACATCCTGGCAGGCGATTTTCCTCCAGGCAGCGTTGTGTACATCCATGAAGAAGGTGGTGAGCTTCTCATCAGCAAGAGTCACGCACAAAGCGACAGCGGCATGTTCACCCGACCAGATGGACGTGTTTGGTGCTAAATACTAGAATGCTTTTAGCTTTGTATAATTTAGACCAAGTTGTTGTGATATCGGTGTCTTTAACACCACAGGTGACCCTGCCGATGCACCATTGAATCAATAAGTTCTTCCGAGCTGCAGTTCCTGCAAGTTCTCTATCGCAAAACCATGTACAACAGCACCACGGACCAAAAGAGATACCGAAAGATCTTCTTTAGAAGGGGCTTTCAAGAAGCAGGCTTTGGTACCATGGCAAAATAATGTCGCTCTCCCACACCCTCATTTCACAGATTCACTTCAAAAGAAAACCTGTGTTCACCTACTACAGCTTGCACTTATCCCAGGATAAGCTCACACCTGTTGGTGTGGAAGAACATTTGCGCACGATTCACCTGTTCCTTCAGCGAAAAAGAAGCGCTTTCGGCAGCGAGAATTTAGCCAAAGCTAAAAAACATGTCAAGATTTTTTTCTAAGAACTGAAAGACGATTGAATGGTATGTAATGCAAGTAGGGGCTACACTTTGAAAAATTGAGGACAAGCTTTTACAAAAACTCATTCACTTGCAATGAGCAAACAAAACACTTTGCAAATCTACAAAGCATACGAAGTGGAGCCAGGATACACGATGGAAAGAAAGTGTGTTTGATGACAAGGCAACAGTACGTTGTGCAAATGATGGCTTCGTGACTGTCGGGATATTAAGGTTGGGGAATCATCCAATAGTAGCCAGCGATTTTTTTGTTGTCTTTGGGTGTAAACTCCAGGCGGAGATCCTTCTCGGGAAAGTCCATATCACCTTGAAAAGAGCCACTTAAAGTAAGTCCGAAAGGTGTGAGAGCAAGTCCTGCAAGCGAGTCATCTTCAGGTCCACCTGCTCGTTTTGCCCATACTGTTTTGCCATCTTTGACGCTCACTTTCAGGACAAAAACGTCTTCCTTTTCCGCTTTCAGGAAATCTTCAGCATTAAAATTGCTTTCTCCCTGAAAAAATCCTGCCAAAAAGAGATTTTCTTTATCGCCGTCAAGTGCCATATGTGTAGGGATGATGTTGTCACGGAAGTTTTTGGACTTGTGGAAAAATCCTTTCAGCCAACTCAGTTTACCATCGCTTTGACTAAAGGCCATCAGCACACCGCTGCGCTTTGCCTTAGATTCCAGCGTCTTCCCTTTGATGGTCAGTTTTTTGGAAAATGAGCCGATGGCAAAAATAAGACCTTTGTCGCCAAGGACGATGGCTGTACTCTCGTCATCATCGGTGGAACCACCAGCATGGCTCCATCCAGTAATCTGGGCAGGTGCCTTCCCACCTTTCACTTCGATTTTCCCAATGAAGAAGTCCTGTTTCCCATTGGATCTAATAGTATTGTCACTGTGTCGTAAAAAGCCTCTGAAATTGCCTGTGTAATAAACACTTCCAGATGAATCCACAGCCAAGGAGCGCAACTCACTGCTGGAGGGGCCTCTTTTGATACCTTTGGAATTGCTATTTGAGTAAACCACCCATTCCCACTGACCCTTGCTGGAAATCCGAGCAATGAACGAGTCCGTCTCGCCCTTGGCCTGGTGGGTCAATCTCTTCGCTTGCACAGAACCAAAAGTTGCATCAGCAGTAAAGAACCCTCCCACATAAACAGCCTTGTCAGGTGCCACAGCCACAGAATATGCCATATCGTTCCCCGTTCCACCCGCAGTTTGCAACCAGGTCAGCGCACCATCTTCCTGTGAAAGGTTCAGGACAAAAACATCTGAGCCACTTGAGGATTTGGAGTAACGTCTGTGCTGAAGTTCAGAGGAAGTAAAGAAAGCACGTCCATTAAAGCCACCCACAAGAAAAACGTGGTCTTGATCATCTGCTTTAATGCTATGGATCTCTTCTTTTTGTGTACTAAAACCAATGCGTTTTACCCAGGTAAATTCTCCAGTGGGAAGCATTTTGGCAACAAAGCCATCGCTGTGTCTTCTGGGAGAACCCAAAGATTTCGGCCAGGTAAATGAATTTTCACCAAGCTTTACATTTCCGCTAAAGTGCCCAGCAATAAAGAGTTCACCGCTCTCATTGGAAGTGATGGCAGTGATGGTTATCTGGCCGTCTTGGGCCTCTACCACAGAGGAAAATTCACAGCCCACCTCTTGCAGGTTATCTTTACAAGGGCTTTCCATACCTGATTCTTTGTGCTCAGGATTGAACAAAGAAGCACTGTCTACGACACGCCATTCTCTTGACTTGGTCTTGGTCACACCTCCAGAAAGCCACACACTTCCAGTATCCAAAAGTGTAGCCCGATGCCATGCTCTGGCAGCTGGAACTTCCATTGGGTATGCGTCAAAATGGTATACAGCAGTCTCTTTTCTACGCACCAACAAAAGAGCGCCCTTGTGAACGGCGTCATCTTCTTCAAATGAGCGGAATCCACCGGAAATAAGGATGCGTTGATCTCCTCCAGTTCCCTTGCTGTCGCTGGTAGAATCGTGGAGTTTGGTGGCAGTGTGTAAAAACCGTGGTGCAGGTGTGTAAGCATAGCGCATGGACACAGGGTGTACATCCCAGTCTTTGGGTTCTTTGGCGCTTATGTTTAGAAGTACTGGTGTATTGACGTAATCAAAGGCTTTGAAGGGATTGCTGTGACCACCTGTGACCAGGTACCCACCGTAGATCAAAATGTGTTTGCCATCGACAAGCGTCGCGCTGTGTCCGGCCCGCCATAAGAGAGCACCTTCGCCCTTTCCAAGGTCTTTTAAAGCAAATTGTTTGGGCTTGGAGAGAGAAATTTTGTTTCCACTTTCAGTGACTTCGAAAACCACACCAAAGGGATACAACCCGTACAACTTTTGCTTTGGCTTATAGCTCAAACCTCCTAAAATAACGATCCGACCAGGTTTTCCTGGGATATAGGTGGTGGTATGAAAGAGGAGTTGCTCACCACTTTTTTCACAATTGGTAGGTGGTTTGTCTCCGTAGCAGAACATGCCACCAAATGGAGACACCAGGCCGCTCTTGCCATCTGAGGAATAGAGTTGTTGGATCTTGTGAAAAGCCGGTCCCTGGAACTTCCCAAGCTTGGTCTGCTCTGCAAATTTTTGTTCACTGTCAATGGTGAGTTCTTCATTGAAGGCCAATTGTCCTTTGGGAGCCAATCCACCCAGCAAAAAGACCTTGTTCTCTGCCAGTGTCGCAGTGTGAAATGCCCGAGGATTTTGCAGGACGGGTCCTTTTGTCACCTTGCCAGAAGACGGGTCGTAGATAGCTGTTTCTTTGACAAAATCTTTTTCATCGATCTTGCCTGGCCACGCCCCACTACTGGGTGGTGCAAATGCTCTAAGGCCTCCAGTTATCAGATAACGTCCATCAGGCAAACGTGTGACTTGGTGACCAATACGTCCGAGCTGCGGATCTGAGAGGAATCCTACAGTTCGGTTGGGAGGAATGAGCAAGACAGAAGCTTGTTGTCTTTGACAGGCACTTTCCAGGCTGAAGCGTCCGGATATGACGAGTTCATTGCCCTCAAATCCTTCAAAAAGCAAAAAGGGTTCCAAAGGCAGTCCCAAAGTGTTGTTCAGGGACAATCCCGCTCTCAAAGCTTGCTTTTTGGCTTCTTCGCAATCGAAAGGATCTAAAGAAAAGGGCTCTCCGCTTTGCTTCTTTT
>Ga0213833_1003250_pt1 | contig 10037 bp, 7 predicted proteins | sample SWATP21_FD_160575 | JGI IMG/M metagenome (GOLD analysis project Ga0213833, IMG submission 160575) | Coastal seawater microbial communities from Marineland, Florida, United States - SWA TP2 #1 | ecosystem: Environmental > Aquatic > Marine > Coastal | place: USA: Florida | collected 2016-08-14
CGCGTGGATCGTGGGTGTGCCGGACATGGTAGGGAACACAGGACTCATGGTGGCGTGTACCACGGGGACAAGTGAAAGCATTAGCGAGGTGGTTGATCGCTACGCGGATGTCTGCAATCCTGGGCAGCCAACAAGGAAGGCAACACTGCGTTGATGATCGCACTTCGGCGTGGAATGTCCGAAGCCGCAAGCAAACTCATCACAACGTTTGGTCTTCACTCCGTGCCTGGACACGCCAACACGGACGGTAACACCGCGTTGATGATTGCACTACAGCACGGCTCCGACGAAGCTGCAAGCACGATTATCAAAACGTTCGGAGTCACCTGTATGCCCGGACGTGTCAACAACGACGGCAACACGGCGCTCATGCTGGCTTGCAAGTACAAACGATTCGTGAGTGCTTCAACACTCATGAAGACCTTTGGTGATGCGTGTGATGTTGGACACGTCAACAACAACGGCAACACGGCGTTGGTGCTGATACATGAGGCGGAGAGCGGCGGTTCCTACTGGTACATGCGTTCCCGGCAAGAATCCGCGCTAGTTGCACTCATGTGTCAGTTCGGCACAACATGCACTCCTGGCCACGCCAACCGTGATGGTAACACGGCACTCATGCTTGCGTGCACTACGTATAATTCGGCCTGTGTTACAGCGCTGGTCGATGCCTTCGGCGATGCGTGCAACCCTGGACACATCAACACAAGAGGTGAAACGGCGTTGATGCGATGGGTGTCAAAACGGAGACCGCGCAACCTCATTCAGTTGAGCGATGCATGGAGCCCTGGACACACCGATGGCGACAGCAACACAGCGCTGATGCTTTGTTGCAAACACTCCGATTTTCCCAACGCGGTAGCACTCCTCAACAGGTTCGGCGATGCGTGTGACCCTGGACACAGGAACAACAGTGGAAAAACGGCACTGATGATGGCCGTGAGTCACCGCTGGCCCCTGACACGCTCAGTACACTCAACAAGCGAGGTACAGGAACTGTATGCAGCGCTGAGCCGTCATGCGTGTTCTCCTGGTCACACCACCGGTGACGGTGACACTGCACTGATGTTGGCGTGCCAACTGCGACGATGGACCAATGCTGCAGCGCTCGTGAAAGCGTTCGGTGATGCGTGCAATCCTGGGCATGTGAACAAGAAAGGCGAGACGGCGTTGACGCTGGCAATGGCGAGCGCTGGGAGCGACTGTGAAAGAGACGCCTGCAAGTTCATTTCCAGGTTTGGTGGGTTCGGTGTTGCGTGTGCCCCTGGCCACGCCAACAAGGAGGGCAACACGGCGCTCATGATTGCGTGCAAGCATAAACACTATGACAGAGCTGCAGCCCTCCTCAAAGTGTTTGGTGTGGCGTGTACTCCTGGACACATCAACAATCACGGCGAGACAGCATTGCCGCAGGCAGTGTCCTCCCGGAACCTGAATACGATTTTGCTAGAATCGTTGATTGCGCAGTTTGGTTTGCTTGGTGCTACATGTGCTCCCGGTCATGCCAACGCTATTGGCAGTACGGCACTCATGTGTGCTTGCCGTAATGGTCACCTCGACTGTGCTGTGGCAATTATGGAAGCATTCGGCGATGCATGCAACCCTGGGCACGTGAACAACCATGGCAACACGGCACTGATGCTGGTAATGGGGGAATGGAGGCGCTGCGAACGTACTTTGGCTCGAACCGTTCGACAGTTTGGTGGGTTTGGTGCTGCGTGCGCTCCTGGACACGCCAACAAGGAGGGCAACACGGCGCTCATGATTGCAATCCAGAACCTGCATCACCACGGGGCTGCAGCCCTCCTGCAAGCGTTTGGTCTGGCATGTGCCCTTGGACACGTGAACCGGGACGGTCGTACAGCGTTGCTGGAGGTGGTGTCGCCCGAATGTGAAACGGAAGACAATGACTCGGAAACGGAAGAAAATGACTCGGAGGCACCTTTTGCGCGGATGATTCACCAATTAGGATTGTTTGGCGCTGCATGTGCACCTGCACATGTCAACGGTGACGGCGACACGGCACTCATGCTTGCGTGCAAGAATGGGCAATTTGTGAGTGCGGTGGCGCTCATCGAAGTGTTTGGGGAGGGTCCTTTCAAGGACAGCATTACCACGTGCCGAACCCAACTGATTGATACGTTTCAGACAGTAATTGCCCGCAGCAGCGAACAGGACTTCTGTTGGGTTGCGCGTGGTCAAGTTCGCAAGGCCATACGTGTCGCACAGATGGTGCTAACCGTCGCGGAGATAGACATGTTCCGTTTGGATTTGTTGAGAGGCTGCAACGTATCCCAAGCTCGTTTCGCACGCACGCTCGTGTCGGACATCTGCTCACAATGGCCCCCTGAGCAATGGCACACGATTCTGCGCGAACTGCGGGATCGATGGACGCATTGTGATTGGCCTTCGGTTCTACTGGCAGTTCTTGCCAAACTGGTGGAGCTGGGCTGCACCAGCGTGCCCATCGATATTCACGAGACGCCGGCCAAGCTTCGCGTCATGCAGGCAGCGGTTGAGACGGACGAAGACCTGAGCTTGCGCTTGCTGCACATGCTGGCACCGTTTACGAGCAAGGACCTCAAATGCATCTTGAACATCGCAACCTGTCTTGGGCGTCAACGCGTTGTGAATCGATTGAGCTCGACTGACTTGCTGTTGTCAAGCAGCAGCGAACTGAAGGATTGTGTACACGGGCCCGGTGAGGCAACAACCACACAGCGGTGCAATGAAGAAGCAGGCACAACGGTAGTGTGTGGGCACGTCACGAATGCAATGAACGCGTGCAGCAGCTGCGACCAGTCGTTGGATGTGGTTGATGGTGACTCTGCGATAACTTCCGGCGCCAGTGCTGACACTTCTGGCACTGGCACTGGCACCGGTACTGGTGCCGGTGCTGGTGCTGGTGCTGGTGCTGGTGCTGGTGCTGGTGCTGGGGCTGGGGCCGATCGGGGCAACAGGGGTCGTGGTGCAACACCAAGGCAAAAGGAAGGCACGTGTTGTGCAGACCGAGGCGTCGAGCGGGCCAAAAAGAAGCAGAAGAAGTAGGAGGCGAAACCGACGCAGACAAGAGAAGATGTGACAATGGTAGTGCTGTAGTTGGATAATTCTCGTTCTACTACTGCTGATCAGTGAGTTGTTCGCAACTGGAAAACAGAACACACAATCCTGGGGCAAGGCCATTCAACATCATACCCATCCACCGTGCGTGCACTGTGAACGCGGTTCATGCTGTGTCACACGGGCGTGGCAACAGTGGAGTGCGGCTGCAGTTGGAGTAGCCACAATTATCGTCCTCGTCGGATGGACAACCATCGTCGCTGGTGATGACGTTGGTGCCCTCGTTTCGATGGCCATGCATGATGCCACCCCCTGCCGCACCACCGTGCTGCGACGAAGACCGTGCTTGGGGGCTAGCAGCATGCAGCTCGGAGAGCGGAAGCTTCGCTGCTATGGCGACGGCCACCAGCACGCACACTGTCCCCACAAGGAATGCAGAGCCCTGCCACATGCGAGGCAGCTTTCCCGAGTAGACAGTGACGTTCAAGAGAGTGCCGAACACCGCTGGTCCAAGCCCGTTGGTGAGCGCACGCACGCCCTGGATGACGCCTTGCATGGCCTGCACAGTGCACATCACACATGAAGGCGTGAGGCATGATCCGCGCAGGCATGACCACGCACAGCACCAAGCACACGAGGCGCTGACACAACAATGAACGAACCCCTTGCTGGTGCGGAGACGCAGACTGGGACACCATGTACCCGACGGCAAGGGGTGCCACAAACGCCCCCGGACCCAGAAAAATGGCTGCGAAAGCCACCCACCCCGACCACGCGATGGCGTACAGTGTGATGTGCGTGGCACTGAACAGAAGCGCAACCTGAGGCCAAGACGGAACACCACACCGTCGGAGAATCGGAGAACCCACGATGGTGTAAACACGCTTGCACACCCCGCCGCCCCCCAGCTGTAAGCGGCTTTTTTTGTTTGTGTGGACCACAATCGTCAATTCAGCTGTGGCGCTACGTACGATGAGAAGGCGCTGGGGACCGATTCTGGCGAGTGCAAAATCAAACAGCCACGCCTCACTGAAAAACGTGCCAAACCCCATGACAGCGGCCATGGCAGACACTGTACTCGGCCCAAAATCAAACCGGTGCTGGCAGTAGGGGATGACCAGCGAAATGATAGCTTGTTCTGCGGTGCTCATGAAAAACGTGGCCGCTGCAAGATACCTGTGACAACCCTCACAGGACAAGACATGGCCACCCACACAGGCACCCGCGTCACCACTCACAATTCAAGGACGAGCAAAGACGAGCAAAAAAAAATGTAACGCCCGCAGCCGCGCACAACACAAACAAGTTTCCCACCCCACACCATGGGCAGAAAGAGGGACGCACCTCAACAACCGGCTGTGAGCCAGCGCTCGAAACACGCGGAACGGGTTTAAGGTTGCACAGACAGACATCCTGTGCAGGCGGCTGGGTGTGGAGGAGGCCGTGCTTGCTTGTGCAGGGGAAATGGACTCTGGTAGCACGGCGATTGCATAACTGGAACAGTCACGACGCGCATTGTGCGTCAACGCACACACAACACACACACACACACACACACACACACACACGCCATCGTCAGAGTTAGCGCTGGCATGTGCTGCGAAACAACGACACATAAGCCTCACTTACACCACCGTCGCGGCACACAACGCAGCCGTAATGATGAAGTTGGTATAAATGCTGCTGGTCTTCATGACTGCGATGGAGAGCAGTGAACCCGCACCAAACGCGAGACCAAACATGGACGACACAACACCCAGTCCTGTGCCACGATTGGCTTCGGTCGTGACGTCACTCACGTAGGCATACACTGTTGTGTGATGATGAGACAACAACGCATGTTTGGGGGCAGGCACCATGTCAGGCTAAAGGAGTGTGGCCCAACAGACAGCCGTTGTGTGCGTTGTGTGCACACAGATGTGGCTAGTGGGTGGGTTGGATGCTTCACTGTGGCGTACCAAGGGTGTTACCGGCGTACAGTACTCCACTCGCCGTTGTCAGGGACTGATACACCCACATGTCTTGGGTGAACACGAGCGACGCCAAGGGTGACATGGTGACAACCAAGGAGGCGACCATCATCCATTTGCGCCCGATAACGTCCGAGATGGCGCCGATGCTGGGCTGGCACAAGAATTGAAGCAACCCCTGCTTGCAGAAGCAGGGTGAGTATTGTATTGATGAGTGGGACTTGCCACGCAGTCAGCGGTTTTGTGACCGCCGCCACGCACCTGGATCCCAGTGCTCATCCCAAGGATCAAGTAGCTGGAGGAAGCAGCGAGGAAAGGGAAACCCGGGGGGTTAACAAAGGCGAACGAACATGCGGTACCGCAACAACCGCACGAGGCGCATCAGGACGAAGAAGCAGCCGGCGAAACAAAGCCCACGAAGACACGTACGTGTGTGTTCCAAACGTGGCGGTCTGGCGCGCGGGCACTGACGCGAAAGAAAACGCCATGGCCAAGTACAGGCCCAACACCACAGGTGCCATGAAGCACCAGGTGTACTTGCCGTGCGGGCCAGGTGAGTGTGTGTGGGCGACATCACTACAACCACCACCATGGCCCTCGTGTTGCCCAACCGGGCTGACCAGGGGCGTATCACAAGACGGGTGTGGTGGAACTTTCATGGGTGTTGGTGGATCCCGGCCTGGCCCTGCTCGCGTGGCAGGTGGGCGCGGCGATGGGAGGGCTGTGGTGCGTGGAGGATCGGAAGGTGCGTGCGGCTGGCCCCTCATGTCCTCTGATGAGCAGACGCGGCAACGTTCCACTGACACAGCTTGGGTCCACGAGCCCTCTGATGAGCAGACGCGGCAACGTTCCACTGACACAGCTTGGGTCCACGAGCCCCTTGGGCGTCACCACATGTTGCTCACCGCAGGGAGGCTATGGACGACGCCAAGTGCCTGCAAGTGCTTGCACGGTGGTCCATGCCAAGGCACGTTCTGCGGGGCAACTGTGCTTGCCGCGCCGCGGTGCGAAAGTTCTTACATTCGTGACATCACTTCAAACATGCTGTTCAAGTGTCTGTATTTCATGAATTGACGTGCTGCTGCTGGCATTTGCGACGGTACACGAGCGGTGCTCTGTGGTGGCACGGAGTGGCGCATGGAGGGACGCAGGGACGACGCCGTAGTGCGTGGAGATGTGCTCCACACTTTGGGAGGTGATGGTGAGGGAACGGAGCCCTTGCAGCGTGGCAGCACTGCTGCGTGTGAGACGGCGCCCGAGTCTGCCGAAGAGGACGGCGCCAGCCACGACAGCCACGGCACCACTGCAGCTGTACCCGCAGCAGGCGTGGACCTAGATGCGCTGTACAACATGGCACGCGCATTGGAGCGTTATTTCGGTGTGGAACACGCCAGTAGTGGCTCCGAGGCTGCCGAGGGAAGCTCTGTGAGCGACGTGCACATACGAGACTTGGCAGAGCTGCCTGCCATCAAGGTGTGACGCTGGTGGTTTTGTTTTGATTCACAAGTTTCGACTGCTGCACACTGTGTGCATTGTTTGTGGTGTTGACCACACTTGTGGTGAGCGGGTCGCAGGCTGTTCTGCAGCGGCAGCAGCAGCAGCAGCAGGGTGCCTGCAGCGACCCGTTTTGGGCGGTACGTCACGTACCACGCTACGTGTTGATCATGGTGGGCCGCACTGCAGACGCTTGTGGCGGGTGACCATGTTGTGTCAACTTCCATGTGGGCACTGGGCACTGGGTGGTGGTTGGTGGCTGGTGGCTGGTGGTTGGTGGCTGGTGGCTGGTGGCTGGTGGCTGGCGGTGCCTGACGGTGGTGGTGGTGGTCTGTGCGTGTGTGTTGTGCGGTGTTGAGACAGATCAAGGAAGCTGCGATGGCGTCGCCGGTGTTGCAGCTGCATAGCGACCTGCATGTGGGTCGCATGCGCGTGGAGCAGGCCGCAGCTGGCAGTCCAGACAGTACAGCGCAGGTCTCGGGCGCTGGCGCACCCCATGCACCGGCACCCGGCGTGGATGCCGCCGGTGGAGGCAGCGAGCCCAGTGCCTCCGCGCCACTCCAAGCTGTGACAAATTTGTCGCAGGGTGCCGCACGTGGTGAGGATCATTTGGCTGGATGCACCACGGCAGAGACCACTGCAGCAACTGAAGATGATGCCGAAGAAAAAGACAGGGGGGCCTCTGTTCGTGATGGAACAGGGCCGTCAGCGGCGCCAGCTCCACCCCCTACGACCGTGTCCCGACACCATGACCGCGGCGCCTCTGTTCATGTAGCGGGGCTGTCAAGGTCCGACCATTGCTGTCATCGCCGCCGTCGATGTTGCTGTTGCTGTTGCTGTTGTTGGTGTTTTTTTTTCCCATTCTTCTTTGTTGGGGTGGGGGACCATCACCAAGATGAGTTGCCGTTACATGTGTTGTGTGTGTGGCCCCTCATTTTTGCTTGTTCCGCGCGTCATCGCATCAATGCTTATGTGTGTGTGTGTGTGTGTTGTTGTTGCCTGTCCACGTGTGTCTGTGCCTTGCCTCTTTAGAGATGTCACCCCTTCCATTCTGGCGGAGCTGGGGGCCCAAGTGGGACCTGTGGTGGGAGTAACGATCATGGTGCGTCTGTCATGTGGCTGTATGTGCCTTGGTGCGGGTTGTTGTTGAACCTTCCTGTGTCGCACGCATCATCAGCCCATCGCATCCCATCGGCAGGATAGTGATACTCGGTCCACCTATGGCTTCATCGAGTTTGCTTCGCCCATGTCTGTGTGGTAGGTTGAACAACAGGCCCCTTGTATGTGATCGGCATGAGTGCAGCACGTCGTGTTGACTGTGTGCCCCTGCGGTGTGGTCAATTATCCACAGGTATGCAACTCTAGTATTGGACGGCACGCGTTTGTTTGGACAGGTGCGCAAAGGCGTACTACAGCCGCATTTGCTTCATGACTTCGTCCCATGTTTCGTGGCTGCACCGCACCCACCCACTCACGTTTGTTGCTTGTGATGGTCGGTCATTGTGCCTTGCGTGGTGTGTGTGTGTGTGTGTGTGTGTGTGTGTGGGTTGTGCGGGACCTCGTTTCGTGCATGCAGTCCCTGCATGTGTCCCCATCCAAACCTCACAAGGGAGTAGTGTTTGCGGAGGTGATGGTGCAAACCATCGCTGAGGAAGTGGACCAAGGTGTCTTGTTTGCACTGTTCAGCGTGTTTGGGCGTGTCGAAGATATCACGGTGAGAATGGGAACGGTTGGCACAGGTGGTGTTAACAATTACCACTAGCACTGGTCATGTGTGCTTGGGTGTTGATGATGATGATGATGACGATGGTGTTGGTGATGTTGTTGTTGTCGTTGTTGTTGCTATGTGTTATCCGCGACTGGTGCCAGATTCGGAGCAAGCCGACTCGACAAGGTCGGCGACGGTTCTGCTTTGTGGCGTTCTCAGAACCAACGGCGGCAGCACTTGCGATAGAAGTGCTGTCCGGAAACTTCTTGTTGCTTGGAGCCCCGCTTGATGTTGCCTTTTCGAGCCGCTGTCTGGCTACATTCCAGGACGTACGTGCGGCACCTTATTTCGACCTGTGCTCCTCCTCCTGTGCATTGGCATCATGTGTGCCCGTGTCTTCCGCGTGCCCGTCCTTGTTTCGTTCCACAGCGCACGCTTCTTGACCTTCCCTCGGATGCCACGGCTCGCATTCCTGACTTGGTTGGACGCGTGCGGGGTGTCCTTCGGAAGCAAGAGCAAGCCACAGCGCGCATGGCGGCCTTGGAACACGAGGTCCAACGGGTGCACCGGGGCCAAACTCCCGACTGGAGCCGTGCACGCCAGCCTGATCCCAAACACGCCCGCGTTGGAAATTCCGGGCCTGGGTCTGGTGTTGGTGCTGGCATTGGTACACACATCGGTCGCGGCGGCGGTGGTGGTGCTGGTGGTGGTGCTGGTGGTGCTGGTGGTGCTGGTGCTGGTGCTGGGTACCGCATGCGGAGTAGGGATGGGCCGGAGGAGGGTGAACTGGATGTGTCCATGATGCTACAGCGCCCTGCCCAGCGCCATCAACAAAGCCAGGACTGGCACCCACGCCACCACCATGGGAGTGGCTACGACCATCGTCGGCGTGGCACCCACCGTGAGCGTGGCGATGGTGACGGTGACAGTGATGGTGATGAATATGCAGCCTCACGACGGGCGCCATCATCACCACCACCACCACCACCACCACAACCACAACCACAACCACCACAACCACCACCACAGTTCCCACGCGGCGGCGTCGATCACACGACCAGAACTGCTGTGCAGCAGGCGCGACACGCGCGTGTGCGTGTCCCCTCCAGGCCTGCACCTTCCGGTCGGGGTGTCAAACGATCTCGCCCCGTCGCTGGCATCGATGATGATGGTCACCATGACGGCACTCCGTCGGCGGGGCAGTACCCACAGCGACGCAGAGGGCGCAGGAGTCCTGGTGCGAGCGGTGGCGATGCAGCAAGAAGGTATGCCGCCTCCTCTCGTCACGTGGACAATGCCGATGCGACTGCGGTACACCACGCGGATGTCCATCGTTGGCCTCATGGGTCACACACCGAAGGTCGCTCCTCCCGACGTGTGGCGCAAGAAGAACGTGGACACCACCACCACCACCACCACCACCAGCAGCAGCAGCGCCAGCAGCAACACCCTGAGGCCCGTCCGCATCGTGTTGTGCATTCTCGCCACGATCGCCACGACACTGCCCCCTCTCTGCGTGACCACCGCAGCCATGGGCGTGAGCTTGATGATGACTACATGGCGCCTCGTCATCGCCACCATCCGAGTATGGCAAGGCATGATCGACGTGAGGCAAGCAGCGACGCGTCATGGAATGAACCGCACCGCCCGCTTCAACGTCCACCACAGTCACCTCCACATGACTGGCGCACGTACGACGACAGCGCCGACAACATCGCCGACAACACCGGTGCCGGCGTTGACGTTGAAGCACGTGGTGGTCGGTTGCAGCACGCCCGTCCGCCACCGTTCTCACCCCTGCGCGC
>Ga0213833_1003251_pt1 | contig 10035 bp, 11 predicted proteins | sample SWATP21_FD_160575 | JGI IMG/M metagenome (GOLD analysis project Ga0213833, IMG submission 160575) | Coastal seawater microbial communities from Marineland, Florida, United States - SWA TP2 #1 | ecosystem: Environmental > Aquatic > Marine > Coastal | place: USA: Florida | collected 2016-08-14
AAAAAAACTTTCGCGGTCGGGATTCTCGTAATACCAGCCCATATGTTCGTGGCATTCGCTGCAGGTGGCGTATTGCCAGTAAAAGCTTCTGAACCAACTGAATGCCGGCGTCGGGTCGCCACTGATGGTGCATCCGGGCGCGGTGTCAAAGCACAGCAGCTGAAAAGTGATGTTGTGAGGGTTAACCACGCGATGTTGGTGTGAGCCCTGTACCTGACGCTGTGCCTGCTTGTGCGTTATTGGCGACAGGCAGAGGCTGCAGAGAATGTAGTCCTCGGGAGAATGGTCTTCCTCTTCCAGACATTGATCCAGCCAGGAGGGGAGTATCGTCTCTTCAGCAGGCATTGGCTAAAATAGTCCCAATTCAATGGCTCGAACACAGTATAGGATGGCTTCGTTTGTCTCGCCAATTCATCAGTAATACGCTAACCGAGCGCATCGCGGGTTCCATTCGCGGGGCGCGGATACAACAGACCTTGCTGCCGCTGGTGCCCGAAATATCCCTGTTTCTCCTCAATGATGACTATCCGCAGGAGTCGCTCAGTCAGGAAGAAATCCGCTGGCTGATGGACAACCCCGCCTACTGGTGTTTTTGCTGGGCCAGCGGTCAGGTGTTGGCGCGCTTTATTCTTGACCAGCCCTGTTGGGTGAGAGGCAAACGCGTACTGGATTTTGGCTGTGGGTCGGGAGTGGTAGCGGTAGCTGCGGCGCTGGCGGGTGCTCGCGAGGTAATCGCCTGCGATCTCGACAGCGACGCCTTGGCAGCCACCGGCGAGAATGCGCGGCTCAATGGAGTAGACCTTGAACTTCTGGCAAATGCCAACGATTTGCAGGGCCATTGCGATGTGCTCATTGTTGCTGATGTGCTTTACGACACGGCCAACCTGCCACTGCTGGCGAAATTTCTTGCGCGCGCTGACGATGTGCTGGTTGCAGATTCGCGCATTCGCGATTTTTCGGAGCCGGGATATGCGCGTATTGGCTTTGAGCGGGCTTTTACCGTGCCGGACCTGGCTGAATCCGAAGAGTTTTCCAGGGTTAGCCTGTATCATGGCCAACGAGAGAAACTGGCGAGCAAGGCAAGCACCCTTGCACCGACGGAGGCGTAAATGAGAATCGGCATAAAAATTGGTCTGAGCTCCGGCCCGGAGACGACCGTTGAAAATCTGGTGAACACCGCACAGCAGGTCGAGGCGAAAGGCTTCGACAGCGTCTGGATGCCGAATATCTTTGGTCTGGACGCGATTTCAACATTGGGGGTTATCGGTTACGGCACCCGCAAAGTCGAACTGGGTACTGCAGTCACGCCAACGTATCCGCGCCACCCGGTGGCGATGGCGCAGCAGGCGCTGACCACTCAGGCCGCATCCGCCGGACGTCTGGTGCTTGGCATTGGCCTGTCGCACAAGCTGGTGGTCGAAGATATGTTCGGGTTGAGCTACGACAAGCCTGCTACTCATATGGAAGAGTATGTACAGGTGTTGCAGGCCTTGTTGACGGGCGAACAGGTTAGTCACCAGGGGGAAGAATTCAGGGTGAACGCCGGGTTTAAGATTGAAGGCGCCAGCAAACCGCCGGTGATTGTGGCGGCACTTGGGCCACGGATGCTGAAAATAGCGGGGCGGCTGGCGGAAGGCACCATTACCTGGATGACCGGCGCGCAAACACTGGCATCGCATATTGTGCCGACGATCACGGCGGCCGCCAGTGACGCGGGTAAAGCTCCGCCACGCATCATCGCCGGCTTGCCGGTGGTACTGACTGACAAGCCTGACGAGGTTCGCGAAAAGATTGCCGAGCAACTGGTCATTTACGGGCAGCTCCCCTCTTATAAAGCCATGCTTGAGAAGGAGGGGGCCAGCACGCCGGCCGATATCGCCCTGGTAGGCAACGAAGCTGAGTTGCGTCGTCAGATTCAAAGCCTGCGAGATGCCGGTGTGACTGATTTGAACTCAGCGGTTATGTCTTTTGAAGACGGCCAGTTTGAGCGTACCGTCGACTTTCTGGCGACCGAGCTGACAACGGCAGCGGGCAAGTAGGTGGCCGGTAAAGCGAAGGAGGATTTGTCGGATACCCGCGAGCGACTGATTCTCATGGCCGAGGAACTATTCGCCACGCAGGGTATTGAAGCCGTGTCTCTGAGAGAGATAGCGCGCGCCGGTGGCCAGAAAAATGTGGCGGCCATGCAGTATCACTTTGGTGATCGGCAGGGTTTGTTTTCGGCTATTCTGGAATACCGGATGAGCCGCATCGAATTGCTGCGACAGGAGTTGTTGGCTGCCAGCGATGAGCGAGGCGATGGCAACACACTGCCTTCACTGATCTCATGCCTGGTGTTGCCTTTTGTCGAGCATGTGCGCAATGAAGGCGAGCGCAGTCATTACATTGAGTTTTTGGCGCGTTTGCAGGTGAGTCACCCGGAGTTTGTCGCCCAGGAGAACGCGGGTAAGCCTTGGCAGGCTAATGTTCTGGAAATCAGTCGACGTTTGCAGGTACTCGCCGCCTCCGACTCGATCTCAAGCATCTATCAGCGCCAGCGTATGATGGGAGCCTGCCTGATTCACAGCGTTGCGGAATTTGAGCGGGGGTTGCGCAGCGGGCACTATAGTACAAACGAGCTGGACGCATTTACCGACAATCTGGTGGATGCCCTCTGCGGCATTATTTCCGCACCTTATCGTTAGGCTCAACTGTTGTCTTCGAAGCCACGTTCGTACAGGCGCGCGTAGTATTCGTTCAGCGCGAGCAACTCACTGTGGGTGCCGCGTTCAACAATTTCACCTTCGTCCATGACCAGAATCTGGTCCGCAGCAACGATGGTTGATAGCCGGTGCGCGATCACTAATGTAGTACGTGATTTCATAAACTCGGTGAGTGCTTGCTGAATAGCTCGCTCGGATTCGTTGTCGAGCGCAGAAGTTGCCTCGTCAAGAATCAGCAAAGGGGTATCTTTGAGCAGTGTGCGGGCGATGGCGATGCGCTGCTTTTGTCCGCCGGAAAGCATAACGCCGCTTTCTCCCACTTGAGTGTCGAAACCTTGCGGTAATTGCTCAATAAATTCCGTTGCGTGCGCGTCGTCGGCCGCTTTGCGAACGGCATCCATCGTGCCGTCGGCGTTGCAGCCATAAGCTATATTATTCAGGATACTATCGTTAAACAGCACAACGTTTTGGGTAACGATGCCCAGTTGTGCACGATAGTCATAAAGATCGTAGTCTTTGATATCCACGCCGTCGACGAGAATACTGCCCTCGCTGTAATCGTAATAGCGTGCTATCAGTGAGGCGAGTGTTGACTTGCCGCTACCCGAGCGACCAACCAGCGCAACGACCTGCCCCGGTTGAGCCTTGAAGCTGACACCATTGAGAGCGGGGCGCTCACTGTCGTTGTAACCGAACTTGAGATCGCGAACCTCTATTTCGCCGCGCAGGTGTTGAATGCGCTTGCTACCGGTATTCACTTCCTGCTCAAGATCCAGAATGGAGAAAATATTGATCGCTGCAGCAATGCCTTTCTGGATTGTGGCATTCACACCGGCCAGCTGGCGCACAGGCTTGGGAATCAGGCCAATGGTCGTGATGTAGGCGACGTACTGCCCGGTTGTCATTTGCGACAGAAATTCCGGGGCCAGTATCAGGAACACAATCGCGCCCATGGCGATCACGATAATCAACTGCATTACCGGTGTGTTGAGAGCCTGAATTTTTACCATCTTCATTTGTTGGGTATAGTTTTTTTCGTTTACACCCACAAAACGGTCGATTTCGCGCTGTTCGCCGAGAAAGGTTTTTACCATGCGGTTGCCGGTGATGGCCTCGGAGCAGACCTGGGTAATATCGGCGATAGAATCCTGTACCTTGCTGCTGAGTTTACGCAGTTTGCGACCAACGCTGTTGACGATGATGCCGATCAGCGGTGCGATTGCGAGGAATATCAGCGTCAATTTCCAGTTCAAATAGAAGGCGTAGGCCAGTAAGCCGATGACCGTAAAGCCCTCACTTACAAGCGTTTTTAGTGCATCGGTGGCCGCACCGGTTACCATTCCCGTGTTGAAAACCGTACGGGCTATAATCTGACCGCTGTTATTGGTGTCGTAATATTTGACCGGCAGGCGCATCAAATGCTCGAAAATTTCGGTGCGCAGCATGGTGACGATGCGTGTGCCCACCAGCGCCATAAAGTAGCTGCCGAGAAAGGTGCCTACGCCACGCAGAAGGTAGACCCCGGCAATAGCCGGCGGAATGTAGTAGCGTGCGTCGTGGTCCTTGTTTTCGATGGCATCAACTAGCAGTTCGAGTAATTTTGCCTGTGCGGGGGTGGTTGCAGCAAAAATCATATAGCCGACAATGCTGAGCGCAAAAGCCGGGATGAGCGGCTTCAGGTATTTCAGCAGGCGCATGTATATTTGCCAGCCGTTGTCCAGGTTGCTGATGTTAGTGCTGGTATTGGTGTCTGCCAAAATGATCAATCCCGAGGTGGCTGCGGCAAGTTCCGTTGCCGCAGTATAGCGTGACGCCATACCTGGCCACGAATGTAGTAAATTGGTGCCCCGATCAGGATTCGAACCTGAGACCTGTCCCTTAGGAGGGGACCGCGCTATCCAGCTGTGCCATCGGGGCGCACAAAGGCGGCTATTCTAGCTTGTGCGTTGCCTCAAACCAACCGTGCGGGGCGGTTGAAGAGGAATACGGGCTGAGCGCATCCGATAATCTGCATCATTGCTGTTAAGGAACACATGACTACCCTGGTCTCCATTATTATTCCGGTGCTGAATGAGGCTGCCCTGCTTGGCGGGCAATCAATGTACCTTACGCAATTGCGTACCTCCTCAGAGCTGCGCATTGTTGACGGAGGCAGCCTTGATGCCAGTGCAGCACTGGCAAAATCTATTACGCCACATGTTATTTGTACTGAGCCAGGTCGCGCGTTGCAAATGAATGCCGGCGCAGAGGGTTCAAAGGCCGACTATCTGCTTTTCTTGCATGCCGATACCGTACTCCCGGAAAACTTCGCCTCCTTTGTCGTTGCGTTAAATACTGTGCGCCCGGACTGGGGCTTTTTCCCCGTGCGGCTGGTGCCGGAAAGCGTTGCGCTCTCTGTGGTGGCGCGCTTTATGAACTGGCGTAGCAAGCTTACGGGGGTGGCAACGGGTGATCAGGCAATATTCGTGCGGCGAGAATTATTTGAGGCGATGAAGGGTTATGCAGAAATACCCTTGATGGAAGATGTTGAGCTCAGCAAGCGTCTGCGTAAGAGCGGGCGACCCTTTATCTGGCGCAGTTCAGTGCGTACCTCTAGCCGTCGCTGGCGGCAGCGTGGTGTCTTTCGTACCGTTTTACTTATGTGGGAGCTGCGTTTGCTTTACTTTTTCGGTGTGTCGCCGCAGCGCTTGCACCGACGATACTACGGAAAATAGCAGCTTGGGGGCAGATGGTGGTGAGTGTGAAGCATAGATCCGGGCGGGATACCCGCACCAAGGTTTGCCTGTTTGCCAAGGCCCCCGAGGCAGGGCGGGTGAAAACGAGAATGTCGTCGAGCTTGTCCGAGCAGGAATGTCTGCAACTGCATCTGGACCTGCTCGCGTGTGTTGCCGCCAATGTCGCGGCGCTACCGGCACAGGACTATGTGGTTGAGCTGCATATCACGGGGGAACATAGTGTTTTTGATGCACTTTCAGAGCGCTATGGTTTTTGCCGGAAGCTGCAGGTAGGTCAGGATCTGGGGCAGAGAATGAGTCATGCCGTTAGTGACTCGTTAAGGGAATATGAAGCGGTTTTGCTGGTGGGGGCAGACTGTCCGTTTGTTGATGGCGATGTGATTGCAGCGGTACTTCAGGCTGGGCAGCACAATCGAGCTGTTATGGTGCCGGCAGCGGATGGCGGTTACGTTGCATTGCTGCTACGGGATCACGACATCAGCCTGTTTTCGGATATTGCCTGGGGAAGAGAGTCAGTGGCGCGCACCACGATCAGCCGCTTGCAGGCTTTGCGCTGGGATTTTTCCGTGCTACCGGGCTGCCCGGACATCGACAGGCCGGAAGATCTCAATTGTCTCGTGGAAATCCCGGCACTGGCGCATTGGGCGAAGCGGTGACGGGCTATCGCTCAGGCAGCGGCAAGGCTGCGCCGGTAATTGGTTAGCCAGCCATTAAAACGGCGTTCACTTTTGTCGCTACTCCGGTTTTTACCGAAGCATTTCAGCCACAATTGTCCGAGCTGGTGAACCTCGCTGTGCTTGGGCAGCACAATTTCCTCGCGCTGATAAATCAACCAGGCAATGGCTGTAGCGTAGCTCAGGTTCCAACTGAGTTCTTTGTCGGGGTCTTGCAAAAAGCGATGCTGGCTGGCCAGCCCGCGCACTTTGCTGGCGAGATCGGGCTTGAAAGCGAGATACTGGTCCCAGATTTGACGGTGTTGGTCTGGAGTAATCTGGTAGATACCGAGGCCGTCGTCACCCTGGCACAGGGGGTTGAGTTTCGACTCCAGGGCTGCGGTGCCCAGCAACAGTTCTTCTGCGACGCTGGAAGTTATCCCAAGATACTTCAGCGTTGGGCCGATGATTTGTTCTCTAAGCTCCGATACATTCATCTTCATCGCTCAGTTTGCCTATGTCAGAGGGCGAGGGCGCCACACATCTCTCTTGTTATTTTCGACATCACTTGGTGCGATTCGTCGTCAGCAAAGATTGTGAATAGTGGTCGCCTATGTTCATATATGTAATGCAAGATTTGGTTCTTGTCAAAAAAATATCTATATTTTTTATGATATTAGAGAGGTAAGTTGAGAGTAAATATGGGTATGTACGCTAAGTATTAGCCCGTATTTGTGACAGCTTGCCCAGTTGTAGGATTCTAACCAATTGTTTTCTAACGAAAAGAATTATTCTTGGGTGTCGAGATGACGGAAGCAGGAATTGTCCTGCCCTGGTGGTTGATCAGCTTGGTCGCCGGGGTGCTGATGACCCTCTTTGTGTGGCAGCGTCAGCAAATACGACTCGCCTGCTGGCGGGCATTGGGTGCGAGCAGTGCCCGTCTGGAGAGCTGGCGTGAGCGCTGTGTGCGCCAGGAAACTGCCTGGCAGCATCGAACGGATAAGGCCTTCTCCGTCTTTACGGGGCATCTCGCTGCTGCCCGCTACCGCCTGGCAATGGTGGATTATATGCAGTTGCTCACCAGACGCTGGCAGACCGTTGAATCGTTGTGTAAGGAATCCGCTACGCTTATCGAGCGTGCGTATCAGGAGCTGGACGCCGCTCATATGGAAAGGCCGGAGGCGCCGGAATGGGTGGTTGCGGCTGATGCCATTGGTGGATTGCCCGGCGGCAACAGCCAGCCGGCTACAGCAAAAATTCTGCAAGCGATGCTCGACGCGGCAGAATCGCAGCATGCCGAAGCGATGCGTGAATTTCGCTGGGCCGCCGCCCTGCGCGGCAGAGCTTTGCTGGCAAGTGTGCGCTATTGGCGGCAACTCAAAACCAGACTGTCGGTCATCGAAGGATTTGGACGTGACCTGATTGCGGGAGAGCGAAGTCTTGCGGAAGCGTCTGCCCGGGTTGCCGAGCTGGAAAATGAGGAAAGCTCTCGCCGCATCATAAGCGGTTTGTTTAATGGTGTTACGACAAGCGTATTGCTTGGGCTGGGTGTCTGGTTCAGCCTGTTTTTACTGGCCGAGCAGCAACGGTTGGCTGGAAGTCTCGTGGCCGGTGAGGTCTTGGCGCCAAGTTGGTCAGCCATATGGCCCAGCCTGTATTTGGTTGCTCTACTGCTGTTGGGTGCAACCGCAGCCTCAGCGGCCAGAGTCACTGATATTTTCGCGCGAGTTGCCGAGTTGGGTTTTCGCTGGCGAGTACGGCTCGGAATGTTTTGCCTGATGTTGCTGGTAGCGCTGAGCGCCGGTGGGATGCAAATGGTTGTAATCAGTATGCACTCCAGTCTGGTGGCTGCAGGCTGGTCAGCGTTGGCTGCGGGCGTTGCCAGCGCCACTTTGTATGTCCTTCCGGTATTTGTTTCTGTTCAGCTGTGCCTGCTGGTGCACTGGTTTCGGGCTGGCAAGCCTCTCACTTGTCTTGCGGTGGAATACAGTATTCGCGGGTGTGAGAAAACGCTGTTGTTTAGTTACAGCTTGCTGGTGTATTTGCGTGACGGCATTACGCTGCCGTCACAGGAGACTCCTGCTGCGAGCCAGCCTGACGGCAGCGCCAATGCAGTAGACGAAAACCGGCCGACAGGCGACGGGTTTAAACTCGTTACCGATATTTCCAGTAAGAAACTGGGCTAGCCACCGGATAGTTTGACGGTGTAACCCTGTTTTTCCAGCAGGGATTTAACAGCCATACGCTGGTCGCCCTGAAATTCGACGACACCGTCTTTAATGCTACCGCCCGTGCTAAGCTGCTGTCGGAGTTGCTTGGCGAGGGTTTTTAAATCTTCGCCCGCAAGTGGCAAGCCCGCTACCAGGGTAACGCCTTTTCCCTTGCGTCCCTTGGTTTCGCGGCTGATACGCACCACGCCATCGCCGGCGGGCCTAGCTGCTTGCCGTTTGCAGATACACTCCGTAGCGGGCTGGTTGCAGTCGGGGCAAATTCGACCCTGATCTGTGGAATAAACTCGGCTCATTTTTATGTGACACCGTATAATCGCGAATTTGCCGCAGTGAGAGCAGCCATGCAAAACAGCCCCGGACCTGATCAAAAAGAGCGCGACCAGCAACTGCAAGATCTGCAGATGCGCTATGCCTTTCAGGAAGACCTGATCAACAGCCTTAATTTGACGGTGATTGAGCAGGGCCGCCAGATTGAGCGTCTGGAACTGATGATCGGACAGCTGAAAAACTCAATGCAGGAGCTGAGCGCTGACGTTGAGCAGTTCGGCCCTGCAGAGCAGCAACGGCCACCGCACTATTGATGGCCGGGCTGTCAGTTGTAACGCGCGGTGACTAGTCGCCGTTCAGTGTTCGCACATCTTCAGCCTGAGCACCTTTTTCGCCCTGAGCCAGCACGAACTGCACGCTTTCACCTTCAATCAGGCTGCGGCGACCTTTTCCGCGGATCGAGCGAAAGTGTACAAACACATCGTCGCCATTATCGCGGGTAATAAATCCGTAGCCTTTGTTAGCGTTAAACCATTTGACCTTGCCGGTTTCACGCTGTGGCGTCAGCTTCTCGGTCAGCACCGGTAACCAGGGGCTGAGTACGAATGAAGCGAGGCTGACCAGAAAATAGCCCAGCAGGCTTGTTGCGGCTGCTGCGCCGAAAAGCGGGGCGCCTGCAGTGACGTGCGAGATGACGGTGGCGAGCGCGCCCAAAACCAAAGCTGCTGCCAATTTGATTAAAAACACCATAACTCTCTCTAAACTCGTTTAAATTCGGGTAAATGCCGTGAAAGCCGCGGTCGGCTGGTGAGTCCCTGACACGCGGCGCAGAAGTTTACCACGTCAACGTCCAATGCTTCCAACCTGGATGGGCTTATTCCCGGGCGGCGGACCGTCGATATCAGTGCCGGGCAAAGGTTGTGTTTCTCGCGAAGGCGCCAGCATGCTGCGAAGACAATCAACAGGGGAAGAATGTTCGCGCTAGCCCGGCGCCCTTAATTTGGTCAAGCCAAAGCGCTTTTGCAGGATGCGATCGAGCAACCTTCGCGGAAGCAAGCTGGTCAAGTACAGCGAGCGAGCTCCTGCTGCCACTGTGATATAGGGTTTGTGCGGGCGTGTGAGAGCCGCCGCGATGATGGCTTCGGCAACGTCACCGGCCGGGCTGCCGTTCTTCTGTGAGAGCCCCGCGCGCTCCTGAATGTGTTCGAGAATAGGGCGGTAGCGGGAATCGTCCGGAAATATTTGGTCCAATTGCTCGCGCGCCGTCAGACCAAAATTACTGCGAATACCGCCTGCCATCACACACTGTACTTTTACGCCGAACGGCTCAAGTTCGCAGCGCATGGCGTCGTTCAGGCTGTGCAATGCGCTTTTGGACGCGCAGTAGCTCCCGGCAAAGGGAGTTGTGAGGTGGGCAGAAACACTGCCGATATTGACGATGGTGCCA
>Ga0213833_1003252_pt1 | contig 10032 bp, 11 predicted proteins | sample SWATP21_FD_160575 | JGI IMG/M metagenome (GOLD analysis project Ga0213833, IMG submission 160575) | Coastal seawater microbial communities from Marineland, Florida, United States - SWA TP2 #1 | ecosystem: Environmental > Aquatic > Marine > Coastal | place: USA: Florida | collected 2016-08-14
CATGGCTGCTCGAAGTTCTTTGTTCAGGTTTCGTGTGGTGCGCCGGCGAGCCGTGTCCTGAGCAAGCGAGAGGGGGGGGAGGGGGGGGCACAACTCATCAGGTGGAGCGTGGAACGTGGGGGAAAGACATTGCAGCAACAAAGGGGGAGGAGCAGCAACACGGCTACCAACGCAAACTTAGCGTACCACCGCTTGCAGCTCCTCATACGAGCGTGTCAACGAAGAAATTTCTCGCTTTGCGTTCGCCAGCTGAGACTCTAGGTCGGAACCCGAAATGCGTTGTTGCAACAGCGCCAGTGTTTGGTTCTTGGCTTCTGCGACTTGTGCTTCGGTTTGGCGAACTAGCGCTTCTGCTCAACAAGAACAGACGTCAAGTGCACGAAACAGGCCCACAACGTGCACACACTCCCATCGACGCACCACTACGAATGCGATACTCTCGATGCCGATCCTGGATCGACTTGAGTTGTTGCTCCAGACGCTTGCACCGGGCCGAAAGCTTCACCGATTTCAACGAGTTGAGGGCCGTCACGCGCACCATGGCAGCGTTGGACACGCCCACTCTGGTCAACACTTCCCCCGCGTCTTCCATACGAACCCAGGCAGCGGAACCCAAGTCAGCAGCATCCAACACACCACGTGGGGTGTTTGCCACATGGTGTGGCCGCGGCCCCAGCGAGGCACTGTCTGTTGCACGCCGGTGCCGGCGACACAGCAGGCACCAACGCTGCAGCACCGGCAACGGTCCAGCAAGCGACGGCGTGCCAAGAACTTGGGACAGGGGCACCCTGCGAAGGTCACCATCTTCGCCAGCACTCTCCGCGGCGGAGTCCAACTCACTGCCGCCGCCGAGTCCATCGCTGAAAGCGGAAGAAAGCGCCGGGCGGCCGAGGTCCACCTCTAGAACTTGAAGCAACAGCGGCGGGTATCCAGCGTCGACATCCCGCGTCAGGGTGGCGATGAACCCCTGGCTAGCAGTCCGGGCGGTCCATGCAACGTCTTTTGGTGTGGAGGCGGAAGTTGCCAGTTGTGTGGAGAGACTTGATGCACGGCGCTGTGTCTCCTCCAACTTCTTTTTCGTGAGCATGTACAAGCGCTCCAGCTTGGACGACTGGTCCATGGGGAAACGCAAGATCGGTGAGATTGCCAAACACACACAGCTCTCAGAAAGTTCCTGCGACAAGCAACACGTACCTTGACACGAAGCGCACTCAATTCCTTGTCGTGAGAAGCTTGCGGCTTGGGCTGCCGTGCATCGGCCTCAGTCGGTGCACCTGCCGTGGTGGCACCGGTACGGTGACTTTCCGAGGCAGCATCCTCACCGCCATCACTAAACACTCCAGCGCCACCGTTGTCGTCGGCACCACTGGTGGCTGCGGGCTCCGATATGGCTGCAACGCTGGGAGTGGTAATGGGCCGAGTCGCTCCACCCGACGGCGCAACACTCGTGCTTGTTGCAGGCCTGGCAACAGCCCCAACGTCACCGTTCGAACATGAAGGAGGCGGAGCAAGCTCCATGTCGAGGATACGAAGCTGAAGGAGTGGCACCTGTCCAGCTACATCCCAACCGGAGGGAGCCAAGGTGTGGGTGTCATGCGCTGTGTTGAGGGAGCACGGCCAACATGTGTTATTGATTTTATTAATTGTTGCGGAGCGCGGGCAGCGGCATCACATGCTCGGCGTGTACTTGGTGGCGATCACCTTGTTGTGCGCTGAGAAAGACGTACCACCTGCCCTCAGACGGATGATGTCAGACTTTTTCAACCTCTTGCCAGTCATGGGACATCGCATTGTTGGAGCAACAAGCTGCTTCAGGCAACTTTCAAGAATAACCTCACCAGAGCTGCGGGCAACAGATGTGAGCCGAGGTCAGGCACAGCAACAGCGGCGGGTAGCCATAATGAACTCATTGCTTCTACGTACGGTCGCAACAGCACAGCCTTTTGGTGTGTGATGGGTTTTTTCGTCACTGCGCACAGATAAATGCCGTCCTTCGCTGCAGCACCAGTCTAAGAAAACAAACCAGGCACGATCAGAGGGGTGAGTGATCGAGCAGTCGACAGGGCCAGGTACCCGTTCACTGCACCGGTGCATGCGCCCGCTACAGACCTTAGCGTCCCGATCGATGCGAAAATTCACATCCACAAGGTGCTTAAGCCGCAGGAAACGCCCAGGGTGCATCGGGTCGCGTGGGTACTTGTCAGGCTGCCGCACGTACACCACGTGAGAACATGAATCCACGGCTGCAGGCGAGCGAGGAACACACCTTCTTCAACTTTGCCACAGCTGCCGATGGAGCATATTGAGGCACCCAGAAACTAGTGCGCTTCAACACTTCATCTGTGTTGACTTCTGAACGGGCAAAGAACTTCCTGTTCAAATGTCCGATTGCTTTGTCGCTGCATAGCACAGTTGGTGAGACGCCAGCCAAACACAACCACCAACACGCCACACACCTTGCTTCCTGTGCCAGGGCCTCTGCAACACGACTGTTCATCTTACGCTCGCCGACTGTCTCCATCACGCTCTTGGCCCGAAACACGTCGGCGGACTGCGTATCGCTGTTCGCAGCGACGAAGTCCTGGCACACGGTGTCGCAGGTGTCGTGGTCAGCCACCATGGTGAGCACAAGCCCAACGCGCGTGTGGCGAAAGTGAACTGAAACAATAACCGCCACCGCCACCGCCGCCAACACCACCCACCTGGATGCGCTTCTCCTCTGCCTCCGCACGACCGGCGGCGTCCTCTGCTTCCAGCTCCGCGACCTGTGCTTCGTACTGCGCCTTGGCACGCTTGATCTTCTGCTTCTGGTCCAACAGGTACTTGTAAATGCATTCACGGCAGTATATGTCTCCAGCAGGCCTGTGACGTGCAACCACTCCCCGTGAGGATGGGCAACAATGCCGCCTGCTCCACCCCAGCGACTGCCGCACGAACGAGGCAACAGGGTCGATGGCGGGCGCCAAGGACAAGGCACAGTGGCCAAATGGAATCTGTGCTTCCTTTCCTAAACGTGTCTTCTGGGTACCATACCTGTCGCATTGTCCACATGCGTCGGAGTGGGACACCATGAGCCTTCCCTCGGCCATGCATGGACAGACGTGCACACAAGCGTCACCCACCCGGCCTTCTTGAACTCGTTGCGAGTGTGGAACGCGCTCGCGGTCACATTCTTGCTGTGACGCGGCATGAGCACCAATAATTATTCACCTGCCACAGACCGAGCTTAAGCCACGCGCTCCACAGTTGCCACACGACGCTCAAGTTGACGCAGCCGTACGGTGATGGCTGCACCGCTGCTGTGTGTTAAATTGGGATGACATTTTGGGCACTTTTTCCGTTGTCGTCAGAGTGAGTTGCTGCGCTCTGAGCAGGCTGTGTTCTGCTTGGCAGCGTGTGCATAGCGCTGGCTTGCGAGCCTACGTCCGCCCCATCCGGGTGCTACTGCGTCCCTATCGCAGTATTTGTGTGCCTTTGCAACCATGAAGGTTGCAAGGACGATTCTTCTGTTCAGCAACACGCTGCTCTTTGTACGTGTGTTGGGCTGCGCTTCTGGCGGTGCTACGTGTCACTCCTCACACCCTGCCCCAGTTGATTGGTGTTGCGGTCATCGCTGTCACCGGCTATGTCTTGGACTTCAATGGAGACTTCGATGAAGTGTCCCCTTCCTTTATGACGTACATTGCCCTGGGAACGGGTGTGGTCGTGGTTCTCATCTCGCTCCTAGCCTGCCTTGCTGCCTGCAACTACACGAAACCGTGGGCGAAGATCATCCTCATGGTCTACAGTTTTGTTCTCTTTGTCGTGCTTGCGATGGAAATTGGTGCAGCTGCGATGGTGTGGATGAAGCGCGAGGAGCTGAAAGGCTGCGAGTACGTGCAGCTGCAGTTGCTTTGGTCGTGCTTGGCATCCGTGGGCGCGCTTCACACACACGCTCCGTTGGGTGGTGGTGTGTGACTGTGAACGCAACAGGACTGCCTCATACGGTACCACCGACTGTCCCGACAACCAGCATCTTCTCCGCAACTTCGCCAACCGCACCCACGTCACATGTTGCGTTGAGAACAACGAGAAAGCGTGCACGTGGGTCTCGGACGTGGTGACCCCTGCGAACTGTGCCGACCACGAGATGTGGCGTGCAGAACTGTGGTCATACATCAACGGAAAGTTGCAACCTGTGGCAATTTTTGTCATTGCGGCCGCGTTGGTGCAAGCGATCACCATCCTTGCGACGTGCTACCTGATGACCAAGCACGATGACAACCTGGTCCACCCACGGAGCGCGATGTCCAAGCTTCCGGCGGAAAACGGGGTGCCAGGCGACATGCCAACAAAATCTCGCGCGGTGCTTCTCATTGTGAACACCATTTTGTTGCTGCTTGGCGCTGCCATGGTGGGATTCTCGGCGTGGCTGCTCGACTTCAACACTGACGCCGGGGACGCCATGAGCTCTGGCGGTCCGGCTGTTGGCTTGGCCGCTGGGGCTGTCATCATTGTACTCTCCATCATGGGTTGCATTGGCGCCTGCAACTGGTCGAAGAGCTGGGCCAAGGTCCTCTTGTTTGTGTATGACATCGCGCTGCTTGCTATCATTCTGGCGGAGGTGATCGGGGCGGTGCTCATCGTGATCACGCTCGGAAACCTGGAGGGCTGCCGGGACTCGCCGTTTGGGTCTTCCGAGTGTGAGGACTCCACGAACGCCATCCGCGAGTGGGTGAACACCACGCGTATTGACTGTTGCTACCCCGTAGAAAACCGTGACTCCAAGGAGTGCGCGTGGGCCTCTGACGTGCTGTCAGACTCCACATGTGTGGACTTCGACACGTTCAAGACGGCGCTGCTGGACTACGTGGAGGAGCGAATCATCCCTTTCGCAATCCTTGTGCTTCTTGTTGCTTTGATGCAGGTCCGGTGGTTGTACTTTGCGGTGGTGCAGTTGTGGGGTTTGTGCCGCCCTTCGCTCCCATCTCACTCGCTTCTGGCGTCTGCTGTCCTATGGTCGCAGTTGGTAACCTTTTGTTCCACGTGCTGCCTGATCAAGGCCAAGGGAAAAGCCCTCGTCAGTGGAAACATGCGACGCATGTACAAGCAGCCGTCGTTTTTCTACGACAACGGCTACTCTCAGCAGCGAACGCAGGTCTCACCCACCGCAGCAGCCGGTGTGGGGGGAGACTGGGCGACGGCGCATGACAAGCACGGGCGGGTGTACTACTACAACAAGCGAACCCGCGAAACGCGGTGGGACCCACCACCACAGCTGGTGGTGTAGATGGTGGTGTACATGCCGTCCCAATTCCTTTGTTGAATGCGCGGTGGGACAATGGATGTCGCGCGCGGTGTGCTGGGTGGTGCAACAAACAACAACATGCTTGATTACCATCGCCAGTGCCACTTCGCCACCACCAAAGTATGTTTGTGCCATGTCGGCAACAACAAACCGGGTGGAATCCACCGGCCGGCCCATCCCTTGTGTGGTTGCAGTGAAGGGCTTGACTCCTCCCCCTTGGCCGTCGCTGTGGCTCCCAAACGAGGCACTCCTCGTGTCTGCTGAAGGGGCATGATGACGCAACGGTGATCCCATGCACCGACAACGGTACAGCACGCAGCGGTGATAGCGGCAGCCCGGAGCGTTGCAGTTTAGCGCAGCCATCACGCGATGGGCAATGGCGCTAGCCACAGCAGCAGCACGCCCTCCCACAGCCAGTCTGCCAAGGTATCACGACCAGCAACACATGCAGCATTGCAAGGCAGCTTGTCCAAGTCGACAAGCTGCGTTCCTCACGATTCTTCCGAGTCCACTCGCGAGGCTGCACCGTCGGGGCACTTGTCCGCTACGCGCAACACGGGGGTGCTGCAGGATGCAGGCGCCCGTGCTGAGGTCGTCCCGCAGGGTAGCGTGCGCAGTGCGCCTGGTGCGGGTTTCAGCTCGGCCACTGGCGCGGGGGGCGTGGCGATAGCTTCTCCCACACGCGGCTCGGCGCGCGCGCTGGTGGAAACGGAGATGGACGAAACCGAACAGCAGGCCGCTGCGGCGATCGAAGCCAGTCGCAAGCGGGAGCTGTTTCGGCAACGCAGCAAACGAATCGCGCTGCGAGAGGCCAAGCAGCGTGAGGGCCACCCCAGACCCAGGCTTGGCCCACGAGGCAGTGCGGCTGTTGGCACTGGGTCCCACCACCGGCAGGACGGTAGCGGACCAGCCCGACGTGGCGCCCACCCCGACCACCACAGCACGCTCGTCAGCGGTTCGGCACCAGCACCAGCACCAACCACAATGACCTGGGAATCCACCACCCAGTTTCGGGCACCTCGCTCGCATGGCGGCGCCCGGGGATACGCACGGCGGAGCAAAGCCAAAGCGCGCCTGCAGCAGCAGCAGCACGTGCGGCAGCAACAACAAGCGGCGCCACAAGCGACTGCGGGTACATCTGTGGCGGGTACACTGGTACCGAAGCTACCTCCGATCGGTGGAGGACCCCCCGTGTCTGGTTCCCTGGCTCGTCCTTCCTCCAGAGAGTATCGTATGATGATGGGTGAGGCCTCCCCGTCGCCCCATCAAGGGCCACATGCATCGTTTTTTGGTGCGGAAGAGGGACATCATCACAGCCACGCCGGTGGCAGCGGCACCGGGAAGGGAAGACGCGCTGGGGATGGCACGAGGAGCTGGCGAGCGACCCGTCCTGCCATTGTGGAAACAGCTCACCACGAACTTCCACAACCCGCTCGGTTCGATGACATTAAAGTCAACACCCTGTCCCCGCTTGATGAAATGGAGTCGAAGGACGCCTTCTCTGCCACTCAGGTGAAGCAAAGCTCCCGTTGGCAATCGCGGACGCCGAAGCACGAACGCGGACGCCGTCAAAGCACGCCACGCGACAAAGATGATAGTGTGTCTCCGTCGCGCCGGGTCAGTATGGAAAGTGGCAGCGAGTCAGAGGGAGGAGATATGTTGACTGGGTTTTCCTCTGCGTCCTCGCGTCTTCTGCGGCAACCTGGGCAAGCAATGTCGAAATGGAAGTTTCAGTGATGAGCGTGTGCCAAACTGAGTGCTGCTTTTCTGTTGGATCGGGAAATCTCAAAGACAGGGAAAGTGTGGTTGTCTCATTGCTGGATGTGTAACGTCGCACCTGGCTAGCTCCTGGCAGCCAAATGGTTTGAGCTGAACCAAGAAACAAGCAAAACTTCGATACACATTCATGCAACCGCGCTTGGAAACGATCATTTGTTACGGCGGGTGTTCCCACATTGGGAAGGGAATCAACAAAACCACAAAAAAGAGCACATTGAAAAACCCATTGATCACCAGCGCACACACAAGTGAACAAACTGACATGCACAAACAAACATAAACACAGGTTCACATGCTCGCCTCTTGATGCCTGTCATCCTGATTGTCCCGGCTTCTGTGGGTACTGAATGGGAGGATAACTCATCGGTGCTGCGCCGTTGGCGTAGCCGCCGCCCGCGTACGCCCCAGCGTGCACACCTGGGTTGGCACCATAGGTTGGAGCTGTTGCATGTGCGCCGCCACCGTACGCGGCGGTAGCGTTGTATCCAGGTCCCGTGGCTGGGGGGTACACGGCAGCCACCGGCACCGCTACCGCGGCGGGATACGATCCAGCTGCCAAGGGCGGTGCTGCATGTCCTCCAGCCGCATGGGAGTACGGCTGACGCTGTGCACCAGGTTGAGGGTGGGACTGGGGGAACTGGACAACCGTAGCGACAGGTGCACGAGTGGAACCCTCGCCACGAACAAACAAGTGCTTGTCGTGGAGGAGCCGATAGCCCAAGACGAATCCCGCCACCTGAACACCAGACCAGCGTGCAGCACAGCATAACATCGTGTGAGTTGCGGCTCATGCGTGGGTTGATGTATGTTTTCGCCACGTCAGGGCGAGATGAGGGAGTTGGACAAACGATGAAAATGAGAACGCACGTAAAGAAGTCCGTTCAGGAACAACAAGATCAAGTTGAAGACACGAAACGCCCCGGTCTCTCCTTGTTCGTCATCATCAGTCGTGTCAGTCTCAGAATTAGAGTCGTCACCGCTGATTAGGTGGCTTAGAATAGACCAAAGCATCATTGCTAGGACAAGCGCCTCAAACAAACTGCAACCGCAGAAGCAGCACATCCACGTTCGATCGCGCTGTTTGGCTGCGGCTCTCACATTCAAACAATTGCCGTCAAACACCACGCGCCACGCTCCCACCTCATAATCAAACAATATACTGATGCACGCACCTCCATAGTAGCCGCAGGCCGGGATGAGAAGTGCAACGAAGACCGACAGCAACACCTCTCCTGGAAACAGCCAACAACATCAGCCGCTTTGGCTGCGAGCCGCGGCGGTGCAGCAAGTGCCACGTCACACTCACCAAGCAGTTCCACCCCACCAACGATTAGCACAACAAGGCTTCGAAGGAGGATCAGTGCCTACCAGTCAGCGCACGTTCAGGACACACAACAGCAGGCGGAAGAGGCAGAATGAACAAAGAACTCACTGTCATGGCAGTTGCGACCGCAACTACTTGTTTCGCTAACCTGGCAGTCCCCTGGTTCGCTACAGGGATACCAAGTACAACGTAGGCCGCAGTGCGGCCATCCTGCGGGGGCCGCATGGTTGTTGAGTCAAGAGTATTCAAGCGGGAAAGAAGTTGCCGCGCGGCGCATCGCATGGATGTTACAAAAATGATGACGTTTTATGTATCTACAGGAATCAGGTACACACCACGCAAACCACTCTGCGACGCACGATTGTCGCATGATGCTGCGTGGTCAAGCAAACGGGCTCAGAGAAATGTACATTGTTGGTGGCAGGAGTTTCTGCTCACCGTCGGGGATAATGGCACAATGCAAACAACACAGGCTGCTGCACAGCACGCAGTGCGTGCAGGGGAGGAACTTCCTCGGAGAAAGGCGAAGGAGCAAAAACGGAGTCAAAACTGACAAGACGGGGGTCCTAAGGTAGGACACATGTCTCGCCGGGTCAAATACAAAGCTTTACTGGCTTGAACACACGACCAGCGGCTCAGCAGTGGAAACCACGCTTGGCAGACACCATGACGGTTGCTGGATGGGAGGCGAAAGAAACAAAGCAGGCGCCGGGTTCACCAGGTCCTCCCCATCGTCGAGACCCAAAAACGCGTCCGCAGGGCTGAAGCAACAACCCTGATCAAAACACTCGTCAAGTGACGAATTTGTGGACAACACGCCCATGTCCACCGAGGCGGCTTGCAGCTCGCTGATTGAGTCCCTGGCCCTGGGGCTCCTCTTGGGAGTCCCCAAGTTGGGACCCATGTGAATCACAATATCTTGCACCAAGCTCGGTGCGTGACACAGTTCGCCATGGTCGTCACAGACTACTGAGCCACAATGGTGCAGAACCCGACTTTCATTAGGGTTGCCCGTCCGATAGTTGGTCCACGACTCCGGAGTGCAACTTTGACACTTGCATGAAACACCGGAGGTGTCGAGCTCCAAGCTGCGCAGACTATGGAACGAGTGAAGAGAGAGGGTTGGCATGTGTGTTGCCGTCGCCTCTTCACTGCTGAGTGAACCCTCCGCACGACTGTGCGTGACTGCTGTACGGTGGCGCTCTGTGACACACTCAGCTGACCGGCTATTTGCGTTACAGTTGCACTCAGATGGTTCTCCTCCAACACGATCGCGTTGCACGCTTCCATCGCAGACGCAAAGAAGGAATATAGGGTTGCGGTGGTGAGGTTCAGGGGACCACGGTGTTGGATATTGAACTCCAATGTGGATATTGTTGTTGCGTGTCGCGCGGTGTCGTTGCCGAGTGTTGCTGCGTGGACACCCGTGACTTGATTAGTCATGTTTTCAGTTTCACGTGACAAATGCATCAAGTTGGCAAAATGGATTTACACACGCAACGTTCGCCCCTGTTGCTTCAGCACGTCGAACCCGGTTCATTGAACTGTCATGACATGACTCACTGAATCATGAGGCTTGCATGGTGCTCAGTGATTCCTCACTGTGCGATGTAACACGCTCCCAGCAACGACGTGCCATGTA
>Ga0213833_1003253_pt1 | contig 10032 bp, 10 predicted proteins | sample SWATP21_FD_160575 | JGI IMG/M metagenome (GOLD analysis project Ga0213833, IMG submission 160575) | Coastal seawater microbial communities from Marineland, Florida, United States - SWA TP2 #1 | ecosystem: Environmental > Aquatic > Marine > Coastal | place: USA: Florida | collected 2016-08-14
CGGATCTGTGTGTGTGCTAGAGGGGGTTCAATTCCCTTTTTCCCCTGAAACCCTCAAGACCACTTGGTACAGTCACCTCTCAAACACGTTGTTCACTTCACTTCCGCGACTGTGTAGCCCCGTTCTACATGTGGACGCTCCCCCACCCCGCCGCTGAGGGTCTATGTAGGGCATGAGGCAACATGCACTGCAGAGGGCATGAGGCAACATGCACTGCATGCAGAGTCAAATCACGACACACATATGGAAATAGATATGTAGACTCGAGGCAGTGCGTCTTACAGTGTGCCAACGGCTGGTGAGCACCGCATGGGGAAAGCGCCGGACGAGTGGGCACCCACGTCGCCCGTGGCCACCCAGGTCTCCCGGGCAACGGTGCAGGCGTTGGTGTTAGTCGCAATTTGGACAATGAACGATCGAGTGGTGTGCATATTGTTGCAGGCAGCGGCAGCAGCAGCAGCAGCAGCAGCAGCAGCAGACACCAAGAGAGCTAGACTAGAGAACAACAACGCAAACAAAGCGCCACCACAGCCATGCACGACCCACTGGCACGAACAACTTGACAGTCTAACGATTGGACACGACACAAAGTGGGAGAGGAGGGATGTGACGACAATCACCGCAGCAGCGACTTTTGATCGTTGCTGGGAGACGGATAGCCAGGCGACGCGTATGTGGCAGGGTATGCTGCCCCGTACCCGGCCGGCGAGCCGTATCCGGCCGGTGATGCAGTTGCGGCGGGTGGCAACTCAGCTGCAGCACCGTACGCGGCCACGGGGTACCCGGCGGCGGTGGGCACTGCGGCGGGGTAGCCGGCTGGGGCAGCGGGGGCGTAGGTTGGTGCCGTGGCGTAGGTGGGAGCGGCAGAGAACGCAGGCCCACCTGCGCCAGCGTATGCGGGTGCGGCTTGCGGATACGCGGCAGCGGCAGTGGCTTGTGGGTATGCAGCAGCAGCAGCGCCACCGGCATAGGCACCAGCTTGAGGGTACGCGGGGGCGGCTTGCGGGTATGCTGGGGCGGCTTGGGGGTACGCGGGAGCGGCTTGGGGGTACGCGGGAGCGGCTTGAGGGTAGGCCTGAGGGTATGCTTGGGCTTGTGGCACGACTGGCGTCATCGGGGCAGGTGCTGGGGTGGCTGGTGCGTACGCGGCTGGATCGTACGGCGTCCCGGCGCTAGGCGCCACGTCCATGCCACTGGCGATCAGCTTGAGGTTGATCTCGCCGTTGGGGCGGTTGTTTGTGGTGATGGGGAACCAACGGTCCAAGGGGCGTCCGTCCAGGCATGCCGCAAGCGGAACCGTCAGCGTGCCAATGGTGGTGCTGAACGCGACAAAACAAACACGCGGCAAAAGCCAGCCGGGTCAGCCCACATGAGCGAGCGCATACACGCCCAGTGCACGTAACGCACGTTCGCATTCCTGCGTGCTTCAATGTGACCCACATCTTGTTCGTCTTCATGTAGTCCTCCGAGACATTGTCAAACGTGAACTCAAGGTTCCATTCTGTTGAGCACACAAGACGCCAGTCAGCACAGAACATCGCAGCACAGAACAAGTGGGACCAAGACGTGTGGGCACGCACTCGGGCAGGTGCCAGATCCTTTTGTTGTTTTACGCTTTGTGCCAGCCACCTGGATCTCCACAATGCTGTCATGTTGCAAAGCACGGGTTCACGCCGTGAGGAGCGCGCGCGAACACTGCCACCACACGGACGCCGTCACGTACGGGCTCTGGCTTCCAAACATAACCACCTTTTTGATATTACGCGCAGACAACACCTGGACCTTGAGCTTGACCATGGTAACAGACCGAGTTAGCCAAGGGCGCACAAGCACAGCGAGGGAAGTGGGTCGTTGGTTGATGCAGAAACTTCTTTGCACGTCCGCCATGATCTGACGCTTTGGTGCTTGGCACACCAACGCGCCGAGTACGTCACGTCATATTCGCACATAATTGATGAATACACACACTAAGAAACAGCAGCAGCACAAGCTGTTTTGACCTTGTCAACATCTATCTTCTTTTTCGTGGGTGGTGCTCACTCCAGTCTCTGCCAGGCCATGCCCCTTGCAGGAGGCTGGGAGTGGTGATTGCGGTTGCGTCGGCTCCGGGTAGTATCAACTCAATACCATGGCCGCTCGCTACACGCCCGGACCTTCGTTGGTGGGTGGACAGACGACAGCAGCGGCCCGCCAACCCCAGCGTGCCCGGTCCAACGCAGCAGCAGGTGCATTCACAAGCCTGGATACAGTTGCGGTGAGTGGGACGGACGAATGTGATGACGACGTGGAAGAAACGATTCGTTTGGTGGATGGTGAGCGTGTTGGCGGCCACTTATCAGGTCGACAGGGTGCGGCCGGCAGTGCGACTTCGGCTGGAGACCCCTCGCCAGCGCCAGCGCCGACCGTACGTTCAGCTTTTGGCCACACCGCTGCACCACAGCGTGGTATGGAAGCACCCACAACAGTACGACCAAGCAGCAATGGTGAAGGTTATTCCCGTGACGTCTCCGCTGCAGCTCCGGTTACAGAAGACCTGTCGAGTGCTGAGCACTCCCCCAGAGACACTCCGCCGCAGCAGGCGCAGGCGCAAGCACAGGCGCAGTCAGCCGAAGAACGACTTGATGCGTATGTTGCGAAGCGGTTGCAAGGAGAAGGGCGCGGACTGAGTGGAATCTCTCAGCGACGCGATAAATGGGAAGCTCGCCTCCACCTGGGGAAGCGAGTGCTGTACCTTGGCCGCTTTTCCACACGTCGCGACGCAGAAATCGCGTACTCGTCCGCCGCCTTCAAGTTTCGTGACACGTTGCTGAGCGGTACATCGAGTGGGCGACCTCAAAGTGCCTCACGCCGGCGCCGACGCAGCAGTGGTGGTCGGGGTGGTCCTGGTCGACGGTCCTTGGGCAGCAACGTGCAGCTGGTTCGCCAGCGCCAGTCCGCACGTGTGTGCCTTGACATGTGCACGCATTGCGGGCGAGCGCTCACTTCCACACGTGTGGCGGCTGCTGCGGCCAATACGTTGGTGCCTGTCCTTGACCCAGAGCCTTGGCGAGACTCTCGTGCTGCCGTGTCGTCACCAGACAGTGGCACACGCCAACGTCGTTTGTCTGCCGGCGCGCGTGTTTCCCACACTGCCCGAGCATGTTGTGTATGTGCATCTCCCGGACCTCTAGCGGTTGTACCACGATCCTTTGTTCCGGTACACACGCCTGCGCGGAGTTTCAGGCGGTTTGTGGTTGCGCGGTTCAAGACCTGGGGACTGAAGCGGCGCCTGCCCATGTTCCACCTGATGGACGAGGTGCGCGTGTGGCATCATGTGTTGTGTGTGGCTGGTGCACATGTGGTTTGGTTTGGGTGCGCAGCGTGTGTTGGAATGTTTGCAACGCTGGTTGGACTGTGCGTGCTTTCCGCTCGCTTCGCCGCATCTCTCAAACGTGTGCATGGCGTGGCGCATGACGTCCGTGGTGCATCAGGAAACGGGGTGCGTGTCACTGGTTGCGCATGCGGGGGACTCGGGCGATCGCAGTTGTTTGCACATTTTCGACATGGCGTTGCACTCGTCACGTCTACAACCTTCCCCTTTGGCTGGGTCGTCGCGACGTTCCAGTGTGAGCAGCAACGACTCTCATTTCAGCACCTCCGTGGATAGCGGCGCAGACGGTGTCAGGATCAGTTCGCCCCACGCTGACCTGGATGGCCCATCTGATGCTAGCCGTGTTGGTGTTGGTGTTGGTGTTGGTGTTGGTGTTGGTGTTGGTGTTGGTGTTGGTGTTGGTTCTGGTGCCAGTGTTGGTGCCAGTGCTGGTGCTAGTGCCAGTGCCGGTGCCGGTGCTGGGGCTGGTGCTGGTGCAGCAAGCGCGACGACGGATCCGATTGCGTTGTTAGCGAAAGACGGTTTGAACCCGGGGAACCCCTGCTACGTTGCGTCGCTGACGTACGTGGGTGTGTTGTGCAATTGTGTGACAACATGCGGGGGTTGTGGATGTTGTGTGTGGAGTGCAATGTGTGGACGTGCGCGGCGCTCACGTATTGCATGAACGCTTCTTGCCATGCGCAGTTGCTCTCGGGAGGGAGCATCAAAGTGGGCCTACAGGCTCACCACACGGCACGAAGCCATCAGGCGCGTTTTGTTTGCTCCGTGGCACATGGGCTCCCAGCCCTCTCGACCGCAGTCCTCTCGAACACAGGACCAGCGTGCCACGTCTAGTGGCGTGCCCTCCACCCCTCCCCCTCGCCGGGAGCATCGAGCACGCCGTACCGCTCGTGATGCCCTTGCGTCCGAGGTGGGGCGTGGTGACGTCGGGGGGGACTCTGCGGTGTTGTTCGTCCTGCGCGCTGGGCCGTTGCCGAAGAAGAGCCGCACGCGGTCGTCTCTGCCACAAAGAAGCTGGCGTGCCACCATGCAACTTATCCGGCCCCTTCGGTTTTGGTGCGACAAGCACCGTGCTCCTTCACCATCATCGTCATCGTCATCGTCAGCGCCTGCGTCAGCGCACGGCACCGATACAGACGCTGGCAGCAAGCCGTGGCCAACTGCAGAACCTCCCACCGCTGCTGCGAGGGGTAGGGGCGGGGGCAAGGCGGCTGGTGTTCTGATGTGTGCTCAGGCCATCTCCATCCAGTCAATGCCGGTGGCAGTCGCTCAAAGCGGTGCGGCACTGGATGCTGATAGTGGTGAGGACGGTTCCGGTGCTGATGTCCGTACTCCACGAAGTCAACCCGGCCGCGCGGGGAAGAAGAGTCAGAAGGGCCAAGGTGGCGCAGCAGGGGCAGCGCTGGGACGCAACAGCGCCGGAGACTTGCCTCTGGACAATGGCAGTGGCACAGGTGTCAGTGGACCTAGCCGGAAAAACCGTCGTGGGAGTGTGCTGCAAAGAAAGTTGGGTCGTGGGCAAGGTGGCCGACGAGCTCAGCACTCTGGCTCGGTGTCATCTTCCACAACGCGTGGGCTTCCACCCGCACCCTCCACCCCGTCACGTATGGGGCACCTTTCTCAGTGCAACGTTTTGGTGGCGTCCCACCTCGGACGCCACGTCGGGTGGGTTGATCGGCATCCGGTTGTTTCTGCGAAGAACACCCAGGTGAGGTGCTTTGCAATGTGTTGTGTGTTGTGTGTGGTTGTGAGTCGTGGCTGTTTTGCTTTGTTCTCCGTGGCTGCTGTTGGTCCTTTGATCTCACTCGAGCCTCCCCCGGCATCGCACCGCAACACCAGGCGGTACTCACTGTTGGCCCCTACTCGCAACGTTTATCAAGTCCAAGTCTTGCCCCACATGCGTCTTCCCCTCGACCCTGGTCTGCCCCCGCCATGGCTTCGCCGACCAAGACCTCCACATCCAGTGCGAACCCGTCGAACACCCCGCTCACCTCGCCTGCAACGCCCGCATCGTCGCCATCTTCCTCCCCATCCTCACCCGGGTTTGCGGCCCTCAATCCGCACACGCCATCCAGTCGCACACGGACAGGGCCGAGCAGTGGCAGTCAACGCCACCGCGGGCTGAGCCATCATCAGGGTGGCCGTCGCCAGCCGCCGTCTCCGCTCCAGGACAGCTACGTGTTTGGTTTTGCGGGGCGAGGCGTGGTGCCCTCGCGCCGCCGAGCCACTGCACGAGAGCGAGCAAGCGCGGCACGAGCAACAGAGCTGGCTGAATCTGACCAGGCAGCTGGACAGACAGATGCTATTTGTGGCGGCAGCGGCGGCGGCGGCGGCGGTGGTGGTGGTGGTCGTTCGAGGACGGACAACATGCCCGCGAACGGCCACCACACCACCGCCAACATATCCTCCGGCAGTAGCAGCAACACCGCTCGATCGGTGCCGCCGCGGTGGTCGCCGAAACCCACGGCCATTCGGTTGGACTCCAAATCTGGCGTGTTGTCCCCGGCACAGGTGTCTGGAGATGGTGTGCGTCCGCGGGAGCGATCAGACGGCACCACCGGGCAGCCCCAGATGGCCACTCCTTCGCCCCCTGCCGCAGGAGTAGGTGCGCTTGATGGGACTGCCAGCACAGCAACTGCAGCACACGCCACTCTGCCAGGTGGTACCGCCTCTGTGGCTTCTGTGTCGGGGTCAGCAGCAGAGGCGGCGTCCGCAACCGCCGCAACGCACGCACCGGGTCGCAGTGCAAGTGCCTTGAACATCTTGCATTTGTTCGAGGCCGCTCAGGACACACCCTCGACGGCGACCACAGAGCCGGAAGCAACGACGAACAATGCAGATACGCACGGTGGTGACGCCGACCTGCGTTCCGATGACATTGAGCCGCTTGACTCTGGGCTGCAGACGGAGCGGCGCCAGCCGAAGACTTCCAAGAAGAAGGGCGCTGGGGGGCGTTCGCAGCCGCGCACGCGTCTGAAAAAGCGGGCTGGGAGGTTTCGAGAGAGCATGGCTGCCCACATGGAGGCACTGGAGGCAGAGAGCCGCAGTGGTGGCCGCTTCGGCACATCCAGGCAGCATCGACGTGCGACATCTCTGTCGCCTGCTTCTGTATTCCTCCCCCCGCCTGGTGTTGCTGCGGATGGTGATGTGCTGTTGCAGTTCGGCCGTTTGTCGAATTCTCGGTTCTTTGTAGACTGCAGCGCTCCCACATCACCTGTGCAGGCGTTTGGCATGGCGCTGAGCCAGTTTTGGGTTGTGTGAGACGCCGCCATGTAAGTTACAAACAAACCACCTGGATTCAATCTTTTGGCGAACCCGCACCACAAGGTAACGAATACATGCACACGTAAATCCGCCGCAACATGTGAAGTTTTGCGCCGCGTTGGTGCTTTCATGCCCTGGACTGCTGCTGGCTCACGTTTGGTAGCAAGATATGGAATCCACTGGGTGTGTCATCCGTACATGATGTTGTATTGATTACCTACTCAACTGGTGGCGGTGCTTGGAGGCGAGATGTTGGCGTCGCTGGGCGTTGTGTGTCCTCCGTCAAGTGGATAGATAGGACCGTCACTGGCAGTGCCTTCTGATTTGTTGCCTCTGCCACGTTCCGTGTGCAGGCAGCCAATAGAGGAAGGATGTCACGCTCGCTGGCAAGCAGTGCCACACATGCCACACGAATGATCCACACCGGACCCGTGTTGGATGTTCCGGCGCTCGCCAACTCTCTCACCAACCTGCTGGGCAGCGCCGGCGTTCTTGGGAACCACTCACGCATGCTCAAGACGTACCACGACTCCTTCTTGGGGCGGGCATTCGTGTCTTTCCTTGTCGCTCGGAAATTATGCCACTCACGTGCAGAAGCTGTGGAATTCGGCACCGTGCTGCTGGACTACGGTGTGATTAAGCCGTGCAACAACGGGTGGGTGTCGTGCGTGTGTTGCGTGGCGTTGTTGTGCGCTGCGCTGCGTTGCTGCACCACTGTCGACCCTTCCTGTTTGTGGAGGATCTGCCATGCGCGACTGTTTTTGCAAGTGGGTGTCCACGTGTTTGCGTGGGATACTCCCTCTCGCCTGTGTGTCGTCGGGTCATAGATCTGCGTGTGTCGCTTGGCGTGGATGTGTGACGCGCATGTGGCACATTGCTTCCCCCCCCCATGAACCAACCGTTCCGTTGACGTGCATGGTGATTGCTGCGTGATTTCTGTTCCCACTGTGCAGGTCCCAGTTCCAAGACTCTTCTGCCATTTACCAGCTCCCTGCTGGTCACAGTCACCGCGGGCGGCCTCGAGGCGGCTCTGCTGCCCTCCATTCCATGCACACCTCCATCCTCACAATGGTGAGAGCAAGCGCAGCATCACTCCGGTCATCTCCCTCCGACTCTTCCAGCTCCGCTCCGGCTCCGCCTGGTAGCACCCCCACCAGTGCCAGCACAGGCGCCAACACGATCGCCAGGGGTCGGGATGCAAGTGGCGACGCCGATGCGTTCGAGATCAACGCCGATGCGTTCGAGATCACAGCCGGAATGAGCGCGGGGCAAGGACCCCCGAGTGCCACCATGCTCAGTCCTGCAACTGGTGTGCACACAACGGACGAACATGGGTTGTTGGTGTCGGCGGGCGAGTCAGCGGCGACTGCCGTGGTCGTGGAGTTGAAGCCGTTAGACAAGGCCAGCGTGCTCGTGTCTGTTGTGGGTGCGGAAGTCCGCTCTGTGAATGGTCGCCCCCATGCTGTGTACGTGTGACCAAGTGATGTTGCCACCGTTGTGTCGCTGCGAGGAGCGCGTGGGGGTCTGGTCGCGCGCTCGACCCTCGTCTGGGGTTGTCCGTGCCGACACACACTCACACGTTTGCCTTCGTGTCACACGCGCCCACACGTGCTCTTGCCCAGGTACCTGCTCCGTGTGTCGAGTGGCACGCAACAATGGCAGGTGGCGCGGCGTTACAAAGAGTTTTATCACCTCCACCAAGCGCTCACAAAAGGGTTGAGAAGCAGCATGAAACTGCCAAAGTTTCCAGGTGCGCGTCGGTTCGAGCTTTGGGGTGGACCCCATGCTCTTGTGCGAGCTGATCTGTTGCGCCTTTGAAATGAATTCACTCGTGCCATGGTTATGTGTGCTGTCCTTTCTTTGATGCATCTGGCCTCATGAACTTCATGTGCCTGGTGCTGTATTGTATGGCCATGTATCGCAATTGCGTCGCGCAATGGGGCAGGCAAACGGCTCTGGGGGAGCACGAGCCAGGACACGATCGCCCTGCGCAAGCGGGCACTAAATGTACGCCTTGCTTGTGCTCTTGCCCTTGCCTCCACGTCTTCGCTCGTCTTTGCACAGCGTGTACCTGTTGCCCATTCCATGTTGCTGGTGTGCTGTGCATGGTGGTGCTAACCTTGTGGTTGTATGTTTGTTGGTGGTGGTGGTGAGCCCAGGCGTATCTGGCCAGCTTGGTGCATGTGCCGCAGGTGTGGCGGCACGTCCAACTGGTGGCCTTCCTTGATGGCGAAGCAGGGGTGTTGGCAGCACAATGGAAACTCATGGTGGGTGGGTGTAGCTGCGAAGTAAGGTTGCCTTCCTCACCATGCATGTCCCGTCTGTGCGTGCTGTTGTGTATGTGCGCCCACAGCGAGACTGCCGCCTGCACCAAGTGTTCTCCAAGCTTCGCAGCCGCAGTCAGTCCACGACCACGCTTCGTCGTGAGACCACTGCCACCTCTCGCTTGGCACAAGCCTTGGCTCAGGACCTCCATGAAGCAAACGAACAGGTGCGTGCGTGCCAAGGTGCCTGCTTGTTCTCCCACAGCCTAACGGTGCATGCTGCCATTCGCAGAGTGAAGGTCTGCGCGAGCGATTGCAACGGATGCAACACGTGGCACTGAACACGGCGCTTCGGCAAGTGTCTGCCACTGGGGTTGGAGCTGTAGGTGGAGGAGGTGTGCCTGGAACAGGGCCTTCCAGTGGCGACAGTGGCTCCAGCATTGTGCTGGTGTCAGACACCACCCGCACCGCGTACGCTCGTGCACACAGCAGCAGCCACAATATCGGCTTGGACATGATGCGGGAAGCATCAATGACCGCCAAACGAAGACGAGCATCCCTGTCGCGAGGCCCCGCCGCAGCAGGGTTGGGGCGATCTCACTCCCCACTGTCACCACGGGACGCCGTGGAGTCCGACCACACAACCCCGGTTAGGACCAGGACCAGGACCAGGACCAGGGCGAAGGTGAAGGTGAAGGCACGAACCGGGGCGGGTGCTGGTGGTGGCAGTGCTGGTGCTGGTGGCAGTGCTGGTGCTGGTGGCAGTGCTGGCGCTGGTGGCAATGCTGGCGCTGGTGGTCGTGCTGGTGCTGGTGCTGGTGCTGTTGGCGTCAAGGCACGCGCAACTGCCAGAGCGAGTCCTGCAGCGGCGGCGGCAGCAGCAGCGGCAGGGGTTGGCGATGGGCTGGTTGGTTCCTTAGCTCGGGTCCACAGTGCGACAGGGCACATGGAAGGCAGCCAGAGCGCGTCCTTGGGGTTGGGGCTCAAAATGGATGAGAGCCATGGTCGACGGCGTTCCCTTTCTGTTGGTGGTGGTGTGTTGTTGCGACAGTTCAGCGTGAAGCGAGCGCGTGACAAAGCATCTGCCTTTGGGGTACGTTCGTTGGTATTGCGTTGGTTTTGTGTGTGTGTGTG
>Ga0213833_1003254_pt1 | contig 10027 bp, 7 predicted proteins | sample SWATP21_FD_160575 | JGI IMG/M metagenome (GOLD analysis project Ga0213833, IMG submission 160575) | Coastal seawater microbial communities from Marineland, Florida, United States - SWA TP2 #1 | ecosystem: Environmental > Aquatic > Marine > Coastal | place: USA: Florida | collected 2016-08-14
ATGTGATGTGATGTGGTGTGACGTGATGTGGTGTGGCGTAGGTGTGGGTGTGGCGTAGGTGTGAGTGTGGCCTACGTACCGCTGGCCACTGGGGCTGCCGCCAAGGGCGGGAACGAGGGTGGACACCACGTGCCCACCGCTTCGCACAAGGGCGTCCGAGCACGAGGCAACCGCCACCCACATCCCCAGGCGCTCCTCTGACTCAAGCCGCTCCTCCAACCTGACAACGACAACAGGCCAGCGCAGTTGCAGTGGGCGACGCGGTCCACCAGTGCCACGCATGCACGAAAAACAACGTGAGCCAGCAAGACGACTACGACAACGGGGGGACTACGCAATCAACGTACCATGCAGAAACTTGGTCAAGCTCGGCCGCAGAACCTCGTGAAATAGCGATGGCCTCTCCGTGGAGCCAAAACCGATTCAACGCGCGGTGGTAGGAAGCCGCTGCGTGCAGGTCTGCGCGCACAGCTACCGCTACTCGCGTGGACAGCGACAGCGCCGAAAATATGGCGTGGCGCACCACAAGCATGGCCGCTGGCACCAGGACCAGCACCGTGGTGGGTACGTGTGCAAATGGGCCAGTGGACCGCAGCGCACACGCCAGCATAAAGGTGACGGCCAGTTGGGCAAAGGTGTCAACCGTGGGCACGAGGTTGTTGGCGAGCTGCGTGGACGCGTGCAGCAGGCGGGGAGGTGAAAACGGCACACCCTCCACCACCTGCTGCTGTCCGGCAGCTTTGCTACTTCCACCCCCATGCCCTGTTGCGCCCGAACCTGCGTGCGCCTCTGTGCGTTGAAGTTGTCGCACCGCTCCATCCAGTGCGAGGACGGGCTGCATGATGCGTGAGCACGCGCGCAGCAGCGCACCTCGAGACGCCAGTACCGTGGTCCACACCGTGTGGTTCCAGCGCGTCCACACCTGCACCGTGATGCTGCGCTGGCACAGCATGTGTGCCGTGTGCACGGCACATGTCAGGAAAAACAGGCGCACGAGCATGTAGACGGAGGCAACAGGCAGCTGTCTGGGCGATGAGACCGATGTTGCCTCCACGCACACGGTACCTAACGCCAGCGGAATGCACAACGTAAGGAGAGCCCGGGAAGCAAGTGACAGCATCCACGCAAGTAGCTGGAGGTGAAGGACTCCAGTCCGTGCCGCCTCAGGCAACATGCAACCGCCACGAACAGACCGTCCCAGGGAAGCCAGGCACTCCACATTGGTCATGACGGCGGGCGATGATGCCTGGGAGGCCTGACCAACCATGTCCTTGGACTGAAATGCAGCTGCTACCGGATCTCCACCAGTGCGAGCCACAGTCACAGACGACGGTAGGGTGTGGCGTTGCCGTGCCACGCCATCACCATGGCCACCACATGGGGTCAGCGCCCAACTCCCGCCGTGGCCCACACGGAGTTCGATGTCGTGGTGGGCACGCAGAGACTCGCGATGCCCAACACTGAGGATGGTGACGCCACGGCGACGGCACATGGAGTACACACGTGCCTCCTCCTCTGCCGTCATCGCGTTGGTGCTCTCGTCCAGTACCACCATGACCGGCCTGGGTGCGTCGCCGATACGAACACACACGCACGCACGCACGCACGCACGCACGCACACACGCACACACCACAAAACGCACGTCAGACACTTGCTTCGGGGTGATGACCACGCCACCACTACTGCAACCTCAGGTAGCAGACACACATGCCACCACAACCAACAGTGCCAGCAGCTGACTCACTGGTGAAAAGCAACGGGCGCAAACGCCAGCAGCTGCTGTTCTGCAGGTGACAGCACACGGCTCCACTCCATCACACGGTCCACATTGCCGCCACATGCACGCATGCAGGCGTCCAACACACCGGTTTCCCGGAGGACGCGTCGGATCGCAGGCGTGTCGACCACCACAGCTGCGCGAGGAGGTGCCGCAGGCAGTCGATGCCCTTGGGGGCGGTGCACCGCACCGACACGACGGACGCCATCGCCGCTCTCCCCCGCGGGCTCGGGCTTGCGCACCACGGAGGGGTACCCCACGGCTTGTCGAAGGGAGCACGACAGCTGCACGCCGCCTTGGGGCAGCAACAGCAGCTCCGTGGCGGATAGGGGGAGCTCTGGCGCGTGGTGGGGGTGCACGGTGGCGCCACACACGCGAATGTGGCCCCGCGAAACGGGTTGCAGACCCGCCACGGCGCGCACCAGCGTCGTCTTACCAATGCCCGACCGACCGGTCATGAGCAGTCGGCTCCCGCGGAGCAGCTGCAGTGACAGGCCAGACACCAGCAGCCGGTCGCGTGAGGAGTCACCCACCCTGAGTGTCACATCTGACATCTCCAACACCACCGGCGGCCCACCACCATCAACACTGTTGTCCCCGCCATCACCAACGCCACGACTGGCGCTCGAACGGGGGTCGTGGCTCCGATGAGGGCGAGTGCAATCACACGCATGACCAAGACCAAGCGGTGTAGCACCCTTGCACATCGAGGTGGAGGATCCGCGGGAGCCGGTAGCATCCACGCCATGCCCACTGTTCCAATTTCGATTCCGATTTCGATTCCGATTCTGTTTCCGATTCTGTTTCGGCGGGGAGCCACTGCTGTGTGGCACCTCGGCTGCTTCCTCCAACGCGTGCAGCAACTCCAGGATGCGTGCCACTCGAGGCCAGCTGTGCAGCACCGTTTGCATGAACATCCAGAGACCAAACAGGCAGTACAGCAACCCCGTCACATGTGCTGAAATCGCCACCACCGCGGCCGCGGCCGCAACATTCGCATCCGCATCCGCATCGCCACCACCAACACCAACACCAACACCACCACCACCACCACCACCACCACCTGCGTCGCCACCTGCATCCGTTGCGCCGACACTGCCAGCGTGCCGCCACCACTGGGACGCGAGGATGAACACAACCACAGAGCCATCAAGCGCACTCTGCCGCGCCCAAGTGACAGCTGCCGCGCCATCCACGGCATGCTTCGGCAAGCTGGTGCGCAGCGCAAGCTGGCACGTTGCAACGGCCTCCGCCAGTCGCTCGCGCAGCAGCCGCAACTCCAACGCATGCCCAGCCGCCGCAGCCACCTCACGCTTGGCCTCAGTCACACGGGACAGCGCCGTTCGAACGCGGGCCAGCGCCGCAATCTCTGCCTGCTCCGCCGGGAACGTCAGCAGGGACGCCGCGGTGGAGGCGAGGACAACGAGCACGACGACAGCAGCGATGGGGACCAACGCCAGGGGGTGGCACAGGCGTAGCACTGCCCACAGCTCTGCCAGTGTGCCCACGCACCGCGCAATGCCAGGACACACCAGCAGCAGCACTGCAGAGACAAACGCGTCCACGTCCACGGTGATGCGGCTGTCGGCATCACGCGCACACGCAGAGGCGGCGGCACCACCACCACCACCACCACCACCACCACCACCACCACCACCACTACCACCACGATTATGCCCATTGCCACCGTCTGCATGCGAGCGCTGGCGACGATGAGGGTCGTTGTGGGCGCGTCGCACCAGCGCCGTGCTGTTGTTGCTGTTGCTGTTGCTGTTGCTGTTGCTGTTGCTGTTGCTGTTGCTGTTGCTGTTGCTGTTGCTGTTGCTGTTGCTGTTGCTGTTGCTGTTGCTGCCACTACCGCTGCCCTCGCTGGCGGAAGAGGCAACAACAGTGCGCCTTCTACGCGTCAACACATGTGTTTGGCGACGTTGTGGATGTGCACTACCGCTGCTGCTGCGCCGTCCGGCACGGTTGAGCCAGAAAAACGCGTTGCCTTTGACGTACGCGTTGTGCATGCGGACAGCAATGCGACGCTTGCACGTCGAACGCAGTTTCACCTTGCACAAGGCGTGGGACAGGAACAAAGGGATGGTGGCGAGGGTCAACAGCGCCAGTCGTGACACGATGGGCCACCAGTCCTGCTGCTGCGGCTGCTCCTCCAACGACACAAGGTGGGCAAGTGTCCCGACACCCTGCGGCTGCAGCAGCAGGCGGGGGACCTGCGCCGTCGTCGCAATGCGAACCGACCCCACCCAGGCACCGCACAGGCTGTTCACCAGAATGGCAACGACCAACACACACAGCGAACGGCTCCAGTGAGAAGCGGGTGCCGTGGTGGCAACGGAAGGTGCGGTTGGAGTGGACGGCTCCAGCGGCAGTGGCCGCAGCAGCTTCCATAACGCACGGACATCGCGCCAATTGGGCCAACGGTAGGAACGAAGAGCGGTACCCAGGTTGTTTGGACGACGAGGCGTGGTGTGGGTGACCGGAGAGGGTGACTGTGCCACCGCCTCAGCTGCGGTTTGCGTGCGGCGGATGGTCCACAACACCAACCCTGTGCAACAGCCCGTCGCCAGCCAAGCCAGCAGCTCGATCCCATCCATCTCAAGGGGGTGGCTTCACCGCAGGAAGAGTGAATGAGCCTCGGAAGAAAGGGGGAGCCGGGGCTATGGACGACACTCGCGGCAGCCTCCGAGCCAGTGCAAGGTCGTCACTACTCCTGCTGAACGACGCACATTGCTCACACGTGTTGACGCGACGAGGCCACTAGGACCAGCTTCGAGCCACGTGTTGGAGCAGAGCTGGGGAGCCCGTGACGTGTGCTCATAAAGAAGAAAGGGGTCTTGGATGAGTCCCAGGACAGGTGCAGTGGGAGGTGCGTGGACACGTAGAGCCAGACCTGCCCGCAGAAAGAACTGCGTGGCAGTAAGTTGGTATCAATTCTAAATATGAGACGACACAGCGCGACGTGCCTTTTGTGCAGCAGTGTTGAGCCTCAGTCCGGACCCAAGCTCTTGGGTAACACTTTGGTGTGAGTGTGTGTGCTGCACCAGCGCTGGTGTGGTTCGTGTCACTTGGTTAGCTTGTTCTCTGTGCCTTTCGTTCCGTTTCCTCTACGCTGTGGACGATGCCGGCCAAAAAAGGCACCAAGACGAAGAAGAAGAAGAAGAAGCTTCCCTCCCAGAAATCGCTGAAAGCCCAACTTGACAAGTGCGAGCAGTCGCTGGAGGAGCTGCGCAAGCAGCGCAGCGCGTGGCTTGGAACACCAAAACATGCGCAGCCTGCGCCCCGCGTGCCAGGCGCACTGGCTAAGGCATACAGTCCCTTCTGGACCGATGGCCAAGTCCAAGATCCTGTCCGTGCAGAGGGCACCACGACACCGCCCAACACTCTGTTGTTCGGAGCGCCACAAGCTCCCGGACTGCGAGATGCATACATCGAGGCGTTTGTAAGTGACAAGGCTGAAGAAAAGGATGCAGTCCCCGCAGTCCCCATGCCTGCGTTTACAACGTATTCCATGATGCGACGCCAAGTCGACGTGAAGCGGCTTGCTGTGGATAATGCGACCAGGCAGGATGCAGAGGAGGAGCTTACAACTCTGAGAGCCACCATTTCCGCCACCGTTGAGCTGCTGAAGAGGCGCAAGGTCGAGGTATGCGATCGTGGGTCGGGCTCCCGTAGCAACTCCTGTGACACCAATGTGGTTTTCTGTGTGCGTGATCATCCAGGCCCTTGGCGGCTCCATGGTCGAGTCCTCCTCCACCTCACCCACTTCATTTCCACCAGTTGTCCAGGCTGCTGTCAAGTCCATCCTTGCCTTCTTGGCACGAGCTGGCGTTGCTCATCCGGACCTGTGCCTCGAACCGCTGCAAATTGTGGGTGACCTGCTGGGCAGCTACTCACCACAGTCGTTGTCGACGGCGGAAACCGAGGCCTTCGTCCCTTTTGCTGAGCAGTTGAGCTCCATTCTCGAAATGGATCCTGCCTCGGCGTTGTCGTTGACGTCCGAGCCGCTGCCATGCACGGCTTGATCAGTCTCGCAGGTGCCCGCTGTGATGCAGCTGGGCTTGTGGCGGTTCTCGCCGCATTGCAGCGCTTCGTCGACGCAGAGGTGGAAGCCGGCGCTGTGGAGTCATCCTCTGGAAGTTCGACGCACGTGGCGTTGGCCGTGCCTGTGCCCGAGTCTGTGGCGATGATGGCTGCTGTTGCTCGTGGTCAGGCGTCCACGTCCGTGGTTGTTCCCACCTCGTCCACTGCCTCGCGCCGTGAGCGTCTCTGCGTCGGCTTCGGCGACGCCTCGACCACCCATGCTGCGTCGCGGTGTGAGTGACGGCGCGGTTGACTTGCGCCCGCACGCCGGTGCAGCTGGGAGTGGAGGCACCACGCAGCTCATGCTGGATGAGCCGTCGTTGCAACTGCGGGCGCTGTCGGCGTTGTCAGGTCGTGTGTCGCTGACCTCGAAGGCAATGGCGGCGGCGGGCGTGGGTGCCGCGACTGTGGCCAGGATGTCACTGCCACACGACATGCGCGGCATCGTCGTGTTTGCCACGCGGGACTCGGTGGACACGCTGCGGTGCAAGATTGCGTTGGAGCAGGTGCAAAAGAAGGCGGCCATGTGCCGGTCCGCGTTGGTGTATGCCCGACGCTTGTTGGAGCACGTGCGACAGGTATGGGTTTGGTTTTTGGTGGAGCGCACAACAGCACGCAAATGTATGTATGTATGTATGCATGTATCTATGTATGTATGTATGTATGTATGTATCTATGTATCTATGTATCTATGTGTGTGTGTGTGAGTGCGCGCTCGCGCGCAGAGGGCTCGCTCCATCCATCTCGCTTCCACGTACAGGCACTAACTTCTCTCACTTTGTGTTGTGGACGGAGCAGCCGCTGGCTGTGCAGCACCTGCTGTGGTTCTTGCGCCCCATCCTGGGACTGGGTGTGGAAGACAGCCCCGAAGAAAAGCAGCGCCTGGCAGCCAAGCGTGAGGCCAAACGACAGCGCGCAGAGGCGGCAAAGAAGGAGGCAGAGGGAAAGAAGCAGGGGAAGAAGGGCAAAAAGGGGAAGAAGGGGAAGAAGGGCAAGAACGGTGGAAAGAACGGCGGAAAAGGAAACCAGGACGGTGACGATACCGCTGACGCCGAGTCACAGGAGCCGTTGAACCTGCCCCACTTCTTGTCGGACCTCCGCCGGAACGGCGCGTCGCTGCCCATGGTGGAGCACACACGGGTGGCGTTCCACCAGCTCATGGAGGCGATCAGCATGCAGATTGTGAAGCCTGCGGGTGCCGTGGCGACCCCGAACCCGACCCAGGGCGACATGCCGACGGCGGCGTCGGTGGTGCTGCCGCGTGGCTTGACGCCCGAGCTGCGCGTCGTGCAGTACCTTGCCCTTCGGTGCTGGCGCATCAACTTTGACGAAGACGACCACGCGTTCCTGCAGCACTCCACCATTTTCGCGCACGTGCGCGCACTCGCAGCGGCCATGAATCTGGACGACTGCCCGGCTGACGTCGTGGGGCCAGTGGAGGGTGGTGGTGGTGATGGAGACGGAGACGGCAATGCGGGCGAGCCTGACGGCAGTGCAGCGAGTGTAGCCACGTCTGTGCTGGACATGACGGCGCCCGTGTGCGTCCACCATCTGGCAGACGTTACGGCGGCGTGCCGCATCACACCCTCCTCAAACCCCGACCGCCAGTTTGCCTTTGCGGACGGCACCGTGGACACGTACTGGCAGCCGGCGGCCGCGAACAAGGCTCCGGACGTCAAGGTGTCCATCCCCCAGGCCGCCGCGTCTGCCGGGGCCTCGTCGCTGGCCATCTTCATCCAATCGGACGCCAACACCAAGATCAAGTCCGTGGAGGCGTTTGCGGGCGACAGGGACGGCTTCACGCACCCCGTGGCAGCCGACAACTTGTTGCTACCCGCCAAGTGGGTCGGCTGGCTCCACGTCACGTTCCCCTCTGCCGCGAAACCCGTGCGCTTCGTGGACCTGCGCTTCAAGGGGTCCGCCATTCGTGTGCGCCAGATCCGGGTCATCGCCAGCCCGGCCATGCACGACATTGAAACCACCGGCGCCGCGGGTCCCGGCACCGGCGTGGTGACGTCTACCATGACCCGCGGCGACACACCGCTTCGTCCCGCGGCACTGGCGGTGCTGCGGCACCTGTCGACGGTGGTGTTGTCATCCTTCGCTGCCTCGCGCCGCACCACCAACCGGCGGTCGCGACGCGTGGCCGCGGCTCGCCATCCGGAACTGCTGGCGCTGTCCACAGCCGTGCCGAACTTTGCGCCACCGCCCATGCCGCGCCTGGCGCGCCAGCAGTCGTCGGAGCTGCGGCAGCGGTTGGCGGGCATAATGTTCGAGGGCGGGGTTGATGGTGGTGCTGGCGTTGGCGTTGGTGCCGGTGCCGGTGCGGAGGGCGCTGCGGATTCCGCGTCGGTGGGTGCCCAACTCGCGGTGCTGGGAATGCTGAAGCGGGAGCTGCGTGACACCGCGAGGCGTGCAGCCCGCCGAGGCCGCACCGCCGGCACCGCCACAGCTGTCGACACCACGCCGGACGACTACACGTTTGAGTTGTTGAACATCATGTCGTCGCTGACTGCCCAAGAGGCGTCCCTGCCGCGCTTGGCCACGCCGGATGTGGTCGCGTCGTTGTTGCGGTTGTTGCCGGCCACCACACCGCGTTGCCAGCGCCAGGCCTTTGCCGTCCTCCGTCGCTTGCTTCCCCTGGTCCACCCCACGGACGTGGACACAGAGTCGCGCGTGAAGGTCCCTGCAGGTATTCTCATCGTACGTGGGCGTGGTGTTTGTTATGGGTTGTGTTTGTGTTTGTGTTATGTGTTGTGTGTTGTGGTTACTGCTGTTCGTGTTGATCAGAGTAGCTGTGTGGAGTGGTGGGACGGCAAAAAGGCTCGTGGTGCCCTCCAGCACGATGCGTTGCATAACCGTGGGTGGTGCCCTGTCTGTCCTGTCTATCTGATGCTTGCACCACTGCACAGCCACGCCTGCGCGAGAAGCTCATTTCAAGCCACTCCAGTGCCGAATCTGATGGCGGCGCAACCGCCGACGCTGCTCCTGCTGATGCTTCGACGACGGCCACCACGAGCGCTGACGGTGGTGACAATGGAAACGGTGGTGAAGCCACCGAAGCGGCGGCAGCAGCAGTTGCTGACAAGAAAGCCGCGCAACTGGCTGCCGATCGAGAGCCTCGATCAGGTCTCGGCTCAGCTGTTGCATCGCTGTTGCTGATGTTGTCCTCCACCTTCACCCTGCAGCTGCGCGGGCGCCAGGGTGGAAAGGCCAAGTCGCTCTCCAACACCGTGCCCCGCTACATTGTCCCTGGCTCCCTCCAGCCCGATGTCGCGGCGCAACTGCTTGAGCTCATGCGCACCATGGCCAACGCAGGGTATGATTGCCTGCCTCCCCAGACTCGTGGTCCTGCAAGCAAGAGCAAGGGTGCTGGTGCTGGTGCCGGAGCCGGAGCCGGTGTTGGTGCTGGTGCAGGTGCAGGTGCTGGTAAGGGCAAGAAGAAGGAAGCCAGGCGCCGATTCACGGACGAGGCTACCTTGGCCAAGTGGAGCATGTGGGGTGCCTACCTCATCATGTCGGCGCGGTTGTTGCTGCTCACATCCCCCATGGAGGTGGCGTCCAAGCTCCACACCCTTGCCCTGGCCACCCAAGACCCTCACCTGTGGGCGTCCTTGGGGGCGTTGGCTGTGGTGGGACCATGCTGTGACGAAACGCAGTTGCTGCTGCTGCAGCCGTCGGACAACATCCCGACGCGCGCGGTGGCGCAGCAGAAGTGCTGCGACAACCATGATGACGGCGTCACGGAGGCACGCTGGGGTTGCGCGACGTGTGGTGCCGCGGAGGGACCGGAGGAGTGCCCGTCTGGGGTGTGGAACCTGTGTGATGCGTGCGACAGCACCTTCCATCTGCGCAAGCTCAAGCGTGACCACGCACGTGTGGCCATCCAGCCATCAGTGACAGAGGTACGCTGGTCTTGCGGTCTACCGCGGCGTGTTTTCTTTTTTTCCCTTTCTAGTTTTCGTCTTGCTTTCTTCTTTGGCCTACTTGTCCTGCCGTCTACACAGTGCTAGTGGGTGTGTGCAAGTGTAAGCGTGTTTCTCACTGTCCGTGTGCTTCATGTGTGGGGTTGGACCTTGGTTGTGTGTGTGTGTGTGTGTGTGTGTGTGTGTGTGTGTGTGTGTGTGTGTGTGTGTGTGTGTGTGTGTGGTGTGGAGCAT
>Ga0213833_1003255_pt1 | contig 10026 bp, 7 predicted proteins | sample SWATP21_FD_160575 | JGI IMG/M metagenome (GOLD analysis project Ga0213833, IMG submission 160575) | Coastal seawater microbial communities from Marineland, Florida, United States - SWA TP2 #1 | ecosystem: Environmental > Aquatic > Marine > Coastal | place: USA: Florida | collected 2016-08-14
CTCTCTCTCTCTCTCTCTCTCTCTCTCTCTCTCTCTCTCTCTTGAACTCTCTCTCTCTCTCTCTTGAACTCTCTCTGCCCGCGGTGGTGGACACTGTCGCACGCTACATTGCTACTGTTGCTGTGGCTGCAGCAGCTGCCTTCCTGTGAGAGTTCGGAAAATCCCCAGCATTCCTGAGGGTGTGACCCCTTCTCGTTTCGTGGTGGTGGAGGAGAACGACGTCGCTGCTCGACGGTGACGCGCGGACGACTGCTGCTGCTCGCCGCTGCTGGTGGGAGACGGCTGTCGAAGTGCACCATCGTCCTTCGTGGATGTTGGTCTGGTGGGGGCCGGCAGTGATGTAGTGCGCTTGTGAAAGGCTTCTCCGTGACCTTGGTCGTGTTGCGCCTGTGCCGTGTGCTTGTTGGCTGCTTGGGGCGACCACATGCAGGCGGTGGCCTGAGCTCCGGCTGTGGCCTGGCTCTTTCGCATCTTTGAGCGGAACTTCCGTGCCCCAAAGTGCCGGAAGTTCCGCAGTGATAGCTCAGGTGTGGGAAGGCCACGGCTCTTCAGGAACGCAATGTACCTACACCAGCGTCAAAGCCGCAACAGGTGCGTGAAGGCGGACACTGCTTGCTGAGCGACACGGCATGGGAGTGAGGCAACGCACTGCGTAAAGGGAACAGCAAGCTCCTTTCTCAGGACACGGATGCTGTCTTCAATGGTCTGCGGCCATTCATCATTCGGAGCTTCTTCTGCCATTTGTTGCATTAGCGCGAAGAAATTGGTGGCGGTGAGCACTTGACCTTGCAAAATCACACGCTTGAGGATCCTAAGGAAGGCCTGCACAACACAAAGCGCCAGGTTGTCAGGTTGTGGCGTGCCATCAGTGCTGCCCCGCTCGGATTCCAGCGTCAGAACACGCCACAACAGCAAAACATCACACACGACCTTGTGGGTTTCGGAAATGTCCTTCTTCTGTGTGATGTGACGCAGAACAGGGGTGAACACGCGAAGCCCTTTCAGTCTTGCATACTGTTCTCGGTACTCCGCCAGTGTTCTCATCAGTATCATGTTGCTCTGCACACATAAGACGAAGCATCACAACACATATGTTGTTGTTCAGCACGTGCGTGTGGAGCGTAGACTCGTAACCAGCCTTCCTTACCTGGCCTCTTCCATCAACACCCTCAGTCGACTTCATCGACAACAATGCAGCAAACTTGTCCAGATAGTGACGCGGACGATCATAGCTGTGTTGGCGCAAAACGAAGCATTACCAGATGCTCGTGACACTGTGTTGTGGTGATGTGCTCTTGCAACGATGCTTGGGTGCTCACCGTTGTTGCTCCAGTACATGCCGCAGAGCAGAGTCTCCTTTGGCTCGCGTGTTTTCAAACCTCCGCACTGCGTCACGGATCGTTGTGTGCTTTAGCTGCGTATTGGCTTGAACCTCGTTTGCCGCAGCGATGACTTCATCCGGAACCGAACTAAACGTGGCTTTGCGTCCACGGCGCAAGTATCTGCCGGACATTTGTTTCGCTAGCTCAGTCAAAGAAGGTACAACGTAGCAGCACAGCAACACGAACCTTGTTCTGGGGGGTTTTCGGCCACGCGCAGCGTTCTGTGCATTCATGGATTCGTTCACTCAGTCAGCCAGCGGATTGGACGTTTCAACGTATGCGGCTCGCACTCTTCAAGAACAACGCAAGTACCCCCACGCGCACGCTTCCTTCGCACCGTGGAACTCAACACTCGTGCAGTGGTTGCGACGCGTGGTGTGATCAGCTCCGGTTGACCGAGAGCGTTTGGCTCCCCATGCCTGTGTTTTCACAGTCACAGGAGTGACGTACAGTGGGCAACGTGCATGTCATCCCATGTAACGAACCTGCACACCGGGATCTTGTCCACTCGAAACTTGTTTGTGATGCGTCGCACAGCAGTGGACGAGCGTTCGCCCTGAGCACAGCACCAAGGTGTAGGAATGTGTGTGTGAGAGGTCGAGAGGTCGAGAGGTCGAGAGGTCAAGAGGTCGAGGGAGAGAGAGAGTGAGAGTGCGAGAGAGAAAGAGACAGAGAGTGGAGGGGGAGGGGGGGTATCACCAAGCACGCCAACCAAATAACACGTACAAGTCGTCCTGCACGCGCCCCAAGCAGCTCGGCAGTGGTGGCGTGCTTGTCAGGGTCTTGGGTTGAAGCTGACAGCGCAGAATGGCGCTGTTGGGCTTCAACGAATCGTTGGAATCGTTTGGTGCGAGCCTGCACGTCGCGCATCATGCGTTTGGTGGCTGCACGATCGTGTCCATACCGTCTGTGTGTTTTGGTGTGCTCCGTACGCAGTGGTACCTGTTGTTACGATGACGTGTGGGAGAACAACGAAATACGACAGACGACAGACGACAGACGACAGACGACAGACGACATCAGACAAACGTAACACGCCCTTGAGACAGCATGTTCTTGCGTAGTAGAGCATGCGCAAACCATTCCAAGTGCGTGTGTGCGTGTGCTGTGCTTCACGTGCCGGCTGTGGGTCCGGGTTTCCGTGCTTGTCAAACAGGTTCAGTGGCAGTCGCTCCGCGCTTGGCTCCATGCGAAGAAGCCGCAGCTGCGCTGGATTCTGTGCACGGGCATCACGCACACGCTTTTCTGATTCACGGATCTGCAACCTCAGAGGGGCACGCTGCCGCTGAGGTGGCTCTGCCATCGTCTGGGGTGACCACTTCGCAAGCTGCGCCGGTCTGCACAGTGCGTGTCCTGAATCAGTCACGAAACGGGAGCAACGACGGGTGGAATCATTTCAAAATTAGTAACACAAAATCCGTGCACAACCTGACACAGTTCACTACTGCTGTTCACTGGCATTGTGTGACCATGAAGCCGCTGTGTATTGTGGTTGCTTGCGCCCTGTGCGTTGTGGGATGTCTGGGTACCAGCACTTCTGGTTTCACATCGTTGGATGAGCTTGCTCTGCAAGGCCCAGAGGAATCTCACGTTCCGCTTCAGAGCGTCGTGGATTCACTGCTCGCCGCAGGGATTTCCGGCAGTCCTGTGGTCGGACTCGCCCAGGCTGCCCAGCCAGCCAGCCACCACCCAGAACAGAGCACTGTGCGCAGCCACATGCCGGAACATCGGGGGCAGGCGGATGCCATCCCTCAGTCACGTGTGTGGTCAGCGCTGCCGTCGTCAACCGCCTTGCCCGGTTCAGTGACGCGCGGCATTGCCATCTTCGCGCTGTCGCCGTCGGTGCTGGGCTTGCAGTCTACACTTGACGAGTTGAAGGAGATGCATGCACTGGGCGTGGAGTTTGTCGCCGTTTCCATCGCCCTGGGGATGGAGAACGTGACGTCGAACACTGTGTATGCCACGCACCTGACGGCCACGAACGCAAGCTTGACGACTTTTCTCCAGCAGGCCGCAGCCCTTGGTCTCCAAACCATGGTCAAGCCTGTGATCATTCCGGGTGGTGGGTCCATGTACCAAGTGAAGCCCACGTAGGTCGGGTGTGGTTCATGTTTTTTTTGAATTCTTCTTCTTCCTGTGTTGCCTTGTGCTTTGTGCGGGGCGTTGTGATGACTCAGATCCCATCTATCCTCGCCACCAGAAACCCAGACGAATGGTTTGCCAGCATGCTTCCCTGGTTGCTGCAGTACGCGCAACTCAGTGCCGCGAACAACGTGGACATGTTGTGCATTGGCGTGGAGTTCCTGCACATGACTGGCGCCGCGTACACAACCAGGTGGCTCGCCATTGCTGCGGCCGTACGACAGGTGTTCTCGGGACAGCTCACCTACAGCTCGCTGTTTGTGCGTGAGTGGTACACGATCGAGTGGTGGAGTGGTACGCTGCGGGCGGCTCGGTTTTGCATGATGCGCGAGGTTGTGCCGCATTGCTTTTGGATTGCTGGCTGTCCTTGGTGTGGGCGTGATCGATCCATCTCACGGTGTCGAACGGCTGCGATGTGGACACCAGCCATGGATGTCATCGGCATCGACGCCTACTTTCCGCTGAGTAACACCTCGAACCCCCTCCCCACCCCCAGTCAAATGGACACGGCGTGGAAAAAGTGGATGGGCAAGATTGCAACGTGGCGATCCAGCAGTGGTCTTCAAGACCAGCCCGTCATGTTCACAGAGGTGGGATACGGTTCTTGGACAGGGTACGTGGAACGGGTTCGGTTCGCAGCATTGCTCGCGCCTGCCTCTGCCTTGTGTCGTGCCTCTTTCGTTCCTGGCCATGTTGCTGTGTTTCACGTGCTGCGCACCCTTGCAGAGTGGCTGCTGCGCCCCCGACAAGCCCTCCCACCGACTGTGCGGGCTTCGAAACCAACTTCCAAACCCAGGCTCAGTGCTACCAAGCGCTGTTCCGTGCCGTGGCAGCCAACGCGGACATGGTGCAATACGTCAACGTGTTTTGGTGCGTGAACCAACGACGACGGCGTTGGGATCGGTTCCACATCACACCACCAGTGTTTGTTTGGTGAACCGCCACAGGTTTGACAATGAGAGCACGCCCGACTTCTATGTCAACACCACGAAGCACGGCGAGGGTTGGCCGTGTTGGTTCACGCCTCGTGGAAAAACAGCATACTTGGCTCTACAAACCGCGTTTGCTGACCCGTAAGAAGGCTTGCATCTGACGAAAGGGTTGGAGGCACTGCTTCTGTTGGTGGGCCCGATGAATGTGGCATGCGTGTTTTTTTCCACGACACCATGCCATGCAGCAACATAAACAAAACAAAAAAGAACTCATGCAGTGCTGCTTGCTTCCTTCGGCATGTCCAGGAACGTGTCCGCATATTCCGTTCGCCATGTGGCCCAACGGCCGTCACCCTTGAACGGGTCCACCTGCGAGGTGCGACAGCTCTTCAGAGCCGCGGCAGCTATGTCCTGCAGACGCACATTGTTTTTGTTTTGTTTGTGGTCACTGTGAGATAAGACGTGGAACGAAACAGCACAGCATGCCAAGTGGGGTACCATACCGGTGTGATGCTTGGAAATCTCACTTCGTGATCCTGTGGCAGCTCCGTCACTTTGCAGCACAAGGCTCCACACTTGCTGCACTTCACAGGCCTTTGGCCTGGCAGCTGGGGACATGCCGCACACACGCAACCTGTCTCCAACGCGAGGTATTTTTCTTCATTGTCCTGAAAGAAGGGGCACGGTCATCACCATGGAGACAGATAGCTTCACACGGTGCATCGAAGACGAACCACAATGAAGTGGGTGTAGGACATCAACTTGTGGAGAAGTCCTCTGCTCATAAAGTGGACGGCACAACCAACCTGAGCGAACGACAGTCTGCACAAGCAACAGGTGAGGCTCGCTGACACCCCCCTTCGCGTGCCTCAGCACGGACCCAACCAGTCTTTGAATGAACCTGCTTGAAGGACTGATATCAACCTCCACAGTCATGGCCGCCTTGCAGAGCTCATGCTCCAGGTACGCCGAGAGTACGGCAGCAGACGGAGGAGGCAGCGAGTATCTAGCCCTGGCGACACGTTGTGGCACAGACACTCTTCGTCAAGTGGCCAAACCCGTGTTTTTTTACCTTCCTCAAGCGTCCCACGGACCACATTCGTTGGGGCACTTGCCATGGTGCAATAGTGGTGCCAATGATTCCGACTCTCGGGGAATCCGTTGGTGCGCGCAGCGGCTCCAACTTGGATCGGAGTGTCATCTTGGCGTACGGATTCAGGACATCCACTCGCTCCAGCAACAACACACACGGCGCTCTTCGCTGGCAGAACGAAACCAGATCTGTGCATTGCCTGTGGGTAGTTCAACAATGCACACAGCAAACCGTAGTACAGCAAATCAACAAATGCCACACTGCACGCATCCACCACAGCACACAACCCACGCACACACGAACCGTTGAAATTCCTCACGTTGTCCTGGACTGGACCCAATCTCGAAGGCGTAGAGGTTCGCAATGATGCACGGTACTGCAGCTGAGTTGCACGTTGCTTGGGCCAGGTACGTCTTCCCCATCCCTCTTGGCTGTGCCGAGGAGAGAAGGGAGCAGCAGGTGGAAACAAGGGGTCACGCACCAAACCTGACAGCAGGGCCTTGCACCACACACGTACCGCACACAGCAGTATTGGTTGCAAAAAGCGGTTTGTGAAAAGGTTGGGGAAACGGAGCGGCAATACAATCCTTTCCAGCAACTTCTGCACAAGGTTGGGCCACCACTGCCTCAACCGCTGCCTCGCCGAGTTCAACTCGTCATGCCCCCGCTCATACTCATGCACGACAACCCTGCCCCCCCTCAACGTGCGTGGTACATCGGAAGAGGGGGATGCCAAGCCCTGAGGTGCATCGGGGAGCAACTCTTCAAGCTTTGCCTCCGTGCTGGTGGCACGCGAAGCACCAGCAGCTGGTGGAGGCCCCGGCACCGCTGGGCTGCTCGAGCTTCCGTCAAACATGTCTGCTTCTATCTGTCTATCTGATCTGGACCTGCTGCCACTCGCTCTCGCGTCAGCCCGGGTGCGCGTCCTTTCATCCACTGCGGGGGCACCAGCACGGCGGTGTGTTTCCTGCGAGGCCAGGTGCTACAGCTCGAGGAACGTTCATGGAAGGGTTGTCGATATTCTAAATCAGTAACTCACTCCAGACCAGACTCACCACAGCAGTCGACACCCCCGACCAATGGCTACTGCCGAGCATGCACACTCGTGACACCGACCTGCACCACCCGGTGCTTGCTGGAGACAAACTCTTGGGGTGCATCAGGTCGGTGAGAGCTGGCTCCAACAGGTGGGGTGTGGTGGTGGTACTGCTGCTCCGTGGCGCTTCTTGGCGAACTGCTGGCGCGCCCGCGCTTCGCTTCCAGCGCATGCGGCTTCCTAGGTGCCACGCGTCCGGCCTCAGACCCCAGGCGACGCCGCGGCATGTGGCCACTAGACAACGGAGATATCTCAGTAGTAGTGGGCCCCCCTGCGTGGAAGCTGTGAGGGGAGCCGGGGCCGCCGTCAAACAAGTGGGGCGACTCGGAAACGCTGCGAGGCAGCGACACCGGAGTGTCCGGCGGCGGGGAGGCGATCGCGGTGGGGGGAGATGGCGACGGAACGGCATCTCTGGGGGGGTGCTCGAGGTGGGACTGTGCCTCGTACCGGCGAAGCAGAGGGACGGTGCGAAGGACGACCTGGTTGGCATCCGAAAGGTACTTCTGCGTGGGCACGGAACGGATCACAGAGAGGCAGCAGCAAAACGTGTGAGATGAACGGGGGGAATTGAGATGACAATTTGACGCGTACACACACACATCACATGCACACGCACGCTCCACTGTTTGGCTTCTGAATCCATTTGCTCCGCAAGCCGCGCCACTGAATGTGGTGTGGCGCCCCGCTGCAGAGCTCGTTGTGCTTCGTCAAAGCGGTCAGCAAGCTGTCGAGCGGCGGCCACGGTTTGATGCAGGGCTTGGATGGACAGCGCGCTGGCATCCAACACCTGTTGCTTGGCAGGTGCCGGGGGTAGTGTCGGCTGCAGGACTGGAACTACTTGTGCGGACTCACCGCCGCCAGCGCGAGGTGGTGCGGACTCACCGCCGCCAGCGCGAGGTGGTGGCTGTCCCGAACCTTGGCCGCTGTCGTGCTCTGCGTGCGCGGCAATCAGACTCAAGGGTGTGACGCGGGCCTCGGCTCCACCCACAGTGCTGTCGGAGTCCCGCACACGGCGTTTGGAGTGCCGACGGGATGGGGGACCGCGGAGGCGGCTTGAAGACGCAGGGGACGACGGCAACGACGCCGCACCTCCACGATCACGATCACGATCACTGCGCACGACGCGCTGCATGGCGTTGTCGATGTCCACGCTCTGCTGGCTGGCTTGGTGTTCTAGCGCGTTCAACTTTTGGCGCAGCTGCTCCAGCGTCGCGGGGGCTTCCTGGCGTGGGGACGCCACCCCATCATCGGGTGTGGACGTGGCGGAGCCAAGTGGTGACGCGGCGTGGGTCAGTCGCACAGGCGTCTTCACGAGACGCGGTGCCTGTGGGCGCGACTTCCGCTTGGCTCTTGCTTTTGCTTTTGCTTTTGCTTTTGCTTTTGCTTTTGCTTTTGTTTTTGTCTTTGTCTGCGTCTTTGTTTTGCTCCGCCTGGGGCTGCGGCGGTGGGGCTGTGATCCGCTGCCGCGGGGCCTCCGTCGACGTTGGTGGTGGTGGCGGCCCTTGTGCCCGCCCTGTCGAGGGCTGGCATCCGACGAGATGGACGTCACGGACGTGGCGACACGAAACGAAGACGAAGGGGAAGAAGCGGCGGAGTCGACATCCATCGCCGCAGCGGGAGGGGCCTTGATGGGTGACGCCACTGGCACTCTTGTTCCACGACCCTGACTGCTCCCGCTCCCACCGGCACCGTCGTCATGACGTGCACCAGCGGCACCAGCGGCACCAGCGGCACCCGTGACACCCGTGGCACCAGCTCCTGCAGGCAGCACCACTTCCACCGCCACGGGTGGTTCATCCCGCTGCTGCTGCGGAGCGCTGTGGTTGTCGGTGTCGCGGGCGGGCGGGTGTGACTTGGACTTGCGACGCCCCCCGCGTTGCCGGCGATACCGCCGCTGCTCCACCCGGAAGCGTGGCTTGGGCCGCTGCGGTCGCGTCCGTTTTCCCCCACTTTCTGTCTGCGAGGACGACGGCGTGACGGCCACAGAGGAGGCGGTCGAGGCAGAACCGTCGTAGTCAGACGTAGTCAGGGCAGCGCGGTTGTATGGGAGGCGGCGTTTGCCATCTTCTTTCACCGCACCACTGGCACCACCCGCCACAGCAGCAGCAGCAGCAGCAGCCGTAGCAGTAGCAGTAGCAGTAGTAGCAGTGATAGTCGTGGCGGTAGCACCCGAGCCCGTCAAGGCAGCAGCACCCTGTGGGAATGCATCCCCCTCGAGGACTGGACTGCTGCTGGGCATGGCTACCCACGCTTCTTCCGCTGCACCCGAAGCCACGTCCCTGGCACGGGGACTGGAGCTGGAGCGGGACCCGGGGCTGGATGAAGCGACGACAGACGCGGGCGACACGTCGTAGCGGTGGCCAAAGTCTGGGCGCCGCCGCCCAGATTGCACGCGTTGCAGGCGCGTGAGATCGGGCTTGCACCCCATCGCAGGTGACATGATGAGGCGGAAGGGCGAGGGCTGTACCGCCGCGCCGGACTCATGGTTGGAGGTGGCGGTGGCGGTGGCGGTGGTGGTGCCTGGTATGCAACGCGTGTGCGTGACCACCGCTGCCCCATCCTCACTGTCGTGGCTGCCACTTCTTCCCACGCCGGCGTCCCCACCATGCCTGTGCTCTGACGCTTCAACGACGGCGGCAGCGGCGGCGGCGGCGAGCGGTGCTTGTCGGCGCCGATGACGGTCCACCTGCAGGTGGCTCCCACCGCCCTGCTGCTGAGCAGCACCGCGCCGCGGCGGACCGTCGTGAAGTGGCGGGCCGACGAACCCGAAACCGTTGCGGTACGCCACATGGCGTCGCGTTCTACTCTCCCGCGGTGGCGGCGTCTGGGTGGTGCCTCCTTGAGGACGCTTCCGCCGCGATCGACGACGGGAGGGCGAGTGCGCCTGCTCACCCCCACTTGCTCCTCCGTCTCCATCTCCGTCTCCATCTCCATCTCCGTCACCTGCCTTGGAGCGGCCAGTGGTGGTGGTGTTAGTGGTCGCAGGCACCCCAGTCCTTGCACCCTGTCGCTGTCCAAGTCCCTGCTCTTGCTGTCCCACCTCTCCTCGCTCCTCCTCACCCTGGTTCCTGTGTTGCGCATCAGCCCGACGCTTGGCATGCGCTCGCACAAAGCTCAGCGGCGTGCGGCGGCTGTCCTTGACCTTGGACGACACGTGCCGCATTTGTTTCACCTCCCACTCCTTGTACCGTGTGGAGGTGAGAATGCCACGGCGTGCTTCTTCACGACGCTTGAAGGCCCACCACTTTGCGTCCACAACAAAGCACGGCACAGCGTCCGTCATGGCGATGGAGGCCGGGGTGTCCGTGGGCACCAAGGCTCGGCCGCCGACCAGGAAGACGTGCTCCGAGTCTTGCAGACGCCACGCGCGACAAATCTTGG
>Ga0213833_1003256_pt1 | contig 10026 bp, 10 predicted proteins | sample SWATP21_FD_160575 | JGI IMG/M metagenome (GOLD analysis project Ga0213833, IMG submission 160575) | Coastal seawater microbial communities from Marineland, Florida, United States - SWA TP2 #1 | ecosystem: Environmental > Aquatic > Marine > Coastal | place: USA: Florida | collected 2016-08-14
ACCATCACCATCACCGATCACCGATCACCGATCACCGATCACCGATCACCGATCACCGATCACCGATCATCATCCAAACGTCTTCGTCTCCACCTGCAGCGCGGCATCAGAAGCCGGAACTGGTGGAGCGGCGGGGTTGAACCGAACTTGCGCAATGCGGTGGCCCCGTCCAGACCTGGACGCAGGCTTGGCGGGCGGCGCCAGGCGAGAGGAGTTTCGCGACGTGCGCGCTCGCTTGGCTGCCAAGGCCACACAGCCGGGCACCACCATCACCACCACCACCACCACCAACGAAACGACAACATCCAAACCCATCATCAAACCAAAGCAGTTCGCACAACCCGTCCCCCCAACGAGCCCGCCCACACACACAAACAACGGGCCAGTGCACATGTGTGAGCCAAGTCAAGGTCAACCCAGGAGGTGCAGCGGCCAACACGGGCGAAACAACACGAAACGCTCGTACGGGCAGAGGGCGATGCTATGGGCGCCTCCAATGATGTGGGAGCTACTGGTGCGGTCACATGGGGAGCCGGGTTTGCCTCCGTGAGCAAAAACTCGCGTGGCGGCAGCCGCAGGCCCTCCTCAGGATGGGGAATGCGCGGCACAGGGTGCCGGTTGCGGGCAGCATCGTGCTGACGAAGGGAGTGCTGTGGTGTGGTGCGGGTGGGTGGGTGGGTGGGTGGGTAGAGCGTACGGGCAAGGGGGTGGTTGTCGTCGACATGTGTTAGTTGCTGCACACGCCCCGGCACACATTGTTGCATTGGTGCGAGGGCGTACCAAGGAGAAGCCAGTCTTGAAAGCCTGGGTGGATGCAGCTTCAATGGCAAGGCGTGCGTCATCGGGAGATATTTCCTGTGAGGTAACAGGTAACCCGCAGCATCCAAGAAGAGAGGTGCCACACGGAATGCTCAGTCACAGCAAATCAATAGCGTGGGCGCTTTTCACACGCACACAAACACAGACACAGACACACACAAACACCAGCAACGCCACCACACTACACACGCACCGACTGGTTGGCATACGCAGCAAACTTGCGAGCATGCGACAAGACATTCTTGGTGTGTCCTGAGACGCAGGGCAGCATTGTGCAACAGGAGTGAGGGGGGGGGCGTGGGTTGGGTGGGTGGCAGTCAAACCTACGATGATACACTTCGAGCAGCTGGTACACAACGCGAGGCTCAAACTCCTTGATGCCCATGCTGTGCAACAAGCGAACCATGGCTGCAGCGTCAAAAGGCAGGCTCGCTTGCTCCGTGCCACTCTCAGCTGCACCACCCGCTTCCTCCTGGTGGCTCATGCCTGCCCAGCCGCAACCCACTCCTCGGCGACGTCACAAAACCCAACCGCCTGCGCTGGACGCAAACCCCCAGGGCTCGGAGACGTCACAAGACCAAAACCAAGCACGTTCACACAATGAACTAGCTCATTCAGTAGAAACCCCGGAAACTCAAGTCAAGGGGCAGACGGGCAGACAGGCGACCGGGTGCTGTGTGCTGCTCGGCTCGGCCGGCACCTCTTGCAGCTCGGCGCTGCGATAGTTTTAATTGTAATCATGAAGTTCGCATGGGATGGTGTCCGAAGTGTTTGTTGTGGTTGGAGTGTCCGCATTCTCACCCAAAACAGAACGCAAACAGGTGGCAAGAAAAGGCGTCCAATCCAGCAACCCAACCAACAAACAAAAAGAAACACCACACACCCCCGAAACCCAAGGCTCCTTTCTCTGCACAGAGCACAGAGGACAGAAGGCAACAAAACACGGCACCCACGGTGCCCATGGCAAAGGGGGGTGACCTGACCCGATTGACCCCCTTGCCCTGGCACACAACAGGCAAACATAACACCAGCACCGGCACCCCCCATGGACCCTGACCAGCAAAGAAACGAAAACACGCTGGTCCACACACCACAGCAGCAAACCGCCGCCGCACCCCCGGTACCACACGCCCGCCGCTGTGTCTCCATCCAGTCCGGCTGCGCGCGCGGACGCACCCACTTTCCACGGACGGCAAAGGACACCCACATGGGCCACACAGGCCACACACACTTACAGCTGCATCTGGAACTGCTGCTGCGGCACACTGCGCTGCGACCCAGTGCTGCGTGCACTCCCAGGTCGACGCGCCCGTGCACCCGTGTTGCCACCGGCACCCGCACCGGCTGCGCCTGCACCGGCACCACCACCACCTCGACGCGGCCGCACCGGCGCCCGGGAGGGCGGTCGAGACGGGATGGTGAGGTTGTGGTCGCGCAGGGCGGCTTGCAGGGAGGCCTGCAGCTCGGGGAACTCGCGCGCGAGCTGCCCCAGCGTGAACAGCACGTTGTTGTTGGTATCGCGGATGGCCTGCGCCTGGAACGCCTTTTCGTCGAGGGTCTCCTCGCTCGCGGCCACGGCGTGGCGGTGCTGCTCCGCAAGTTGGTTCACCCGGATGCGGGCATGGTCGATCTCCTCGCGCTGGGCCACCTCCTCCCGCTCCACCTGGCCCTTGGCCTGTGACAGGTGCTCCACGTGGTCCACCATCTGCGCGCTTTGGTCGTCCAGCTGCGCGATGCGGCGGTTGTCCTCCTCCAGGTCCGTCTGCATGCGCTGCAGCTCCTTCTTCTTCCGGAACAGCACGTCGTTGGCGGACTTGAGCTGCTCTTCCAGGTTCTTGACCTGCTGCGCCTCGCGGCTGCTGAGGTCCGCCTTGTGGAAGCTCCCTCGGTACTCGATGTTGCGCACGTTCAGGCTCTTCAGCGTGTGCTCCAGCGCCCGGATTTCGCGCTCCGCCTTGCGGATGGCCGCGTCGAGCTCGTCGCCACGCCGCTGCAGCTCCTCCCGCCGTTGCGCGGCCTTGATCACAAAGTAGGCCTGGCTCTTTTCCTCGCCGTCGCTGTCCGCGCTGCTGGTCTTCTTCGCCAGCATTTCGAACTTGGCCTTCAGCTTCGCGACCTTCTGCAGCCGCTCCTGCAGCTCCATCGCGATGCGGTGGCGTTCCTCCTCCGCGACCTTGATCTGGCCGCGCTGCATCTCGGCGTGGACCTCGATCTCCTTCTTCCGCTCCTCCATGCTCATCTCCAGCTGGAACTTGCGGTTGCTCAGCCCGTACACGTCGTCATTCTTGGCCGACAGCGCCTCACGCAGCTTCTTCACCTCCAGCTTCAGCACGTCGTGCTCCACCATCACCGACTCCTTGGTGCGCTGCGCCTTTTTCAGCGACACCTCCGCGCTCTCGTTCTGCAGGTTCATCTCGTCCATCTTGGCCTGCACCCGCTCCAGCTGCACGTTCAGGTCCTGCTGCTGCCGGTTGGTGGCGCGCAGGTCGTCCGCCAGCCGCTTCACCTGCTGCGTCAGCATCGCCACCTGCCCCTGCTCCGCCTCCAGCTCCGCCTGCAGCGCCGCGATCTTGGCGTTCAGCACCTTGCGCTCCTCGCCACTGCGCTCACCGCCAGCGCGCGCCACCTTGCGCTCCAGCTGCTGGATCTGGAACTCGGCGTTGTACACCAGCTCCTGCTGGCGCAGCGACGTTTGGTCCAGGCGGTTGATCTTGGCGGTGAGGTTCTTGGAGGCGGCCTGGGCGCCCGCGATCTCCGCGATGAGGTTGCTCTCCTTCTGGCGCAGCGAAAACAGCTCCTGGGACTGCTTGAACATGGCCTCCTTCAGCTGCCGCAGCTCCTTTTCGGCGCCCTCGAGCTCCGCTTCCTTGTCCCTGAGCTCGGTCTCCCGCACCTGGCACACCTGCTCCACGTCGTCGGTGCTCTTTTGTGCCGTTTGCAGCTGCTTCTTCACCGCATGGAACCGCCGCCGTGCCTGCTCCAGCAGCTGCTTCTTGTTCTCCAGCTCCGTGTTCAGGTTCACGTTCTCGCTGCGCCGCTGCATCAGGTCGCTCGCCGCCTTCTGCAGCTCGTTTTTCAGCACCTCCACCTCGTCCTTGAACTCCTGCAATTTCTCCGACGCGAACTGGAACTGCTCGCGCTGCTTCGCCACGATGCGCTCCTTCATCGCGATTTTGCTCTCGTGCTCCGCGTTCTCCAGCTGCTGGGCCTTCAGTCGTGCCGTGTACTCCTTCAGCTCCTCCTGCTTCGACGCCAGCTCCTCCTTGGCAGCGGCAAATGCCTCCGAGGCGCGCTCGATCTCCTCGTCCCGCCGGCGCATGGCCTCGATGGCCTCCTGCCACTGGCGCACCAGCTGCTGGCGCTCGCGGTGCAGCGCCCGAAACTCCTCGGCGGTTTTGTCCAGTTCGATTTGCTTCGCCTGGGTCTCTGTGACTTCATGGTCCAGCTCCGCCTGGCGCGCCGCAACCTGCTGCGTCACCTTCTCCACCTGCAGCGTCAGCTCCTTGATCTTGGCCTCGTCCGCACGGGTGTACTTTTCCAGCGCCAGCGCGTCTTCTTCTTTTTGCTTGGCCGCCAAGGCCTGCATTGCGATCGTTCGTCGGCAACACAACACGGCGGAGGACGAGAGAAAAAGAGAGAGAGAGAGACGAAAGTGAGTGCATGCACGAACCAACGAACGAGCGCGCGGTGACACCCAACACAACACCCGCCACGCACCCACTGTTCCATCTCCTCTTGATTCCAATTCATTTGCAACTTGAAGCGGTCCATTTGCTCGTTGCCCTTGAAGATGTGGTTTTGCACCACATTCATTTCATCCTGAATCTCTTCAGCCCGCGTGTCCAGCTTGCGCAAATCTTGACGAATGCGACCCGCCGCACGCTCCTCCAACTGCTTCAAGTGATCCTCTGTCTCAATTTCCTTTGTCTTTGCGTCGTTGAGCTGCTGGGTGTGCGCCCGCTCCTGCTTGACATTCTTCAAGTGCTCCTCCATGACGTCGACACGCTGGCTCGTTTCATCGATCTGCTTGTCCACGTCCGCCACCCGGCGCTCCTTCAGCATCACCTCAGCATGCAACTCGCGATTCTCACGATTGGCAAACTCGGGCAGGTCACCCAGCACGTCATCCCCCTCATCTTCTTCATCGGTGCCGAGTGCGGGCACATAGTCCTCCTCTGCGGCAGCACTTGCCCAGTGCAAGCCACCACCACCGACGTCACCCTCGTCGCCGGCATTCACCGGTAGCTCCTCAGCCCCTGCTGCCGCCATTGTGTCCTTGTTGTGGCGTTGGTGCCGTGAAACCCCCTGCAGCACCTCAGGATCTCACACCCTGGGTCAGGCAGTTGTGTTGCAGCTACGCTCAAGTCGCACTCGCAACCGACAACCGACATTCAAGCACACCATCAATAAATTGCATCACACAGGAGGATTTATGTTGTGGATGACGTATTTCCACAATAATTCTCACATTATCTCCGCTCGAGTATTGTGGTGAAGTTGGCGGCCCAGTCTGCGGGGACAGCACCGCGACAACAACAGTCAGTGGGAGGGAAAAGCGAAGGTGTGCGTGTGTGCCCAATGAAGCAAAGCAAAGCATAGTCGAAACTGCGGTGCGCAACGCAGACGGTGGGAAACGCAACGCCGACGGTGGGAAAGTTGCCACCCAGAACCACCGCAGCCCCCCTCTGGAGGTGAGAAGTGTCAGACATCCGAAGCACATCTCTGGATTCGCAGGACGCGCGCGCGAGCGTGTGGGAATGAAGTTCATGCTTCGTTTCATATCAGTGGATGACATGCGTGTCACGCAACAAACACATGTCCGCAAGGCCTAATCGTTTGATCACCACGCTTTTACAATTCAACGTACGCCGCACGTCGTCCGGGGCGACTCGTCCCCCAGTCGAAAGGGTGCTGAACAAGATCGCAGCGCATCGTCGTTCCTCCCGCCTGCGCTTGCGCCTGCGCTGTCTCCGACTCTTGTTGCTGCATTCTTTTACGCATCGGCATCACCTACACGCCCTTGGGGTGCTTCTTGACCTTGACTTGGTGTTGGACAATGCACAGGATCTGTCAGGGATTGTGGTGCGCCCGCCGACACGAAGTGCTGAGTGCCTACAGTGTTTCGTTTTTGTTTCTCCATACACGGTACTCGCGCACTGCACCTCCATCAAAGATATCGACAGCCAAACAATCAGTCATCGTCCTCTGCGAATGGGTTGTCTTGCACCACTCGCTGCATCAGAAACCCTGGATCAACCATGGCGCGCTGCTCCACCATGGGACGTTGCATGACGCGTTGGCAGAGCTGCGAAGCGAACAAACGGCAGCATGTGAACGGCAACCGACATATTGGCGCCAGAATAGCATGTCAGCACAAGCAAGTATCAAACACTGCACTCGAATCCCGGATCCTGGATTGTGGGCTGCCGTGCGCGGAAGGGAACACGTACCGCCGGTCCATCATCATTATCCCCGCACTTGAACACAATGCTTGTGACAGCAGGTGAGATTATTGCAGCTGTGTAGGCGCGGTCGTGGTGCTTGTCAAAGTCTGGCTCGTAGCTCACAACGGCTTCGCCGGTGGTGCCAGACACCTCCGTGATCTTGTACTGACCCACCACAACTGCGACGCTTTGCGCTGTAAAGTCTATCTTCGCCTCCCCAGTGCGGAACGAGTCATCATTGTCGATCCAGCGCTCGACGGCCTTGCGTCCCCTGGCGTACACAGGGTGGCGATCCACGATGCGCTTGCTGAAAGCTGCCATGTCTGCACCCGACAAAATAGCGACCGTCTCCGGCTGCTCGCCGTCGAACAGCGTACCACTGTGCGTGTCAACGATTTCCAGGGACATTGTGCGTGCCGCTGATGGAGTGTGCGGAGGTCGCAAGCAGAGGGCCACACAGCGCTGGGCAAGATTCCCACACCGAGGCTCGCACGAGCACAGCCAGCCTTTTGGTACACAAAATAGTGACATTCATGTCGAGCCTTGTCACCTGCAGCTTGTGACGAGACGGGGTTTCATGTGGTGCCGTCTCACCAGCATGCCATCACAGCAACATCATCTCCATTTCCCTCATCCACCAATCCATTTCATTTCAACAGCGAACCAACAGCGAACCAACGCTTCCCTTGAGCTCTCCCCTCCCTCATCCTCCCAAGAACATCATGATTGCCGGCGCAGTTACCACCACCACCACCACCGTGCACACCGTGCACACCGTCCACGCGGGTCGTGCCCATGCGGCTGCAGCGGCACCCCGAGCCTTGCGCGACGGGCGTGCCCGCCGCGCACCTGTTGTAGAAGTCATGCTCAGCTTCGACACGACCGGGTCCATGTACCGCTACCTGACTGCGGTGCGCAAGCAGCTGGACGCCACCATCAGCACGCTGGTGAAGGAAGCCCGCAACGCCGGGGCCCGCCTACGCATCGGCGTGCTGGCCCACGGCGACTACTGTGACAAGCGAAGCAGCTACGTTGTCAAGTTCTTGCCGCTCTTGGACTTGACGGACGGCAACCTGTCCAAGCTCAAGAAGTTTGTGGCGCAAGTGGGCCCGACTGGCGGGGGTGATGCGCCCGAGTGCTACGAGCTGGCCTTGAACAAGATGCGCAAGAGCGCCGGGTGGACGCCAGGGTCTTCCCGCGCCATTGTGGTCGTGGGTGACGCCACACCCCATGAGGTGGGCTACACCTGCAACGGGTACACCAACACCATCAACTGGCGGGATGAAGTCGCGCGCTTGAACAAGTACAAGATCCACGTGTACGCCGTGCAGGCTGGTGGCAACAGCCGCGCGTCCTCCTTCTACGCAGCCATGGCCGAGGGCACCAAGGGTGCTCACATCACCCTGTCCAAGGCCGACCAATTGGCGACGATGATCACCGGGGCCGCGCTTCACCATGTCAGCAGCGACTCGTTTTCCCGATACCAGCGCCGCCTGCGGTCCAGCGGGGGCCTCGTCGGTGACGTCGCCGTGGCCTTCCAGCGCATTTCATCCGTTACAGTCACCGTGGTGTCTAGCACTGGCGGTGTCGCAGGCGCCGCAGCCGTCTCCACTGTCGTGACGGGCGACCACACTGGCGCGAGGCACACCGTGTCGCGAGTGGTGGCTTCACCCGGGGCGCTGCGCGCCGTTCGTGGTCGAGGGTCACGCGCTGCGTCCTCGCACGCTGCTCCATTGCTGATCGAAGAGCTGCCGGCGTGCGCGAGCTCCCACAAGAAGGCACAGCCCTGCTTCTTCTTCAACACGGCTGGAGGCTGCCGGTTGAGTGCCGCTGCCTGTCTGGCAAAGAACGGGCGCAGTCATGTGAAGGTGTGCCGCTTCTTCTTGTCTGAGGCCGGATGCAAGAACGGAGCCAGCTGCAAGTACCCTCACGTGAAGGTCTCTCGGGGCGGAGTGAAGGCAGCTACTGCGGCAGCCGCACGCATGGGTGCGGGTGCGGGGGCGAGTGGTCATGTGAAGGTGTGCCGCTTCTTCTTGTCCGAAGCCGGATGCAAGAACGGAGCCAGCTGCAAGTACCCTCACGTGAAGCCCTCTCGGGGTGGGGTGAAGGCAGCCACTGCGGCACCCGCACGCGGTGCGGGTGCGGGTGCGGGTGCGGGTGCGGGTGCGGGTGCGGGTGCGGGTGCGGGTGCCAGTGCAAGATTGACGGTCGACGGAAAGCGACCCGTGTGCAAGTTTTTCACTTCCAGCAAAGGCTGCAAGAACGGTTCCAAGTGCAAGTTTGCCCATGTGGCAGCGGCGTAGAGCGGCCTTCACATGTGTTGAGGCCAAGCATTTATCATATCTCCTGCGCCTGCGTTGGTTCATTGTACAAGATTCCACCAAGATTCCATGCCGTGTGTACGCATGAAGAGTTGAACAGAGATTAGATTGCAGCGACGGCTGTGTCGCGTGTGTTCGTGCGAGTTATTGATGCCGCGTTTCGGATATTTCCCGTGCTCGTGTCAACAAGAGAGTATCTATTCGAAACCATGTCATGCACTAGCAATGTGAAGAACCACAGTCGGTTGGGTTGGGTGTACACGCGCGCGCGTGGTTCTGGTTGCGGTTGGTGCTGCGGATGCAATGTTCGAAGTTGCTCGTGCTGTGCTGCCATTCAAAGCCACTCCTTCACCTCTCGCATTGGTTCAGCCCTGGATCACTCAGCCAGCCGTGCAAACCTTGGTTGTTTGCGGTATCCATGGCAGTGAGTTCAACGGCTCGGTGGGGTTGGTGCGCAGCATCGCAGCTCTGGATTTGATCAATACAAGCGTCGTTGTTTTCGTTCACCCCGGACTGCTCGCTCCCCTGGCACACACCAAGGGCAACAGCTGGAAGCGGGAGACAAGTGGGGGAGAAACGACACCAACTTCACGGATGCACACGGAACGGCGCAAATGAAACAGGAAATACAGCAGGCTCCATTACACGTCGCAACAACCGCAGTGTTCCATTCCAATCCATCATGCTTCGCTCAAGGGCGATCCTAGTTGGGAAAGAAGTGTGTCAACGATGCCATGCAGCTCACGATTTTGGTGCTCCAGTTCCGCGATGCGCTGCGAAGCACGGAACATTTTCGAAGACCATTGCGTGAACATTTTCTTCACATCCTTTGACGAGATGAACTCCGGCTGAAAGGGAAGCACAGGGGACACCAAAGGACAAAACGGACGTCAGGTGCAAAGAAGGCTAGCAAACAACACACAGGCACGCGGGTGCAATCTAACACCGACGACAACGGCAACGACAACGACAAACAAGCAAAGGCAAACACCCACCGAGTCGTCGCCAGCGTAGACCTTCCGGGCAGACTTGAATTGAGAGAGCATCTTGCCCACTTGCAAGCGATGGCTGTGGCGCATGGCGGCACTGTGAGTCCCGAGCCCGTGTTCTCGTGCACACCGCCACCGTAACCACAACCGCAACCACAACAACCACAACAACCACACAAACCACGCACCCAGTTTCTTCTTCAAACGTCGGTCGGACCCCCATCGTTCGCAGCGCCCGTAACTTCTTGTGGAACCGGTACATGCGCTGCAGAATGGACGCCGCAAAATACACTGCCTGTTCGCGCGCCACCTGCTCCGGCGTTTTCGCGTTCTTCTTGTTCTTCTTGTTCTTCCTCTTTTTCTTCCGCTTCCTCCTCTTCCGTCGTCGGTTCTGCTCCCCTTCTCCTCCCTCTTGTCCTCCCTCCTCTTGCCCACCACCACCACCACCACCAC
>Ga0213833_1003257_pt1 | contig 10023 bp, 8 predicted proteins | sample SWATP21_FD_160575 | JGI IMG/M metagenome (GOLD analysis project Ga0213833, IMG submission 160575) | Coastal seawater microbial communities from Marineland, Florida, United States - SWA TP2 #1 | ecosystem: Environmental > Aquatic > Marine > Coastal | place: USA: Florida | collected 2016-08-14
GCTCCCTGCCCCGCCGCCGCCGCCGCCCGCTGACGACGGGTCTGCGTCTCGCGTCAACTGCGCCGGCCGCGACCGCAGCACTCGCACACGATTGTCCTGCCCCTGCCCCTGCCCCTGCCCCTGCCCCTGCCCTTGACCTGGGCCCACCAACCCACCAGGGGAGCCGGTGGACAGCATCGGGAACTGCACCACGGTGCTGGGGTTGGAGCGGTCTGGCGGCGCCTCCTCCGAGTCAGAGTCGGCGATGAACGCGTCGTCGCCGTCGTCGTGCCGCGCAAAAATGTCCGCCAGGTGCTGCTTGTCGCCCAGGTCATCCAGGTCGTCGGCGGTGTGGAACAACTCGCGCGCAGCCTGGGCCGCTGCTGCGCCGCCACCCTGCCACAGCTCCACGGTGTGGGGCGTGGCGGCGATCATGTGGGCGCTGGGTTGGGCGGGGCGCGCCGGCGTGATCGTCAGGTGGCGATCCGGGTGCGCGTGCGCGTGCGCGTGCGCGTGCGCGTGAGGGGTGCTGCTCGACGTGGTGGCGTGTGCGTGTGCGTGTGCGTGTGCGTGTGCGTGTGCGTGTGCGACGGCGGTGGTCGTGGTGTCGCCACCGCCGCCCACTTCCGTGCCCGTGGACACCGCCGTGGAGGCCGAGCCAGTGTCTGTGACAGTGGTGGCGCCACCACCACGGTGGTCAGGCGAGCCAAACCGTGTGCCTGCACCACCACCACCACCACCACCCGTCGTGCCGTCGTCCAGGCCATGCAGCTTGCGACCGCTGCCGGACTGGCGTTGCGCAGGTGGCGTCGCGAGCAACGCGTCCATGGGCACCGTGTCCATGGGGGGTGTGTTCACGGAGGAGACGGTGGCCAGTGACAACGGCGCCTCCACGAAGAACGTCTCCATCATGCCCTTGCCCTTGACGGGAATGGGGCCGCGCGGCGTGAGGTGAAACCGAGAGCAGATGTGCCGGTACGTGCGGTCGCTGGCTTGGATTTTGCCGTGCAGGCTGGTGCTTTCCATGCGGCTCGCCGTGTTCACCTGATTCCGATGAACCCGGAGCAAGGCACACCAAACCACGCACCAGGTCGCACAATCACAAAAAGGGGATGGCACTCCGCACTCCCGAGAACCATCATCGCGCAAGATGCAGGCGCCCAAACCACACAAACTACAGCCCTCCCAAGACCAACAACAACAACAACAACAACAACAAAACGCAACGCACCGTGTCACCAAACAACTTGTACCGCGGGTTCTTGATGCCCACAATACCCGCCACAATGGGGCCCGAGTTCAGGCCAATGCGGATGTTCAACGTGCTACCGAGCGGTCCCACTAGCTTGGAGCACTCCTCACGGAGTTGAGGCATCGCGGCCATCATGTCCAACGCCATGTTGGCACACTCCACAGCGTGGTGCGGGGTGCGTGTCGGACAACCTCCGACAACCATGTACACCTCACCCACCGTTTCCACCTTGTACACGTTGTGGCGCTCCGTCAACAAGTCAAACCTGGAGTAGATGCGGTTGAGGATGGTGACCACCTGGAGGAAAAAGGGAAGAAAGAAAAGAAACAAAACACAGCAACCACCCGAACCGGAGGGCGGGAGAGCAATCCAGCAACACCACACAGCCAATGAGCCACTGAACATGCAGCAAGGACAGAGGGCTTGGGACACAAAACCACAACCCCAACCACAAAGCGTAGGTCGTTGCGTACACTGTCGGCGTCCACCTTGGCTGTGACATTGGCCCAGTCACAAATCTCACAAAACAGCACCGTGACCGACTCGAACTCGTCCGCCACCACGCCACGACCCGCTTTCAGCTGGTTCGCAATTTGCTTGGGCAGCATGTTGGACAGCAGCTGGTCGCCCCGCTTCTTTTCGACGCTCAACATGTCACGCTGCCTTCGCAGCACGATCTCGTGGAGAAAGGCGCGCCGCAGGGAGCTTTCGAGGTTGTGACCCACGAAAGCCACCGCGGTCCAAAACAGCGCCAGCATTCCCGTGACATTGATCCGATCGGATTGGTCCATCTCCGCATACTGGAACAGGAGCACCACGAACGTGACAATTTCGGTAAAGGAGAGAATGGAGCAATAGATGAAGTCGATGGGCGTGAAACTGTAGGTGAACACGATCATCAACGCAAGGGTGCCGTATCCCGGATCTTTGCCCACAACAGAGTAGGCGATTAAACCACAGGCAAATATGAAGCAAGGGACCAACAACAAGTTGGGGCGACGAATGTACAGGGTTGTGTACGTGTACGCCAGAATGATGCCGCAAGCAGGGATGATCACGCAAAACCTGACGGAGGGCAACAATAACGATTCGGCGGTGGTTATGCAGGAACACAGCACCTCAAGCTTCACACCACGTCCTTTGCCATGTAGCAACACACACGGGGCACCCAGCCCACCCACAAAAAAAAACATACCGGATGATGATCAGAGTCTTCATTACATCCTCTTCGAACTTGAGCACATCGTACAGCACAAACAACATGTTGCCCAACAGCAACAGCCAAGAACAGGCGCGCAAAAAGCTCATGTATCGCTTCGCGTTACGTGACGTGAACGCTTTCGCGAGTTCCTCCGAGGGGTGCCCTTGATACATGAAGTGCAAGCGCCACGGTGCCACTGACACATTTTGGTAGTCCTTCGGCAGGGCCGCATCCCACTCGAGTTGCAACGCGGCCGTGGAATGGGGGTTGCGGCCCTCTGCTGTCCTCCGAACACGCTCTCCAACACCACTGAGGCTTACAATGGACGCAGTGCTCATGGTGACGTCGAAAGACACGCGCGTTGGGTGTTCACGGCAGGCCAAAACAGGCCAAACAGCTTGCACACGGACCCTGGTGTGCCGAGGGTTGTCACCGACCGGAAGTCAACGCTTGGGGGCTCACCACGGGTGTGCCACGCGTGTCAACCGAAACTACCGACCCATGGCCCGGTGGTGCACCATGAAGGCGCGGACAGGTGGAGTCGGCAAACACACGCAACGAGCGCTTGCGCAACAACGACTAGCCACTCCTTCTGACCCCCCCAGCGGGTATCAAGCCGCAGTGCTCTGCACAAGGGCTTCACTAGTAACAGCAGGACTGGATGTGGCAAACCAATCGCGCGTTGGGGGCGGGCACGTGTCTGCCCGACACGATGAGGTGGCAAGGTGGTTTCGCTTCCACAACAACCAAAAAGGAAAACGGACGCCGGTGTGCTGCCACGCGAAAGGGAAACGTCCGACATCCGTGATGAAGTAAGACAAACATAACATTTTGTTGTTTGTTGTTGTTTGTTGTTGTTTTGATGTTTTTGTTCTCATGACAAGGTCAACACCTCCCTCTCCAGACGCTTGTTGCTTGCTGTCCAGGTGGCTCATGGACTCAGGTGCTGGGTTTTCACAGCCCAGCAAGACAAAACGACGTGTGCCCTCCCTCTCTGCAAGAGGATGGGATACAGCAAGCCAACCAAGGTGTGCCTGCCTGTCAGTCAGTTTGGTGTTGCTTGCTTTGTTTGGGTGATGTGGGTGATGTGTTGGGCTTGTCAACTGGTCATCGCCGCGGCGCTGCACCGCTGAGTTTGTGCTGCTTGCCCTTCCTTTCATGTATCTGCTGTGCAGGGCTATCCGCCAACCACGAACACCAGGGCGCATTAAATCCGCGGGCTCGTCGAGGCGCCACTCGGCGGCAGCGAAGTCGTCGAGCAGCGGTAGTGCGCAGCTGGCCGCGTCGCGTGCGGGTGCCACTCGCGAGGCAGTCCCACATGTCGGACCAGTGGCTGCCACAGCCACACGCTCGGATGTTGTCGCTGAGAGAGAAACAACGAGCAGTGGCACTGGTGGCAGCAAACCAGCTGTGCCTGGGTCGGCTGGGGTAGCGCCAGCTTCACACGACGGTGGGGTTGGAGTTGGGGCAGGCGTAGGAGCGAGCGAAACGGAACCACCGTCGAGCGGTGGCGCGGTAGCAACAACGTCGACAGCGATAGCTGCGACTGCAGACCGCCGTTCTGACTTCACAACCCACGCCACGTTCACGTTGAAGCTCGCGAAGCCTGATTTCAAGTTCAACGCGGCGCACTTCATGGCGCATGCCTCGGTTGGTTTGGTTGTGTTTGGTTGGGTTGTACCCCTGCTGACGTGGCGACGGAGTGGTGCTCTTGTGTGTGTGCATGTGTGTGTGTGTGTGTGTGTGTGTGTGTGTGTGTGTTATGTTATGTCTTGGATTGTATGTGCGCGCGCGTTCTGTGGAATGACAGGGAGTTAGGGAGCGTTTGCATGGGCACGGGTACCAAGTATCGGTGTGTTATTGTTTTGTTTTTCTTTTGTGTTTGTGGCTGTGCGTGCAGTTGTGTCTGCGCTGTGGTGCCTGCAAGACTCGCGAGGTGATGTTGTGCCTGTTGCTTTGTGGCAGCTTGAGTTGCTTGGCGGGGGTGTGCGTGAAGACGGCTACGTGGTCGATTTTGGGAAAGTGAAACGAGTGGTGCGCACGTTGTGTAAGGGCCTGGATGAGCGGTTCTTGTGCCCAATGCAGAGCCCGGGCTTGACCATCAAGGTGGGTTGGTTCCTCCAGCAGTGGCGTGAGGTCACGGTATCGGAGTGCTGACACAACCGTCGTTGTGTCTTGTGCAGGTGGATACCACGCCCGGAACCTCTGGCGGTCTCCAAGTTGGGATCACGTGCCGGGATGGGTCGGTGTTCAGGTATTGACTTGACACCTGGTTTGTGCTGCAGCCCGTGTCGCGGTTCATTTGTTTCTTTGTGTTTGGGCAGCTTTCCGCGTCAAGATTGCGTCTTGTTGCCCCTCCGGCATACCTCATGTGAAGAATTAGCATCGTGGCTGGTTGGTGAAGGGCTGCTTACTCGCACTGGAACCTGGTGACCTGTTCACACTGTTGTCGTTGTTTATGTATGTATGTGCGTGTTGTCGGTACCTTTGAGGACCAGGCAAGGCAAGTGGTTCAAGAGCTGCGCACAGAGCTGCAGGTTCGTACGGTGTTGGTGTGTGTGTGTGTGTGTGTGTGTGTGTATGGCGCCGACACCTCACCCGGCGGCTTGCAACACAGACAGCAGGAGTGGCATCCATTGTGTTGGGAGTGACGGAAACGCCTGGACAGACCGCCTGTTGCACCGTGGTGGTTGGGTGAGAAGAACAAACTCTCCGTGTTGTGTTCCCTCCTATGGTTGTGCCTGCTGTTGCTTGCGTGTTTCAAGTACACATCAAGAACTGCTGCTGCGCATCCCAGTCCTGACGTTGGGAACCCTGTGCCTGTGGAAAAATACTTCGCGCTTTCGCAGCACTTCGAGCAATCACGGCAACGTAGAACCATTGCACATCCCGCAGGTGTCGGAGATTGTGGAAATTTGACATGGGAACGACCTGCCATCCATCCACACACAACAGAAGACATGAGAAGGTTGAAGAACGGCACCACCCATCCAGACAGACAACCAACCATCCACTTGCGCCCCCATTGCTGGCGAGTACCCTACCTCCACGTGAAAGCCACGCGCGGGAAGCCTCTTTGTGAAAAAAGGGAACTCCGTTCCAATGAGCCGGTTCTTGAAACCTGCATGCAACACATGTCCCGTTCAAGTTGATCACACACACCGCAGTGAGAATGAATGTACACTCACTGCCCACTGGTTCGTGTCGTCGTTCCAATGCGATCAGCAAGCATTCATTCGTTTGCGTTTGTTACATACCGATCAACAGAACAGACCCAGCATCTGACAGGGCCTGAGATGCGCCGTCCAAGCACTCCATCCATGTCAGACATCAAAACGCCGCCATGCAAGGGCGGACAGCCAGCACCCACCCACCTCCAATGAATCAAGCAACGAAAAAAGTGCGGAGTCGTTGTTGTACACAACATCAGCGGCTGTGTGTGTCACGGGCAAGACATGGTGAAACGAAACGCACCACAACCACAAGCCAGAACAGAACCCAGGACATTGGCAGGCGCCGGGACGTACCCACAACCACATCATACGGGGGTCGCAGTCCTGCTTCTTCTGGGCTTGTTCCCCATTTGAACGGCGACACGTGGATGCGAGGTACTCCAACACCGACACCGATACCGACACCGACACCACAACCCGCACCTGCACCCGCACCTGCACCCGCACCAGCGCCTGCACCAGCGCCTGCACCTGCACCAGCGCCTGCGACTGCAGCAGCATCAACGCCAGCACCCCATGGAGGGCGTCTCGCTCCCGCACATGCACAAGTGAAGTTGTGCCTCAGAGCGAGGGAGTTGAGCTTCACGTTTTGGGCGGCCATGCGCGCTACGTGCTCGAGGTCAGTCGCACACGTCGCTGCACCCAGACAGGCCAGCGACATGCTGAGCAGGGCACCAGCGCCACAGCCCAGCTCCACAACCCGCTTCTTCCGCCACCATCCATCTGGAAATTGTGTGGCCAGAGCACTGGCCAATGCAATGCCACTTTCCCACTGCACAGCACCCAATGCGTTCATCGTTCCAAGTGCAGATCTGTGGAAGTGGGCACGCAACAACACACACACACACACCGCGCGACGAGAACCGTGACACTGCCGCACCACAGCCACCCACCCGACGACGTACAAGTACTGCTGTTGAATGACAAAGGGTTGGGGTAACCCGGTGACCTTGACCACACGAATGGGCATGGAGCGAGAGTCGAGAAAGGCGCGAAACCCGCTGGCGAATCGTGGATGCACAATCACACTGGTACACGCAACCCCACGCTGCGTCTCTGGGGCCCTCCTCGCCATACATTCCTCTCCCTCATGAGTACAAGAGAAGGAGCTACATTTTACCACTGGAACAAAGCCAGACATGCCGTCCTGGCTGGCTGTTTGGTGGCGACACAGTTGGGCCTGCCGCGCACACATTCACGAAAGCCAGAATTATCACTGAATCCAGAACTCTGCGTCGCAACGCCTATCTTCGTTTCGTCGCTTTGGTTGTGCTGTCAAGGCACTGGATGGCACGTGGGGCTTGTCCATGCAACCTTTGAGGACCAGCACGATGCCTGCAGCGACACAGTAGCTTGTTGTTGAGCATGGACAAGGGTGTGATGGACACTGCAGGGGTTCAGCGTGAAAGGGAAGCTCGCTTTCGCGGGCTGTCTCCACGGCTAGAGGACGCAGAGGGGCGGTTGTCACGCGAAGCATTCACGGACGCGCCGGCGTTGGACAGCCCCGAAACGCGCCGCGCTGGTGTATCACCATGGCCAGAGGGCAGTTACCAGGGTCGTACCCGTGGGAGTCCGCCACAGAGCCCACCCACGGGCCCCAGGGTGTTTCACGCCAACTCTCGTCGGCGCAATCCCGCAACAGCTACCGGGAACCACCACCTGCCGCAGCACCCACTTCAGGGGGCACAGCCGTTCCAAGGGCAAGGGCAGTTACCACATGGTTACCATTCTCCGCAAGAGCAGCTCCACCACGAGCTGCTACAGTACCAACAGTACCAGCTCCAAGCACAGGAACAGCCACAGTACCAGCAGCAGTACCAGCAGCAGTACCAGCAGCAGTACCTGCAGCAGCAGTATCAGCAGGCGCAGTACCTGCAGTACCAACAGCAGTTGGTTCAACATGCAGCCACCAACGGTCTGCACTACACACACGGCGATGTGCGTGATACCCAGCCCGGCAGCCCGCACTCGTCTATGTGGGTTGACCAGGGATCGGTTCTGTCCACGTCCTCTACCACACGCCGTCCACAGCATGCCCGCAACACGAACCCCGGAGCACCCGCCTTTCTCACTGCGTCTGCCTCCCAGAGGAGCCTGGATCTCGCGGCCCACGCCGGTCTGTCGCTATCCATGTCCATGTCCATGTCCATGCCCATGCCCATGTCCATGCCCCTGTCCGCGACACGAGCCGGCGACGGCACCGCCAGGGCATCATCATCGACGGCACCTGGTCCGTTGGTGCTGTCGTCCGCCTGTGTGGTGCCGGGCGTGGCTCATGCGGCCGCAGCACCACGTGGTCATCCCGCCACCGAAGCTGCCGCGCACGCCACACGCTCTCCCTCACGCGAGCGACGCCGTGTGGGTGGTGGTGGTGTCGGGGGAGCGGGTGGCGTGGTGGCTGCGGGGTCTCGGAACGGCGCACCGCCACGCCACGTTCTCCCTGCCATGTATGGCCCCGGGATGACGTTCAACCCACGTGCCACCACGGCATCCGCGACGTTGCCACGTGACCGGGAAGCCACGGCGCGTGTGGCACGGGACGGGGTGTCCATGGCCCCCGCAAAACGCCAACTTGGGGAGACCAGCGAGTTGGACGTGGACGGGCTGCCGAAGCGGCTGCAGCTGGTGGTGGGCAGCCACACGGGGACGGTGATGCGGACGCAGCAGGGCCGCACGCTGGACTCGGGGCACATTGAGACGCACAGACACGGCGGCGCCCACGCCCTCAAGAGCGATAAGACACGCCCGGGAGCGGGAGCTGGAGCTGGAGCTGGAGCTGGTGCGGGAGCTGGAGCGGGAGCAGGAGCAGGGGGGAGGAGGGGTGGTGTCGGAGACGATGCGACGCGGAGAGACCGAGCCCATGGGAGCCACGGGCGCAACGACACGAAGAGGAAGAAGACCATGAAGAAGAAGACGGCGACGGGTGGCAGAAAGCACGAGGAACCGCCACGTGGACGCGCGTTTCCATACACCACTGGTGTCGCCTCGTCCACCCCGTCTTCTGCAGCAGCCCCATCTTCGGCACGACAGGACACTGGGGCCCCGAGGAGGTCATGGGAGAAGCCTGTTGCGATATTGTCCCAGGATTTTCGGGATGAAATGGAGCGCATGCGCAAGCTGTGGCACAGTGTTCCCAAGCGAAAGTGCGTGTCGGGGAATGCTCCGTCATGTGTGTGTGTGTGTGTGTTTGTTTGCTTGCCTGGTGTGTGAGGTGCTTTCCTTTCTGCGTGTATGTAGAGTCTCACTGTGGTGATTGTTGTTGTCGCCCTTGTCGCTGCACCGTGGCGCGCCGCGTCAACCGTTGTTGCGGCGGCTCGCACAGGTACCTCAAGGCACAACCTTACACCTTGGACCGCCCCGAACATGCCTCTCACTCTCCTTCCTTGGGTGCCGTCCTGCGTTCCGCCGCGGCTCCCAGCCGTCCTGGTGCTGCCCCCCGCGGCGGTCGGCACACACACGTGGACCACCACCACCAGCAACAGCGCCGTGCGGCACCTGCAAGTCGTGATGAGGAGGCACTGCCACAGGGGTTGCACCTTCGACCCGGCGTGTCGTCCTTGTTCGAGCCTGCCCTTCTCCACACCGAGTCGGCCGGTACCACCCCCGCCAACTTGAGCAGCAGCAGCACTGCAGCAGGCCTGCACATGTCTGCCACTCTTCTGTTGCCTGGTCCCACCACCAAGCTCCTCGGGGCATCCACCTCTGCACACCAACTGCGGCGCGCTCCCGCCACACATCACGGCAAGAGCGGCAGCACGAGCGGTAGTGCCGCAACATCCCCACCTCCACGCCTCCCTGCCTCTCGGCTGCGGTGGCGGGCACAGGGTTCGTCTGCGGCGGCACGTGGTCCTGGCTCGCGAGCAGCATCTCGGTCTCGACCACGGTCACAGTCGCAGTCACAGTCGCAGTCACAGTCGCAGTCGCAGTCACGTTCAAGGTCACGTTCAAGATCACGGTCACGGTCGCGGTCACGCTCACAGTCACGGTCACCCAGCCATGGTGCATTGTCGCTTGGCAGCGGTTACCACCAACATCCGCGCCAACAACGACAGGGACGGCGACGCGCTGGTGCAGGGAGCGGGAGCGGGGCCGGCAGTCGAGGCAGCACCACCAGTGGCACGCGTCGGGGTAGGAGTCGCGGCAGGGGCCGGAGAAGGAGCGACAAGAGTGGCGACAGTGGCTACACCGGCAGCAGTGGCACACGTGAGAAGGGGGGTGGGAGTGAACAACAGCAGCAGCAGCAGCAGCAGCAGCAGCAGCGGTGGGAGCAGCAACAACAGCGGCACGTGCTCGAACAGGGGCTAGAGCAGGAGCAGGAGCAGGAGCAGGAGCAGCAGTACCGGGCGTGGACTAGCGGC
>Ga0213833_1003258_pt1 | contig 10020 bp, 10 predicted proteins | sample SWATP21_FD_160575 | JGI IMG/M metagenome (GOLD analysis project Ga0213833, IMG submission 160575) | Coastal seawater microbial communities from Marineland, Florida, United States - SWA TP2 #1 | ecosystem: Environmental > Aquatic > Marine > Coastal | place: USA: Florida | collected 2016-08-14
GTCATCCGCAGCTCCATATCCGAGTTGTCGCGAACATAGGTCACCAGCTGCTGAGCGTATCGTGGAAGATACTCGATATAGTAACGCCCAAGGCTCGCATAGAGGGCCAATACCACAAGCAACGCTATCGCCAGCCGCCAACACCACCGGTAAAGCGCACGCCCAACACTACCAACAAAACGCGCCGGCATACTAACGGTTACACTCTGTCTTACAGCAGCACCACATCAAACTGCTCCTGAGTATAAATAGCTTCGACCTGAAACTGGATCGCTTTGCCGATAAATTCCTCGAGGTCGGCCACATTCGCCGATTCTTCGTCAAGCAACCGGTCAACAACATCTTGCGAGGCAAGCACCATCAATCGATCACTCTCATAGGCGCGCGCCTCTCTCAAAATCTCCCGGAAAATTTCATAACACACCGTCTCAGGCGATTTCAGCGAACCCCGCCCCGAACAATAACGACAGGTTTCGCACAAAATATGTTCCAGACTTTCGCGGGTGCGCTTACGGGTCATTTCAACCAGACCCAGCTCGGAAACCCCGGTAATACTGGTTTTGGCGTAATCCTTCTCCATGGCCTTTTCAAGCGCCCGCAGTACTTGTCTGCGGTGCTCAACATCTTCCATGTCGATAAAATCAATAATAATAATGCCGCCGAGGTTCCTCACCCGGAGCTGACGTGCCAACGCAGTGGCGGCCTCAAGGTTGGTTTTGAAGATGGTTTCTTCCAGATTACGATGCCCTACAAACGCGCCGGTGTTGATGTCGATAGTGGTCATTGCTTCGGTCTGATCGATAATCAGATAGCCGCCGGACTTGAGGTCTACCTTTTTGTCCAGCGCCCGCTGCAATTCATCCTCGACACTGTAGAGATCAAATATCGGGCGCTCCCCCGGATAGTATTCCAGTATCGGCAAAATTTCCGGCACGTAGTCTTTTGCAAAATCAACAACCCGCTGAAAACTTTCGCGTGAATCAATGCGGATTTTTTCCAGCCCGGGGCGCACCAGATCGCGCATGGTGCGCATGAAAAGCGGCAGATCTTCGTAAATAATTGAGGGTGCCGGATCGCGCTTTCGCCGGCGCGCGACCGCCTGCCACAAATGCTTGAGGAAGCGCGTATCCGCCGATATTTCGTCATCACCGCTACCTTCAGCGGCCGTTCGGATTATGTAGCCCCCGGTAAAGTCTTCTCCTTCCGTGCGGGCGCCGTTTTCCACCAGCTGCCGCAAGCGCTGGCGCTCCTGCTCATCGTCGATGCGATGGGAAATACCAATATGATCAGTTTCCGGCATATAGACCAGATAACGTGAAGAAACCGACAGATGCGTAGTAAGTCGCGCGCCCTTGGTACCTAAAGGGTCCTTGATAACCTGAACCGTAAGCGCCTGCCCTTCACGCACTGCTGAGCGAATATCCGGCACTTCGGCCTGCGCGCCTGCGGCCAGTTCTGCAATGTCAGAAGCATGAATGAAAGCCGCTTTCTCAAGGCCTATATCCACGAAAGCTGCCTGCATACCGGGCAACACACGTACCACCTTACCCTGATAGATATTGCCAACAATGCCCTTGGCCCGGGTGCGTTCAATGTAGACTTCCTGGAGCACGCCATTTTCAACTACCGCAACACGGGTCTCCATAGGCGTAACATTGATCAGGATTTCTTCACTCATAGCGGAGCATCAATTCCAAATTGCTGTAACAAACAGCAGGTTTCGTAGAGTGGCAAGCCGACAACGCCGGAATAGCTGCCCTGAAGATCTTTGACAAATGCTGCCGCCCGACCCTGAATGCCATAGGCACCTGCTTTATCGGCAGGCTCTCCCGTAGCGACGTAATTCTCTATCTGCAGTGGCGACAGTTTAGCAAAGCTGACCAGACTCGTCTGAACCAGACTTTCCTGCCGCCCCGCACTGCACACCGCAACGGCGGTCATTACCTGATGCTGTCTGCCACTCAATCGCTGCAGCATGGCGTGGGCATCGGCGTTGTCACGAGGTTTACCAAGAATGTTGTTATCAAGCACGACAATGGTATCCGCAGCCAACACAGGTATGGAGTGACTTCGCTCTGCAGAGTTCCACACCGCCTGCGCCTTGGTTTGCGCCAAGCGCAGTACACACTCTGCCGCACTCTCTCCGGGCAGTACCGACTCGTCAATATCCGCAGCCTGAACAATGAAGGCCAAACCAAGCTGGCTCAGCAGTTCGCGCCGGCGAGGCGATTGCGATGCAAGATAGAATTGAGCGGTCAGGGCCGGAGACATCAGCTGACGACAAACCGGTAACACAGATAGGTCATGGCAACATGAAGCAGAGGCCACGATAAGGCACTGGTCAGCGCCTGGAGCACCACCAGCAAACTGATATCGGCCACCCCCATGAGATTTTGCACCCACTGACCCAGCAAGATGTGAACCGTTACCATGCTGAAAATAAACACAGCCTGCTTGCGATAGCCCGACATACGCACACGCTGGTGGGAAACATGCGCAAAGTAGGCAACGATTGAGAGCGCAAATGCGTTTTGCCCAAGATAGCTACCGTGCAGCAAATCCATTAGCAAGCCTGCCAACCAGGCCCAGCCGACACCGACACGATTCGGCAAAAACAACACCCAGAAACAGATCACCATGACAGCCCAATCCGGCCGCAGCCAGCGCGCCCAGAACGGCAAAGGGTAGACACTTAAGGCCAGTGCCAGAAAAAGCGTCAGCAACACCACCCAAAAACTGTGGCCGCGATCATCCATCGCTCGCCTGCCCTTCCTCGCGACTGAACACCAGCAGCACAAACTGTGTTTTATCGAGCTGGGCCAGGGGCCGCGCGCGAACCGTGGCGAATGGCTCGCCGGGGTCTATCGTAACTTCGGAGATACGCGCCACAGGGTAGCCCGCTGGAAAGCGCCCGCCCAAACCGGAGCTGATGAGCAAGTCGCCCACTTTCACATCAGTTGTGGCCGCAACATGGCTGATCTCAAGCAAATCGATCAGCCCGGTGCCTTCGACAATTGCGCGCACGCCGTTACGATTCACTTGTATCGAGAGGGCATGAGTGGAATCGGTAACCATCATCACCCGGCTGTGGTTGTGCGCAACATCGATCACCTGACCAATCAGGCCCTCGGCATCAATCACCGCCTGCCCTTCACGAACACCATCCGCACGCCCCTTATCAATAACAAAGACGTGTTGTGACGGGTCTGCCGCCAAGCCCACTACCTCAGCCACCAGCACCGACTCCTCTTTGTGCGAGGATGAATTCAGCAGTTCACGAAGCCGCAGGTTTTCGGCTCGCAGTGACGCCAGCTTTTGGGTTTTGGCGTGCAGTACCAGAGCTTCGGCGCGCAGACGGGCATTTTCTTCACGTAAAGATTCCCTGCTGGACAGGAAGGTCTGCAGGCTTCGCGTCATTTCCGAGGGTAACTCGGTGAGTTTGTAAACCGGCAGCGAAAAGCTGGATAAATAGGACAGGGGTTTATCCAGCCATTGACTGCGCGCTGCCTGAATCAGCAGCAGCGCGATCACGCTTAGCACCAGCAGGCGAACACCTACCGACGAACCTGATGAAAAAATGGGTTTGATAGCGTCGCTCCCTTAGCCGGTCTTCACCGGAACCCGGGTTCAGACCCGTTTATTCTGTGGACAGCATATCCAGCCGATGTTTTTCCATGATCTCCATCGCGCGACCACCGCCACGGGCAACACAGGTCAAGGGGTCTTCGGCAACAATAACCGGCAGAGCGCTTTCGTCTGCGAGCAGCTGATCAATGCCGCGCAGCAGCGCGCCACCGCCCGTCAGGACAATGCCGGTTTCGGCGATATCGGCTGCCAATTCCGGTGGCGATTGTTCCAGCGCACGTTTCACCGCCTGCACGATTACCGTCAGGGGCTCCTGCAAGGCTTCCAGAATTTCATTGCTGTTCAGGGTAAAGCGACGGGGAATACCCTCGGCCAGGTTGCGGCCGCGAACGTCGATTTCACGCACTTCTTCCAGCGGATAGGCGCAGCCAATTTCCTGTTTGATGCGCTCAGCCGTCGCGTCGCCAATCAGGCTGCCGTAGGTACGACGCACATGCGTGACAATGGCTTCGTCAAAACGGTCGCCACCAACGCGCACAGAATCCGAATACACCACACCATTGAGGGAGATAATCGCGATTTCTGTGGTACCACCACCGATATCCACCACCATAGAGCCGGTGGCTTCATCAACATTCAGGCCCGCCCCGATCGCAGCGGCCATGGGTTCTTCTATCAATCGTACTTCGCGTGCACCGGCGCTCAACGCCGACTCACGGATTGCCCGGCGCTCTACCTGGGTTGATTTGCAGGGCACGCAAACCAACACCCGCGGGCTGGGGCGAATGATACTGTTCTGATGCACTTTGGAGATAAAGTGCTGCAGCATTTTTTCCGTCACCTGAAAATCGGCAATAACGCCATCTTTCAGCGGACGAATGGCCGTGATATTACCGGGCGTGCGGCCCAGCATACGTTTCGCCTCGGTGCCAACTGCCTCGACGGTTTTTTGGCCGTTATGAACCCGGATGGCAACCACTGAGGGCTCGTCGAGCACTATGCCCTGGTCCCGGACATAGATAAGCGTGTTGGCCGTCCCCAAATCGATCGAAAGATCATTGGAAAACAGCCCGCGAATACGTTTGAACATCTGTGCAATTCACCTGTAGGAGCCCGAATCGGGCAAAATATTTACTGTTGGCAGTATATAAGCAGCTATTTTCTATTATTCTTCGGCCAGCCGCCACAAATCTCTGCAACTCTATCAACGGCAGGGATTCAGGGCAAGGCGCAAATATGTTAAGTTTAGCGCCCCTGATTCAGGCCGGCCGGACCATACGTCACAGTTCACCGAGCTCAGCGACCAAGATGCTCGAATACTGATGGTTCGAATACCGCGATCAGGTATCAGACACACAATTACAGGTGAACCATGGCAGTTAGTCCATCGGACATTGAAAAAATTGCGCATTTGGCACGCATTCGTATTGCGCCGGATCAAATTGATGCCGTCGCAGACCGAATCAGCGACATTCTGGCGATGGTGGATCAAATGCAGGCGGTCGACACCGACAACGTCAGCCCGATGGCCAATCCTCACGACGCGGTGCAGCGCTTGCGTAAAGACGAGGTCAGCGAACTCAATCAGCGTGACCGCTTCCAGACGCTGGCACCACGAGCCGAAGATGGCCTTTACCTGGTACCCAAGGTTATCGAATAGCGTTAGCCCGCCTGACCGCGCTGACCCTGCGTGCAATCGCGGCGCAGCGCATTGATCAGGCACCTACCCGTAGCATTTGGATTTAGCAGCAAGAGAGACCCCTTTCAGACATGCATACACTCAGTTTACGTGAACTCGCTGATGGCCTGGCCAAAGCCCGGTTTTCCAGCGAAGAGCTGACCCGGCACTTTCTTGCGCGCATCGCGGCTCACAATCCGGCGCTCAATGCCTATATAACCGTATTGGAAGAACAGGCCCTGGCAGGCGCGCGCGCGGCTGACAAACAGCGCAGCTCAGGCGACGTTCATCCCCTGACGGGTGTCCCTTTCGCCCACAAGGATATTTTTTGTACCGAGGGCGTACGAACCAGCTGCGGCTCAAAAATGCTGGATAACTTCATTGCGCCTTACAACGCTACCGTTGTCGAAAAAATGGCCGCGGCCGGCATGATCAATCTGGGCAAAACCAATATGGACGAGTTTGCGATGGGCTCGTCCAACGAAACCAGTTTTTATGGCCCGGTGCGAAACCCCTGGGATACCAATTGTGTACCCGGCGGCTCGTCCGGAGGTTCTGCGGCCGCTGTTGCCGCCGGGCTGGCTCCAGCTGCCACCGGCACCGATACCGGCGGCTCCATTCGCCAACCCTCGGCCCTGTGCAACCTTACCGGCCTGAAGCCCACCTATGGCCGCGTAAGCCGCTACGGCATGATCGCCTTCGCATCCAGCCTTGATCAGGCCGGCCCCATGGCACGTACCGCCGAAGACGCAGCCCTGATGCTGCAGGTTATGGCGGGCTTCGACGAAAAAGACAGCACCAGCATTGACTGTACGGTACCCGACTACAGCGCCAGCCTGAACAATTCGCTAAAAGGAAAAGTGATCGGTGTACCCCGTGAGTTTTTTGCCGAAGGACTCTCTGACGCCGTCGCCTCGCGCACCCGGGCCGCACTCTCAGAATATGAAAAGATGGGCGCAGTGTTAAAAGACATCAGCCTGCCTCACAGCCATTTGTCGATTCCCTGTTATTACGTCATCGCACCCGCCGAGGCATCTACCAACCTCTCGCGCTACGACGGAGTGCGCTATGGCCACCGCTGCGACAATCCGCTGGATCTTGCCGACCTTTACACCCGCACCCGCGAGGAAGGCTTTGGCGACGAGGTCAAACGCCGGATTTTAGTCGGCACCTACGCTCTGTCTGCCGGGTTTTATGACGCCTACTACCGCAAGGCACAACGCATCCGTCGCCTGATTAAAAACGATTTTACCGAAGCCTTCAAAAGCGTCGACATCATCGCCGGTCCGACTTCACCAAGCCCGGCCTTTGCTTTGGGTGAAAAAGTCGACGACCCGCTCACCATGTATCTGGAAGACATGTACACCATCGCCGTTAACCTTGCCGGTGTGCCGGCCTTGTCGATTCCGGCTGGCATGGTAGACAACAAGCCGATTGGCCTGCAGCTTATCGGCCGCGATTTCGCCGAGGCCGATATTCTCAACGCCGCCCACCAGTTCCAGTTACAAACCGACTGGCACAAACAGTTTGCACCGGCGTTTGCCTAAGGAGACCGCTATGGAATGGGAAACAGTCATCGGCCTCGAAGTGCACGTGCAATTATCGACGAAGTCAAAAATCTTTTCCGGTGCCAGCACCACCTTTGGCGCCGAACCGAACACCCAAGCCTGCGCAGTTGATCTGGCCCTGCCCGGCACCCTGCCGGTACTGAACGAAGAGGCGGTCAAAAGCGCCATCAAATTCGGACTGGCGGTGAATGCGGAGATTTGCCGCGAATCCGTATTTGACCGCAAAAACTATTTTTACCCCGACTTGCCCAAGGGCTACCAGACCAGCCAGATGGACGCACCCATTGTTGGTGCCGGCGTACTGGATATTCAACTGAGCGACGGCAGCAGCAAACAGGTTCGCATTCACCACGCCCATCTGGAAGAAGACGCCGGAAAATCCCTGCATGAGGGCAGTTTCGACCTGCACGGTCACGGCATGTCGGGCATCGACCTCAACCGTGCGGGAACACCGCTGATTGAAATCGTGTCGGAACCGGATATGCGCAGCGCCGAAGAAGCGGTCGCCTACCTGAAAAAAATACACTCCATTGTCACCTACCTTGGTATCTCTGACGGCGATATGTCTCAGGGCTCACTGCGCTGCGATGCAAACGTATCGGTGAGATTAAAGGGAGACGACACACTGGGAACCCGCACCGAAACCAAAAACCTGAATTCATTTCGCTTTATCGAACGCGCCATCCAGGTTGAAACCCAACGCCAGATCGACGTACTTGAAGATGGCGGCAAAATCACCCAGGAAACGCGCCTCTACGACAGCGAACGCAATGAAACCCGGCCCATGCGCAGCAAGGAAGAAGCCAACGACTACCGCTACTTCCCCTGCCCCGACTTACTGCCGGTGGCCGTTGACGACGCACTGATCGAACAGTTGCGCAACAACCTGCCTGAGCTACCGGATTCAAAACGTACGCGCTTTGAAAATGATTATGGTCTGTCGGCCTATGACGCCGACATTCTTACCGCCGAGCGCAGCATCGCAGATTACTTTGAACAAACCGCTGCCGCAGCAGACGACGCCAAACTCGCCGCCAACTGGATAACGAGTGAGCTGATGGGACGCCTCAACAAAGAGGGGCTGGCTTTCAATCAAACCCCGGTAAGCGCCGCACAACTGGGGGGCTTGATTCAACGCATTCGCGACAACACGATTTCCGGCAAAATCGCCAAGCAGGTTTTCGAGGCTTTGTGGAACGGCGAGGGCAGCGATGCCGATGCCGTAATTGAAGCCAAGGGCCTCAAGCAGGTATCAGACAGCGGCGAACTGGAAAAAATGGTCGACGACGTACTGGCCGCCAACCCTGACCAGGTCGAACAGTTTCAATCGGCTGACGACAAGAAGCGCAAGAAAATGCTGGGTTTTTTTGTTGGCCAGATCATGAAAGCCTCCCAGGGCCAGGCCAACCCCGGTATGGTTAACCAGCTACTGAACGAAAAGCTGGGTGGCTGAAGCCCCCACAAAACACTCAAGGAATCACCATGCGTAAAGACAAAGAAAAGGTACTCGACGAAGTCTGGACGGAAGACCGGGTTCGCCAGTTTCTGAATGTGCAGCCACCTGCAGGCGCCAACGCTGACTTTCATATGCTGGAGAAGGCCTACCAGAGTATGCGCGCAGACGACTTTGAATTATTTGTTGGCATGTTTCTGGAAGCTGGCCACGACCTGAATGCGGCAAATGCCACCGGTCGCACGGTGTTAAGCTACGTTCAGGAGCATCGCAACTCCGCCGAGTTTGCCGATGTGCTCAAGCGCAACGGCGCACAGTAGCCCCACTCCGGCTCCCGCAAAGCCCCCGGCAAACCAGATACCGGCGGGAGCCTGCACTGCAGGCGAAAGGCTTGCGGGAAATTTCTACTCCTCGCGCCCGCGATTAAAGCGGATACGGTTTTCCTGCTTTTTTTCCGTACTCTTTTTCAGCAAAACATAAACCGCGCCCACTCCCCCGTGGCGCGGCTGAGCGCTGACATAAGCCAGTACTGACGGCAATTGTGGCAGCCAGGCATTGAGGTAACTCTTCAAAACGGCTCCCTGCGCTTGCGAACCCAAGCCCTTGCCATGCACGATCAACAAACTGCGCAGGCTCAGCTGCTCGGCCTCGTTGATAAAAGAAAACACCTCCCGGCGCGCCTGCTCAACGGTCATACGATGCAGATCCAACCGCGCTTCGTGCTCGTAGCTCCCCTGCTTCAGCTTACGGAACACCCCGTGCTGCACGCCGGCGCCCTGATATGACAGTGTGTAGTGTGCATCCAGCAAAGGAATTTCGGCGTCGGATAGGAAGTTGGCATCTTTGACCCGCTCGCTTGTAGCGGCCTCACGGCGTGCCGCTTTCGCCAGCGCGGAAATATCCTGACGCCGAATTGAAACGCGCTCCTCAACCTTCAGAGGCTTCACATCCCCGAATTCATTCGCAAACAGCTTGTCATCGTCTTGCATCTGCACACCTCCGCAGACAGTATACCGGCTGCGCTTTTGATTTGCTGATAGCAACAGCCGGACTACAATAGTCTCTATGAAACAAGATCAGCCATCACTCAACACAAGGCCCGCAGCGGCCCTGTGCCCGCACTGCGCGCAGGCAAATCAATGCGCAGTAGCCGCCGGCGAGCCGGCCGGCAACTGTTGGTGTATGACCACAGCCATCAACCCGGCGCTGGCAAAGCGCTATGCCGGGCAACAGCGCTGCCTCTGCCCCCAATGTGGCCAGATCACACAACGGTAATAACAACATCGTCCGAGGTTCAACTATGAGCAATGACAATAAACAACGCGTGCAGGATTTCTGGCAGGATGTTTACGTTAACCGCAACTACGAAGCCGTGGGCAAGTATTTTGCCAAAGACGGTATATACGAAGACGTTCCCACGCCCGGAAGTGCTGCGGTAGGCCCAAAAGCGGTTAGTGCGCGCCTGCGCATGGGGCACGAACCGGTTGAAAGTTTCAAGCACGAAATAGCCCGTATGGTCGCAGACGGCGACACGGTAATGACCGAGCATACAGAAACCTGGTGCTTTCATACCGGCGAGGTGGTTGCCCTGCCTTTTGTCAGCGTTATGGAGCTGAGTGAGGGCATGATCACACTCTGGCGCGACTACTGGGACCTCAACACGCTGATGAACAATGTTCCGCAATGGTGGATAGAACACATTATGCAATTCAGCACCGATGATTTTGACAAAGGCT
>Ga0213833_1003259_pt1 | contig 10016 bp, 17 predicted proteins | sample SWATP21_FD_160575 | JGI IMG/M metagenome (GOLD analysis project Ga0213833, IMG submission 160575) | Coastal seawater microbial communities from Marineland, Florida, United States - SWA TP2 #1 | ecosystem: Environmental > Aquatic > Marine > Coastal | place: USA: Florida | collected 2016-08-14
CCGCACAAAACACACACACGCACACACACACACACACACGATTGCAAACCTTGAGCATGAGGTCAAACAAAGATGGTGCACTGTCGGGGGAAACTTTTCCGGCCAGAGCACAGCACAACTCTGCAACGTCTGACAAGCGTTGTGAGGTAGAATCGTCGTCACGCTCGACTTCCTTTTCATCGCCAGCACCGAAGCTGCCATCACGAGCAGCCTTCACGTCTGCAAACAGTGAGGAGCCGATGGACTTCTTGCGATCAATCTTGGAGGCGTTGTGGACATAGCTTGCTGCTGCTTTCCGAATCAAGTCGTCCACCATCACCTGCTCACAGGAACAAAAGCGAGACAGCAGCGTTGTGTCAAAATGCCCACGCCAAGCCTCGACACATGTCTCATGCGTGGCGCCCACATGAATATGCAGCAGGTACACGCCGATGCCACGATTCCCGACGACGGCACGAAAGAAACGAACATGAAGATGCGCAAGTAGCTCCGCGATCGAACCAGGGTGCTCAGCTATCAACGACTCATAGCTTGTGGCCAGCTCCATCCACAAGTTGATAGAAGCGGACGTTGTGGCGTGTGCGATGACATCCAGCACCTGTGCCGCCGACTTTCGTGATACACGCTCCATCTCCACACCAAATGCACTCGACTCCTGTGGCATGCGCGGGGAGAATCCGGACCAACACACAGCAGAGAGAACATGTCAACCACATACACCACAGCTGAGACACCGCGAAGCAGCATCATCCATCCGCCATTCATTATTCGAGGCAGGGGTTGATCGGCGGGGGGGGCGGGGTGCTGCAAGCAGCATTGGCACAGGCACGCACCAAGCCCATGGCAGTCATGATGATTTCATTCAAGGCCCTTCGTGTCCGACGTGACCGCGCGGATGTGTCATCGAGCGCAGGCACAAGCCACGCAGCGCCGCCATGTTCTGCGTGGTGCGTCACAATGGTGGCGCAGATTTGGGCGAACCGCTCCGTTTCCACGTATCCGTGGCGAATGGCTTCCATAACGGTGGCAAATAACTCACGACCGAACTGTGAGGATGATCAAACACACAGTAAGAGAAAGGATTCACTGCAGTGCACTGCACTGCACTGAACTACACTGAACTTCACACCACGGCGGGGAAGAGGGGGACCGGCATGGGGCGATGCATGTAGCCACTACACAACACACCTCTTGTGACGGGCTGCGATCGTGGTTGAGGTAGAACAGACGGGCAGCTTCACGAACAAGGTTGACCACTTCCTGATCAAACTGCATGCCTGACACAGACTGCTCGAGGTCCGACAGCACCACCGTGGCCCCGCACACAAACCACAAAACCACACGCAACACACAAGCACATACACACGAACAAACACAGGGGCAATACAACGAAAGCACACACACACGCATTTCCAACCAAACCACAGCAAGTGAGCCCGTCTGCAGGTAGACGCGTGGCACGTTGAGAGTCAACAAAGATGGCACCCACGCACCTCGCCCATTTCACCCAGCCGTCCTCGTGCAAAGGGCAGCACAACTCGCACCCATGTAGCCTCCGAAAAGTAAACTGCCACGCCGTTCGCAGTCGCGACGCTTTCGGTGGAGGCAGCGGGCCCCAACAACAAACTCAACAACGGCTCCGAGTCTGGATGGTCCTCCAGCAGCAGCCCTGCCAAGTCCATCACTTCATTGTTGCTTCCTCCCATGCCACCATATGCCGCAGCTGCGCTGGGTGCGTCTCCCACGACGACAGGTGCGTTGCAAGCCTCGAGAATGCGAGTCAACTGTTTTTCCTGGGCATCGGAAAACATGCGCACTGCAGGCAACGCGTCGCCGCCAGCGTCACGAGCCATCCTCTCCTCTGACCGGTGGTTCATGACCGCTTCATGCAGGGAGGACCTGCCTCCACGAGCAACCCGAAACAACCCGAAACAACCCGAAACAACGAAACACAATCCCGTCACCTGAGTCAACACCCCATGCTCACAGCTGGTCCAGCTTTGGGTTCAGACGTACAACAACCCAGTGGGAAAGTGGTGTGTGTTTCCCGTAGAAGCAGGTCCAGCGGCTTTGATGCGCGCCAAGGCCTGTACAGGTGGGGCAGCAACCAAGCACCGCCAACAAGCAATGAGGACAACACCACGGGAGCCATACAGACATGGCGCGCTATGTGGATTGGACTAGATTGGATTGGGACACGACACGCACAGCTTCAATGGCGCCGACATCATCCAAAGCCGAGAGCCGCCACACCAACTTCAAGCCGTCAGAGTCAGCCGAGCGCTGCAGCAGCAAGCGCGCGATCGCACGGGCCACGGGTGTGGGTGCATGGGTCAACGAGGCCGTGTCGTCGGGTGACACCCCACCCAGAACCGCGAGGCAATCCATGGCGGCGTCACGAATGAGCATGCCGGATGAAAGCTGTTTCACATAGGAGGGGGCGTGTGTGAGAGAGACAACAGGGGAGAGGCGGGGGTGGGGTGGGCTTTTCGCTGCCTCCCACTGTACACACGTAAGACGTCACACACGCACCTCGGTGGCAAGGTTTACAAGGCGATCAATGGGAACAATCGAAAACGGCATGTGCTCGTACGCCATGCGATGATTGGAGTGCAGGTAGGCACCCAGCTCTGCCATCGCCACAGGCATCCAACAACACGGCGTTACAACACGCACACCAAAACAGCACACCTACACATACACAACCGCACGCCACGGCAAGCAACCAGCACAACAGCGAGTGCAGTTTGCCTGGACAAACCCTGGTCTTGCACACCACACAAAAGCAATTTCAAGAAGACAACTAAAAACACAACAACACAACGCACTGTACAGTGCTAGTGTGCAACGCAAAGCACTAGCTTGTTTATCCGACGACGACACTGCGCTGCTGCCGCCAGCCGGTCTGCTGGCGGCGACAGCTCCAATGGTGTGGCTGGCGACAGAGTCCAGCCAACGCACAAGCTCCACGCCATCATCTCGAGAGGTGATGAGGGCTTCAAACTTTGGCTTTGTTTGAAAGATGGACGCCAGTTTACCAATGGTGTTAAGCAAGCTCCTGCAACACACAGCAAGCAGCCAAGGGCGCGTTACACGGCACATTCCCCGTCACAGCCAGACACTTGATGGCACTTACTTCAGCGTGTAGGAGTCTGTGGTGTCGCTCCACAGTGACTCCAGCCCGGGGACAGGATGCCCGCTTGCAGGCTCTACACCCAGCAATGCTGCGAACACTGCACGAGTGCACGCTACCATGGAAGCAGGGCCTGTGAAACGCGAAAAGAAAAGGAGGAGGGAAGACAATGTGTACCATGTCACACATCCGTGACCGGCCATTGCACGTGAAACGAAACACTCGACTGTTGTGCATGCACAAACAAGCGAGGCGAACACACACACCTCCGGCCAGAATACCGCGTGCATACGGCACGCCATGCTTGTACCAGGCATCAAATAGGGCTGTCCCACAGCGCTGTTGCGTGAGCGGGTCCTGAGACTGCAAAAACGCTGCTGCAGCCGATACATCGGCAACCCAGGCGAACGAAGCCGCCATGACACACGCTGTGAGTGGGGCAAATGAAATGACGCGGAGTGGGAGAGAATCTTGGGTCTTGCGCGGAATCACGCGAAATAATGTATCGTCGTACCCTGTCGATAGTAGCGGCAGACCGGACGGTCACCCTGACATGCGAGCAGTATCATCGTTCAGAACACAGTGTCGTGGCACATACAATACTGCAATACGTTCATAGAAAGCACCGGCACATGTGCAACTCGCTGGGCTCACTCGACGCACTTCCCCAGTCACCCGCGCCGCTCGGATTCGTGGGACGAGATTCTCGTCACATGCGATTCTCGTCACGCACGACGAGACACCTTACTGCACACAACATGCGCAACAACAACTCGGTGCATCCGGTTCTGCGCGCGGCTCCACAATTTCCAAAGGTTGGGCGGAATGTGGTGGCATTGTGGACGTGGGCATGCCTTCAAGCAAGCCCACTTCATCACCTTGACGAGACACCTGCTTTGAAAGAGGAGCCTGCGTCAGAGAACCAGCTGTAGGTGGGCACGGAACAGCCTCGACAGCGCATGCCTCCGTGTCGTGATCATTAATGCGCTTCAACTCAGTCGCCGCCGTGCGACCAAAGTATCGCTCTGAAACGGGGCGACGGGCTCGCTGCAGTTTGCGTTCTGGACGGACAGCCACCAAACACAGCAGCCAAAGACAAATCAAGGCCAATGAGCCACCAGACACCACACGGCGCGCCGCCTCCATTCAACTTTCGCCCACCTAACAACGCAATGTAATCCTCACTTCCGTGCATAGCCCACTTCCGGCCGACACTGTCGTCATAGTTTCCCCAGTCGGCATCTGCCGACGCTTCAACGGGTGCGCCACGGCCCGCACTACTGTCAGAGCTCCTCCTTCCTTCCTGCTGCTCCTCTCTGGGACACGGCACAAGCCCTTGCGGCGGCCAATCAGACTCTTGAGCCGGGCAAGCCTGATCCAGTGGCTGCTGAGCGCTGGGACAAGCAGCCATGACGGCGCTGTCCAGCGCCAACTCTGGAACGAATTGGCTCGGCTCTTGTGCGTGCGCAGAACTGTGACAACGAACGTGTCCTTCTGTCTCCCAACCTGTGATCAACTGCTCTCATTCATGTGGTGCAGCTGCGCAAGGACAACCACCACCCCCACTGGCGTGTGTGCAACATCGAACTGCCGTGATGAAATGCAGAACTATTCTGCGTCTCCTTTCTGTGTGTGACGGTCACAGTTGAGTGAGACGGGAACTGGCAAACACGACCTGATGACTCAGTGATGAGACGCAACGTAACGTGCAAACCCGAACTGCTGGGACTGCTCTCGAGTCTGCCTGCACTATCACACACCCCGCGCTGAGGGTCTCATCTCACAAGTCTGTTCGCTTTGCTTCGGTCCGCACAGGCTGTGATTCGCCGCCAATGTTGCTTGACACCCCGCTGCTATCCTGGGTTCGAGCACACTGGGTGGGAGTAGCAGCAGTTTCCGCGGTGGTCTTCGTCCTGGCACTATGCGTGACGTGTCTGTGGTGGTGCGTACGCAAGCGATGGCGCCAGAAAGCCGCGGCCCGACGGCCGCTTTTGCTGATAGACGATGACAGCATCGATGACGCGCTCCTAGACGCCGCTCCTTTGTTCCCACCCCTAGGAAGTCCCATCCCGTCGTATGGGGCTGCCCTGCGTCGCTCTCCCATTCCCTCATCGCCTCGTAGATTCCTCTCACGGCCGAGGTCGTCGTCAGAACCCTTGACACTGCCTGACGACTTCGGCGTGCACGGCGGTGCGGGTGTGGGTGTTGGGGCGGGGGCAGGTGGGGGTGTGGGTGTGGGTGTGGGCGCAGGTGCCATGGCTGTCCATGCCACGGGCCCAGCGCTCTGGCAGTGTGTGGGCTGCACGTTTCTCAACCAACCGAACTCCAGTGTGTGCGCCGTGTGCGAAGGCCCTGGTCCTGCCATGGCTGCTGCCATGGGCGAGCACGAACGTACGTAGCTGTTGCATGTGACGTGAGGCGGCATGGAGACCCGGACGCACTTGTGTGGTTGTGCTCATAGTGCACTGTCCTCGCCGTCGTTCTTGTTGCAGTGTCGGAGCAAATGGTGCACCCTCCCCAGACAACTAACAGCTGGCAAGCTGCACGAAACTCTCCTTTCGTGGGTCGACTGGATGAGCTGGTGAAGAAGCAAAGATGTCAGGTTCGGTGGTACCGAGTGTTTGACAAGAAAGGGTAAGCGCGTGGTGCAGCTGGTTTTAATGATACACGTCGTAAGTAACCAACGCGGCAAATGGGGACAACTTCGCAGATTTGTGAGCTACAAGTATGGAACTCCCAACCATGTCGAGCGCCAGGCAAGTTCGGAATCAAAAGGTGAAGACTTTGGCGCTGCGGGGTCAGTAGATGAGCGCAAGGTCGCCACTGACACGAGTGGTGCCAACAAGGCCAGCCTGGCAGCGAAGGAGGCGTTCTTTGTGCGCGTGTGGGATAATGACGAAAGGTTGTGGCGCGCGCACCGCCCGGAAACAGTCCACGACTATCCGCCCCCGCCGCGGCGTGAGAGTATGGATGAGGTCGTCCGGAAGCGTGACATGCAAGGTACTGCCTGGCCCGCGCGATCTATCGCTTGCAGTGTCACTCACAGTTGGGTTGGGTTGGCTGTTCGCGTGCGGACAACGGCTTGTGTTATGTTCTCAATCAGTGCCTCCGACCGTGGGGTTCTTCAACAAGTGCAAGTCGTTCTACTCTGACATTGACAAGCTCCGGGTAGGTTGGATGCGTGCGTAGGAGCATTGTGGATGTACCGCTGTTGCTGCGGCTGCTGCTGCTGCTGCCACTTCTCGAGTAATCTTGTCATGTGGGGGTCGTCGTCGGCGTGCTCTGCGGTGGCCAAACAGGTTCCTGACCGGATGTACGTTACGGTGCTGCGGGACCATGCACTGCAAGACTCTGTCGAGCAGGTCTTGCAAGCGGAGCCGCGTAACCTGCGTCGGTCGTTGCACATTTCGTTCATCAATGAGAGCGGGCTGGATGCTGGCGGTTTGACTCGCGAGTGGTTCCATTTGGTGGCCACCCAACTGTTCTCAGAGGAGGCGGGCTTGTTCACACGAGCAAATGTAAGGTCACACCGTGTTTCTTCTTGTTCAGGCTGTTCATTAACAATGGAGTTGTCGTCAACGCGCTTGGCAGGTGGAGAAGCTGTGCTACACGATCGTTCCCAGTACAATAGCGTCACCGGAGCGGAACAGGAAGTTTCGGTTCGCCGGTAGATTTCTCGGGAAGGCCCTGTTTGAGCACCAATGTGTGGAAGCATACCTGGCACTGCCGATACTGAAACATATGTTGGGGGCAGTGTTGTCCTTTGCGGACCTTGCACAAGTCGACAAAGTACGTTCTCCACGACGTCCCATGCACCACTCGCGCGTGAAGCTGCAAGATGGTCGCAATTGTGGGTAGCTTTCGCAATGACGTGTGATGGGCACTGACGATTGTGTGCACTCCCAGAGCAAGTTCGACAGCTACGTGTGGATGCTTAACACTCCCGTCACAAACGACTTGGAGGTCTACATGAGGTAGGCGGTGTGTCAGGTGCGGCGGGACGAATGTGTGTTGGTCCAATGAACATTTGGTTTGCCTGCTCAGTGTCGATACGGGTCAGGGTGAACGGGACCTCGTTCCAGGTGGCCGTGACATCAGAGTGACTGACGAAAACAAGGTACATATGTGCTCTCGTCCCCAACTGTCTCCTTTCCGCCCCGCGCACCGGCCTTCGTCATGTACTCCCAACATTCATACGAGTGTCGACACTGAATTCCTTTTCCTGTTCTTTGGATGACGCGGAGCAGAATAGATTCATCGAAGCCAGTGTACGCTACGAGCTATTTGACAGCATACATGAGGAGCTGTCACACTTGCTGCTGGGGTTCTACGAAGTCATTCCTGATGCTCTGTTGGAGCATTTTCATGCACAGGTAGCGACACACTGCACTGCTCGCCGCCACATTCCAGCAACAAAGCTCACTGCGGACCATGTGTGGTGCGGGCGGCGATCTGGGGTTTTGTGTGCCTCGATGGGTTACACCAGGAGTTGGAAATGTTGCTGTGTGGCCTCTCCGAGATCGATGTGCAGGCTTGGCGTGCGAGCGCCGCGTATCGTAGTTGTACTGGCTCTGAGGAGCAAATTGTGTGGTTCTGGAACGTGCGTGCTTGCACCTGTTTGCTGCTGTCATGTTGTTGAGTGGTTTTCACTGTAGCCAAAGTGGCAACTGCGGGGTTCGGCGGTGTTACTCACACGCGTTGTGTTGACTGAATGTTGCAGTTTGTCAAACGGTTGACCATATCGGACCAAGAGAAGTTGCTTCAGTTTTGCACAGGTTCCTCTCGTGTTCCACCGGAAGGATTTGATGGTCTGCGGGTATGTGTGGTGCCAACAGTCACCATGTATCATCCATGTGTGGCGAGCAGTTGAGACTTCCAGTTGCCTAACAATGAGTGCTGCGCCATCTGTATTTGCTCCATCCACAGAGCTCTGATGGTGAGTTGTCTCCCTTCTGCGTGGAGCTTGTGGAGTTGAGTTCCGCAAAGTACCCTCGCAGCCACACATGCTTCAATCGGCTTGACCTGCCGAGGTACCGCACTGAAAAAGACTTGGAGGACGGACTGAATGCGGTATGTACAGACTGCACTTGGCGTGGGCGCACACACGGTTCAAGCTCAAATGGATTGGTTGTTTTATGTACTTTTCAGGTGCTCGATGCGAAGTCGCACGCATTTCTCATGCAGTGATGGAATGAACGTTCGCGCAGCTTCTATGTTTGTTTCTGACACCGACTCCTCTTCGGGTTGTAGGGTGGCAAGAGCGCTTCTGTTTGTCTTGTCCACTTTCTGTAGGCCCCATGCAACTCTAACACAAAACAGCCACGCATCGACACAGACGTCATCATGTTGGTGTTCGTCACGCCGCTCACGTTTCTTATGCCCTCGTGCTGACGTGCCTGAGGTGAGACCGGGACGTTCCGGCCCAGACTGGCCGCCCGGACTGGGCGTATCAACACCACTGAAGCATTGCGACAGAAGTCAAACGTACCTACATGCACACGACGTCATCGAGCAGCTCCATGCGCAGGGCATCGCGGTGTATGTGAGTGATGGTGAGTGGGACAAATCCATTGTCCATACAGGACACGCCACCAGCGTTGACGTGCGCTGTACCAGCCGGGTGGCAGATGGTCATTGCGTGCTCGCATAACAGTGCGACCCCCCTGCACCATACGGTTGGATCCATCGCACGAGCTCACGCAGACCACGTCGAGGAGCCAGCTTGCACGCACCGAGGTCGTGTGTCGTGAAGCGCAAGTCACACCACACCAATTCGAAGACAGAGAGACGGCGTTGTTCTAAAAGGCGAAGGCGAACGGCTTCTAGCTCTAGTGCCGCATCTGGCACCGGTGTTATTGGGGCTGCAGCTGGTGCTGCGTGTGGCAACATCCTACAGTTGTACGGCAACTTTCGGACGGTGTGTGACCACGAGAACTTCAACGTGGACAGGACACAGCAAAGCATGCGACAGCGTGCGTCCGTAGTGGTCGTGCCACTAGCACCAAGGTACATAAGTGTACTTGACATGCGGCAGCGCCCAGGCATGATTCAGAGAACCCAAACGAGATCTGACACGAACCAGCCTTTCCCTGTGTTTGTTTCAAGTTGAAACTTTCAACCAGCCCTTCCTCAATGGCAATGCCCTCTCGAACGGAGCAACATCCACGACCCCCTACTAAACGCAACTCCACCTCTTGATGCCACTTTCACAAGCGACCACTGCCGCTGGATACTCTGCGCATCATGGCTGCGTGTGCCTTGTGCGTGCTGCCTCCAACTACATTGTCACCTCTGACCAAGGCCAATAGAATCTGGTGCCCCAGCACGCTGCGCGGCTGCCGGCGCCGCAGCCGATGGGCTTTAAGGGAGACGTCTGTGGAGGCTATGTGTCTGAACCAAGGCCCACAAAAGAACATTTCAGCGACGTGCGCTCATGTGCACCATGCATTGGAATGACATGACGTACGCAAGGATGTCCGTGGTTTCTTTCGGGGTCGTCGACACCGTGTAGTTGTGGAGTCTGCTTGGCATGCCTCCCAAGATTGTGCGTGAGTGTGTGTCGTGGTGTGCAGCCAACCCAACCACGAAGGAGGGCAGGTGAGAAATGGAAGTGAGCCACCACTGCTCGCCGCGTCTAGGATACCAAGATTCACTACACCCCACGCCTTCTAACGTTGATGTCGTGGCTCTGAGGAGCACATTGGGTGGCGCGTGCCTGCAACTGTTTGCTGCTGTCATGTTTTTGTGCCGTTTACTCCTTCTCCCCCACAATGACACCTTCAGAGTTCGGGGCTGTCACTCACACCTGTGATGGAGACGTGCAGCTTCAATGTTGGGTGGGGTTTTTGTTGATTCCTTCTCTGCGAGAGCACATTCTTTTTTT
>Ga0213833_1003260_pt1 | contig 10015 bp, 7 predicted proteins | sample SWATP21_FD_160575 | JGI IMG/M metagenome (GOLD analysis project Ga0213833, IMG submission 160575) | Coastal seawater microbial communities from Marineland, Florida, United States - SWA TP2 #1 | ecosystem: Environmental > Aquatic > Marine > Coastal | place: USA: Florida | collected 2016-08-14
GATAACACCGAGATTCCCAAATCCTCCGATCACAGAGTAAAAGAGTTCACGATTCTCCTCTCTTGAACAGAGCCGAGCTTCCCCATCCAATGTGAGCAATCGAAAAGAGAGGACTGAGCAACCCTCCTTCCCGTAGATAGACGAGAATTTGCAAAGAGAATTTTGAGAGAGTGTACCACCAACGGTCGCGAAACGGGTCGAGATGACCACTGCAGGGGCCAAACCCATGGGAACCACTTTGTCCATAATGGCTCCCCACGATGCGCCTGCACCCGCAGTGACTGTCGCATTGACTTCGTCTACCTGGATGTCTGAAAAGGCTTCCATAGAGAGGCTGATATCCCGACTGACCGAGTGAGAATCCATAGACAGACCTGCTCCACGTAAGGTCAGGCGGCGGTTTTCGCTCTGTGCATATTGTAAAAGTGCTACGACTTCTTGCTCATTTGATGGAGTGTATTGTGTTGTTTTTCCTGAGGCATACCCGCCATAGCTGATACTCACAAGCTCTTTGTTTTCGATATGTGTCATTGTCATGTATGATCCCTTGCAAAACACTATCCCCTATATTCGTTAGATCCAGTCCTCCATCTGTTCTACACAAAGAGCTTGAGAAAGTAACGGTGAGGTTCCACTTACATTGGTTTTTGGATGGAAGTGGCGATATATAGGTTGTTTTAGGTAGGGTGCAGGTTGGACTTCGAAGGTTGGGTTGGGGAGCGGGAAGCTTAAAGCTTATCGTTTTTTTAGGGTCTCTATAGCCTTGAGAAGGACTGAATCTTTTCCTTTTGCGATGTCTTGAATAGATGGAGCTATTTTGACTTCTGGGACCAAGCCGATGCCATGGAAGGGCTTTTTATCTCTCCAGAGAATTTCCATCCCTGTAAAAGTGAAGATCAATCCGCCTGGTAGCACAACACCTGTGATGTTTCCATTGGTTCCAGCGGAACGCCTCCCCAAAAAGGTGACGCGCTTGGATTGCTTGAGCATGGTGCCAAGATGTTCGGCTGCGGAAACAGTGCGAGGACCAACGATGTACACCGCTGGAGCGCTGATATGTGGTTGAAGTGGAGGATAGGCTGAGTAGGATGTGCTCATCTTTTTGGTGTTGGGTGCTGTCCAGTGATAAGTGCCGAATATAGGTGTTGGCATGGGACTTTTCACCAGATGTCGTACCAGCGTCCAGACTTTGGAACCTGGATAGCCTCGCATATCGAGCACCAGTCCTTTTGCTTTTTGCATATCCTTAATGAGCTGCTGAAGATCTTCTTTTTCGATGGTAGCTCCGTTGAGATTGACATAGTAGAGATCGGGTGCCTGCAGATCTTTTAAGAATCCGGCCCTTCTTTCCTTCGCGCTTTTGAGAAATTGTGTATAGGCTTGATAGCCTTGAGGTGCGATTTGGACTGTTTTGCTCTTGCCATCGGGAGAAGTGATTTTCAGGGCCATCGCTTTTTTCATGGTGTTCAATTCTCGAGTCGCCAGGTCAAATCGATAACCATCTGTCGCCGCAGAGGTGCGTTTGTATTCCTTTTTGAGCCAATCTGCTGCAGGGACACCATCCAATTCTGCAATCACATCACCGACTTTGATCTCGCTATGTCCTGAACGCCGGACCACGATTTTTCCTTCAATTTGATCTACTTGGAGAAGCATATAGCCCTGATATTCGCGATTTGCAGGCAGGGAATAAACAAAACAATGTCCGTCTTTGATGGATTCTCCAAAAAAGCGCATGAGATTGCGAGAATTGATACCTGTAAGCGGCATGGTTTCCAATTGCTTTATGGCTTCTTCAAGTCTTGTGTCGATATGATCTCCAACAGTCTTGAAGTAAGGATAAAATGCCCTCAAAGCGCCATGTGAGATAAGTAAAGCTGCGGTGATATTGGCTTTTGTGACTTGTTGCGAGTGATACTTTCGGAAGTCATTGAGCACTTTGAGCAGCTGTCTTTGGGGAGTAAATGTTTGAAAGGGAGGAATGTTTTTGCTCGTTGGGAGCACTTTGGCAAAAGCATCTAATTCAGAGAGCTTTTTGTCAGCATCCACATAATCAGGCCAATCTGTTCCATTGTGTTGAAGTGCTTTGACTCGGAATGCAAGGCCTGCTTTTCCAATGCCTTTCCAGACACTTTCTGCTACTGCTGAAGGAATGGATTCACCTATGAGCCAGGCTCTCTGAGTGAGGCGCAAACTTCCTGCGAGTTCTGCTGCGATGGGAGGAAGTCTTTTTCCGACGATGAAAGCCAATGGAAGGGCTTTAGAACCACTACCTTGAAAGGGGGGATTGTTCTCAATTTTGATGATGTTTTTGTATACATTGTTGGGATTGAAATGTTCATCTTTCATTCCCTGGTGGGAGCGTACTTTTTGACTTGAACGACTCCAGGTCCCTGGAAGGGCGAGGCCAATGGCTTTTTTGAGGATGTCTTCTAATGCAGGCACATTGGGAAGATTCCTGAGATCGATGATCAAAGCTTTGGCTTTTGTCGGCAGCTCTATTTTTCCAGTACCTGGCTGAAGGATAGCGATCTCTCCCTTCCATTGTAGCTTGGCTGATGGCATGGTTGTTTCGGATGCTGGAAGGGCACAAAGTGCTGGTTCATTGCCTGCATAGGCAGGAAGCAACTTCGGATCGTTGTATGGGTGTTGTCCCAGCGCAGTGGATAGAGACGTATCGATTTTTGGACCGCCTGCATGTATGCCCAAGAATCGGATCTGTGCGTGGGCTGCTGATAATGCAAGGAGAGCCTTTTGTTTTCCTGGAGTTCCTGGAGTGACTCGTGCACACCAACCCGTTGTGGGATAGGGAATGACCGTATTGGGTTTGTCTGGCTGTGGTGCCTTCTCAGGCTGGCTGTTGTCTTGTGGTGTACTGGTTTCAGGCTCTGTTTTTTCGGGTTGTGAACCACCGTCTTGAGGCGCTGAAGCATCTTGTTGGCTCTCATCTTTAGGCTGTTCTTTTTGTGCCACTTGCTCCTGACCATCGGATGGTTTTTCGTGAGTGATGGGAACAGGAGAACAAGCCGTTGCCCAGAGCGATATGCTCAGGAAAATGGATATTAAGATGGGTATGAAGCTATTTGTCTTTCTGCTAAACATATTGGACCTCTATTTTTTTTGAGTGGTTTTCTACGTCTTGAATTATCCGTTCAGAGAAGTGACAAACAGTTCAAAAGGAAAGGTTCCCAAGTATTTTGAAAAAGAAAAAAATTGTCGAAAAGACTTTTATGAACAGGGGATTGTGTGAAAAAGAAAAATAGCTGGGAACCTTTGGGGAACTGGGGTGTGTCAAGAATAGAGGAAACTCTAAACCATTGCGGAAAGTCGCAAATATGAGCGCGCAGAAGCCGGAACATTCAGAGCTGGATGAGGAGATCATCCTTTTAGCGAAAAAGCAGGATCACAGCGCTTTTCGTTACCTGGTGAGGTGTTACCAAAATTCGGTATTTGCTGTGTTGTGGAGGATGTTATCGCCTTCTGGCAAAGAAGCATTGGTGGAAGATCTTGCCCAGGAAACCTTTTTGCGGGTTTTTCGAGCGTTGCCAGACTTTGAGTTATCTGGTCCAGCCAAGTTGTCCACCTGGATTTTGACCATTGCCACACGCTTGGCCCTCAATGAATTGAGGAAGAAGCAGAAGTCGCTCCCTTATGAGGCTGAATCACAAGGATTGATCGCTGAGTCCCAGGCTGACGAGGGCATTCGCCAGAAACAATTGGCCAAAGCCATCGAAAGTGCACTTGCGGAGCTTGCTCCTGATTTTCGTGCCGTCTTTTTGCTCTTTGAATACCACGAGTTGTCTCTCCAAGAGATCGCTCAAGTTCTTGATATTAAAGTTGGGACTGTAAAGTCACGGCTTTCTAGAGGTCGTCGAATGATGTCTTCTACACTTTCAGAGGTACTGTCATGAAACCAGAATTTTCTCCCAAGAACGATTGGCGAGAGGCTCTGCAAGCTTACGAAGCTCCCTTGGCACCAGCATCTTTTGAAGAAAAACTCATGGAGCAATTGCAGACCTTTGAAGACCAAGAGGACGAGCAAGGTAGCTCACTGGCCATCACTGAGAAGACCGAAAAGTCGCAGGATCCCATTGGGTGGCGGAGCTGGTGGAGACATTGGTTGTGGTGGGCACCTGCATCGGCTTTTGCTGGGATACTGGTCCTTTGGGGATTGCCAGGAATATTCGGACAATTGGAAGAACGACCAAGAGAAAGCCACATCAAGCTTCATAGCACCAGTCCCTTGAAGAAGAGTGTGCCCAAAAGCCCTCTACAACCCGAAACAAAAGGCCGAATTCTAGAAAAGTCCACTCCAGCTATCGCTCCAGTCTCTAATGAACTCAAAAGAAAGAAGCTGACTGAGCAGATGATGGCCATGTCTTTGACACCTTCCGTCCTTGATAAACCAGAGGTTCACCAAGACGCGCAAGGTATGAAAGAGGAAACAGATAAAGTGGTTGAGCAGCCGCGCGAGGAAAAGGAAAAAGACGTTCCGAAGTACGAGGATATGTCCGAAGGTACCTCTCCTGAAGAGGTGGGTCTGTATCTCACGCAAACTGATATCCAATCTTTTCGAAATACACAGGATTAGACGTTCTATCAATCATCCCAATAGACATACGAGGATAATATGACGGGTGTGAAAATCAGAGAAATGCGTTCACTTTCAGAGCGATATGTGAAGGCCCCTTTCTTTATTGGCGGAGTGGCTTTTGCTGTTTTCGCCTTGGTATTGGGAACTTGGAGCTATGCAAAGGGACCTGCGGGTTGGTTTCTTTCTGGCAGTGGTGCCAAAGATTATTCGATTGGCCTTGACAAAAACGTCAAACACAAGGGGAAAGCAAGCGGGTTCTTGCGCTCGAAGAGCACATGGAAGCGAGGGTTTGGGACGATGATGCAGATTATCCTGGCAGATCGTTTTCGAGGGAAACGTGTGAGACTTTCAGGTTGGCTGAAGACCCAAGATGTCCGTCAATGGGCAGGGATGTGGATGCGAGTGGATGGGAAAAAAGGCAAGATTTTGGCATTTGATAATATGCAGCGCCGTTTTTTGCGAGGAACACTGGCCTGGAAATCTTACGACATCGTCTTAGATGTACCGAAAAATGCTTCTCGAATTGCTTTTGGTGTCTTGCTTTCTGGACCTGGTCGAGTTTGGGTCGATGCCCTCAAGATGGAGAAGGTGAGTCTGAAAGTTCCTACCACTGTAAAACCACGGATCATTTTGCCAAAAGTACCGCAAAATCTGAATTTTGAAAAATAGCCATGGAGCTGAATTGGTGCCAAATCCCTTAAATGGGAAAAGAGACCCAAAAATGCGCACCTGTTTTGGGTGATTCTTCAATTCCGATTTGACCCTGGTGAGCATCTACGATCTTTTTGGCGATAGCAAGGCCCAGCCCGACACCTTTGGCTTCTCTTGTATTGGAGCTGTCCATCTGAAAGAATGGTTTAAAGATGCGTTCTTTTTCTGCATTTGGGACCCCTGGACCTTCATCCCGAATAGAAAATTGCACGTTGTTTTCATGTACTGTGCTGGAGAGTGTGACTGTGCCTTGACCATGTTTTCGAGCGTTGTTGATGAGATTGGCCAACACTTGTAAAACACCTGCTTGATCTATCCTGAGTTCCAAGGTGGGATCGCAGTACTGCACAATGAAATCTCTGCCTGTTTGCTGGAAGACACTGATGTACAGATTGTATATCTTTTCCAAGAGTGTATTCACCTTGCAGTCAGCGAATTGATAGCTGAAGTTTCCCGTCCTCAATTTTGAGAAATTGAGCAGTTTTTCAATGATGGTATCTAGCGTTTCACATGAACGCACAAGAAGCTGAAATAACTCGCGTTCCTTATCTTTAGACACCACACCCGATTGGAGCAGTTTTGCCGTTCCCAAAATGCCAGTCAAAGGTGTTCGGATCTCGTGTCCTATCACGCCAAGAAATTCATCTTTTAAACGATCGGCTTCTTTTGCTCTTTTTTGTGCTTTCCAAAGTTCTGTTGTGTCCTGGGTCACGATCATCCCAAGTTCTACGGCGCCGTCATCATTGAAAATAGGACGTCCTTGAATCCAATAATTACGACCTCTTGTGAATCTGTCTATTTCAAGCACTTTTCCTGATAATGCTGCATCATAAACAGGTTGGACAATGTGCACCGTTTCTTCGGGAAGCACTTCGAAGAGGGTTTTACCCACAAGCAGTTCCACTTGATAGCCGGCATTTCTTAGTGCTTCACCATCCGCGAGAACATATCGATACTCGTGATCAAATAAGAAGACAGCACTGTTTGGATAGTGTCTGACCACTTCCCTCAGAAGCTTATCATGAGCGGGATTGTTCGGGAGCATACGGTTCTCCAGAGACATATATTCTCATAATAAAAGAGCATATGTTCGTTCAGCTGCTGTGCTATAATAATTCGAATTCAGATGTCTTCACCCGATCCAAACATGTCAAATGAACAGCGATTATAAAAATGTCACATTGCGTATGAGGTGGTGCTTTTTCGCAATTTCCCTCTTGTTTATCTGTTGTACACCAAAATGGGTCTCTTCTACAACAAGTAGACGACCTTATGTCTCATATTTTTTTAACGGACATAATATTATTTTTTGTAGAAGTATTTTACATCAACCAATTGGGAAGTTGGCAAAGAAGATCATTGAATATCAAATAAAGCAGATTGATGTCGTCTTACCTTTGCCTGCTCTCCGTATTTTGAGAAAAGTACCCATCTGGTTTCGAAAATCTGGAAGGGCTTCTTCCACAAAAGATTCCATTGCTTTATACCATCCGAATAAATGTTTGCCTGGAAGTCTACATAAGCAAAATACCAGGTGCTTTGGCTATATTGAATTCCCAAATGCCTCTGCTTTTGTTCGTTCGGCGTGGTTTCGAGCCAATTCCATTTTGCTCCATGAATTGGCACACGCTTATCACAATCTGATCTTGGGATACCAACATCCCGCGATACATAGAGTGTACAAAGCTGCTTTGCGTTCAAAAAAGTATGATCGCGTTTGGAATCAGGTCAGTCGTCGCTTCCAACGTTCTTATGCACTTTTCGATCATAAAGAGTTTTTCGCGAAATTTTCTCAGACTTTGTTTGCTGTAAACGATACTTTTCCCCATCAGCGAAGTGAACTCATCCGTCATGCTCCAGGGATTTACAAAATGATGTTGAAGGCCTGGCGTATCGGTCCGAAGTTCGCCTTTCGACGATATCGTGTCAAGAATGGACTGAAACAGTATGGGATGTCTCCGAATACTTTAACGATTTCGATCCGGAGCGTTCATTTCAGAAAAGCATTGGCTTTTCCATGGCGATTGCGTTGTTTTATGCCTGGAGGTCCAGCCCTGTTACGATTGGAAGGCCCCAAGAGAGAACCATCTTTCAAACAAAGAGGGTTGACTCGAACGCATAGCAAGAGCGAAATGGCTCGTTCCAAGAAGTCGTCAAAACCTTTCTTGTTCCAAAGCACTGTAGTGGATGGTTTGTCTCGGATACATGTGTCTGTGAAGTGTTCGCTGTGGAAAAGAAAGCAAAGTCGGTGGAAGCACTTGGGGAGCGCAAAACGCCGTTATGCGATTACTCATTTGGTTCCCCAAAAAGCACATCGATTTCATTTGTATATGGGGGATTTGCTTGTATATGGTGATTTTGTTTGGAAGCGAAGATTGTGGTAGGATTTGTAATAGATACCCCCTGAAAACTCAGGGGGTCTAGAGGGTTTTTTGCTGAACGAACTTGCCCTTTTCTTTAGCAAGGTTGGTGCCAACTCCTGAAAAATATAGAAGCCTAATGAGATTCGATGATTACAGATTTCGGGTCTTCGGCACCACGATTGTATTCTCCGATCGGAGAGTCGCTTTGGAGAGATGTTTTGGAGAATGGTGCTCGACCAGACGCATGTGGTTTGTTATGCTCGGCCTCTGTTGATAAAGCCAAATGGTACTGTCTACATTTCTATAGACAGTTTTCGAGGAATTTTGGGAACTGTCCCTATTACAAATCGAGGAAAGATATATGTCCTTAGCTGAACGCGTTGCGAAACTTCCTTTTTGGAGTCAGGAGGTTGAGCCAAAGCCATTAACTGGTGGTATCACCAATACGAACTTTGTTGTTGCGCAAGGTGATGAGAAATTTGTTGTGCGGATGGGACATGATATCCCCATGCATGGTGTCATGCGATTTAATGAATTGGCTGCCTGTCATGCTGGTTTTGCATGCGGTATTTCTCCTGAAGTGGTGTATACAGAGCCAGGGTTTATGATCATGCGTTTTGTGGAAGGAAAGACGCTCAAGCAAGAAGATGTCATTCAGCAGTCTTACCTGGAGCGAATTTTGCCAGTGATCAAAGTCTGCCACAATGAAATGCCAAAGAAATTACGAGGACCTATCTTGTCTTTTTGGGTTTTTCACGTGATCAGAGATTACGCCGCAAAGCTCACCGAAGACAACAGCCGTATGATCCCCAGATTGCCTGAATTGCTTCAGGTAAGCGAAGGGCTTGAAAGTATTGTGGGCCCCATTTCTATGGTGTTTGGTCACAATGATTTACTGTCTGCCAATTTCATTGATGATGGCGACAAGATTTGGATGATCGATTGGGATTACTCTGGGTTTACTTCACCACTTTTTGATCTCAGCAATCTGGCTTCAAACAACGAACTCACGACCGAACAAGAACGTTGGCTGCTAAAAGCTTATTTTGGCAAAGAAAGTGATGACCATCTTTGGAAGCGGTACCACGCTATGAAGACAGCTTCTCTCCTGCGTGAGGCCATGTGGAGTATGGTCTCAGAGATTCACTCTGTGATTGATTTTGACTATGTGGCTTACACTGAAGAAAATATGGCTCGATACGAGCGAGCTCTTGAGGCTTTTCGGAAGCTGTAAGGTCTTCTAGATTATCGTCTGTTGGCTGGGCGGCTGGTGGGTTTGGAGCGTGTATGGACCTGTTGTTTGAAGAGCTTTTTCCAGCTGTGCCTTGATGGGGGACGGGTTGTCCTGCGAGGTCTTCTAGATCTTCGGAAATTGAGCCGCTTGGGTTTGGGTTTTCTTTGTTGACAGGTCTTTAGACAGCCGGAGAAATTCCGCTTTCCTTTGCATTGGGTTCGGCACTTGCTTCGCTTGATGCAATTCGTTCGGCACTTGTAACTGTCTCGGCTCTTTCTGCAGTTTCTGGAGCAACGCTTTTCGGTGTTACAGGTCCTTTCGCAAGGATAGCGATTGTACTTACCTCGACATCGCCAACGACAAGCTCTTCTATCTGTACAAGCTTTGACGCATCTGCGCTTGTTGTTTCCTTTCCAACGGCGGCACCTTCTTCGACATTCTTCCCAGTGATCCCAGGTTCGACGGTTTTCCACATCTCGCCTGATCTGGTATCTGTCGACTTTGTGATGTTTCGGGATCACAATTTTGGAGAGGTAGTATTTATTGCTGCGCTTGTCGATGACTTTAAGGTATTTTTTGTATTCTTTTCCAATGCCTCGCTTCAGTTGGCTGAGCCGGATGGACTTGGCTTCCGTGAGGAAATAGACAGCTCTACCAGGCTTTCTGTAGCGATGTAGGACGTCGTGTAGCTTGGTGTAGGAGCCTGTGCTGATCACCTGGATGTCGCGGTTTCCAGAATAAAACTTTTCTCCACGCCAGTTCATGCGGAAGGCGATGAGGGGCTCATCTGGTACAGCTTCTTTTCTGGCGTCAGCGAGTTTATTGGAGAGGAGTTTTTTCCAAAGAGGGCTGTCCTTCTTGAGGGTTTCAAACATCCCTTTTTGGCTCCAATGCTTGGTGAGGCGAACCATAAAGAAGTGTGCGTTGTAGATAGTGAAACAGAAGGCCACGATACACAAGCCACCCACCAGATATTGCCTGTTTTGTTTGTCATCGAACACATATCCGCTGAACATAAAGGCTGCGGTAGAGGCGGCGATAAACGAGAAAATAGTCTGAGGTGGTACATTGGCAAATAAGAGTATGGGGTCCTTCGCAGGGAAGGGCCGTTTA
>Ga0213833_1003262_pt1 | contig 10012 bp, 6 predicted proteins | sample SWATP21_FD_160575 | JGI IMG/M metagenome (GOLD analysis project Ga0213833, IMG submission 160575) | Coastal seawater microbial communities from Marineland, Florida, United States - SWA TP2 #1 | ecosystem: Environmental > Aquatic > Marine > Coastal | place: USA: Florida | collected 2016-08-14
ATACCATATCTGCAATTTCTTGAGTGGTATGCTCTTGTACTATCAATTTTAAAACCTCCTTTTCTCTTCGTGATATCTTTGGAAAAAATCCCTCTTTTTGCTTAGAGGCTTTTCGTTGCTTCATCAAACCTTTCATTATCGTCTGCGTCACATCATCGCTGAAATATGATTTACCTCCTACAACAGTTCTTATCGCTTTCAATAATTCTTCACGGCCAGTATTCTTTAAAATATAACCTTGTGCACCATTATTTAGGATCTCAGTTACAAAACTTTCCTCATTGAACATCGAGATAGCAAGCACTTTAGCATTAGTATCAACTTCTTTTAATGTTTTACATACTTCAATGCCATTCATATCTGGTAAATTAACATCCAAAAGAATCAGATCTACCTTATTATTTTTAACAAAGTCAATTACACTTGGTCCATCATAGCATTTTCCAGCCACATTGATATCAGCTTCATTCTTTAATATAGAATCAATGCCGTCTACAAACATCGTATGATCGTCTGCAACTAATATATTAATCATAATCTTAAATATTATACATGTAATAAATCCAGTAATCTTCTAAATAAGTTCGATTTAGACGATAACAATTATAAATACTATGGGGACCAGATTACTGAAAGCTAAGCTATATCGTAATCATTCGCTAAGGTATAGTGTAATCTCCTAATTTTATAAGGGTAAACCCCTAAACATCAAATTGGGTGTATACTAGGATTGTCAGAAGAGAATTTGACTGCATATTTGTATTATCAATTTTGATAAAGATCAGATAGTTAAATAAGTTTTTAGTTAGTTATTGCCATTAAAGCTTTTGCATGTGGAATTTAATGGTTTTTAATTAAAGTTTTCGTCTACACGGAACAATTTGTTTACGGATTGTGCGAGATAGAAGGCAGAGAATAAGCATTTCCCTTACAACTGTAATCTATAACCTTATTCTCTCCTTCATTTTGCCTTAAAAACGAACTACCTGTTAAAGATATATAACGTGTAAATACTCATTGGGATTGACTATTGCATTCGAAGAAAAGCCTTCAAAAAGTTGAGGAGCTTTTCTTTTTTTTGCCCCTACCCTACTTAATCTCACATAAAATCAATGACTTACCTTCTATCATACCTTCTAACTTATCGCCCATTTTAATAGGCGCAACACCTGCTGGCGTACCTGTATAGATATAATCTCCTTTTTGTAAAGTAAAAATGGTGGAGATATATGTAATTAATGTTGGAAAGTTAAAGATCAAATCTTCTGTTGTGCCATCTTGGACTACATTCCCATTTAATAATGTTTTAAATTGTATAGCTCTTCCTTTAAAATCTGAATATGGTAAAAACTCTGAACAGGCTGCAGAGTTATCAAACGCTTTAGCGATTTCCCAAGGATGGCCATTTTCTTTGCATTGCTGCTGTATATCTCTCGCAGTAAAATCGAATCCAAAACCAATTCCTTCAATATAATCCTCAGCGAATTCTGGTTGGATGTGCTTTCCGTTTTTAGCTACTTTCAATACAATCTCTCCCTCGTAATGAATATCATTTGAAAACTCTGGATAAAAAAATGGCTTGTTATGGATCAACAAAGCCGTAGGAGGCTTCATGAAAATCATTGGTTTACTTGGAACATTGCTTCCCATTTCTTTGGCATGATCCGCGTAATTCCTACCTATACAAAATATCTTCATCTAGTTTTTTAATCAAAAATAGAATATTTACGTAATATCTGGCTCTAAAAACTTCCGCGAAGTAAAGGGCAAAAAAAAATGACCGCTCCCCAGCGGTCATTTTTAGCAAATTATAATCCCATGAACATATCTAAATTCGAATGATGCTCTTTTGCATCTTATATTTCGAGTTCAGAATGATAATAATAATATATAAACAAAACTCAATCTCTATTTTATGATGTTCATCTTTGTTAATGTCTGAGAAATTGACCCTGTCTTTACAAAATCAATTTCCCGACAACAATTTTATAATCCCATGAACATATCCTATATTAAGTATCCGATTTTCTCGGATTTTGAAGTCATTTCTTATAATGTCTCCGTTTCATAATACAAGTATCGAAAAAGATTTCCGGCGATTCAATTACAAAAAATTCAATTTGTCATATATATTTATTTATAATATGATAATGATTTAAAATATTTTTACTGATTATCAGTAACTTATGAGATTTGAAAAAATGCTTTTTGTGAGATTCAATTAGAATATAAATAATTTTTTGCTAATATTTTTTTATTTTATATATGTTATTTTTCAATCTGTTCCATAATGTTTCTATTTTCGTAGTGATATTGATATCGACAAAACGAATAAATCGGCTGAGCTATTAAAAAGGAATTTTACGCAAAAGGAAAATTAATGATCACCGGTGAGTATGCAGCACTAGATGGTGCTAAAGTACTCTCTGTTCCTACCAAGAAAGGGCAAAAGATTACCATCAAAAATTCAAGAGGTTCAGACTTGATATGGGAATCACTAGATCATGAGGGAAAAAAGTGGTTTAATAGCCAAATTTCCCTATACGACTTCTCAGCTGTTAATACTTCTGATGAAGAAAAAAGTAAATATCTCCAAAATATTCTGAAGAACGCCGTTCGACTAAATTCTGAATTCTTGTCGAAATGGAACGGCTTTAAAGCAATAACTAAATTAGACTTTCCTACTGATTGGGGATTAGGTTCAAGTGCAACATTAATAAATCTCGTGGCACAATGGGCGGAAATAAATCCACTACTCTTATATTTCAAAGTAGAAAATGGAAGCGGTTATGATGTTGCAACTTCAATGGTCGAAGAACCGATCATCTATTTTGCGAATGAAGATGAAATAAGCTATACTCCGTGTGATTTTGATCCCTCTTTTAAAGACAACCTTTATTTCGTTCACCTCAACCAAAAACAAAATACCAAACAAGGTATCGCAGATTATTTAAAGGTAGTTAAGAAAAGACGTGAGTTGGTAAAGTCAATATCCGAAATTACTGAAGCCGTTTTAGAATGTTCTGACCTTAAAGGTTTTGATAAACTCATTCAAGAACATGAATCTATCATTTCTTCATACACTGGTTTCAAAAAAGTTAAAGACACTCATTTTACAGACTACTGGGGATCTGTCAAATCATTAGGTGCTTGGGGTGGAGACTTTGCATTGGCCACTTCTGAAAAAAACGAAAAAGAAACGAAAGCTTATTTCAACGAGAAAGGATTTAAGACTGTCGTAAATTATTCAGATATGGTATAAAAGGCGGACATCTATTGCTGCTTTTTTTACTAATATGGATGAATAATAAAATTACTAATCTCATATTTTCGTTTATTTTCAAATTGGTTACTTTTACCGCCTGATTAATTCAAATATTTTTTGATGAATCTCAAACATTGGATTTTCTTCTTATTCTCTGTCGTAAGCATAGGTTTATTTTCTTGCCAAAAAGATTTAACCTACAGCGGTAATACTCCTTCAATAAGTACTTCTACAGACACACTTACCTTCGACACTGTTTTTACAACCGTTGGTTCTGCAACCCGATCATTTAAAATTTTTAATAATGAGAGCGAGGATATCCTTATCGATCTTTCTTTAGATAATGGAGCTTCTTCAAAATTTCGATTAAATGTAGATGGAATTCCTGGCGACGATGTTGAGCAAGTCGTTGTAAATGCAAAAGATAGCATCTATGTATTTGCCGATGTTACTGTAGACCCCGACCAACCGTTGAGCATAAGCCCGTTTGTAATTGAGGAGTTTATCACCATTAATTCTGGTGGTACGCAAGAAAAAGTGCTGCTGACTGCCTGGGGGCAAAATGCTAATTATGTGCCGAGTTCAAAACGTCCAGGAAGCTTGAGTTTACTTTCATGCAACTTACAAACCGAGGTGTGGGACGACCCAAAACCCTATGTTATCTATGGGGTTCTGTTCATTGACAGTTGTGAACTTAATATTAAAGAAGGCACATCCGTTTATATTCATGGAGGCTTAGCAATCGAAGATAGCACGATCTATAATGACGGTTTTCTTATCGTTTTGGAAAATGGCAATTTAAATATTGAAGGTAGTGTTGAAAACCCCGTGACCTTCCAAGGAGATCGTCTCGAATCAAGCTTTGATGATACTCCTGGACAATGGGTAGGCATTCGTATCACTAGTGGAAGTACCAATAACCAAGTGAGTCACACTCAGATTAAAAATAGTATCGTAGGTATACGAGTTGATAGTGCAGCACAATTGATAATTAATAATAGCGAAATTTTTAACACAAGTTCTGCTGGATTAATCGGTGTTCATGCAAACATTGATGCAACGAATAACCTCATTCATTCAAATGGTCAGAATTGTGCAATTCTTAGTTATGGAGGAAATTATAACTTTAACCATTGCACATTTGCTAGTTATGGTAATCAATCATCAGCTATAAGATTTGACAATTTTAGATGTACTGATCCGCCATTGTGCCAAGAAGTGGTATATGTTAATGCATTGAATGCGAATTTTACTAATTGCTTATTTGCAGGAAATGAAAAAGATGAAATTCTACCTATCGATTATACAGGTGGTGAAGATCCCGAATTATTCAATTATTACTTTGATCATTGTGGAGTTATCGTAGAAGATATTCTTGACCCAGATCTCTATCCAGATTTTTTTGATTTTTGTAATGAATGCTTTGAAATATCTTTTCAAGATACCTTATTTTTAGACATTGCTAATAATGACTACAGGTTGGATACTATGTCTCTTGCGATTGATAAAGGATTTCAAACTGAAATATTTTCAGATATTCTGAATAACCCTCGAGATAATGCTCCTGATCCAGGTTGTTACGAATTTGTAAAATAACATGAATAATGGTTTAAAAAATTTTATTCATTATTCACGTTAAAATAATTCATTCATGGATACAAAAACAAAATATGACCAACCCAAAGATTTAAATGATCATATTATTGAATGGGTAGGTTGGATAGCTGCTATTCTTCCTTTTGTTTTGATCTTTTATTATTTCAAAGATCTTCCAAATCAAATTCCAATTCATTTTAATGCTGTAGGCGAACCTGATGATTACGGTAGTAAAAATATGATTTATGGAATTGCAGCAGTTGGACTAGCAGTTTATGGTGTCCTATTCTACCTAAATAAACACCCACAACTTCTCAATACTCCAATAAAAATACATGAGGAGAATGCTAATATTCAGTTTTACCTTTTACAGAAAATGACTCGCCATATTGCAACGATTTGTGCTCTAGGTATTAGCTATATAACTTATAAAACAATTATGATAGGTTTGGGAAAAGCTCAAGAACTAAATAGTACTGTACTTATCTTATTCTTAATTGCCTTAGTTTTACCAATCTTGGTTTACTTTATAATGGCTAGAAAACACGCATAATATGTCCTACCAAAAACTACTTTCTCCATTAGATTTAGGTTTTACTAAACTGAAAAATAGAGTCTTGATGGGCTCAATGCATACCAATTTAGAAGAACATCCAAATGGATTTGATCGGCTTGCGCAATATTTTGCAGAAAGAGCGAAAGGACAAGTAGGATTAATCGTAACTGGGGGAATCTCTCCTAATCCAGAAGGCGCAGTTTTTCAAGGTGGAGCTCAACTTACCACAAAAGAAGAAGCAGTAAAGCATCAAGCAATAACAAAGGCAGTTCATGATCACGATGGTAAAATCTGTATGCAAATTCTCCATGCTGGTAGATATGCATACAGTCCAGATGCTGTGGGTGCAAGCGAAATTCAATCTCCTATTACTCCAATCAAACCAAAGAAATTAACTTCCGAAGGCGTTTATAAAACTATCGAAGATTATGTTAATTGTGCTAAACTGGCTCAATTTGCAGGTTATGATGGTATTGAAGTAATGGGATCTGAAGGTTATTTAATTAATCAATTTATTGTTAAGCGGACGAATAATAGAGAAGATGAATGGGGTGGCAGTTATGAAAATAGAATCAAGTTTCCTATTAAGATTGTAGAAGATATTCGTAAAGCAGTTGGCGAAAATTTTATCATTATCTATCGATTATCTATGCTCGATTTAGTGGAGGATGGAAGCTCTTGGGAAGAAGTAGTTCAACTGGCAAAAGCAATAGAAAAAGCTGGCGCTACGATCATAAATACTGGAATTGGTTGGCACGAAGCTAGAATCCCAACCATTGGCACAGTTGTACCTAAAGCAGGTTTTGCGTGGGTAACCAAAAGAATGATGGGAGAAGTTAATATCCCATTAATTACGACCAATCGTATCAATATGCCCGATGTTGCCGAAAATGTACTGCAAGAAGGATGTGCAGATATGATTTCTATGGCAAGGCCTTTTCTCGCTGATCCTAATTGGGTTAAAAAGGCAATGGATAATAATCCTGATGAAATCAATACATGTATTGCCTGTAACCAAGCATGTTTAGATCACACTTTTGAATTAAAAATAAGTTCCTGTTTAGTCAATCCTAGAGCTTGCCATGAAACAGTTTTAAATATTCTTCCTGCAACGGAGAAAAAGAAAATTGCTGTTGTTGGTGCCGGGCCCGCTGGTCTTGCTGCTGCAACTCTAGCTGCAGAAAAAAGCCATACTGTATTTCTGTATGAGTCTGAAAACCAAATAGGTGGACAATTTAATATGGCCAAAGTCATTCCAGGAAAAGAAGAATATCAGCATACCATTCGTTACTACAAAACGCTCTTGGAAAAATATAATGTGCATGTACACCTCAATACTAAAGCAGATAAAGAGCTACTAAAAAATGAAGCCTTTGACCATATTATAATTGCAACAGGTGTAAATCCAAGGCAAGCTGAATTTGATGGATTGAATCATCCAAATGTCTTATCTTATGTAGATGTTCTTTACCATAAAAAGTCAGTTGGAAATTCTGTAGCAATTGTAGGTGCAGGAGGTATTGGATTCGATGTCGCTGAATATTTGACACATGACCATACTCATAATTCTCCGAGTTTAAATGTAACTGCATATATGAAGGAATGGGGTGTGGATATGGATTATGAAGATCGAGGAGGATTGGAACAACCACAACCATTACCTTCTCCAAGACAAGTGTTTTTATTAAAAAGATCAGGTGGAAAACATGGAAAATCTCTAGGAAAAACTACCGGTTGGATTCATAGAGCAAGCCTTAAGATGAAAGGAGTAAAACATTTAGCAAATGTTGAGTACAAAAAATTTGATAACGAAGGGTTTCACATTGTAGTAAATGGTGAAGATCAAATTCTTAAGGTTGATAATGTTGTAATCTGTGCTGGACAGATTTCTGAAAAATCATTGTATGAAGAAATTCAGGATTTATCTGCGCAAATTCATTTGATTGGAGGGGCTGATAAAGCTGCTCAACTGGATGCTAAAAGAGCAATCAAGCAAGCAACTGAATTGATTGCAGAAATATAATATATACCGTGACCAACGATCATCAACTTGTAATTCCTAGTCCAATCCAGAATGTCAATCATCCATTATTGGCGGAATGTAAAATCCAACTTGATGTTAAAAGAGAAGACTTGATTCATCCTCTTGTACAAGGCAATAAATGGAGAAAGCTGAAGTATCAATTGATTGAAATGCAAAGGGGTAAATCCTCAAAGCTAATTACCTTCGGAGGAGCTTTTTCAAACCATATTCACGCTACAGCAGCTGCCGGAAAATTATTTAATATTGAGACAGTAGGAATACTAAGAGGTGAGGATGATCCCAATAATCCCACCTTAAATTTTGCTCGAAAATCTGGAACGAAACTTCATTTTATTCCACGTTCTGAATATCGCCTTAAGTCAGAATCAACTGTAGTTCAAGATATACTTAATAAATATCCTAATCACTTCTTATCACCAGAAGGAGGTTCTGGACCATTAGCAGAAAAGGGTATTAAAGAGATGGCGGACGAGATAAACAAAGAAGATCATAATGTTATATTAATTTCTGCAGGGACAGGTTGCACTGCTGGTTACCTACTTAAACATCTAGATTCTACTAAAGAATTATGGGTATTTCCCAGCTTAAAAGGCGATTTTATTGAATCCGAGATTCTAAAATTTGCCGATAAAAGTAATTGTTCAAATCTCAAAATAATCAATGATTTCACGTTTGGAGGGTATGGAAAAACTAACGACGTTTTAATCCAATTTATAAATGACTTTACTGCCTCAACAAAAATTCCAGTCGACCCAATTTACAATGGAAAATTGATGTTTGGTTTTAATGATTTGGTGGCAAACATAAAGATTGATGTCACTAAAAAATATCTTTGGATTCACACTGGAGGTCTACAAGGAATTATAGCATACAATTATATGGCTGATAAAAAAGAAAAATTGAAAATCAATCAATAAATTTTCACTTCTCAATCTCACTTAAAAATTCATCTTCAGTCATAATTTTAACCGAACCTAATGCTTCTGCTTTTTTAAGTTTTGAGCCTGCTTTCTCTCCTACTACTAAAATATCTAAATTCGAACTAACAGCAGAAATATTCTTTGCTCCATTAGCTTCCGCAAGTTCCTGAGCCTCCTTCCTTTTCATTCTTTGTAATGTCCCTGTAAAAAGAATTGTCTTGCCTAAAAACACAGCATCTTCTTTTATTTCCAAAGGTTTGTCTTCCTCTGTTTGATGCATATTCACACCATACTCTTCCATCCTCCTCAACATATTAATATTACGTTCAACCTGAAAATAAGCCATAACGTTTTGGGCTACCACTGGACCAATATCCTTTAAAGAAGTAAAATCTTCAATGGTCCACTCTTGTAAATCAAGCACATAATTAATCTGCTCAGCTATAATCTTCGAAGCTTTCTTTCCTAAATGATGGATGGAAAGAGAATGCAACAATCTTTGTATTGGATTTTTCTTTGCCTTATCGATAGCATTTTTAAGATTTTCAGCACTGCGCGTTCCAAACCCTTCTAATGCAGCTATTTTATCATAATCAAGATTGTACACATCAGAAATATCTTTCAGCCAACCTAAATCATAAAACTTCTCACCATAGGATTTTCCAAACCCATCAATATCCATCGCAACTTTCGAAACATGAAATGCAATCTTTTGTAAATCTTGTGCTCCACAAACACAATTTGGACATCTCCATGCTGCTTCAGTACCTTCTTTTATTAATTCTACTTCAATATCAGTTTCATTAATAGGGCATATCTTAGGAAAAACAATTTGAACTTCTTTCCCATCTCGTAAATCTTCAAGGGGTTTTACTATATATGGAATAACATCTCCAGCCCTTTCAACAACCACCATATCTCCAAGTCGCAAATCTTTAGCTCGAATAAATTCTTCATTATGCAATGAGACAGAGGAAACCGTTACTCCTGCGATATGTACAGGTTCTACCTTTGCGACTGGAGTGATGGAACCTACTTTCCCAACCTGATATTCTACAGCAACTAATTTTGTAGTTGCTTGCTTTGCTTTAAATTTAAAAGCTATTGCCCAACGAGGGTGATGTTGAGTATATCCACATTTTTCTTGAAGTTCGAAAGAATTTACTTTGATTACCATTCCATCTATCTCGTAATCATACCCTTCTCGTTTAGCTTCCCACTCTTCACAGAAGGCAATTGCTTCCTTAATCGAAGGAACCACTGTGCTCTCTTTTTCAGCTATTTTAAATCCAATTTCTTCCAATTTACTGAGTGATCCACTATGCGTTTTAAAAGAATTCAATACATCATTTCCGTCTTTATCTACAGCATATCCCAATTGAAAAATAAATACTTCAAGCTCTCTTTTTCGGGTTTCATTGGGGTCTTTCATTCTAAGACCGCCAGTAGCTGCATTACGAGGATTTGCAAAAAGTGCCAATCCTTCCTTGCTTCTTTCTTGGTTTATTGCATTAAAATTATCTTTCCGAATTAATGCCTCTCCTCTTAATTCTGCCTTTGCAATCCCTAACTCAGAAAATTTAGCTTTTAATGGGACGGAAGGAATTGCCTTTGCATTAGGCGTCATCTCT
>Ga0213833_1003263_pt1 | contig 10011 bp, 15 predicted proteins | sample SWATP21_FD_160575 | JGI IMG/M metagenome (GOLD analysis project Ga0213833, IMG submission 160575) | Coastal seawater microbial communities from Marineland, Florida, United States - SWA TP2 #1 | ecosystem: Environmental > Aquatic > Marine > Coastal | place: USA: Florida | collected 2016-08-14
TCCAATCAATTGATGACTGACTTCCTGAGTTCCTCAGGTCGGCGACGAAGTGGCAAAGGAAATAGCATCAACCATTCGCATGAACGTGCGGCGTGAACATGGCGTCACGCCTGGTGTCGTGGCGTTGATTCCTCCACGCACTGTCCCGAAGGTACATAGGCAGTGCCCTGTTGGTGTGCATCAGGAGTGTAGCGTGTGGCAACGAGCGACACGACACTTAATTGGCTGGTGTTGTGGTTTGCGCCGTGTCCCATCGCAGACAACCAGCGGCAAAATTGCACGACAGTGGGGCAAGCGCGCGCTCTTGAACGGTGAAATTGATGCTGTGGCGCTGTTTCAACTCAAGGCTGCCGAAGCCGTGGATGCTGGGGACTGGGGACAAAACGCACCCACGTCCGTGTTTCTACGTGTTGGGGGCATGCCTTTCCTTCATGTGTGACAGTTTCGGCGATGCTGCTGGCATGGCATGTGCGGTGTTTTGGCTGGTGCTGCAGGCTCGACGTGCGGGCGTGGAGCGACGAGAAACTGAAGGCGGCCTTGGTGGCGGAAGTCGCCGAGGTAGCAGAAATGGAAGCGGACATCATTAACACGTGCGTCGCGTCACGCGTTGCAGGCAGCCCGTCGCAGCTGCACTCGAGTTTGACTCTCTCATGTGCCATATGGGTGATGTTGCTTGGGGATGTGTATTGCTACAGGTCCGAGTCATTGACCACGCACATGGACAGCCTTGTGCTGTTCCAGCTGCACCAGTCGCTCAGCCAAAAGTTTGGCTTGTTCTTGGGGGATGACGATGTGTACTCGGACAAGATGTCGATCGACTTTATTGTCGACAATCGACTGGTACGCTGACTTCGAACACACTGTGCCCCGTGCGATGCCCTTCCATTCAATTCCGTGTTTGTTGGTGTGTGCCACCCACAGACACTCAGCATTCCCCGAGAGCGTCCCGCCACCCTTCCTTCCTCGTCCCAAGACGAGTCCAAGGCGTGTGCCGGCGATGCCGCCGAGGGCACCAGCGACGCCAAAGCAGAAGACGACGAGGCACCGGCCACGTCGTCCACTGCTTCCACCAGCTCCACTCCGGGGCGGCCCATCCCTGCTGCTCCGAAGGAGCCCATCCGCCTCCCTCCCACGCCTTCGGCCGCAGCCGAGGCGTCGGCCTCTGGTGGCACCAGCGAGGGCGCGTCTGGCTCTGGCTCTGGCTCTGGCTCTGGCTCTGGCTCTGGACTGGCTGCTGCTGTGTCTCCCACTGTATGGATGGTTGCCGGTGCCGTTGGAGCCGTGTTGGTGCTGACTGGGATGGTACTGCTGCGGGCGAAGCGGAGTCGTTAGATGTTGCGTGAAGATGTGTGAGTGTGAGTGTGCGAAAGACGCGGGCGCATGTCCGAATGTGTGACATGCTTGTGACACTACTTGCGACACTCAAGAAACAATGAAGAACACTGTTTGGAGAACACTGTTTGGAGAACACTGTTTGCACCCACACCACTGCATGCGCACAGCGCAATTACACACAGAAACGTTTTTGTTTTTTTTGGGGGGGAGGGGGTTGGGTTGTTGCTACGCTACACGCCAAAGGAGATCGTCAGCCCACCCCGACGATCGTCCACGGCAAGGCGAGTCCTCACGTCACCCGTCCGTCGCAGCAAGAACGGTGCGTCCACCTCCAATGTGCGCGGCACCAACAGGCGTGGCCGTGGTGGTCTGCAGCCAGGAAGGCGTGGGCGAGCGTGGTGTCGGGAGACCTGCGCTGCCGGAAGGGACGACGGCATGTCGACGGTATCGTACCACTCGTCCGAATCGCTGTCGTCCGCTTCGTCGTCACTGCTGATGTTGCCGGTTTGACGGCGTTGCGCAGTTGATGTGTCCCACACCGGAAGCCCGCACGCGATGGCGGTCTTCAACCGGGCAACTGGCATGGCTGCCGTAGCCACACCCGCACCCACACCTGTAGCCCCACCCTCACCCACATCACCCCCTTGCTCGTGGCGGTGGCGGCGCTTCCGTGACGTGGGGAGGTGCACCAGGGCTGCAGCACCTCGAGAACACACTCGTTGGTGCAGCCTTGCCCCATGTCGGGCGGCTGGGCGTGGCGGTGGCGACGGTGGGGCGACACGAACCACGGAGTGCCCTGCGCCCACCTGCGCCTCCTCGTCATCATCCAACACCATGCGTTGTGCCTCCCACATGGAGGCCTGCACGTCCGCACGTGGTGGTGGCGTGCGTGGCTCGTCTGAGGTGTCACCCACGACAACCGTCGGTTGTAGTTTGGGTGGCGCCGGCTCTCGTGTCAACTTCGTCAAGTGGAACACACCACCTGTCTCATCGTCTTCACCGTCATCATCATCATCGTCGTCGTTGTCATCATCATCGCCGCCACGTCGGCTTTCATGCTGCTGAAGTGTTCCGGCGGTAACCAGATCCACGTTCACGGGCGACGTGTTCACTGTGGCTTCTTCAACACCGCGTGCGGGTGCATGTTGTGGCCGCCCTTGCACTCGCATGGACAAGTTGATCTCTCGCACCACCGCTTGTTGAAACTCGTTCACCTGTGCAGCCGCTGGTGATGGCAGGGACAGTCTCTGTGGCACACTTGGGTCTGGTTCGTCACGCGGAGCCACCTTCTGTGGCTTGTGCACGCGCTTGCGACGAGGCCGCCGCCGCGACTTCCGTCGCACAATGCGGCCCAGTTTTTCTGACGCTTTCCCTGCTCCCTCCGCTCCATCCGCTGCTCCGTCTGCTGCTCCGTCTGCTGCTGCGTCTGCTGCTGCTGCTGCTGCTGCTGCGTGGCTTGAGCATGCGGACGCCTTCATCATGGCCATCAGCTTCAGCTGCTGCTTCCGCCCCTCCTGCGCCTCCATTTGAGCACGCATCGCACGCGCGGCGGCGGCAATGGTGCCGCGTTGGTTGGGGGTGAGGGGTGCGGCCATGTTCGCCCTGTCTCGCCGTCGTTGGCGGCGCAGGGCGAGGGATGCTCGCTTGGCCGCCGCTCGACTGGCGGCTTCAATGTCCGGTGCCACCTCGACGGTGGGCGCACGACGCAGGGGCTCGAACGTTGGCTGCCTCGTCGCCTCTGTGTTGTTGGGCGCCATGTGTTGGGTTCCTCTTCCACGTCTTCTTCTTCGTCTTCTTGTTTGTGTGCTTTTGCCCTTCCCTGATGCTACTGCTCTCGCCTCAACCTGTGGTTCGTTCTGTGGCACCCTGGCCGCGGCCCTTTGTGGCGTGCGGTCGACACCGTCATCACAACCCGTGATGGTGGAGTGGGATCCTCCCCTCTCCTTCTTCTTCTTTTTCTTCTTCTCCTTCTTCTTCTTCTTCTTCTTCTTGGTCTTGGCTGTGCCCGCCACCGCCGGTGTCAGGGGCGACACGGTTCGCGGCAGAGGTGTGACCGCAAACGACGCGCCAAGGCGGTCTGCAGACTGACCCAGCGTGCGCGACGCAAAGTCAGAGGCGCTGGCCGTGCTGAGGGGCGAAATGTGCGGAACCGAAGTGTCCAGGGAGGGGCGTGCGTCGAAGGGAGGGTCGCACTTACCCGAGGTGCTGGGAGCAGGCTCACTAAGCACCTTCCGAGGGTTGTCACCGTCGTCGTCGTTGTCGTCGTTGCTATTGTTGTTGTTGTTGTTGTTGTTGTTGTTGTTGTTGTTGTTGTTGTTGTTGTTGTTGTTGTTGTGCCAACGAGGAACAGGGGCTTGAGGCGCCGCAGCAGCACCTGCTGAAGCGTCTGCAGCGTTCACCGCCGCCGCAACGTCAGGGTGTGACGCTGTGGCAGCAAGCGGAAAGCGCGGCAAGGCAGCCCGCTCACGGTTCTCCAGCCGCGCGCGCCGGTACTGCCGAGCCCACGCGGCCACAATCGACCGCCGGCGCTCCGCTTCGTGCGAGGTGGGGGCAAAGGAGGCAGCCACACCTGCACCCACACCGGGTGTGTGTGTGGCAAGGCCGAGAGCGGAACGTTCGGCTTGCGTGTGGCGTCGTGGCATGAGGGACTGGGCGAGCGGAAGGTGTGCGCTCACCCCGGTGCCAGCCGAGGCCACGGACGCGACGCTCGGGCCAGCGCTCGGCGACGCGGCGCTGGAGAGACGGCGGGAGCGTGGTGCCTCGTAGTCATCCGTGGAGAACCGGGACCCACCGCGCTCGGAGTGTGTCGTTGTTGAGTCGACAGGCAGCTGCGCCACGGATGGGGGGAGGCGTAGGGTGGGTGTGGGGGCGAGCGTGGAGTGTCTCCTTTGTTGGAGGGTTGCCTTTACGTCTTGCAACGAAGGCGGCTTGGAAGCGCCCGTGTAGTCGTCCTGTGTAGCCAACACGATGCGTGGCGTGGATGTTGAGGCCACAGCGTGCTGCTACGGTGCTTCGGCCAACAAACCCTACGTACCTCGTATGTGATTCCCGGGAACTCGGGCCCCTTGTCCGTGGTCCACGCTGACCTGCCGCGAGGCACCTGGTCCAACGCCGTCACAACCACACGCGACGTGGACGCGGATGCAGACCCAGCCGCTGAAGACACGTTGGTCGCACCGCCACCCAGCCCGAGTGCCGAGTGTGACACCGCCCGCACCCCCAACGACCTTCGGAACGTGGGAAGACTGTCACCCGGCGCCCCAAGATCCCCTGCACTCTGCGTGGTGCGCAGCGATGGCTGGCCGTGGGACGGTTGTGGACCAGAAGCCTTGCCACGGTGGGCGGACACGGCGGTCGAAACACGACGGCCAGCACCACGACGCGCGATTGTGGAGGATGGTAGCGACTGTCGCCGCCTGGAACTCGGTTTACCACGCCCGGAGCTTCCAGAGAGGAGACCACCACGACGGCTGTCCGGCAGGAAGCCATACGGCGTCTGCATGGTCTCGTGACAACCGTGGCTCCGCAGTGGGGTGGTGGTGCCTGGCGGTGGCTGCTGTCGTGTGCGCATGTTGAAACAAGTGAAAAATCAGGGTGAATTCAATCAATCAAATCGGTTTGGATCGTCTGCCGTCAGGCCGCGAGTAAATGGTCAGTGAAGGCCTCCCTGGACGTTCGCATCTGGGTTGCCTGGTGGGAGACGAAAAGCATGTGAACACAAGCCTGTCGCGTGGGGTACTCTAGAAACCGTCGACAATGGCGTCAACGGATGCACCAGGTGTGCTGGTCAGCCTCCAAACGCGGTACGTTGCTCGGTTTGAGATGTGGCGGTTGTGTGATGGTTGTCCCTACAGAACACGACCCACACGTGCCTTGACATGTGCGCACTTCCTTACCTCCCATCCCGTTTGATGCCTTGCATGCTGTGACACGGCAGTGCTGCGTACCGGCGTGAAGCCGACACGCACTCCATTCTCGGCTTTTTACGCCACACACCAGCGTTCAGCGACATGTCTCCCCAAGCGCAGCTGGAGGTGGCGCGTGTGGCTTCGTTCCGGAGCTGCGAGGAAGGTTCGGTGCCTTTCGAGGATGACCGTGACCGCATCATTGCAGTCGTGGTGTCGGGCTCCGTCATGGTGTTTCGGAATCCTTCTGCGGAGGGTGGGGTGGGTGCGCACTCCGCGCAGAAGGAGGAGTTCAGTGACCCACTCGAAGCACACGCGGCCAGGCAAAGAGAGATGGCAGAGGCAGCGCGTATTGATGCCGCGCGCATGCGCCGTGACATGGGTGACTGGGGTGAGGTGGTCAACACGCTGCACTGCCACGGTGTCATCAACATGCACTTTCTTGCCGGCATCATCGGTGGCACTGGCAAGGCGGATGATACTCAACTTCACTCTCCCAGTGCACTGCTGCTTGCTCAACAACGCGTGAAGTTCATTGTGTGGGACAAGCAGGTGTTCAAAGCCACCATTGAGCGTGAAGCACGGACGCGACACTTTGCTTTTGCCTTTGACCAAGGTCGAGCGATCATGGCCAAGTCCCCTGCGAAGCGAAGTCGTGGAGAGTGCAGGTATGGGGTGTGAATGCAGCCACTGACGTTGTTTTTTTTTTTTCGGGTTTGGTGTATGGTGTGTGTGTGTGTGTGTGTGTGTGTGTGTGGAAACGCTTGGCGGTGTGCCTTTTATGTTTCGCTTGTCTCATTCCTTTTCTTCTGGCATGTGTTCGTTCTACTTTTGTGTCTGGGCGTGCCGCGCACACAGCTACATTGCTGACTTTCTGTCACAGCACCGGGTGTTTCAACTCATCAACCGGCGCACACTGCTAGCCTTGGCTAGCTCCACCCTACAAACTACCCGTGTACCGCCTGGGACATTGAGTGCGTGTCAGTGTGTGTGTGTGTGTGTGTGTTGCTCTTCCTCGGCGCCGCCGGTGCTAGCATTGCCTGTGAACTCACACACTCCACTACTACACTGTTGCGTGGGTGTGCAGTTACCAAACAAGGCACAGACTCGGACACGTTATTTATTGTTCTGGCGGGGACTGCCGAGACCTTTCGCGTGGACCAACCCGGGTGTCTGGAGGAGCTCCCAGGCCTGTCCACTCTTCGCACGGCGCGAACCATCGGCAGCGCCGACAAGAAGCTCCCACCCAACCGCGTCTCACTGTGCCAGCTGGTGCCGGGCGACCTGTTTGGCGAGGAGTCCGTGTCCCGCAGCAACATCGCCACGCAGGGCCGCATGGAAGGCATCGCCCGTGCCCTGCGTGCGCGATACCGCAGCGCAGCGTCGTGGTCAACGCGGGACGCAGCCTACAGCGAAGTGATGCAGCGCGATGCCTTGTTTTCGCGCCAACACGTGGCCTCCGTGGCGGCGGTGACGGAGATGGAGGTGATCTCCATTTCAACGCGCCAACTCACAAAAGGGCGCTACATGTCGGCGGGCCGCATGCCGGACGGCACACCCATCGAACTGTCTGGTGTGCTGCGTTCCACGCCAGACAATGCGCCCAAGTCGTGCGTCACAAACAGCTGGGGTGTTGTGTCGCGGCACCGCGTTTGGGTTTGACTCACATCCGTGTGCCCTGTGTGTGTGTGTGTGTGTGTGTGTGTGGTGGTGGTGGTGGTGGTGGTGGTGGTGGTCCCCTACAGCCTGCGAGCATTGTTGGCCATCGAACCTGCGCAACGCACACCCAACGACATCGCCAACATGCTGCATCACATCCCAGATTCACCGCTGCAGCACATTCTCGGTCGACTGTCGCCCCTGACGAGAGCCATGATCATGGAACGCGCCCAAGTGCAAGAGTTTTCCCTTGGCCATGTAGTGTGCATGCAGGTGTGTGGATGGGCGACACACTGACAACATGTTCCCTGCTGCGCTCGCCTCATGTTTCCTTGCTGCTGTTTGTTTGTGCGTGGACTGTGTGTGGTGAGTGGCTAGGGTTCCGACCCTGTGGGCTGGTTTGTCATCATGCAAGGCAACGCGGCACTGTTTCATGCGTCCAAGAAAGACCGTGGTGTGGATATTGGGGCTGTATGGGTGGACGATTACTCTTCTGGATCCGAGTCCAGTGACAGTGATAGCAGCGCCAACAGTTCTGCGTCAACAGCAAACGCCAAGTCCAAGTCGTTCATTGCTCGCTCCACGGAACACAAGCGTGTTCCTGGAGCCGTCACCAAGGCTGTGGCTGGTGCCTCGGATCGTTGGGGGCGCCAGTGCATGACGCTGACAGCAGGTGACAGTTTTGGAGCGCTCGCTTCTCTGAATGCTAGCCAGCATCGGTGAGTACAGTGCTGCGATGGGTGCGGAAGCTGAAACGTGGGGTGGTGCCTTGATGTTGTGTTGGAGTTCACTCGCGCACATAACTCGCACCGGCCGATCATGGGTGGTGTTGTGTTGTGGTGTGACAGCTTCACCTCTGTTGCGGGATTGGGCGCGCGTAAATCATCACTTGCAGCGACTGTGGAGTATGACTGGAGTGTGAGAAATGCGGCAGCGTACGTGTGTGTTTGTGGGCTTGTGCTTGCGCTTGTGTCTGTGCTTGTGTGTATGTATCATGCGTTGTATTGTCGACTCGACTCACAAACCCGCTGTTTCGTGTCGTGCTGCACGACTCGTGCACTGCCAACGGCACAGACGCGGGACGCAAGTCAACTCGCACAATGATGTCATCAACAACCGCAACCGGCAGCTTGGCATACAGACCATGGTGGCACTAACGCTCACTGCCGCCGATGTGCGAGAGATTCTGGGTCCCGTGGCCATGCGCGTGTGCCTCACACCGGTGCTTGCGACGAGCTTGATGTGCAAGCCGCCGCGATATCGAACACGCGAGGAGGTAACGTGACCAGTGTGTGTCTGTGTGTGAGGGCTGGCGTTGGCTGCATTCTCTGAGCCACGGCCACACGCAGGTCGACATCATCGTGAGCTACTTGGCCAGCTTTCGCTTTTTCTACTCGATGCAGCACTCGTACATGTACGTTGGAGGCATGTGGTGGTTCTGTGTGCTCTGGTTGACTCAACGTTACACGCGTGCTCTTGCGTTCGCAGGGTGGCCATCGCTCGTCTCACGCAACGAAAAGTCGTGAACAAAGGCACACCCCGTACGTTCATGCGGGAGTGTTTGTGCTGGTAGCCGTGCCGTTGTGCTGTTGCTCGCTGGTTGTGCCCGCTGTGCAACACTCACAACCACCCGCGGTTGCTCTACTCTTGTGAGCATGATCTCACAAACCTCCTGGTGTGGTGCCTATGAGCGTTCCAGTTTGTGAGGAAGGTGATGTCGGCCAGACCTTTTTTGTGCTGCTGTCCGGAGTGGCCACGGTGCACTCGGTCCACAGCGATGTCGTGCCCGGGACCAAAGTCTCCACCCACCGGTTCGTGTGTCACACGGTGTGTGTAGCTTCGGACATCCTTGTCGGGTCCATCCCCAACGTTGCATGTTGACACCACCCGCCACTGTGCTCCTCCACTTGTGTGTGCCGCGCGCTGTTCGTGGTCGTTGGGGCGGCCTTCGTTCGTTGGCTGCACCATCCAGGTATGGCTCCATTATTGGCACCGTGTCCCCTGGTGATGCTGTCGGCGCGCCAGTCGACGCGCAGGTGTCAAACCCCGACGCGTGGCACCACGTCCGAACATCGACGGTTGTGGCGCTCACCGACACCCTGGAAATCGCTGCCATCTCCCTTCTCGACTTCTTTCAATTCACTCGTTTTGGCGTGTGCAACATCGCCACCTCCGCCGAGTTCGCTGACTTGGAGGCGCGACAGCGAGCAGCGGAGCAAGAAGGCAGTCCGCGCATCCGCAAGGGCCACTCGCGGTTGCGACTGCGCGACGTGAGCACCGACTTCATGGCGAAAATGCCGTCCTCGTGCGTGACCGCACTCCATCACCGACCTCGGCACAGGTCGATGGAAGATTGTGCAGCCATCGCGGTGTTCTTGCGACACCTCCCTGTGTACTCTGCACTGCCGGCGGACGCGCTGCTTGAGTTGTCCAAGCTCGCCACGCTCATTCGAGCTGGCAAGGGTGAAGTAGGTGCGTGTGGCTCTTGCCTGTGGGCGTTGTGATGCACCTTGGTGTGATGGTGCCACGCTCACGTTTGTTGGACTGTGACACCTGTGCAACGCGGACAACACGGTCGCGATGAATCATTCATGAATGGTCACGTGCCACGTTCCACAGTCGTCACGGAAGGCGACGAAGCCAACAGCGTGTACGTTGTGTTGAAGGGCGGCGCGACAGTGCATGTCAAGGCCGCAAGCACCGGCATCTCGGTCCAAGCAACATCACCCACATCAAGACACGCGTCCGGGCCCGTGAACCCAGCGTCCGCGTTCCGCCCTCCGTCCCCCGCAACAACAACGTCGGCAACGGCAGCGGCAGCGGCAACGACAACGACAACGACAACAACCACAGTGGTAGCATCAGCGGCGGCGGCGGCAAGCCAACGTGGTAGCCTCGGTGACGCCAGTCCTCGGAGCACCACCACCACCAACACCACCGCCGCCGTTGGTACCCCTGCTGACGGCGGTGACACACCCACACCCAGGAGCGCGGCTCGCCCGCGTGCCAAGGCACGTGGCCGCCTCACAAGGCAAAGCCTCGGGTCTCGCCTGCACATGGGCACCATGATGCGTGTGGGTGGGGTGGGGCAAGGGTCTTCCAGCCCCTCCTC
>Ga0213833_1003265_pt1 | contig 10006 bp, 6 predicted proteins | sample SWATP21_FD_160575 | JGI IMG/M metagenome (GOLD analysis project Ga0213833, IMG submission 160575) | Coastal seawater microbial communities from Marineland, Florida, United States - SWA TP2 #1 | ecosystem: Environmental > Aquatic > Marine > Coastal | place: USA: Florida | collected 2016-08-14
CGCCTTGCTCCCCCAGACACCCCCTGTCTTCCGGGGAGAACTCCGTCCTCCCCGGGCCCCTCCGGCCGGGGGACTACTCCGTACGTCCCCCTGGACCCCAGGTGTGGGCCCGGTGCCGGCAGGCGATGGTTCGCAAGGTTCGACAGCTGGTGCCGCATCCCGGGTCGGCTGTCGGGTCTGGGTATCGATGGGTTCGCGGGGCCCCGCCTGGCCACCCACACCCGCTCAGAACAGCCCGAGGCTCGCTTGCTCTGCCTTGGCGGCTGCCGAGAGTGGGTTCTTGCCCTCGGCCTGCACCAACACGGAAGCATCGGCCTGGAACTTCTCGACGAGTCCGGCGATCGACGCCGCGTACTTGTCTCGGTTGTGGTCGGACACATGCCACTCGGGGCCCACCAACCTCCCGTTGAGCTCATGCGACGGCACGGGCGAGCCATCGGCCTTCAGCTCGAGCAGCCGCCCGATGTGCAGGAAGCCGCGCTTGTCACCCATGTAGAGGGGCACCCGAGGGATGGGGTCGAGCGAGAAGGCGAGACGCAAGGCCTGTGGGACCGTTCGGTTGAACCGTTGCTTGAAGTGCTTGTTGCCGACTCGCGGGGTGCCGGCACCATGGAAGGTGACGGCGGTGGTGTGGTTGAGACGGAGGTCGAAGGCGCACAGGGTGGCCAGTGCAGAGCCGAGGCTGAAGCCGGTGCAATACACGTGGTGGTCGTTCAGTGGCTTGATGGCCGACCACAGGGCGTCGCGAATCTCCATGTAGTCGTTGTAGAAGCCCTTGTGGACGAGGATGTCCCAGTGCAGCTTGCCGCTCACGATGCCGGTGGGCTTGGTGCGGCGGACGTTGAGGTCGGTGAGCGCGTTGAGGAAGGTCTGGCCGCCGTCGTCGCCGCCGCTGCCGCGAAAGGCCACCACCACGTCTTGGTCGCGGACGGCAACGTACGCCTGGGTGGCGTTGTGGTGGGCGCGGATGACGGGGCCCTGCAGGGTGAAGCCGGCAGCCGACAGCAGGCCGGGGATGTCGGCTTCCTTGCGGGAAACCCACTCTTGGTGCCGCTGGAGTGCGGCGGCGGTCTGCAGAGTGGGAAGGTCGGGGGCTACGTTGGGTGACAGGATCTGTGGGACATCGGACATTGGGGCCTCCTCGAGCGCGGTCGACGGTAGCAGGAGGGAGGGCAGTGCGTGCATGGGGGCCCCATCCGACGGCTTCGCCGCCACCTTCCCCTGAAGGGGAAGGACGGACTTGGGCACGGCCCTTGCTCTGTATGAGACGGTGTCCGAATGGTGGAAGTGGCCCCCGGTGCGTGCATGTGGGGCCCCATCCGACGGCTTCGCCGCCACCATCCCCTGAAGGGGAAGGACGGACGCTGGGCGCGGTCCTTGCTCTAAAGGAGACGGTGTCCGGATGGCGGAAGTGGCCCTGGTGCGTGCATGTGGGGCCCCATCCGACGGCTTCGCCGCCACCTTCCCCTGGAGGGGAAGGACGGACTTGGGTACGGTCCATGCTGTGAATGAGACGGTGACCGACTGGCGGAAGTGGTCCTGGTGCGTGCATGTGGGCCCCATCCGACGGCTTCGCCGCCACCTTCGTTGGAAGGAGACGGTGACCGACTGGCGGAAGTGGTCCTGGTGCGTGCATGGGGGCCCCATCCGACGGCTTCGCCGCCACCTTCCCCTGAAGGGGAAGGACGGACTTGGGCACGGTCCTTGCTCTGTATGAGACGGTGACCGAATGGTGGAAGTGGCCCCCGGTGCGTGCATGTGGGGCCCCATCCGACGGCTTCGCCGCCACCTTCCCCTGAAGGGGAAGGACGGACTTGGGCACGGTCCTTGCTTTGTATGAGACGGTGACCGACTGGCGGAAGTGGTCCTGGTGCGTGCATGTGGGGCCCCATCCGACGGCTGCGCCGCCACCTTCGTTGGAAGGAGACGGTGCCCGGATGGCGGAAGTGGCCCTGGTGCGTGCATGTGGGCCACTTCCGACGGCTGCGCTGCCACCTCCGTCTGAAGGAGAAGGAGGCCGGATGGCGGAAGTGCGTGCATGCGGGACGGATGCGGCACCAGCCGCGGCCCTCGAATTGCGCCAGCGGGCGGCAGGGGCGGCGCAGCCGGTGCCGTAGGCACGGAGCCCCGAGCCGGGAGACCCGCCGCTTGCGGCTGGCTCCAGGCGTCTCGCGGGGCGACCCCCGAGAGCACGCGGTGAACGGCTGCCCGCTTCGGGCAGCGGTTCAGGCGCCCAGACCAATCACAGCAGCTTGCGGAGCACGCCGGCGTCGCCCTGCAGCGCGGTGCGGTTGGTGTAGAACTCGAGACCGCGCAGGCCGCCGAGCTCTTCGCCGCCACCGGCGCGACCGGGGCCGCCGTGCATCTGGTTGGGCAGCACCATGCCGGGGGGCAGGACCTGGTCGGCGACCTTCTTGCTGGCCATGACCACCCGGCCGTTCCAGGCGGCGGCGTGGGGGAGGAGGGCGCCCACCCACTTGCGGTCGTCGGCGTACACGCTGCTCACGAGCATGCCCTGGCCCTTGGCCATGAGGTCGCCGGCGCCTTCTGCGGTGCCGTCGTAGGGCATGAGGGTGGCGCAGGGGCCGAAGACTTCGAGCTCGTGGAGCTTTTCGGCGGAGGCGGCGTCGCGGGCGCGCAGCAGGGTGGGGGCCACGAAGAAGCCCTTGCCGGCCTCGGCGTGCAGGCCGTCGACGGGGTCGGTGCCGCCGCAGATGATGTCGGCTTCTTCGGTGAGGGCGTGGATGCCGGCGCGCACGTCGCGGAGCTGGGAGGCGGTGGCGACGGGGCCCATGCCCACGGAGCGGTCGAGGGGGTAGCCGACCTGCACGCGGGCGAGCTCTTCGACCAGCGCCTCTTGCAGCGCATCGGCGGCGGACTCGGGGACGAGGATGCGGCGCACGGCGGTGCACTTCTGGCCGGTCTTTTGCGTCATGTCCTTCACGATGTTGCGGACGACGCTGTGCCAGAGGTCGGAGCCGGGGCCGACGTCGGGGCCGAGGATGGCGCTGTTGAGGGAGTCGGCCTCGATGTTGATGCGGGTGGAGCGCTTGACGACGCTGTCGTGGCCGCGGAGCATGGCGCCGGTGTCGGCGGAGCCGGTGAAGGCGATGCCGTCCTGGGCGCCGAGGTGGTCGAGGAGGTCGCCGGCCGAGCCGCACAGCAGCGACAGGGAGCCCTTGGGCAGGATGTCGGCCTCGACGAGGATCTGAATCATCCGCCAGGTGAGGTGGGCGGTGGCGGTGGCGGGCTTGGTGATGACGGGTACGCCGGCCAGGAAGGCCACGGCAATCTTCTCGAAGGTGCCCCAGGCCGGGAAGTTGAAGGCGTTGATGTGCACGGCCACGCCGGGACGCGGCATGCGCACGTGCTGGCCCACGTAGCGGGCGCCGGTGCCGAGCTTTTCGGCTTCGCCGTCGAGCAGGAAGGTGCGGTCGCCGAGGCCCTGGCCCAGGCGGGCGTAGGCGGCGAGGGTGCCGGTGGCGCCGTCGATGTCGAACTTGCCGTCGCCGCGGGTGGTGCCGTTGTTGTCGCGGGAGACGTCGAGCAGGGCTTCCCGGTGGGTGTGCAGGGCGCGGGCCATGGCCTTGAGCAGCGCGCCACGCTCGGCGAAGGTGAGGGCGCGGAGGGCGGGACCGCCGACGGATCGGGCGTGCTGGACCGCTGCACCGAGGTCGAGGCCCGCGGTGGAGGTGGTGGCCACGACGGCTTCGGTGGAGGGGTTGACGAGGGCGCGGCCGTCGCCGGTGCCGGCTTGCCAGGTGTCGCAGAGGTAGGACTGCAGGCGCGTCATGGGGGTGCTCCGAGATCCGGGGAAGGTGAGGCTGGCAGGTGTATCGCGACGCAGGGGGTGGCGTCTGTGACCAACCGCAAACGGTGGGGCCCTCGCTGCACAGCAGCTCGGGGCTCCGGGCGCACAGCGCCCTCCGCGGGGGGCTCGGGTTCCGGGGACGGGCTCAGTGGAATGACGCAATCGGGGAATTGTGCCGGGGGGGGAGGGCCGTCGAGACTAGCGGCGCTGGAAGGCCGCTTCCACCCCACCACCACCCCCACGGACAGCCCATGCACGCGCCAAACCCACGCGACGTCTTGATTCTCACACGGCTCCCTGCCGACCGGCGCCTCGAGGTGTACCGCGCCCTTTCGCCGTTGATTTGTGGGGAAGCCCGCCGGATGCTCGAGGCTGCGCGGGCCGCCGACGAGTGCCAGGTCGAGCGTCTGTTGGCCTACCACTCCACCCGCACCGTGCCCGAGGTGCTGCCGGAATCAGGCGCGCCATGCGGGCTGGTCGGGCTGCTGCGCCGCCTGCTGGTGGTGTACTCGGACGTACACGAAGGCACCGATGTGGGGGCGACTGCAGCCATTCTTGCAGACAGCCTGGCGTCCATCGCGAGCGAGCCGGCATCGACTGCGGCCGAGGGGTCGGGAGCAGGCCGCGAGCCCTACGTGCATGCACTCCTGTCGGGGCCGACGCTGTCCACCGCGACCACACGGGTACGGCACCTGATGGAAGACCTCGGCGAGGCCTTTCGTGGGCCACCCGGCTCCGACCAGCTCCCGGTGATTCGCGCGGGTGAGGCGGCGGGTCAGGACCGCTTGGCGCTCGTTGTCATGGCCACGTATGTGCAGCTCGAGGCCCAACCGGACCGTCTGGATGCGGCGTGGGCCGCGGTGGAGCAGGTGCAGCGGGCTCACTGGATGGAAGTCGGGAACCCGCCTGTGTTCGGGGACTGACCTGTGCTGGGAGTCCTACTTGGCTGCCCCCGAGCGCTGCTGCATCACCTTGCTCAGCACGTCGGCGAGGGCGTCGGGCACCATCGGCTTGGTGAGGAAGTGGTCCATGCCGGCGTCTTGGCAGCGCTGGCGGTCTTCTTGGCGGGCGCTGGCGGTGAGGGCGACGATGACCGGCTGTCGGTGGGCGAGGCGTGGGTGCGACCGCAGCTGGCGGGTGGCCTCGATGCCGTCGCACTGCGGCATGTGGACGTCCATCAACACGAGGTCGTAGGGCGTCTCGACCACCGCCTCGACCGCGGCGAGGCCATCGGACACCACATCGGCGGAGAGCCCCAGAAGTTCGAGCATTCGGGTGGCCACGAGCTGGTTCACGAGGTTGTCTTCCGCCAGCAGGATGCGGAGGGAGGGGGGGCGCGTGGTGGGTGGGTCGGGTGCATGAACGGGGGCGACCTCGCCGACCTGGTGGAGGAGTGAGCGCAGGAGGCCGCGGCTCTGGAGGGGGCCGTCGGGCACGCGGACGGACCGCTGGATGAATGGGCCGTCGAGCCCCACCGGGCCGAACACGCAGACGTCGGCGGTGGCCATCCGGGACACCACGTCCATTCCCCAGCGCTCGAGCTGAGCCAGGAGGTAGGTGCGGTTGCCCATCGGCAGGCCAGCCACCCACACCTTCTTGCCCGCGAGCGGCCGGGCGGACTCGGGGGGCCCGGTGCGGAGGGTGGGGGCGTGGAGGGTGAACCAGAACGTGGAGCCTTGGCCGGGGGTGCTGTCTACGTCGATCTCGCCGCCCATCTGCTCGGCGAGGTGCTTGGAGATGGCGAGGCCGAGGCCGGTCCCGCCGAATTGGCGTGTGGTGGAGGCGTCGGCCTGGCTGAACCGCTGGAAGATGCGCCCACGCTGTGCTTCGGTGAGGCCGATGCCGGTGTCGGTGACGTCGATGCGGAGGCGGTCCGGACCGGCGGTGGTCACGGTGACCCGCACCTCGCCGTGGTCGGTGAAGCGGATGGCGTTGCCCACCAGGTTGGTGAGGATCTGGGTGAGGCGGGTGGGGTCGACCTGCACACTTCCGGGCACAGACGGTGGGATGGTGGCGGTGAGCGCCAGACCCTTCTCGCTGGCTCGCGGCCAGTACAGCTCCAGCGTCTCGTCGATGCAGTCGCGCAGCTCGGTGGGGCAGGGGGAGAGCTCCATGCGTCCGGCCTCGATCTTGGAGAAGTCGAGGAGGTCGTTGAGGAGCCCGAGCAGGCGCTGGCTGGAGCTCTGGATGACGCGGACCAGCTCCCGTTGGTCGGGGCCGAGACCGTTCTGGCGCAGCAGCACCGACGCGATGCCCATGACGCCGTTCATCGGGGTGCGGAGCTCGTGGCTCATGTTGGCCAGGAAGGCACTCTTGGCGTGGCTTGCGGCGTCGGCGGCCTTGGCCAGGGCGGCCTGCTGGTCGAGCTGTTGGCGGATGATGGTGGTCTGCTGGGCCACCTGCTTGCGGAGGGTCCAGCCCCAGCCGGTGACGACCGCGATGAGGAAGAGCAGGCCGAGGCCCACGTACGCTGCGTTCCGACCGCTCAGCCAGGGTGGGCCCTGGAGCACGGTGATGTCGTCGGGGCTCCTCAGCAGGAGCGTGGCCCGTGTGGGCTGGACCGCTGTGTCTTCGTAGACGGCGACGTGCACGTGGTTGCGGTCGGCCTCGAGGTGGAGGACGCCGCGGGTGCGCAGGACGCTGCCGGCTTCGAGGTCGGGGGCCTCGCCGGCCAACATGGCTTCGAGGATGGTGCCCTTGTGGTCGAGCTGGAGCCGGGTGCGGGACCGGTCTGACGCGCGGGTTGTGCCGAGCAGCACGGCATCGAGCTCTACGAGCGTGCCGTCGCGGTGGACGTCGAGGACGGTCTGGTGCACGACGGCCGGTGGGATGCTGCCGGTGTGGGCGCTCGGAAAGAGCTCGGCATCTTCGAGGCTCGGGGACAGTCCGTTGGTGGCTTCGTATCCCATGACGTCGACCAGCTGGCCAACCTCGGGAAGCGCCACCCGCCAGCGAGGCCGGACCCACACCCCTCCGGTGTCGTCTTGCACCACGAGCGAGCTGTCCAGGCCCACCCAGGTCACGGTGCCCCGCACGCGGACCAGGTCGTCGCGGTGGCCGAAGCGCAGCAGGTTCGACACGGCGGTGACCGGGTGCACTTCGGGACGGCGGTCGGGGCGTGTGAGGACCTGGATCTGGTCGAGAGAAGGCACCATCAGCCGGGGACCGACCACCTGTTCCCGCTCGTTGAACCGGGTGGCCGCCACGCCGGTCATGGTGACGTGGGCCCCGAGGAGGGCCTCGATGTGGGGCAGGGGAATCGAGTCGGGGAGGTCGACGCGGGTGCGCTGGCCGTTGGACAGCAACACCAGGGTGTGCATGGCGAGGTCGGTTTGCATGCCCAGGTCGCGCACCTCGCCGTGCATCTCGACCAGGCGGCTGTCGCGGGCGGCGATGGACAGGGTGTGGGCGGGCACCGCAGGGGGGAGCGCCATGGGCTCGCCGACTGCGACAGCTGAGACCTGGAGGATGGGGGCGAAGTCGCCGGGCGCGGCCATGGCGGTGACGGTGACGGCGTGGCCAGTGGGCGGGCAGGCGCCGGCCGGGAGGGCCATGTAGATGCCCTCCGAGCCGTCCTGCAGGAAGCCGAAGGTGTAGCCGGGGATCTCGTGGCAGAAGGTGAGAACACCCGGGACGTCGAACGGACCGCGGCGGGCCTCTTCGGTGAGAGACCAGCTGCGGACTTCCGCGATGTTTTGCGGGGGGGCTGCCAGCGCGGGAAGCAGGCCCGCCCAAAATGCCAGCAACATCCCAGTCCTCGACCGACAGATCACCCTATCGGCGCGCCTGGCGCGGACGAACAGGCGAATTCGCGGGCGTCAGCCGGGTTGTAGCGTGCGTTCGGCTGTGGCCCCGTTCTCGGGAGGCTGGCTGGACGGCATCGGGCGGCGATCTGGTGTGGAACTGCGCCAGGACAGGTCGATGTCGACGGGTTGGGTGACGGTGACCTCTTCTGGCGTGATCTGGGCACGGACGGCCAGCAGCTCCACGCCTGCGGATGCCGCCTCACGAAGCGCGCGACCATAGGCGGGGTCGATGTCGTCGGCGGGTCGCACCACGTCGATGTCGCCTCGTGAGACCAGGTAGAGCAACACAGCCCGGCGACCGGACTGGACCACGCGGGTCAGAGCTTCGAGGTGCTTGCGTCCGCGCGCGGAGACGGCATCAGGGAAGGCGCCGGTGCGTCCGCCGCGCCAGAGCGTGACGTTCTTCACCTCCACGAAGCAGGCTGGCTTGGAGGGGTCTTCGAGGACGATGTCGCAGCGGCTGTTTTCGTCGTACTTGACCTCGGTGCGCAAGGTGGCGTAGCCGGTGAGGCCAGCGATGCGGTCCTGCCGGATGGCCTCGACGACAATGCCGTTGGGGCGGCCGGTGTGGACCAGCACGGGAACGGTTCCGTCTGCGCCGGCGTAGGCGACCTCCCAGCTCCACTTCAGCTTGCGCTTGGGGTTGGTGGACGGCGACAGCAACACCTTGCCGCCGGGGACGAGGCAGGCGGTCATGCGGCCGCTGTTGGCGCAGTGCGCGACGGCCTCGGTGCCATCGGGGAACACGACGTCGGCCAGGAACCGCTTGCGACGGGCGAGCACGCGGGCCTCTACGAGGGGTGGGTCGAAGCGCACATGACCTCCTTTGGGACGGTCCTATTGCCTGTTCGGCGCGGCTGTGTGGGGGTGGCTGCTCGGGGCGGACACCCCCGCGGGGGCGCCAAGTTGGGGAGGGGGGGGTGGAGTCGCGAGGAAGCCTCGGGTACGGTTCGGGAGGAGTCCCACTGCATGACCGACGTCCCGAGCCCCACCGCAACTGCCCGCCGCCGCTTCCGCATCCTGGAGACCATCGGCAAGGGCGGCTTCGGCACGGTCTACCACGCCGAAATGAGCGACGCGGGAGGCTTCTCGAAGCAGGTCGCCCTCAAGGTCATGACCTACGACGGGGAAGCCGCCGACGACATCGCCCGGCGCCTGCGGGATGAGGCCCGCATCCTCGGCCTGATTCGCCACCGTGCGGTGGTGGGCGTGAACAGCCTGGTGCGGCTGTCGTCGGGCTGGGGTGTGGTGATGGAGTACATCCCCGGCATCGACCTCTCCACGGCCATCAAGAAGGAGCGGCCGCCGCCCGGGGTGGCGCTCGAAGTGGTGGAAGAGGTTGCTGCGGCCCTCGATGCCGCGTACACGCGTGCGGTGGGCGACGACAACAAGCCCCTGCGGCTGATTCACCGCGACATCAAGCCGTCCAACATCCGAGTCACGCGCCAGGGCGAGATCAAGCTGCTCGACTTTGGCGTGGCCCGGGCCGAGTTCGACCGGAAGGAAGCCCGCGAGGACATCGGCCTGGTGATGGGGTCGGGTCGGTACATGGCCCCGGAGCGGCGGTCGGGGAACGAGAGCCACCGCGCCGACGTCTACGCGCTGGGCATCGTGCTGGCGAACACCCTCACGGGCAAGCGCTTCGCCGAGCCTCCCCGCGAGCAGAACGACCACGCCCGCTTCCTGGGCACAGTCCTCGAGACGGTCCGCAAGGCGCTGCAGAAGAGTGGCGACGACGACGTGCGGGCGGCCGCCCACGACGTGCGCATGCTGCTGCTCGAGATGCTGGCCTTCCACGCCGACGACCGGCCGGATGCAGGCTCGGTGGAGAAGCGCTGTCGGCGGATTCGGAAGCGGCTGCCGGCGCCGTGGCTGCGCGACTGGGCCGAGCGCACGGTGCCGCGGCTGTCGGTCCGGTCTTCGGACGACGAGGGTGACGGCGACACGGGGCTGGTGTTCGATGAGCTGGTGTCCGAGACCTCCGGGGCCAGGGATGCCGAGCGGCCCGACCGCACAGTGCTGGTGGCCCGCCTGAAGCTGGCGGGCATGATGCTGGGGTCGGGGCTGGTGGGGTTTGTGCTCGGGCGCGTGCTGTGAACGCCGGACTGGTGCTCGGGGTGGCGGGAATGGGGGCGCTGGGGGCGCTCTCGCGCTGGGGCCTGGGCAAGCTGGTGACGGGGCTGCTGCCGGGTGCGTTTCCGTTTGGCACGCTGGCGGCGAATGTGTTGGGTTGTCTTGTGTTGGGTGTGGTGACGGGGCTGTCCGCGGATGCGCTGCCGGCATCGGTGCGGGTGCCGCTGGCCACGGGCTTTCTGGGGAGCTTCACCACGTTTTCCACGTTCAGTGTGGAGTCGGTGAAGCTGGCGGAGCAGGGGGCCTGGGGGCTGTT
>Ga0213833_1003266_pt1 | contig 10003 bp, 12 predicted proteins | sample SWATP21_FD_160575 | JGI IMG/M metagenome (GOLD analysis project Ga0213833, IMG submission 160575) | Coastal seawater microbial communities from Marineland, Florida, United States - SWA TP2 #1 | ecosystem: Environmental > Aquatic > Marine > Coastal | place: USA: Florida | collected 2016-08-14
CCACATACACATACACATACACATACACATACACATACACATACACATACACATACACATACACATACACATACACATACACATACACATACACATACACAGACACAGACACAGGCACAGGCACAGGCACAGGCACAGACACAGACACAGACACAGACACAGACACAGCCACAGACACAGACACAGACACACAGACACAACACACAGACACACACACAGACACACACACAGACACACAGACACACAGACATGGCCACAACCACACACCAGGTTGCTACCCGTACGCACCTCCCACTGTGTCACACCGGTGACCGGGTTGTAAAAGTACTCATGCTGCGTGTTGTCGTCGACAAACTTCAGCCACTTCACCTTCTTCGCAGCAGCCCGCAGGGCGCTGGACGCGTGATCGTCGTCTGTGGTGGTGGCATGGCGCGGGCCATCCGCAGAGCTCGCGTCATCAGCACCACGCGGCGGCGCGTGGAACACGTGTGAGAGGCGGTGAGGGGACGAGGGTGGCGACGAAGGGGAGGCTCTGCTGGACGTGGTGTCCAACCGACGGGGTCCAGACGCGTGTGCGTCACGACGCGTGTGCCACACCACCGCATCCTTCGTGGACCCGTGCAGCCACAAGCCGGAGGAGGCGTGTCGAACGAAGAGGCCATGGCGGGTCAAGGGGATGTGGCCACCGGAGGAGGTGGCGTTGCCGGCGGGGTGAAGGGTGAAGTCACACGGCGAGTACGGCTGCGACACACACCGCAGTTGGTACGTGTTGCGGTGCCCACCTGCGCCCGACAGGGTTGCACTGCGCCCTGCCGTCCATCCTCGAGACACCGTCGGGCTACCTCTGCCTCCACCCAGGTCGACATCAGACGCCATGGAGGCGGAGCGCATGCGGTGACTGGGTGAGCCGGGCTGTGACGGGACGGAGGCAACAGACACGCACAGGTACACCCCTGAAAGGTGGCGAAACCTCACACGCACGCCAAACGTGACGGCCGTGCCTCGTGTTGCATCGACGAGCTCGACTTGCCACAGGGACGTCGGGGAACTGGAGTGCTCCGCTCCTTTCTGCAGGGTGTATGAACCCAAGGGCCACAACACAGCGTGTGTGAGTGCCGTTGAAGTGCCACACAATTTTCAAGCGCTTTCCGCAGTGCAGTCACTCACTTGAAAGTGCACGGGAAGCACCACGGTCTTCGTGAGTTTCGTGGAGGAGGTGGTGCTGGCACAACTCAGGTACCCTCCAGTTTCGTGGTTGTACAGCCTCATGAAGCTTCCAGCCTGGTTTCGTCACGCACCGAACACATTGAGTGCGCGTGAGAGGACGTGTTATGGGTGCGTGCGGATTGATAGCAAGGTCGCATACAGTAAGAAGGTCTTGTCGGAGTAGAGACAAAGGGCAGTACATGTGACACATCCACTCCGAAGAGTACGCTGCCATGTTGGCCTACATGCACAGAACAGAGACATCCACACGGCAACACACATTGTTGGTCAGAGTTTGTAGCATGACATCATGACTTGTGCAACAAGAAAACACAGTTGAACCTACCTCGATGGAGGAGGCTCCGTCCTGCTGGCGGACTCGTGAACCCGTCAAAAACATGTGTGACGACTCACTTTGCAGCATGACCTGATCTGTCACGAGGACATCATCACCGACTCTGCTCCACACGCGCAAGTCACGGTGAGACGCCCGCTGTTGTTAATTAACCAGGCAGGTCGAACAAGCAAGGGCCAACGACAACACTCGAACAGCCCCTTGAACAGGGCGCACGCACTGGCGGTGCTTGTACCGGGGATGCAGAAGGAACACGCTGTGGTGGTTGCCCAAGTCGTCCAGCTCGACAATAATATGGTCCTTTCGGACCGTGGACACCTTACGTGGTCGCGCTGTGAGCCATCGACCGCTCTTTACGTGACGGAACTGGATAAAGCACGCACACGCATGCACACACATACACACACACACACACATACACATTGGTGTCACAGATCGATCCCCACCACCTTACACTCTTGCGCAATGCAGGACCAACGCAGCGCCTCGGCAGGCAGTGGCATGTCCGTCTCGGGCATGTTGCCACAACGCCCCCACCTGCACGCGAGAGCCAAACTGAACGGTTGATCCTTGCATCAGCTTCGTGGTCTGTCGATTCTGTTGGCACTCCTGTTGAGCAGCAGATGCCAGCCGCTCCAATTCCACGCCAGCACCAACCCCTGCATCTGCCAAGGTGCTCACGGCTTGGTAGTCCCGAGCAGGCACAACCTCAAACACAGCATCACGAAACTCTTCGCTCTGCAAGGCAACAACCACGCAAGCAAGGTGACACATCCAACTCTGCACCACGCCAACCATCACAACATGCACGACGACATGCCTTGGACGAGGTTGCCTGGCGGATCATACTGGCGAGGCCGTTGCCTTTCATGCGCGACCCTTGCTGTGCGCGGCGTTCTTGTGTGTCCACGTTCCAATGTGTGGTGGGGGTGAGGTGCAGTTGTCCACTTGCAAAGCCGTCACACACAAGGAAGGCATCAAAGTTAACCGACCGCAGAGCGATATGGCTGCCATAGGTGATGTGGTCCCCACCATGGGCACCACTTGCACCACCGGCGGCCGCAGTCGAGGCAGAAGGTGCACCAGACGCGGGGTTGGGGGAACCAGAGTGTGGCCCTACGCTGGTACTGGCGTTAGCATCACGAGGTCCAGGGCTGGCCAGGGTGCCTCGACGATCCATCTCTATCGCGGTGCGTCGGTCACAGCCTGTGCTCTGCTCGCCCTCCACAGCCAGCTGCCCGCACGGCACCTGTACTGGCCCACCGGCTGATAGCGGCGTTGCGCGCGCGACACAACAGACAGTGGACTCGTGCAATGCGCGTCAAAGGCGTGTTTTTGTTTTGTGCTGCAACTGCAACTTTGATTGATTTGCAAGCGCACACAATTGGGACACCCACCCCACTTGCAACTTTTCGACATGCGTGTCTCGCCTCCCCATGCTGGTCTATCAGTCATCGAGGCAACGTTCACACGCATGGACTCTTGCTCCGTACGTGACGTCACATCATCACAAGATGTTGGAAGCTGTGAGCGCAAGGTCATGGCTCCTGAGTCATGGCTCGTGACAGCGATCATGGCGTGCTGTTGTTCACGATGTTGTTTTTGGGGTCTTTGCCTCCTCCGACCAACTTGAAACCCAAGGAAACTCGACCCTCATCGACGTAGGCAAGTGGGAGACGGGGTTTCAGGACCGCACAGGCCAGTGCCTGCCGCGGTACAGCTGGACGCTGCGCGGTTGAAAAAGCCAAGTGTTCGTGTACGAGCATCCGTGATGAAGTAAAAAAGATCGAGTGAGTGGTCGTGGGGTGACGACCGGTGTTCGTCGTCTTGTCGTCGCAGCGCCTCCCAGCCGGTGCTGGTGCTGCTCAACATGACGGAGCGAGGCTACCGCGTCAAGAGTGATGCCAACAAGGCGGGTTGGGAGGAGAGTGACTTCCCCATCCTCTGTGAAACATGCTTGGGCGAGAACCCATATGTTCGCATGATGAAGGAACCAGCAGGGCGTGCCTGCAAGATTTGTGAGCGGCCGTTCACGGTGTTTCGGTGGAAGCCCGGACCCCGTGCGCGTTTCAAGAAGACAGAAGTGTGCCAAATGTGCGCCAAGCTGAAGAATGTGTGCCAAACCTGCGTGCTGGACCTGACCTACGGTGCGTGCCGCGTTGGTGTTGGTGTCGCTGCTGTTGCAAGCGCATGCGCATGCTCATGCTCATGCGCACGCGTGCCTGGCTGCTCACCGGATTCGTGGTGATGCAACGCGCCACGGCAGGCCTTCCTGTGCAAGTCCGAGATGCCTTCTTGGCAAAAGCATCAGCACACAACATGAGTGCCCTCGCCGTCCCGGACAGCAATGTCGGGCGTGCCTACCAGCACCAGCAGCACCAAGCCATGGTACGCCACGACGTGCAGTGCGGATGCGGCGGTGGGGCGTTGATCGAGTGCGTAGTCCACTTATGTGTATCACTCATCGTGGCTATCGTGGATGGTATGGTGGGCTGCAGCTTGCCAACGGCCAAGCTGCTGCGGCGCGCGATGAGGCGTTGCATCAGGGCCTGTTGCGGATGGTGCGCAAGCGCCCCAAGTACGAGCGAAACCTGCCGCACCTGTGCTCGTTTTACGCCCGCGGCGAATGCAACCGCGGCAGTGAGTGCCCGTACCGCCATGAAATGCCCCGACCCAAGGACGACCTGTCCAAGCAAAACATTGTGGATCGTTTCCATGGCCGCAACGATCCGGTCGCGAAGCGCATGCTTGCTCGTTCCAAGGGCAAGGCGCAGTTCGCGCACCCGCCCACCCCACAAGCGAAGACGCTGTGGCTTGCCCCCATCAATGCAACCACAACACAATCTGATATCCAGTGCGTTTGTCGGTGCCGTTTGTTTCTTTGTGTGTGTGTGTGCTTGGTGTGTGTGTATGTGTACGTGTATGTGTGTGTGTGTGTGTGCTGGTGTGGCGGGTGTCCACTTCCCCCCCCCCCCCCCCCAAGCTCACCGCCCCATGTTGCCGCCTGCAGGGACAAGTTCTACGCCTACGGTGAAATCCTGAGCATCAAGCTCATCCCGGACAAGTCCTGCGCGTTCGTGGAGTACGCCACCCAGGCCCAAGCAGTGGAGGCCTGCAAGGCGCTGTACGCCTCGCTCGACCTCAACGGCGTACCGACCAAGGTGGCATGGGCACATCCGCCCCGCCCCCGTGGCGCACCGCCCCAACTCACCGCCGGCACCGCGGCCCCCGGCACAGGCGTGGTCATCCCCCCACCCCCTCCTCGCAAGGGCGCCGCCGCCAAGGCGTCCACTCGCGGCGCCGCGAGTGGTGCGGGCGCAGGTGCGGGCACGGGTGCGGGTAACAGTGCCGCCGGCGCCGGTGCTTCAACGCCCAGCGCCCCCACTGCCCCGGCTGCAGCGCCCACTGCGGTCCAGTTCCCGGCGTACATGCTCAAGGCCATGCCCGCACCCCCGGGGTTACGCCCCGGAATGAAGGTGCCGCCGCCTCCCAAGGGGGTGCCTGCGTACGCTGGCGTGATCCCGCCGCCGCCGCCTCGCAAGAAGTCCTCCGGCCCTGTGCGACGAGAGAAGAGCAAGGTCGCACGCACACAGGCGCATCCGTACGCGTCCATGGACCCCCGCGCGATGGGCTCTCGGGTGAACATGACGTAGAAGAAGGAAAGACCGTCAACGCCCCGGCGCGCACGCTACGCATCCTGCCATGGCACACGAGGGTGTTGGAGCGAACACGCGTAGCTGCTGTTGCAGTGTTGTGGACTCGTGGCACTGCGGTGCCGGAGCGAGGTATGGGTTCTTGACACCTTTTCAGTACAATTGATTTGGGCAAACCCCTGACCGATGACCACGCACATGTGATACACACACTGTACACACAAAGAAAACACTCCTTATTCACAGCTACGCTGATTGTCTTGGTACACTTCCTACTTCTTCGCTGTTGGGGTGTATCGATTGCGCAGACTCCATGCGATGGACTCCCCATGCCGAACCATGTCGCATCGCTGACGCCCAAGTGGCTTCCCGGGCTTGGGTGGGATTCTAGTGTAGGGACTTTGGAGCTTGCACCTGTGTGTGTGTGTGTGCAACCCTGACAGTCAGCAGAGGACGTGACACATGATGTGCAAGCACGTCGCTCACATGTAGTTGATGACAGCTCGAGACATGTTGCTCGACTGGCGCGGGTAGTAGCCGTGCTCCTGCGTGTTGTCTGGCCGAGGGTGTGTTCCATATTCCATGGCTCTGGTGAGGTCACACCTGTGGCAGAACAGCGGTTTGAAAGGTAAGGCGGCAAGGCAAGGCAACTCGCTGCAATGGATGGGGCAGCGCTGCTGGTGCCGAAGGACAGCCACGCACCAAGTGCGGCCGTAGTATTCTTGCCCGTTCAAGAATCGCTTCGGCGGCCAATTGGAGCTGCTTGTGCCTGGTTCCTCACGTCCACAGAAGAACAAGAAGAGCATACTGTGACGAGGATGCGACAGGTGCGCAAAGGACCACGCCACCACACAAAACAATCAATCACTCACCTTGAAAATGCTCTGCCACCTTACGGCCTTGGCGGTTGTGTTGGGCGCGTGAATCGCGGGTGCGGTGGCCACTGTGTGACCTGCGTACCTGATGACTACGACTGCTTTGACTTCTTCGCAAACGGTGACCGCTGTGCGTGGCGCTCCCCGAACGTAGGGTAACGCGACTGCTCACAGACGAATGCGCCGTCGAATGCGCCGTCGCCGGTCTCACTGTGTGCCGCTTGGACCGGCCCTGACGCACGGGAGTCGTGCGGGGCCGTGGCAAGCGCCGGAGCGTGGTGGACAGTGCCTCCACCTGGGCTTGTACTTGTCGGCGCCGCGATCTGTGGCGACAAGTCAGGGTGAGTAGCGCTCGAGCAGGCGTGGGAAGTGGTAACGCAGCTGCCAACAGATACCTTTCCTGCTGCACCTCTTTCGCCAGGCGAAACAACCGCTGCTTCACCACAGGGCTTGGCATTGCACCGTCCCACAGCTCAATTACGAACCACAGTCAACCACACAATTGTTCTGCATACCAAAGCCGCACGCCGACGGAACGCAAAGCCTCGGGTAACACAGGCTGCTCGGCGTGAGCATGTGCGTTCGCCACAGCCCACAACGAGCATAAAATGTGAACAGAAAACTGTTTCCCAGCGTGATTTGGTGGTAGTTTTGATACTTCAATCCCGGTGCAGACGGACGTGTCTTGTCGTGGCTTGCCTGGACTTGCGCCGTGTACGTCAGCAAGCTGCGTCCTGCGTTCAGCCCCGGTCACCGTCTACGTTGCTCCTTCAGGTGAGTCGCATGGCACGTATCAAAGTTGGTGCATTGTGCTCGTCGTTGTGGGGCTGGTCTCACCAGATCCCGTGGTGGCGGCGGCGGCAGCACAGTGACAGTTGGATACGCCTTGGTGCCGCACTCGTGCAGGAACTGCAACACCCACTTGACAGTGCTCAGTGAGATGGAAGACGACTACGAAGCCACACCTGTGACTGAGGATGACACTAAGCCCCAGAATGGTGTCCCTGACCCTGTGGAAGGTGCCGCAACGGTGCTTGGCGTGACCGCGCCGCTTGTCGCCCCGACAAATGATGGCCCAGCCCAAGCTGCGCTGCAGTCTTTTCCAGAAGAACGGTCCGAGCACGACCTCGACTTAATCTATCAGTTCCTCGTCCACGTAGGTTGTGTGGGGGGGCTGGGTGCCGCCAGGGTGTGAGCCTTGTGCCTGGCTGAAGCCCACACTCATGCACTGTGCTGTGCCCCAGTTGGACCCGAGATGCCGACGCTTTTTCAACCTTGGCGCGTCGCGATCCAACTTGAGATACTTGTGTAAGCACCTCAAGCTGTTGGCACCACGCCGTGGCACCGTCGTGTATAAGCAAGGCGAAGGTACGAAGGGCTCCATCGTTGGTATGCGTGCTCGCGCCAAGGAGCCGCTGACCTCAACCTGTTTCTGCGCCAGTGGGCGACAAGTTCTATGTCATCCTTAGTGGCGTCTGCGAAGTGTTCCACGCCCCTGCTGCGCTGGTGGATGGATCCCGAACGTCATTGGCACGGTTGGGCGAAACAGGCGGGGCAGGCGCCCTGGTGTCGACCCCCGAAGAGCGCCGCGCGCTTGGTTGCCGAGTGGGTGTGTTGCCACAGGGCGAGTGCTTTGGTGAAAACAGCATCGGCACGCAACGTGACTCCAGCGTGGTGTGCAACGGAACTGTGAAGCAAGGCATGCACATTCCCGCCAAGATTCTTCAAGTGGACGGCAAGGGTGAGTGGGTCGAGTGCAGAGCAGTGTTTCCGGTCCCAGCACCGCTCACCACTTCGCTGTGATGTCGCTTGTGAAACAACAACAGCGTTCAGAAGGTGCATCCAGTCCATGTTTCACAGTGTAGAAGCTGTGTTAAAACGGCGTGTGGGGCGGTTGAAGTCCCTCCACGTCTTCCGTGGGTGGCCTGACGCCGAGTACAACTTCTTTGCCTACTGGATGAAAGAAGTGAAGTTTGGCCCAGTGCGTAGATGTGTGGTAGGGATGGTCTTGCAAGGCTCCATTCCTGTCGTGACTTCGCCCGTTCCTTTGGTGGTTTTCTTGTTGTGCCGCAGGGCAAGAGGGTGTACCACGCAGGTGACCAGGTCCGGTATGTGTACTTCTTGTCCAAGGGCGTGGTGAACTTCAGCATTGACACCCCAAGCAAGTACGTACGATCTACCACCACCCACGCATGGATCCCTGTCTCCCACCATCGCACCCCCGTTGCACGTCTCACACCGTGTGGAACGCCGTGCTATGCACCTTTTGCCACGTGCAGGTCTGGCTTCGTGGTCGAAACAGTATCTGCCCCGGCCTACTTTGGCGAGCTGGAGGTGATCGATCGTGTGGAATCGCGCCTCCATACCGCGACCGTGCCGGACAGTGCTTCTGCCGTCATGGCTGCCATCCCTGTCAATGTGTTTTGGCGATTGCTCCTTTCGGAGGTGGGTTCCGTAACGCATGTGCATGGCTTGGCTTGGCTTGGCTTGGCTTGGCTAGGCTAGGCTAGGCTAGGCTTTGCTTGGCAGGCATAGCGTGGCGTGGTAGTTGCCTCACGTCATTTTCGTTGCCTGCACTCCGATCCGTACGTGTGTGTGGTGTGTGTGTGTGATGCAACCAGCTTCCTGCTGCCACATATGACACGGCACAGCGCCTGGAGAAGCTGGTGGCGGCGCGCCACTCTTGGCACCAGCTTCGAGTGGACGACATGGACGAGTCAGGCGACGTCCACCACGCGCTGCTGCACGAAATCCAAACCCGCTTCCTCGGCTGCCCGCTGTGTGGCGAAATGAACCACCTGCCAGAGGACTGCACACTGCACGAGTCCAAGGCCGAGACACTCCCTGCCCTCGCCACGCCGCTCTCCCGCGCCAGCTCGGCATCCGGTTCCTTTTCCCCGACTCCCGGTGCGCCTGCTTCGCCTGCTGCGCCCGGCTCGCCCACCCCCACCCCCAGCCACAGCCACAGCCACAGCCACAGTCACGCCGCGCCGCCCGGATCACCCGGCGCCACGCCTCGGTCGGGTGGCAGCGGCACGCCACGCAGCCACCGCAGCAGTCGGCGCCGTCGCGCAGGCTCCTCCACGCCCACCAGCGTCGATGGCGATGACTGGAACTCGACGGACAAGTCGAAAGTGCCTGTACGTGTCCGCTGGAGTGAGTGTGTGTGCGTGTGTGCGTGTGTGCGTGAGTATGTTGTGGGGTGTGTTGTGGGGTGCTGTGGAGTGCGCTGTGGACTGTTGCGTGGCGCGCATGTCGGCAACGGTCGACGTGTCGTACTGGCGAAGATGTGCTTACTTTTTTTCTGTTTCTTCTTTACGTCGGGGTGGCGGGGGTGTGCTGGTGGCTGCGATGATCGTCAGGATGCCACGGCACGCCTTGATCCCAAGGCACGGCTGTTTTTGCAAGAAGCCAAAGCCGACATCCGGTCGGTCATGAAGGCCGTGACGCAGTTCAAACGCCTGGTGGCTCGACGTCGAGCGGAACGCGCCGCTGCGGGCGCCACTGGTGGCGGAGTCGGCCCCACCGCCTCTCCAGCCACCGCCGCGTCAGGGTCAGGGTCAGGGTCAGGGTCAGGAGCAGTAGTGGGTGGTGGAAGGCTGGCGCAGCAGCCACTGTCCCACCGTGCTGTGCACAACGCAGCAGCCGCTGCTGCTGTGGCCAAGACGAGGAAGGGCGGTGGCGGTGGCGGTGGCGGTGGCAGTGGCGAGGCAAAGCGGCAGGGGCAGCAGGTGCGGGGTGGCAACCCTCGCGCGCCGAGTGATGTCCGCATCACGCCCATCAGCTTTCGCAGTGATGAAATGTACGTCGCACTGTGGCAGCATGTGCAAGGGGCGGGTGCATGTGTGATGTGGGTGAAGAGAAAGGTGTGCAGTGGCACGCACTGCAGCGTAGTTATCTCAAACGATGAGAAG
>Ga0213833_1003268_pt1 | contig 9998 bp, 11 predicted proteins | sample SWATP21_FD_160575 | JGI IMG/M metagenome (GOLD analysis project Ga0213833, IMG submission 160575) | Coastal seawater microbial communities from Marineland, Florida, United States - SWA TP2 #1 | ecosystem: Environmental > Aquatic > Marine > Coastal | place: USA: Florida | collected 2016-08-14
GTGTGTGTGTGTGTGTGTGTGTGTGTGTGTGTGTGTGTGTGTGTGTGTGTGTGTGTGTGTGTGTGTGTGTGTGTGTGGTGAATTTTCTCTGCTGCGCAGGAGGTGGTTGCTACAGGCGAAGTCGCGTGGGCAGCCATCCTTGTCTGGCCGTTGGCCGATGTGCCGGCTGTGCCACAGAACGACCTTCCAGGCGACGCCGCAATCTGTCCAAAGAAGAAGCATCCTGAAGCTGTATGTGCTCCTCCAGCATCCCACTATGCTATCATTGTCGACACAGCAAGTGTCTCTTTGGTTGACTTGGGTTCGGGGCAGCCCATTGCAGTGAGGTAGCCTCACCATGCACAAACACAAACAGCAACTAGATTCTGATTTCGTTCCACCAAATACAAATACATCACTTTCCAAACCGATCAAGCTGTCCTACAAGGCGCTGTGGCATGAGCATCACGTTGTCCAAGTCGCTTTCTAGCCTTCGTGTGTGCCCAGCAAGTGACGAGCTTGAGGGGCTTGACAGGGGTCCGAGTGCCGCCGTTCGTCCTTCTGTGTCGCGCTTCAGCTGCCGCTCTTTGTCTTTGCGTTGGGTGTGCAGCGCACGAGGAGACCCGGGGGGTGGGCCTCGCCAGAGCACACCAAAGGAAGAATTGGCGCCAGCGATAGTGGTGCTCAGCGCGGAACCACGTCGAGTCATTCCACGGGCAGATGGTGAAGCTTGCGGCTGCACCCGGGGCCCGTTCGCTTGTTGCGGCGGTGTCGATTGGGGGGCGACATGTTGCGCGGTGCGCTGGGCCACGGGAGAGGAACCGCGAAGCTGGTCGTGTTTGGCGCTGGTGGGCTGCGTCGCAGTGTGGGCCGCAGGGCCACTCGCCACAAACGTGAACGGTGAGTCTGCCGCCACAGACACAGAGAGTGACGTTCGGCGCAGCCTGGAGCCGACGTGTGCGTCTTGGGCCACACGTGACCCGTCTCGGTGGCCCCCGTACGACAAACTCCCCACGTTGTGCGCCTCGGACATGGCGGCACCAAACACTGTGTCGAGCCCCACGGGGACAGGCGATGCCGGATGAGCCCACCCATGCAAGGCGCCCTCGCTTGGACCCCTGCCAAGGCCGCCAGACGCGGTCGTGCTGCGGCTCTTGGAGCGGCTCTTGCAACGCGACCGTGACTTGCTGGCGCGGCTGCCACCCTTCGTGGGAAGAACAGCCGGAAGGGTTGTGGGTGGGTGGGGAACGCGCCCCCGTTTGATGGGACGCTTGGCGAAGGGGCTGGTGATCCATGATGGCGGTCGCATGTCCAAGAGGAGCGCCCGCAGCGGCGACGTTGACGGGACTGGCCTGCCAACACCGTCGGAGCCAGCTCCACGTCGATGGCGTGGCCGACTGTTGTTGGCCCTCCGGACCGCGTGTGGAGGTGCCTGTCGTGCCGGTGCCACTGCACGTGCACGTGGAGGTTTGGCATGCTGGGGTCGTTGTGGAGGTGGGTGGTTGCGAGGGGGGCGGTGGGGGCGAGACAAAGGAAGGCGGGGCGACAGTGGGGGAGCGACGTGAGACCCTTGGTGCACTGCACGCACGAGTCGGTGGGGAGTCGAGAAGGGTCCCACATGTGTCGCTGGCACAGGGGCGCGAACGGCTTCCCGGTCTGTGCCACTTGATGTTCCTTGCCCATGCGCCACGTCGCCGAACGCGATGCTGGACTGCATGCCAGCCTGCCGCGGCGTCTCACCTGGTTTCGTGGCTTGCTGAGCACCAGGCGCTACACCAACGTTCGGTACCGTTGACTCCCGGCCCATGGCTGTCTGGTACAGCCGTTTCACCGCGGCGAATCGCTCTCCAAATGCAACGCCTGCAGAGGACCCACCACCAACCTGCTGTGATTGGACACCGTCCTTTGATGCAGACGCATGTGGCCGACTCTGGGCGCTCGTGCTGCGCCCAATGGACCACGCGGTGGCCGAGCTTCGACCGGCAGAAGCCGACACTCCCACTCCTCGCGTGGACTCGTCAACATCAGTGGTCATGCCGCTGCTTCTGGTATGCACACGGTGCTGCGAGTCATACGACACGAGACTCGAAGGCGGGCGCAACGCCGGTTCATGACCGGAACGGCGGCCCCATACGTTGTTTCGGTGCTGCACCCCAGCATTGAACGCCAACGGGGGTGCCGTGGCGGAGGCAAGCCTAGCTGGCCTTGCGCCTTGTGTGCTGTCGAGGGTGGCGCGATACTCTTGCACAATGCGATGGGAAGCAGGACTGATGACCACCTCAGAGCGCTCAACACTTCCTTGAAGGAGTGTTGATACCTGCGACCCCAGCACGGCAATCGAGGGAGCTGGCACTGCGGCAAAGGTGCCGTCGTCGTTTTCGACCACTTGGGGTCTCGGGATTGACGCCACAGCCTCCCTATGTTGGGCACTGTCGTCGGCATAGCGTTGTTGCGCCGCTGCTGCCTGCTCTATGGATGTGGAAGGACCACCCACCATGCTCAACCCGGACGGCTGCATGGTAGCGAGCCCCGGAGACTCGTGTGGGGTTGAATTGAGGTGGCGTGGCACTTGAACGCCACCACCATGAGGTGGTCTCTGCGGTGGCACCGACCGATGGCCGTACCGCCGGCGTCTGTATCGCCGACGGCCCTGGAAGTGGGAGTCACGAAGGAAGAAAGGAAGCTCCGACACCTGGTCATCATCAGTGGCCTCTTCCCCGCCTTCCTCCGGGCTCGTGTGTGCTCCAGCTTCCGCTCCCTGTGGCTGGTCATGGCCTTGTAGGGCTCGGCCACTGTCGCCCGTGCCAACCTCAGAAGAGCCACTGTGCGCGACACCGTTGCCACGGGGTTCAATAACGGACTCCCCAGCGTCCGCTGCGCTCACTGGGTTGTACAGCGCGAGTCCGCCGCCACCACCCTGTCCCGGATACACAGGGTGTTCGGCGCTGCCATCCGTTGCAGCCGAGCCCTCGGCCAGACTGTCCCGCGTGAGCAAGGAGTTGGGCGCGTGAAGAATGCTGTTGTCGCCCTCAACGTCACGTGACACGCACGGCAGTGTAATGGAGGTGTGGGCGCGTAGTTGAGCCGGCGGATGCACAGAGCGTTGCTGCGTGGTTGGTGGTGGTGCAAGGGAACTCCCAACGACAATCCCAGGTTCGGAAACCACAACCATCGCCCTGTGCGTGCGGGACGCGTCTTGTTCCTCTGTGCTATCCCCGGGAGCTGGGTGGGGCACTGCCGGCTCCGTAGCACTTGGCTCACGTTCCTGCGTGTCCGCGATGCTGGAACTGTCATCGCCTACTGACTCCGTCGAGCCAGCTCCAAAGCCAATCAACCCATTGCGACGACGCCACAAGCTGGTGTCAATCGAAGCGCCCCCGTCTGGATGCGATGGCATGAGGACGCGGCACACCTCCTCCCGTTGTCGGCGGCGGGCAGCAATCTTTGCGCGATTCCGAAGATCAAACTGCTGCCGCAAAATGGACGCCAACTCGTCGCCTTCCCCCGGAAGCTGGTGCGACAACCCACGACCGAGCGTTCCAGTTGTGGCAGCCGTAAACAACGAGTCGAACGAAATGAGTTCATCCGCAAGCTCCAACGACGTCGGGGCTTGGCTGTGTTTGGCTGGACCCGTGACAGTGCCGCGGACGCGTCGCTTGTGGCCACTTGATCGGTTGGGGCGTCGGAAAGAAGGTACTTCGTCCACTGGCCGGGGAGGAGAGAGCACTGTGGAGTGACGCGCAAGAGAGTCGGCGGTCTCCTTGGACACGCCGGGCTTTGAAGAGTCAGGCTTGTGCAACCGTGGGGTCCTTGACCCACCACGTGTGCGTGGTGTGGCTGGTTTGCGAGGATTCAGCGATCGATGAACGCGTTTTCTGTAGGGTGCTGACGCTTTGGCTCCAAGGGTGGCCGCCTGGTACAACATTACGAGTCAGCCCAATTCCTCATGTGCCCATGTATGGTGTGGTCTAACTAAGCACCTACCTTGAGCAAGTCAGCGCAGTGCAAGCGCGCAGCTCGTCGTGCTTCCTCCACATCTTGCATCAACGCTCCACGGTGGTATCGTCTTGCTCTGTCGCAGCACGTGGTGCGTGACCGAGCGCATTCTTGCACAAACGACGAGGAAGGACAACACACCCAATACACGCAAACGCACCGTGGGCGATCGAATATCGATGCTGTTTCTGAGCTGACGGGCCCCAACGCTCCTTCCACAAGGTGCTGTAGTTCGCCTGTATCCGCACGTGTGCCAGCGTCTTTAAGAGCCGCCCGTCCAAACACAACGGACCCCGAAGCCTGGGAACCCTCTGTCGGTGTGCTCCCATGGGGCGCAGACCCCACATGCAGCCCTTGTTGCCCCTCTTGTGATAAGCTGGGGGAATCTTCTCGTTTAGAAACGTCTTGTGTTGGCTCCGCGGCCGCGTTGCGGATTGTGTGGCGCGACGAGATGTCGCAACGCGTCGCCTGAGACGAGCCATCGACTCCCTTTCGATAGTCGCCACGCAGGCGACTTGTGTGAAACTGCCTGGGTGCATTATTGGCGCCCATGTCTTCCTCTTGGAGGTCTTCGTCTTGACCATCTCTTGAAGACGCTGCAACGAAGGATTGCGATGGCAATTTGCTGTCGGCATTGCTCTGGCTTTGAGGCTCCAAGCCTGACTTCGCTGGAGTGCTGTTGGACGAGAGGTCGCACCGTCGTCAGAAAAGAAAACTGCCACCATGCGGACACACGTACTCTGTAGCTTGGGGCTCGTGAGCCCCTCTCTGACGGTTCTCTTCAGTTGACAAGTAGTCCAGTAGCAACGCTGTCATGCCCTGGTTCCTGATAGGCGCAATGCTTTTCAAGAACGGCGGGAGCTCCTTCGTCTTGTCAAGAATTGGTTCAGGGAACACACCGATGTCAAACAACTCCTTGAACTGTTCCAGTCGTTGCAGCACGGGGGCTGTTTCATCTCCAATGACTTGGTGGAGCTGTATCAGCATTTGAGTGAGCTATTATCTGTGTGCATGGGGCGAAGCGGCACCTACCTTGCAGCGCCTGTACTTCGTCATGAACAAATAAAACGGCAGGTGCCACTGCCCAACACTGTCGTCACCGTGCATCTGCCGTGGGTTTACTGCAGCCAAGCAAGGTCAGTGTACCGTGAAAATTGATTATTGAGAGAGCGTTATGACGGAGCGAACGTACTGAATATGTCACTCAGCATGACCTTGGAGAATTCCTCAAAGTCCAACGTTCCGTCGTTGTTCGCATCCATGAAGTTGAACTGCTGAACAAGTTGCCGATTCTGGTCCCCATAACCGGCGAAGCGAATCGCTTCGCGTAGTTCAACTAGATCGACAGATCCGGATCTGTCCAAGTCCAGGTAATCGAACACTTGCTGCAGCACGGTGGGAATAATGCAAACTCGCGTGAGGGCTTGCAAGTCGTGTCACAAGTGCGGCAGGAACAAACCACCGACCTTCAAGCGCTTCAAGCGCACTGCTTCCATGTCTGACAGTGCTCGCTTGGCGACCTTTTGGTGCTTGTCGAGCCACCGTGAGACCGCATACGTAATACTTCCATAGTCGGACCGACTCTGCGCTCTCTCACGCAGTTTCCGCAGCATTGCGTCGATCCATCTCGCCTCCTCTTTCGACCTGAGGCCGAACTTGGTTCTGTGGTGCATTGTGTCCCTTCGATACTATCAACAAGTTGTCATCAATCCCATTGTTTTGCTTCCCACCCATGCATCGGAGGCATGGCAGTGTCACACAGCGGTGTGCCGAAACGTCGTGTGCTGATTCGGTCGTTGGGAAATCCTGATCTCGCACCTGTGCAAATTCACAAATTCACAAATTCATTTCCCAAATTTCGGTAGCTGTTGACGGGGGATGCGAAATGCGTCCTGTCGCTGCCGTCGACATCGACAGTCAGGCACGTCACGCCTTGCGGCGTACTGTCACAATGGAAGAAAAGGTGCGACGTTGACGACGTGGTTATTGTGTGCTGCTGGTATTGCGTCTCACTTCGACAACCCCAAAACGATGTGGCTTCCTCTGTGCTGTCCTTCATTGTATGCCGATGCACGTGCTGTACGGACATTTCTCAGCTCGCCGTTGACTTCCTGAATACCTTAGCGGGAGTCCCCAGCGCGCTTCTTGTTAGCTCCATACAAGATCTACAAGATGGTCACGTGCTTGTTGACATCGTGGGCGCACTGCAGGTGTGTCTGGGCAATGCTGCGCGCTTGCATGTGCAGGTCTGATAGCCCGATTCCCCGCAGACCCACGTGAACCCGACAGCACTGCCGATCCAGTCCCTCTCCTCTGCTCTCGAGTGGTTGCTTGATGTGGCACCGCGCCACTTTCAATCACTGAGCAAAGCTGCGGAGAGGCACCTCACCACTCTCCGAAGAACCACGGGCTTGGAGCGCTGTGTGTTGTCCGGAGATAACCATGCGATTGCTTCCGTTGTGGGACTCCTGCAGGACATTTGCCCGCCCAATCTCGGAGAAACGCCCCGATACCCGCCACAGTCGGGGTGGGGGTATAGTTCTGCAAGCAGGCCTACCCCTTCAATGGTGGCAGGGCTTCCTATCTCGCCGGGAGAAGACGTGAACATGATGATCGCTGACGCACCCATCGAAGCTTGGGCTACGGAGCAGCCGCAACCCAGCGACAGCGCAATGGTGCTGACACAACAACCACGCCTTTCGACCGCATTGTATGACACTGCAGACTTCATCCACTCCGGAGCTGCTCCACCGCACGCTCGAACTGGTAACAGCGTTCGATTTAGTGATGAGGTACAGGTGGCCGAGTTGCCACCACCCCCCTCTGCCAGTCGCGACACACGGTCGTCGTCTCGGACGTCAACTGCTGGCGACAAGCGCATGCTGACGCCCGAAGATGTGCGCGCCATGATAGAAGAGTTCTCAGGGTCAGTTCCAGCGCAACCGCCGCAGGCAGCGCGGAGCCGCCACCCGCACAAGCGCAGCTCGCCTTCGCCCCACCGCCCCTCGACTCGCGGAGCTGTGCGCCGCACTGGCACTGGCACCAGCACCGGCACCGGCACCGGAAGCGGCACCGGAAGCGGCATCGGAAGCGGCGCCGGCGGATTGGGGGCCAAGCACGAACGGTTTTTCAGACTGGTACCGCGTGCTGGGTCAAGCTTGCGCCGGCAAAAGTCGTGGGACGCGTCCACCACGTTGGGTAAGGAGGTAGCCGCGGCGGGTGCCACGGGCGCGTCGGCGACCAGTCCCAACCGCGAGCCGAGGGCGAAGCGCGTGAAGCGCCGGCCGCGCGCGTCTGGTTTGAAAAGGTCGTCCCAGCAGCAGACAGGGCGCACGGGCGTCGCGTCTTTGGTGGGCGGTGATGTTGTGGTGGACGACACCGGTCTGAAAGTCAGCACCTTGGTGGATCCCACCTACACCAAGGCGGACATGGCGCGCTTGGAGAATTTCATCGTGAAGCACAACCCCCCGAAGCAAAGTGTACGGCCTGTTCAACACCGAGAGCACAGGTAAGGCTAAGGCGCGGCAATGGGGAGCATGCCGAGCTTCTGCTTCATGTTTCGTTGAACGTGTGGGTTGTTGCAGGCGAGCTCCCAAGTCCATGTTGAGAGTTGAAGATCTCCGTGATCAACCTGAGTGTGAGGCAGCTTCAACAGAGGCCAACACTGGTGGTGAGATGCAGCTCGGTGGTGTAGGTGCTGCCTGGGCAAACACATGAACCCTGTTGTTTCTGTGCCTTTCCACAGGTTTTCACGAGTCCCTGGAAGACGTGAAGGCTCGAGCGTTGATGGAGATCGATGTGGCAAACGCCCGGGCTGGCATTCCTCCATCACCGCCTCCTCACTTTGAGGTGAAGGACCCTGCACTTGCACCCGACGGTCCAGAAGTGTTCCGGGTGGGCACGACCAGCTCTGCACTCACAAAGCAGCAGTTGGAGATCCTTGATTGGATTGTTCGGGAACTGAAGGTGCCGGTGGTGCCCAAGCCGTCACACGGAGGGCACCAGGGCCGTATTCGTGTCAGCACGACAGCCGTCGCCAAAGCAATGAGGTGTGTGCGGAACGCAGCTGCTGGTTCGTGACAGCACGACGACGTCGGATGTAATCTCTGTGCTGTGTTTGTGTGCATCGTGGACGATAGGGACGGCGTGTTTCTATGTGAGCTTGTTGCCGCGGCCGAGTCGAAGCGTGGTACCCGCATTCGAGTGTCTGTCTCAGCTCCTGACGCCGGTGTGTACCGCAGTGGTGGTGGTAGTGGTGGTGGTGTGATTCTAATGTGCTATGTTATGGTTGGGGTGCAGATGGTCGCAAGAGACTGACTCTACCAGGCGTTTCGCACCACCCGAGAACCACTGCGGCTGTTACAAAGAACGTCAATCGTGCTTTGGGTGTTCTGCGGAAGGTTCGTGTTTTATGCGTTTGTGTGGAGTGTGGTGGTGGGTGTTGTCGGACATGGCATTCATGGTACCTCACCTCACCACACCTCTATGTTGGCTCGTTCAGAACGCCCACATGCCCACACGACACATGTGGTCTGGCGAGGAGTTGAGAAAAGGCAACGTGCAGGTCATGTGGGAGTTGCTCTCGGACATCCACAAGTGCTATGCCCTTCCCCGGCGCACCCGGAAAGCCACCACACGGAACTCCAAGAAGGACAAACGCACCATGCAGTCGACACAACGTGCCGCAACCAAGGGCACCCACCGCCATGCAAGCGGCACCGGCGGGTTTGTGAGACCCACGCCGTTGCCCAACACGCATGGCGACCCCATCGAAGACGAGGACGTGATGACCGAGGACTTTGTTGACGCGCCGACGCGCGGGGTGTCCCATCCAGGCACACACACACGCCACACTGCCGCGGCAGGCGGCCAGACAAGTGGGTCACGTGCCGCCGCAGTTGTACCTCCCCCCTCTCGTCATCGAAAGGGGCAAGACAGCAGCAGCACGTTGTACAAGGGCGCCGGCGAAGAAGCGGGGTCGGGCGCGTTGACAGTCGCAAAACGCGGGCCTGCGGCGTCGTCACACAAGCGCACACGCGCGTCACGGCGGTCAAAGCAACCCGCGATGGTAGCGTTCGGCGACGGCGTGGCGGGTATCACGGAGGACGCGTCGTTTGCGCCCATGTCCAATGACCAGGTGAAGGAGGTTCGGGCGTGGCTGCAGAGTTTGGGGGTCGGGTTGAACCGAGAGGAGGAGGAGGCGTTTGTGTTGGACAACCCGCTTTGCAATGGTGGGGACACCGCGTGCGAGCATTGTGGTGTGTTTGTGTCCACGTGGGCTGACGGTTGTCTTGTCGCGGTGGCACCTGCCTGTGCACCATTTGCAGGTGTCCTGCTCTGCGAAGTAGCAAACACGGTTGTCCCGAAGCCACGAACGAGGTTCATTTCGAAGCCCAAGTCCCTCGCGTGCGTGTTGATGGCGCAAGTCACCTCGCATCTACCTCACCGTTTTCATTTATGTGGACATGTTGTGGCAAGCAGTGCGGCGCGTGGAAACGTGGAGAAGGGTCTTGCGAAGCTGCGATCTCAGGTGCCTGTGGGGACACCTGTGCCGAGCCAGTACCTGTGGAACACAGAGGCCTTGCTGAAGGTACACCAACATGCATTTCCACTTCATGCACGTGACCACGAAAGGCGCTCCTAACCTAGCCATGGCCATTGCATCACCAGGGGAACATGGACGCGGTCTGGGGGTTGTTCTTCCACTTGAAGGACGCCTTTCCCAACGCGAAGCCACAGGCCTTTCCCAGTCGCAGGGTGGGAGGGGTGGTGAAGGCGGCCGGCACGCGAGCCGGCTACGCTGCCATCCCACGCCTGCCGTACTCCACGAACGATGTGTGGCGACTGGAGCGGTCCATTTTGTCTTGGCTGTTTTCCTTGGGGGTGTTGAGAGACTTCAGTGCGTTTCGTGTGGCTGGTTTTCCCTTGCGCGTTGGCACCACCATGTCTGGCCGATCGTGCGCGTGGTGCGCCGTTCTTGCTCACCACTTGTTTCTGTTCCTTCTTGTGTTTCCCCTATGTTG